>Ga0209199_1001763_pt1 | contig 24808 bp, 26 predicted proteins | sample COGITO_mtgs_1105_7_FD_184805 | JGI IMG/M metagenome (GOLD analysis project Ga0209199, IMG submission 184805) | Pelagic marine microbial communities from North Sea - COGITO_mtgs_110523 (SPAdes) (version 2) | ecosystem: Environmental > Aquatic > Marine > Epipelagic ...
AATGACAGAGTGATAATTATAAAAAACATCTCATACGTGTTGTGGGGAGTTGTGACGTGACTGGACATAATTTGCAGTTGGCGCTGCGTGAATGGGTCGAACATTTCAACCAGCGGACGGTATTTGTCGTTCTATTTGGGGTGGCGCTGGTTCTTGGGGTTTCGGGACCGTTTGGCACAAGCCAGACGATACAGCTGTTGCCGCGATTGCTGTATTGGGGGGGATCCAGCATCGCCACCTATGGCCTTGGCAGCTATGCCGCGTTTTTGGCCCAACAGATCTACCCGCATCAAACAGTGGCCCGGCACGCCACAGCAATCCTGATTGGCTCTTTGGCAATCACTGTATTTTTGTATATTTTTAATGGGCTGTTTTCAATTCAAATGCCGAAAACGCCATTGAGTATGTTGACGTTATTTGCTCAAACCAGTTTGATTGTCGCCACTGTCAACGGCGTTTTAGCCTTTTACAGCAATAACAAAAAACCTTCGCAGCGCATAGAAACAGTCCATGTGCTGCAGCGTTTACCCATCGAAAAACGCGGTGAATTGATCTCAATGACTGTGATGGATCATTATGTCGAAGTGACCACAACGCGCGGTAAGCATCTGATTTTGATGCAGTTTAACGACGCTATTACCGAGATACCGCCTCATTTAGGTCTGCAAATACACCGGTCCTATTGGGTGGCCAGCGATCAGGTTCAGGCACACCGTCGAGACGGCAAACAATTGCTGTTAATCACCACGGCACAAGACGCGCTGCCTGTCAGCCGCAGATACCGAAAAGCCGTTTTTATGGCTGGATTATTACCAATGTAAACTTGCGGACCCCGCCCATGAAATTGAACGCAGCTTTGTAGATCACCGCGCTGCATAATCACCCCATGCCAAGCTTAACATAATCAATCAGTCATCACTTTTTCTAGCAACCCTTACGGCTCTTGAACCTGACTATTTTATGAAATTCAAAGTGTGATCATAGTCTCTGCAAGAAGATTGGTATTTAGGAAATTCTTCTGTCCTAGTTATCCACAGAAAAAAGTTCCAGCAGTTTAGTTTTATAAAACGATACGAAAACGTCAAAAATAAGCCTAATTTTATTTTACATACGCCCTCACTTGCAACGACACAAAATTTTTGAGCATTATTTGAATTCCCCACTTGCAATAAAAAAGTTTGAAGAATGTATCTTAAAATATGTTAATTACTTTCAATATAGATAATCAATTTTATAACTACGTATGCGTGGACCTGCATTTGAAGTCACGGACGGCAAGGGTATCGACCGGAGTTCAGACAGAGATGTTCGCAAAACTATTGTATGATGCCTGGAACTGCTTGCAACGCGTGTTGGTTTTGTCAATTTTCATCATGGGATGGCATTTGTCGGGTGTTGCGCGCGCCTCGGACCCCAAGCACGACTGGATTGTTGAGGTTTTTGTAAAAGACGACAATGCCTTAGTAACTGGCGCCCTGTTAAACTATACGCTTAAGGCTCCAAATAGTGCCACCGCCACGGCAACCGCAAAAAAGACAGAAATTACGATACTGATACCTGCCGGCTCCCAGTTGGTTGGGGCCCTTACCGTCGCCAATTGCACCCCCTTGAAATCACCGCTCACGGCAAAACCCTCCACTGTTCATGTGACCGTTACATGTGATTGTCTGCTCTAACACCCGGCAGAAGCTTTGAGTTGCCAATAGAATTACAGACCAGAACACAGGAAAGGGTCATAACGCTGACGGCCACCATGACCGAAATCGATAGCGACGCCGGCAACAACTCTAACCAGATAACCACAAGCCTTGATGCTGGCGCTGATATACAAGTCACGGGTCCCGGTTTGATGAAAGGTCCCTCGGGCGGGATCGCAACGTTCGATTTCAAATTGGGAAACTTGGGACCTTTTGATGCAGGATCAACAAAATTCACCCTTCCGGTGCCCCCGGGCCTGTCGATAACCAGCCTTCCTGCAGGCTTCAAGTTAACGAAGAAAACCAAGAAATTGTCTGTTCAATCAAGGGGCTTTCTATCGGCGAGGAGGTAACTCTCACTTTTGCAGGCCAAGTAACCGTGGCGGGCAACTCGACGCTCTCTGGGACAGGGGCCGTCATAAGTCAAAGCCCTGATTCTGATGCCGGGAACAACAGTGGTGCCTTGGAGCTTGAAGTCACCTCAGGCACCGACATGAAACTCAGTAAAACGCGCGCACCAGAGGGTATTTTGGTCATCGGCGACAGAGCCACTTTCACGCTAGGCCCGACGTATGCAGGCTCTAACCCCAGGCAAATGACCATTACCGATGCTGTGCCGGACAATTATACAGATACTAAGTTAGGTGACATCAGCGGTTGGGCCTGCACTATCACCGACCAAACTCTGAGCTGTACAAAAAAACTGTCCACGGCAGGGGCTGCAGGCGACAACACCTCTGTCGGTGATATCGTATACACAGCACAGGTAGAAAAAACCGGGCAGGACGTCACCAATCAAGCTGAAATAATAAACACCGGCAATCCGGAAGACCAGAACGACTTAAATAATACCGCAACTGATGGTGGCGCTGATTTGCAAATGCCAAGGATTGATTTTAAGGCTGCGAAACTTGGCCCTAATCCCAATCTGGGTGGTGGTGGGAAATCAATAGGGATTTCCGTCAAGCGCACAAAATAATGACGCCACAGAGTATATCAGCAAAATAAAAATCGTCGATAACTTACCGCGGGTATAAAATATCTTGGTGTGGAAAGCGCGGGTTAGACCTGCACGCCTGACCCGTCAGACCAGACTGTCAGGCCTGTCGCGATCGCGTGCATCAGCGATGAGGTGATCACACTGAAAATCGCTGATAGGACCCCGCTGCTGACCCTGTTAGCAACCGCCACCAAAACCAATACGGCCGCTTTTCAAACAAGATGACAGTGGCAGATACGGACGGGGCAAACCATCGTAAACTGGATGATTTAAAGGGCAATAATACGGTCTGTTATCGGATAGGGGCCTCAACCACAGCTGCAAAAAGCGCAGACATTCAAATTGAAAAATCTGTTGGACAAACAGAAGTAAACGCAGGCGAGCCGCAAGTTTTCACCTTGGCAGTTACCAACAACGGGCCCCGGCCTGCGACAAGCATACGGCTTAAGGACCGGCTGACCTGGATCAATGTCGTCTCAGACGTGCGCGAAAACATGGTCTTGCCTGCGGGCTGCGCTGCAAAGATTGCAAACAGCGTTTCGACGGCTCTTGACGTGACCTGTACTATATCCATTTTGACCAAAGACACGTCACAGGATATTGTACTGAATATAAAAAATGTTGGTGGAGACAACCTCAAGGCCAATGACAATGTTGACGCCCGAACCAATTCAGCCACAGCTTATTCTCTGGATGTTCCCCATAAAAGCCATGAAGCTGTGGGCGCCACATGTATTGCGCCCACTTCAACAACAACCCCAACCCTAATACGCACATACGCTTAAACTGATGCAAACACCAAAAACGCCATTACCCTTCAGGTGACACCGAAAACTGCAGGTGCTGTCACAAATACCGCGTCAGTCAGGTCAGACGAAACCAAAACAGACCAGAAATGGGAAAGTCCGTCCGAAAACAACGACGACGCTCATACAGTCACCGTGTTAACCTTGGTCGATCTTGCCGTGACGAAAAAGGCATTTTTCACCACGCAATCAACCGCCACCCAATCGACCGCCAATAAAATCAGCACCGTCAATCTGAGCGACGGTTTTTTCGATAAAATCAACGTTGAAAACACAACCGCCACTCAGGGTGTGGTCAATTTCAGAGAGGCCAGTTCGGTCTGCATAATCGATACATGGCCAGTTGGCATGGCTTTTACAGCTGACTCAACGTGCAAGGCCGACCAATTTGACCTTGGATCAGGCGACAAAAGGCGGCAGGACCGAAGTGTCCGTCACCAAAGAGCTGCGGATCGGGATCAGCGGCCATTCTCAGCGCACCAAAGACGGGCCTCAAAACAACCGCGGGTTAGATCTGCATTATGACTTGGGAAACAACGGCGCGCTGGTTGTCAGACACGCGCGGTCTCGCGGGCACAGGTTTGCGTTCAACACTGCGCTTATTGGAGGTCTGGATATCGCGGTGAATTCGGCCACTCAGAATAGCACTGCAGCAGCAACCAGAGCCAGAATAACGCTTGATCTTGCGAGTTTTGGGGTGCGCAAATCCAGGGGTGTAGATTTGCCCTATACCAAGACAGGCGCAAGATCTGCCGCGCCAACACAAAAATTTGACACGAGCCAGACAACAACAGAACTGAATTTGGAAATTGAAATATCCAACAGTCACAGCCTAGGAGCCACTTATGAGACTTTAGAAAAAACCGGATGCGTCAATCGAACGTCTTGAGCATAGATCAACCTATAAAATTACGCCTAGATGGTCAGTGAAGTGCGGGCTCTCCACCAAACATAAAACATCGAATAATCAGACAGCCAAAACCCGTCTCAGCAATCTGGGTTTCAGGATTAATTGGGATTACAGCGACCGCCTTTCAGAATATTTCTTTGGTCAAACGCACTTCAACGCCGCAGCAATATAGTACGCGATAATCGCCTGGGGATCGGGTTTTCAGCAAAAGTTGCACAGCGGCTGACTCTGGATGCAAAAGCCTCAGACGGTGATGACGGGATCAATGCAAGCGCACGCCTCAGCTATGTGAGCAAACGCAACAATGAAATCCATATCGGCTATGCATTGGGATCGCTCGGATTGTCTGGAACCTCGGGTATCCACAATAGAGAACGCAAAATCACTGCTGGGACCAAATTTAAAGCCACCGACACTGGTTCGGGATTTATTGAAAACAGCCGGGGTCAACATGCCAATAGAACCACGATCGCCAAAACCTATTGCATATCCTACGAACGCACGCGTTATCTCAAATATACTGCGACCCTTGAAAGCGGGCATGTCTCAGAGACTGGGCATGCAAGCCCAAGGCGCAATACAATCTCGTTTGGCGCGGCTGACAACAATCAAAACACCCAAACGGGCCGCCTGCGGTCAGAGTACAGTACCGAAACCGAAAAAACCAAGCACCAGAAGCCAAAAACATGGGGGCTCAGCGCACACCACCAGACCCGCCTCAATACCAACTGGCAGTTTCTCACAGGCGTTGATGCCTTGGTTTCAAAACAATCAGGCGGCAATTTTCGCGATGGTGAATATTCTGAGGGCACGCTGGGTTAGGCGCGGCGTCCCGTTTCCAACGATTGCCTGAACCTCTTATTGCAGAACACGTATCTGCGCGATCTGCCAGCAGCGGATCAGATTGCGATCGACGGCACGCAAGTCGGGTCAGTTCAAAAAAGCCATGTGTTTTCGATTGAGACGCTTTACGATCTGGTTCCTAAATTATCACTCGGCGCAAAGTATGTCTTTCGAAAATCGCAGGTCGCCGCAAGATCACAGCCCCAAAAATTTACCCCATCAAGCGCCCATCTGGCAATTATCCGTGCCGATTGGCACGTGATCCAAGCTGGGGATATCACCGCAGAGTGCCGCAAATTCCGCGGCGTGAATGCCAAGACCACCGAGATCGACAGTCTCATGGCAGTCTATCGGTATCTGGGCAACACTCTTAAACTCGGCGTTGGATTTCAAAATGGTAATGTGTCGGACGATATCACTGACATCACCCATATTAGACAAGGAGTTTTCCGCAATCTAGTGGCAAGATTCTGACCTTGGGTCCGAAAAAAGCGCACTGACTTACGTCAGCGGAAAATAGCGGCAGTCATCAGCAAACGGCGCGCCATTAGAGATCCCTGCGCCTATAGACTTGAACAGAGAGGTGTTCATCGTCATAGTTGGCCAACGCGTCGTGGTGCACCGCTGAACCCAAACCGGCAAGGCCCATAGACGTCACTTTCGCCAAGCGCCCTGCCCCATACGCAGGACTGCAGCTATCACATTTATGGACCAAAAGACATGGTAGAGTGGATCATCTCAGACGGGCTGACCGACTATCCTCAAGCAGTAGCCTGGATGGAAGCGCGCGCCACAGCGATCGCCCAAGGCCGCGCTGATGAGGCAGTCTGGCTGGTCGAACATCCGCCAATTTACACCGCAGGCACTAGCGCCAAACCCGCTGATTTGACCGACCCCAACCGTTTTCCTGTCTTTGCCACTAGACGCGGCGGTCAGTATACCTATCACGGTCCGGGTCAGAGGGTCGCCTATGTGTTGCTTGATGTCGGAGCGCGGGGCCGCGACGTGCGGAAATTTGTTCAGCAACTTGAGGCCTGGGTGATTGCCACGCTGGAGGAATTCAACATCAAAGGGGAAATCCGTGAAGGCCGTGTCGGCGTTTGGGTGGCGCGCGATGACAAGCCCAGAACCGTGATAGGACAACTGCAAGATGACAAAATCGCGGCAATTGGCATCCGACTGCGCAAGTGGATCAGCTTTCATGGAATTTCGATTAATCTTGACCCGGACCTACGACATTTTGACGGCATTATACCCTGTGGTATAACCGACCACGGCGTAACAAGTTTGGTCGATCTTGGCCTTCCAGTGACGATGAATGATCTTGATCTCGCCTTGCGACGTCGATTTGAAACGGTTTTTTCAGCGTCGATCAACTCGTAACCAAGAAACTGTCCAAGTATTAGCCATCGCATAACCAACATTTTACAATTCTGAAAAGGATCCAGACATGAAACACCTGTTATCGACCAGCCTTATCCTGACGTTCATCGGCTTGGCTGCTTTTGCCGCCGACCCCGTAAGCCTTGGTGATAAAACCTTCAAAAAATGCACCGCATGCCATGCGATTATCGACGGCAACGGTGAAGTTTTGCGCAAGGGCGGTAAAGCCGGCCCCAATCTCTACGGGGTTATTGGACGCACGGCAGGAAGTGCCGAATTTCGTTACAGCAAGGCCTTGAAAGCGGCGGGTGCTACCGGCTTGGTCTGGGACGAAATTGAACTTGCCGCTTTTATTCTGAACCCCTCCGCTTATCTGAAAGAAACCTTAGAGGACAAAAAAGCACGTAGTAAGATGTCCTATAAGCTGAAAAAAGGGGGGGCTGATGTCGCAGCCTACTTAAAGTCTATGTCTGAATAGCCCGACTGTTCACCCCCGGCTGTCCCTCCAGTGCCAACTCTTGTGCGGATTCTCTTACACGTGCGGTTGTACCCGCTGTACACCCGCGTTAATTTATTCTGCCTGCGACAAAGACAGTTATTGCCGACAGGCCATAAGCGCACTAAAACCAACATCAAGGAAATTGCGGTACCAAAAAAACCGCGAGGAAACACTTAGAATCAGGAGGCAGACATGGCAGACGCAGCCATTCACGGCCACGAGCACGAAGATCAACGGGGGTTTTTCACCCGCTGGTTCATGTCCACCAATCACAAAGACATCGGCATCCTTTATTTGGTTGTGTCGGCTTTGGTCGGATTTATTGCGGTCGCATTTACCGTTTATATGCGCATGGAGCTTATGGACCCAGGCGTACAGTACATGTGCGAAGAAGGCGCGCGTTTCATCGCAAATGCCAACGCGGCTTGTACACCAAACGGCCATCTTTGGAATGTCTTGATTACCGGTCACGGCATCTTAATGATGTTCTTTGTGGTTATTCCTGCCCTGTTTGGCGGTTTTGGTAACTACTTCATGCCGCTGCAAATCGGTGCACCCGACATGGCATTCCCGCGGATGAACAATCTGTCGTTCTGGCTGTATGTTGCAGGTACAACGCTGGCTGTATGTTCGATCTTAGCCCCTGGCGGCAACGGACAGCTTGGCTCGGGCGTGGGCTGGGTTCTGTATCCGCCGCTGTCGGTGAACGAAGAAGGCATGTCGATGGATCTGGCGATTTTCGCGGTTCATTTGTCTGGTGCCAGCTCAATTCTTGGTGCGATCAATATGATCACCACCTTTCTGAACATGCGCACGCCAGGCATGACCCTGTTCAAAGTGCCGCTGTTCGCCTGGTCCATTTTCGTCACGGCTTGGTTGATTCTTTTGGCGCTGCCAGTTTTGGCGGGTGCGATCACGATGTTGTTGACCGACCGTAATTTCGGAACGACGTTCTTTGATCCTGCCGGCGGTGGTGACCCCATATTGTATCAGCATATTTTGTGGTTCTTTGGACACCCGGAGGTCTATATTATTATCCTGCCCGGCTTTGGATTAATCAGTCACGTTATCGCGACCTTTGCGCGCAAACCCGTGTTTGGCTATCTGCCAATGGTTTGGGCCCTGATCGCCATTGGTGGTTTGGGTTTCGTGGTTTGGGCGCACCATATGTACACAGTTGGAATGTCCCTGACCCAACAGTCGTACTTTATGCTGGCCACTATGGTCATCGCAGTGCCGACAGGAGTGAAAGTGTTCAGCTGGATTGCCACCATGTGGGGCGGCTCGATCGAGTTTAAAACCCCGATGCTTTGGGCCTTTGGATTTTTGTTCTTGTTTACTGTTGGTGGTGTCACTGGGATTGTTCTGGCACAGGCTGGTATCGACCGAGTTTATCATGACACCTACTATGTCGTGGCACATTTCCATTATGTGATGTCTCTGGGTGCCGTATTCACGATCTTCGCCGGGATCTATTATTACTTTGGCAAGATGACTGGTCGTGAGTACCCCGAATGGGCCGGTAAGTTGCATTTTTGGATGATGTTCATTGGTTCCAACATTACCTTTTTCCCACAGCACTTCTTGGGCCGTCAGGGTATGCCGCGCCGCTATATCGATTATCCAGAGGCTTTTGCCTATTGGAACCAAATATCGAGCTACGGTGCATTTTTATCCTTTGCCTCGTTCCTGCTGTTCTTTAGTGTGATCGCCTACTCGCTGTTGTATGGCAAAAAAATCACTGAAAACAACTATTGGAACGAATATGCCGACACGCTGGAGTGGACATTGTCGAGCCCTCCGCCTGAGCATACGTTTGAAATTCTTCCAAAGCAGGAAGAGTGGGACAAAGCCCCGGCGCATTAAAGTGGCGCAACCATAATCTGTCAAAAGGTCCCGTTTAAAATCGGGGCCTTTTTTTTGTAAAACTGTGTTAAAATATTTTACAAAGCCCCCCCGCGTACTAATTAAAAGTCTGTGCAAATTAGAGTTGAGTAATGCCGTATAAATGGTCACATACCAATGAAAATGACAGCCCAGCATGCTTGCAGCTATGGCCACATTCCTCGCTGCCAAGCGGAGGGTTTGTTGGCTTTATAGCGGTTACATTCGCGCTGATCCTGCTGCCACTGTTTCCGCTTCTTGGAACAGCCGTTCTCTGGGGGGTATTGCCGTTTCTTATGGTGACGGTCGCCGCAATTTGGCTGGCGCTTAAGCGTAGCTATCATGACCATAATATTTTAGAGACCCTTAGCCTTGAGGCCAACGACGTGCACTTGCGACGGCGCAATCCCAAAGGTGATCATCAGCAATGGGATTGTAATGTCTATTGGACAAAACTGTCAATTTACCCCAGCGGCGGTCCGGTTCCTAATTACCTGACCCTGACGGGCAATGGCCGAGAGGTCGAGATTGGCGCGTTTCTAAGCGAAGAGGAACGCCCGGTCCTTTACTCAGAGCTGTGCGATTTTCTTGCCCGAAATAACCAACCAGCAATCTGACGGATCATAGCCCTCACCTTGTCGGTTAGGGGTTTTGATGTTTCCGCGCCCGTGTCACGCACCTTGGCGCGGCTTGCGCGCTCTTGGCATTGGACGGCTGGGAATTTCTTTTAGTAAACCACCGACGCCCATACTTGCAATATCAGCAGATGTTACCGCAAGTCCGCACGCCAATCGTGACAGCACCCAATCAGCACCATTGAGCGCCAGCGACCGGGCACACCCTGGCAAACCAATCACCTCGGTGCCTTTTATCTGGCCGATAAACAAAAGATTTCCGGGATCAACCGGCATACCAAAACGGGTCACCTCGCCCCCCGCAGAGCGCAGCGCCTCAGGTGCGACATCCATCGCGTCAGATGTTGCAGATCCTGTCAGGATCAAAATCATTTCGGCGTCACAACCAGAAATAGCTTCAGCCAATGCGGAAATCCTATGCGGTACAATCATGGTCGAGTGCAGTGCCATTCCCAGCGCCTGTAACCGCGCCTCGATCGCATCTGCCCCCTTTGCCCCCGGCCCACCGGCTATATCGGTGATAATCAGCCCTGCATTCTTAAAGACCGGCACCGCCACTTCAATCGCGCCACGCCCTAAATCGCAGGCCCGATCAAGCGCCCCATCAGGCACCCCGTAAGAAATAATTTTGACGGTTGCGATCATGCCACCTGCGGTCAGCTGGGTATAATTCGGCACTGTGGCCAGCGTAATCATCGGATCCACCTGATTAAGCGCCAGCAACCGCCCCGTGTCAAAGCGTGCAACACAAGGGCCTTGGGCAAAGATATTCACTCTCCCCGTAAAAGGCGCGCTGAGACGGATACCAGCTGCCTCAGGGTCTGGTACCAACGCCATCGCCAAACGCTGTGCAGCCTCATCTTCGGCGCAATCTTGCGGCGCCAACCGCGCCACTGTCACTTCGCTGTGACCGTCCCGTGCGAGTGCTGCGACGTCCTGTGCTGTCAACACCAAACCCTTACGCAACCGTCGCCCTTCAAGACGCACAGAATGAGCCAGAATGGCCCCAATGGCATCCGCAACCGGAACAGCACCAAAGTTCATGCGCCCTGCCGCAATACACGGGTCATTTCTGCCATCACCGACACCGCAATTTCGGCGGGGCCAGCCGCACCAATATCCAGACCGATGGGCCCTTGAATCCGATCAATCTGCATCTTTGAAAACCCAGCGGCTTTGAGCCGTTCAACTCGGGATGAATGTGTGCGTTTTGACCCAAGCGCACCAATATAAAACACATCCGACGCCAGTGCATATGTCAGCGCCGGATCGTCCAATTTCGGGTCGTGGGTTAATAAAACCAGCGCTGTGCGCGGGTCCAACCCCAACGATTGCAGCGCCTCATCAGGCCAGTCTTTCAACATTGTCTCACCGGGAAACCGCGCCTCAGAGGCAAAGCTGTCACGGGGATCCACCAAGATTGGATCATATCCCGCAACGCGGGCTATCGGCACCAGAGCCTGTGCAATATGCACTGCACCAACAATTACCAACCGCAAGGGCGGATTGTGAACGGCGACAAAGGTTTGCAGGTCTTCGTCAAACCCAGAGCGGTCCATCCGAAACCGCACCTCATGCCCTTCGCTATCCAGCCGTCGCACCCCAGTCTCGATATTGACCACATAGGCCACGGCTTGGCGCGCCTGCCGCGCCGCAACCAAATCCGCGAGCAAGGCCTCAGACAAAACCGCCCCAACTGGTTCGAGTAATATTTTAATTGTCCCACCACAGGCCAACCCAACCGCAAAGGCATCACCATCACTTACACCATATTCCAAAATGCGGGGTTTTTGCATCTGCAGAGCCTCCAGTGCCTCGAGAACGACAGCACCCTCGACACATCCACCCGATACCGACCCCACCAAATCGCCCGCACGGTTGATGCCCAGCTGCGACCCTACCCGACGCGGCGCAGATCCCCATGTCTGGATCACGGTCGCCAGCACAGCTCCCTCGCCGGTACGATGCCACGCCAATGCTGTCTCAGGTATATTGTCGAACCTATCCACCCGTATCTCCCTTGCTATGCAGGCCATCTGTGCTCACATCGTAGTTCATCTTGCGCGATAAACCATCATTTAAAAAGCACCTGTTTCATTGCCCTGCCCTAAGAACACCTCACCAGAATTGCAAAGGCGCAAGCTAGGACACTCCTACGTCTATTAAAATGGTCACTCGGGAAACGGATTACTCGCAAAAACTCAGTAAACTATCAAAATGGTAGATTTAGAGTTTGCAGCGCTATGTTCGCTATACGCTTCAGGGCCGCACCCACTTTGTCGTTTTTTTTGATCAAGACCGCCGTACAATCGCCCGCTTTGGGCAGATACGCAAGCGTCTCGTATGGGGTTTCAAGCGGTGCGGTAAGCAGCGTGAAATTCACAGCTTAAGTGCACATTACTTTAACCCCCACACCCATAGCAGATGCACATTGTTTCAGAGGCTTTTTCTAAAACAACCATAAATTCTTCAGAATCCACCCCTTAAAGCCAATCAAGTTTATTTAAATCACCACTGGCTCCGGAAATACCATACTTGGCGTTACCGCCTCTATCGTTGGGCTCGGTCAGATGCAGGCAAATCTGCTGCCCGGGATGATTGAGGCCCAGCATACCAATCCGTTCTGCGCTCGATGCCTTGGTAAACGGTCAAATAACGTCTTCTGTAGTTTATGACAGCATGAATGGAGCAGAATTGAGACCATAGCTCGTTTGGCCCACACCCATATACTTATTGGTTTATTACGCTTACTTTGATGACCTATCCCATTAAAATTCAGCCGATTAAGTAAAGACAAAGGTCTAAATACTCCATTTTAGTAAGTAAGCCGCAAACTAGGGCCCTTATCACATAAAAACCACATTCAAAGCTGGACCGCTTTAACACGTTAAAACCGCTGGTCGGACTCGCAATGTTTGAAGCTTTTTCAATGCTGCGCAGGAAGCCTTTATCCCACCCGCTCGGCCATCATCGAAATCATTTCAAACATCACTGATGCTGCCACCATCGCAGTGATTTGATTTGGGCTGTCTTTGGTGGGCATCAAACACACGACGTCACCACCAATAATATTCATACCTCGCACAGCATGTAGCAATTGCACAGCCTCATCGATTGAAAAGCCCCCAACACCCGGCTCGAGATTGGAAACGGCAGGCGCCACACTTGGGTCCAAACAATCGAGGTCAAAAGTGATATAAACCGGACGCCCTGCCAGTTTAATTTTAATCTGCTCGATCACCTCAAGCGCGCCGCGCTGGCGATATTCGGCCATGGTGACAATATTATAGCCATAGTCATAAGAGGGCTGCAGCCAATCTAACGTGCGCGGGTGGCCGCGCAGACCAATTTGCATCGAATGAGATGGATCAACCAGGCCCTGATCGACCAAATAAGCCCCCCAATGCGCCGCTGATTTTTCCGCCCCAAGAAAATGGTCCACAGTGGTGAAGACATCCGTATGCGCATCAAGATGCAAAAAACACACTTTCTCTCCTTTGGCCAAATGTCCCTTGCCAAGCGCCTGCACAATCCCACCAGTGATCGAATGATCGCCACCGATCGAAACAGGTCGTACCCCCGCAGAGTCTATTTTCTTATAGTAATCGGTTATTTGCTGGATGCAGTGCTCATTGTTATTAGCCCGGGGGAACGCAACATCACCGGCATCTATGACCGTTGCCAGTTCCCAAGGATCTATTTGAAACCCAGAATGAGCCCGACGTTGCAAGGCTGAAACATTACGCACTGCCCGTGGCCCCAGATGCTGATCGCGTTCTGTTGTGCCGTTCCCACTTGAATGTGGCACCCCGACCAGAGCTATATCAGAACCAGCCAAATCCTGATGCGGACAGCGAAACAGCGTCGGAATGCCCCACCAATACAGGTTATTCATCATACTTTCATCATGTTGCTCTGCCATTTTAAACTCCAGTTTATTCTGCACTCACGCGTTGTGAAACTGTATATTGAACGATAACATTGCATGGCAATAGCATCCATGACCAGCTGCGTCCTCACAAGAACGACAAGTCGATGTGTGACTCTTGAAAGTAAAAATGTACAAAGATGTTGTTTATTTTTAATTTGACCCCGAACACACAACGAAAACCAACCAAAAAAGGCTGTTTGGTTATTCAAACACCAGACATTGATGCAGTTGGGGCTGATTAAACCATGCGGAAAATCGCATTTTTGCCAAATATTTTATTTGACCACAACGGCCTGCGCGTTGATTGCGGCCTAAATGAGGCTCTGTATAATCGCTGCTGGATTCCCCACGCAATCGTAGGACACGGAACGGTCTAACAGAGCCTCTATTTTAACAGTTCTTCGAAGTTCTATATTAAAGAACGGTCAGGCACATGTCTGTATTAGGGGGGCTGCCCAAAAAATGTTATTTTTATGTGGCGCTTGTATTCGTGGCACACAATCTTGACCAAATGCAGGGCAAAAAATATGGGTCTGCGCTGTATGAGAAACCGGCCTCTCGTGGCGCTAAAGTCGCTCTGACGTCTTGCTTCTATATGCAGTAACTGTTGTAAAATCAGGGCACAGCGCAGCCCAAGTCTTCTGTCTTGCGACCACAAAACACTGTTTTCCTCCAGCCTGCATACGGAAAATGCGGCAAAGGAAACCGTTGATCGGGTCCTGTTGCAATTTGCTGTTTGATGGGCGTTGTGAACGACGCACTCCAATCCAGACCCATAACCGTTTCGCAGCGTATATAAATGTCATAAAAGGGCCCCCAATTTGCCGGCACACGCAGCCCATATTTATAATGATCGAGAAGGCGAGAGTAAAAGGTCCGCATCCCAGCTTCATCTTTTGGAAGGTTTTCCAGCTCATCAACAAACAAAATCAATTGATCTGAACACTTTTTATGTAGGGCATTCCGTGATTTTACCGAAATATTTTCCATATCACCACGACTGCCATCACGCTGGTGTCCGTCGCGATAAAATTCCCACTGATGATACCAGTTTAGTATAAATTGGTGATCCCACGACCGACTGTGTCCATTAGAAAATGCGCTTTCAGGCGCAGACAACAATGTCACCCATACAACTAGGAACAGGCCTCTTAAATGACGTACCAAAAACACTTTAAAACCACTCATATTCAAAAAAGACGGTGTAAGTTTGTATATGTAAATAAATAACTAAAATAAACTTCTTAATTGCCAATGAACTTCTAAATTGCCATATTTTCTTCCTTACTTTTGAAATGATTAATTTATGACCATTACATAACTAATGCCGGGATATAACATATTTTCTAGATCAATAATGACGCAGCCCGATATTTGGAAAAGATGTCGGTCAACAGAAAAATTACGTCTGTAAAAGCCTCAATAGATAAAATCTAGCTCACCCAAAATAATAAACACCGGCTCATTCATCACTCTAGGACCAAATAGTTCAGCAAAATATCAATAAAAGGATCCAAAACAAACCATTTAGGATACTGACACCTGAGAGAGTATACAGCCGGCCCCCCACCTAGCAGACAGCGGTCCAATTATGACTAAGTCAACCCCGACCCTGTCGGGCCGCAACACTTTGCATAGCAACACTCAGATCATGTACCAAAGTTTCCGCCATCGATCGAAACACCATTATCTGAAAGCTATTATTCCCAATGCGGGTGATACTGGCCATCATATGGTACAGATTACTACGCAGAGTATGGCCGCGTTTAAACGCCGACCGGCGCAGATTGACCGGCACCAGACGCGCCAAGACATCTTCTGCATCCGCCCCCTCAAGGCGCACGATAGCCCAGGCGTCGGATTGATCCACAACAGCGGCTATTTTAGCCAGTTTCGGGCCTAACTCTGGTCCAAGAACCACCCATTGCCCCTGAGAAAACCAAATGGCTCTGCCGCTGTCTTTCCCCGATGTACGATTGACCGCCGGAAGAACCAACCCATGCGTTTGCTGAAGCAGATCGGAAACCGCCTTATGTTGGCCTTTGTAAGGGGCAATAACAGTGACCTTCTCTTCGAAGACTTCGGTCAGGCTTATCCCGCCAATGTCAAGAGGCAGCACATCGGCACAGACGTTTTTTGCAATCAACTCAGCCACGCGCAAGTTCTCCTGTCGGATCGAACAGGACCGGGTCATGCACTTCGCACAACGTCTCGACCCCCTGAACAGTATCCACCATACGCACTTTTTCACCGTGGCGATTGTGTCCGTTTTTCAAAAAAGCCAGCCCCAGAAAATGACCATATGTTGGCGAAAACGCAACCGAGGTCACATGGCCCTGATCCGTGGCGCTCTCGGGGTTATCTGTTGGGTTAAATAGATGGGCACCGGCTGTTAACTGCTTGATTGCACCCAGAGATTTCAAACCAACCAACTGTTCACGATCAGGTTCTGACAACCCCGGCCGCTGCGCTGCGGCCTTGCCGATAAAGTCTTTTCGATTGCTCATCATCCGCTCCATCCCTAGATCGGTCGCGGTGGTGCGGCCCTCAATTTCAGCATGGGTTAAAAAGCCTTTCTCAAGACGTAGAACATCCAGTGCCTCAAGCCCATAAACCCCACCCCCCATGGTCTCAGCCCGCGCCACCAAACTGCGAAACAGACTGTCACCATAGCGCGCAGGCACTGCAAGCTCATAGGCATGTTCGCCACTAAAAGAGATCCGGAACAAACGCCCATCAACCCCCTGCATGCTGACCTCACCACAGGACATGAACGGCCAGCTCTGGTTGCTGATCCGCTGATCCAGCACCCCGTTCAACAGCATCCGCGATTTTGGTCCTGCAACGGCAAATTGCGCCCAATTTTCAGTGACAGACATGATATGCACGTCCATCTGGGGACAAAGGCATTGTCGCACAAACTCAAGATGGCGCATCACCTCACCCGCCGCCGCTGTCGAGGTCGTCATAACGTAATGTTGCGGAGCCATACATGCCGTAGTGCCATCATCCATCACCACACCGTCTTCGCGCAACATCAGCCCATAGCGCACCCGTCCCGGTTTGAGCGTGCTGAACATATTGGTATAGACAAAATCCAGAAATGCCGGTGCATCTGGCCCCTGAATATCGATTTTTCCCAAGGTAGACACATCACTGACCCCGACCACATTGCGCACATAGCCAACCTCGCGGTCACAGGATTGTCGCCACGTCGTCTCGCCCGGCACCGGGAAATAACTGGGACGATACCACAGACCAGCCTCGATCATTGGCGCTCCCCGTTCTAGGCTGGCTTTATGTGACGTAATTAGCCGACGGGGGGCAAAGCCCATACCCTGCGCCCCCGCCCCCATGGCGGCTATTGAGACCGGCACATAGGGTGGGCGAAATGTTGTAACACCCGTTTCGGGAATACCTCGACCAGTGACATCTGCCAGCACCGCCAAAGCTTGCACATTGGAATTTTTACCCTGATCCGGAGCCATGCCCTGCGTTGTATAGCGCTTCATATGCTCGACCGAAGAATAACTTTCCACAGCTGCCTGCTTGATGTCTTTCACCGTGACATCGTTTTGCAAATCAACCCAAGCACGGGCCTCACCGGGCACAGCCCAAAGCGCAGAGATCGAATAGCCCTGATCCTCTGCTTTGGGGATAGGTGTCTTTTTTATCTTAATTTTCAGAGCAGAAAGCGCCGCGTTCGCGGCCAAATGACCCTCTTGCAGGCAGCGGTGCGTCGAAAACACACCATTGCAGGCGCCGGCGGCGAAAAGACCTGGAATGGTCTTTGGCACGGGGATAAAACTGGCAATCTCTGGTTGCCACTTTGGCCGACCGTTCATATGGCAAGTCATATGAACCGTCGGGTTCCACCCCCCCGACACTGCCAGACAATCGGCCTCAATCGTATCTATTGTGCCATCCAGCCGTTGCAGTTGCACCGACTTTAATCCGTGCCGCCCTCTGCTGCCACAGATCATAGACCCGGCATAGATCGGAAAATCACCGTTTGCGTCCGCTTCAGGCCGACTGTCGACAAGCGCCGCCACTTCGATACCGGCGGCAACCAGATCTTGGGCGGTACGATGGGCATCATCGTTATTGCCGAACACCACAATTTTTTGACCCGGCGCAACCCCCCAACGGTTGACATAGGTTCGGACAGCCCCGGCGGTCATAATTCCCGGACGATCATTGTCGGCAAAGGCGATACTGCGCTCCAACGCGCCCGCCGCTAAAATCGTATGCTTGGCAACAATACGCCAGAAACATTCGATCGGCAGACCCTCATTGGTGTCATAAGCACCCTGCGGCAGCCGCTCTAGCGCGCCATAGGTGCCCTGATCATAGGCCCCGGTCACCGTGGTTCGAGACATCAACCGGACATTCGGCAGCGTCGCCAGCTCCGCCACGCATTCTGACGCCCAATCCGCCCCGGCTTGATCTGCGATCATCAGCGTCTCACCGTTCAGGCGCCCCCCCATAATGCTGTCTTCATCGGCGAGGATCACATCGGCACCGGCGCGCCCCGCCGTCAGAGCCGCCATCAAACCGGTTGGTCCAGCACCGATAATCAAGACATCGCAAAACGCAAAGGCTTTTTCATAAAGATCACCGTTTGGTTGACCCGACAAAGCCCCCAGCCCCGCAGCACGACGGATCAACGGTTCATAAATTTTTGACCAAAACGGCTGTGGCCACATGAACGTCTTGTAGTAAAAGCCTGCCCCCAGAAACGGCGACATCAGATCATTGATCGCCAAAACATCATATCGCAGCGATGGCCAGTTGTTTTGGCTGCGCGCTACCATGCCTGGAAAAATCTCTTGCATCGTGGCACGAATATTGGGGTCAGTCTGAGCGCCTTCCCCAATGGTCACCAACGCGTTTGGCTCGGCGCTGCCAGTGGTGAAAACCCCGCGCGGGCGATGGTATTTGAACGAGCGCCCCAACAATTTAACACCGTTGGCCATAAGCGCTGAGGCCAGCGTATCACCCGAAAACCCTCGATAACTTGTGCCATCGAATGTAAAAGTGATCGGCGTCTCACGGTCGATCATACCTCCGGTTTCGAGCCTCATGTCGCTGCTTCCTTGACCTTTGAGGCCAGCTCTGCGGCCAAAATCTCATGGGTTACGGTATTGCGTGTCACCACCACCCAAGCCGAACAACCCGCCTCGTGAAACCACAAATCACGGGTTTCGCCAGCGGGGTTGTCACGCATGTGTAAATAATCATCCCAAGCCTTTTCACCGCCATCGGGTCCGGGCCGGTTCAGCGCCAGCGCATCCCCTTTATAATAAAATTCCCGTCTGTCGCGCTCTCCGCAGATGGGGCACGTAATGCGCATGGTCGATCTCTCCCCGTTTTCTAATGCAAGTTGTGCTGGCTGCCGGTGGCTTCTTCGTCCATCAATCCACGACCAGAGCGAAATCGATCCAGTTGGAATTTTGAGGCCGTTTCATGATATTGATCCGTGGCTAACAGATGGGCAAACCCGTAACCCGACGCCGGCACAGCCTTAAATCCACCATAGCACCAGCCACAGTTTAAATATAGACCGTCGATCAAAGTTCTGTCGATAATCGGGCTGCCGTCTGGGGTCATATCCATAATCCCGCCCCAGCTGCGCAACACTTTCGCCTTGCCGATCATCGGCATCAGCGTCATTGCCGCCTCCATCACATGTTCTTTCATCGGCAAGTTGCCCCGCGATGCATAGGACGCATAAAAATCCAGATTACCGCCAAAGACCAAGCCACCTTTATCAGACTGGCTGATATAAAAATGCCCCATGCCGAAACTGATCACATGATCTATGCATGGTTTTAGACCCTCGGTAACAAAAGCTTGCAAAACATGACTTTCAATCGGCAGGCGCATCCCGGCCATCGCCGCCACCTGACTGGAGCGTCCCGCCACAACAACCGCAATTTTGGGCGCACGAATGACGCCTCTTGTGGTTTGAACACCGGTCACCTTGCCATTTTTCATGTCGATGCCGGTGACTTCGCAATTTTGCACCAAATCGACGCCGCGTTCATCCGCAGCACGGGCATAGCCCCATGCCACTGCATCGTGACGGGCGGTTCCGGCGCGGCGTTGTAACAACCCACCATAAATCGGAAAGCGGGCGCTGTCGAAATCAAGGTAAGGTACCATCCGGCGCACATCATCTCGGGTCAGTAATTCTGCATCATCCCCACGGTTGATCATCGCGTTTCCCAGCCGCACAGCAGCATCGCGCTGCGCATCCGAATGGTGCAACACGATCTGTCCGCGCGGCGAGTGCATAACATTATAATTAAGTTCTTGGGACAGCCCTTCCCACAGTTTAACCGAGTGGCTGTAAAATTCCGAATTTCCCGGCATCATGTAATTAGAACGCACCAATGTGGTGTTGCGGCCAATATTACCACTGCCAAGATGGCCTTTTTCCAACACTGCGACATTGGTAATGCCATGTTCTTTGGCAAGATAATAAGCGGTGGCCAGACCGTGCCCCCCGCCACCAATGATCAAGACATCGTAATCTTTCTTGGGGGCGGCGTCACGCCACTGCGGCTTCCAACCGCGGTTTCCGGTCAAGCCTTCTTTGATAACACGCCAGCCGGAAAACCCCATAAGCTGCTCCTAATCGACCACCGATACCAAGTTTGGGCTCACACCGACCCCAACCATCCTAACGAACAGCCAATCCAATCGGTCTTATTCAGCCGGTCCGCTAGTACCTTTTTTATAAGCGCAATAATAATGCTATTATTCAGAAAAGGCCAGCGCCAACGGCGCATTTCAGCACCAGACCTTGTCGTATTTACATGCCTTTTGCCCGATAACTCGTCGCCACGCGGTCAATAGCCAGCAAGAATGCTGCTGTGCGCAGATCAGGAACATCTTTGCGGGTGTGCCAAGCCTCGCGAAACGATTGATAGGCAACTCGCATTGTGTCATCCAACCCCGAACGCACCAGTTCCAATTCATCAGCGCCGCGCAGGTATTTTTCCTTAAAGCTGGAACTCATCGACCACTTATCCCCGGAATAGCGATCCAGTCGCTCCAATTCGTCGACCAACAGTTGGTGGCGGGCCTCTTCTTGGCGCCGCTGCATACGACCAAAACGGATATGACTTAGGTTTTTAACCCATTCAAAGTAAGAGACCGTCACGCCCCCGGCGTTGGCATACATATCGGGAATAATAACCACGCCTTTCTCGCATAAGATGTCATTAGCGCCAGCGGTAATCGGCCCATTTGCCGCCTCGATCACAAGTGGCGCCTTGATGCGCTCTGCATTGTTTAGATTTATCACCCCCTCCAAAGCGGCTGGGATTAAAATATCGCAGGGCTCTTCAAGCGCTAGCCCCCCATCGGCCACATAAGTCGCCTCGGGAAACCCTTTTACACCCCCATTTTCATTAATCCATTGGTGAACGGCTTCTACATCCAAACCTTTTGGGTCCAGCAAAGCTCCATCCCGCTCAATAATGCCCGTGATTAATGAACCATCTTCGGCCGCAAGAAATTTAACGGCGTGATATCCCACGTTACCCAATCCCTGCACGATGATCCGCTTGCCATCGAGACTGCCGTCCAAGTTGGCTTTAGCAACATCCTCTGGGTGGCGAAAAAATTCCCGCAGCGCATATTGTACGCCCCGCCCCGTCGCCTCGACCCTGCCGGCAATCCCACCAGCATTGAGCGGCTTGCCGGTGACACAGGCGCGCGAATTGATATCAGTGGTATTCATCCGCGCGTATTGATCGGCCATCCATGCCATTTCTCGTTCGCCCGTGCCCATATCCGGGGCCGGCACGTTTTGTGAAGGATTGATCAGATCGCGCTTGATCAACTCATAGGCAAAGCGTCTGGTGATCAATTCAAGTTCATGTTCATCGTATTTGCGGGGATCGATACGCAGCCCCCCTTTTGAGCCGCCAAACGGGGCTTCAACCAAGGCACATTTATATGTCATCAGCGCTGCAAGAGCCTCGACCTCATCCTGATCCACCCCCATCGAGTACCGAATTCCGCCCTTAACTGGCTCGGTATGTTCCGAATGAACCGATCGGTATCCGACAAATGTTTGGATGCCACCGCGCAGCCTCACCCCGAAGCGGACCGTATAGGTGGCGTTACAAACCCTTATTTTTTCTTCGAGTCCCGGCGGTAAATCCAGCAGGGCAACCGCTCGATTAAACATGAGGTCAACGCTTTCACGAAAACTTGACCTTTTAACATTTTTCATTGTATGTCCTTTACCTGCAGAGAACCTCTTTACGCGGCCTATTGAGATTAGAAATCTTTTAATAATATGACCGTACACAAATTTTGTTTAATTTATAGTCATTTCTTAACATCAGATTAAATGGAGGCACCACCAAATTCAAAAGAGACTATCAAAAGCCTTCCACTCGAAATTTGGACCTGAATCCAAACTACGTCGTGACCGAACTGCACCTGCGTGCCTATTTCGCGCCGAATCAGGCGCCTGAGCAAGCCCGACTTTCAATCTTCCGTACGCTCGGCCAGTTTTGCCGCAATTATGTCAGCCATCATTTTCGTACTGGAACCAGGGGTCACCCCGCCAACCCCGACACGCCGTCCGAAACGCCACCAAAGACCGGGGTTCCAGACGCGGGGCTGCGCGGTTTTTACCTTAAAGATGAATCCGTTTGAGGGTTTGAACGCCAACATACCGCGGTCAATCGATACGATCTGATCGACATATGCGATCACCTCACCGGAACTATCGCGCAACTCGGTTTCAGTCAGCTCGATAACACGCTGCGTCGCGTACCACATTTTCTGTCCCAACCAAAGCACGGTGACGCCCAAAAGAACCAAAAACGCCTGCCAACCCATATGCGCAGGTGGCTTGATCAAAGCGATATAAATCAACAGCAAACCCAGTACGATGTTTAGAGTGACACCAAACAACCGACGCGGCGCGCTGGCATGAACTGTGGTCAAAATTTCAGAAGACATAGGGCACCCCGCTGCGTGAGCGCTCAGATACCCCATAACCGTGGCAGAGGCGAGGCCTCAATGTTCAGGGCGCACCTCATAGCCCACCTCTTCGGGCTCGTCATCCACCAAAGCCTCTGGGAACCCGTCAGCCAGAACACTGAGACCAGTCGCCTGTTCCAGCCGTTCAATGATCCGGTCCGATTGCGCGCGCGCGCCAAACCGCGCCTTCCCGTCTTGTATAATTGATATAATCTGCGGTGAAAGTTCCAGCGGCACGTCCAAGTCATCAGCGATTTTTTGAAACAACCCGATATCTTTCAGCACCAGGTCCATGGTGAAATTAACATCACGTGATCCCGACAGGATCAGCTGGCTTTCGGTTTCATGTACAAACGACGTCCCAGACGAGATTTTGATCGCCTCATAGGTGGTCGCCAGATCAAGACCCGCCGCCTTCATCGTCACCAGCGCCTCGCAGACCGTCAGCAAATTGGCCGTGGCCAGATAGTTTGTCATCACCTTAAGAATGCTCGCTGATCCCAGATCGCCAGTGTGTAGAACCCGCCGCCCCATCAGCGTCAACAGAGGTAGAACGCGCTCAAACACTGGGCGGGAACAGCCCGCGAAAATCGAAATATTCGCCGTATCCGCCCGGTGACAGCCCCCCGACACCGGGCATTCGACCGCCTCTGCGCCGACAGCAGTGACCTGCTCGGCCAGACGGCGCACCTCCGAGGCGTCAGTGGTAGACATCTCGATCCAGGTTTTACCCAGTAACATCTCTGGCAGCATTTGCTCCATAACCGCAGCACAAGCGGTCGGACTGGGCAGGCAGGTAATAACGGTATCGCAAGCCCGCATCAGTTGCGCTGGACTGACGCCATCGCGGGCACCGCGGGCCACAAAGCCCGCCACCAGTTCGGTCTCAAGATCGTGAACGTATAAGTCCACACCGTTGCGCAAAAGGCTGCCTGACAATTTTCCGCCCACATTTCCAAGACCAATAAAACCGACCCGCATAGCGTTTCCCCCCGTTGTTTCATTAAGAATTACACGCAGCTTCAAACCCCTACAGTCTGTTTGCGACGTCCCAGCGCAAAGAATGTCGACACACAGCGCCCACTGTGCACTATTGCACAGCGGGTCTTGCACTGCGGGTCTTGCACTGCGCACAATAAAAAAATTGAATGAAGACAAGGGCAGCCCTAGTATTTTGGGCAGAGGCAAACAGGGACTGAAACATGTCGTTTCGCCCAACTCTCGAAACCCGTAAAGCCCAACCGACAATGGAGGGGACCGGCGTACATTTGCACCGCGCCTTTGGATTTCAGGACCCCAGCGAACTGGATCCGTTCCTGTTGTTTGATGATTTTCGCAACGACGTGCCCACCCATTACCTGCAGGGGTTTCCGTGGAATCCGCATCGCGGTATTGAAACCATCACCTTTGTGCTGTCGGAAACCGTGGAGCATGGTAAAAGTCAGGGCAACACTGGGCGCCTCAGCGCTGGCGTTCTCGAATGGATGACCACAGTCTCGGGCATCATGCACCAAGAGATGCCACAGGAAATGTCAAGGGCCAGATGCACGGCTTTCAACTCTGGGCCAATTTACCCGCAGGGCTGAAAATGACCGCACCGCGGTATCATGACGTCCAGGGCAAAGATATCCCCCTTGTGAGCGATGACGATGGGACCGAAGTGAAAATCATCGTCGGAACGTTCTGGGGCCAACAGGGTGGCGTTGACGGAATTGGCACCGATCCGCAATATCTGGATATCTTTGTGCCTGCTGGTGTAAAAAACATTTTAAATAAATACTTACCGCCGGGCCTTTGCCTATGTATTTGAAGGCGCCGGCGCGTTTACCGATGCCGGCGCGCCTCAGGGGGTTCTGCTGGAAAAAGAAATCGTGGGCGAAGAGATCAACATCCGCGATATGTCTGGTGACCGCACCTTAATCCGGTTTGGATCCGGAGATGAAGTCACGATTCAGACCAGCGCAGAAGGCCTCAGATTTCTGCTGATATCTGGCGCACCTATCGACGAACCCGTGGCTTGGCACGACCCGATTGTGATGAATTCGCAAGATGAGTTGCGACAAGCCATGCATGATCTGCGCAACAATACCTTTTATAAAATCGGCGCATTAATAAACCGGCGCTTTACTACGTTCAGGACCTATTAAATTTGCTGGGGCTTTCGAGCCTATATAGTTCAATCCCGCATACAGTGGGGGATTTTATGAGTAA
>Ga0209199_1001764_pt1 | contig 24804 bp, 32 predicted proteins | sample COGITO_mtgs_1105_7_FD_184805 | JGI IMG/M metagenome (GOLD analysis project Ga0209199, IMG submission 184805) | Pelagic marine microbial communities from North Sea - COGITO_mtgs_110523 (SPAdes) (version 2) | ecosystem: Environmental > Aquatic > Marine > Epipelagic ...
CGTAAAAAAGAAAGTTCTCGTAAAAAAGAAAGTTCTCGTAAAAAAGAAAGTTCTCGTAAAAAAGAAAGTTCTCGTAAAAAAGAAAGTTCTCGTAAAAAAAGAAAGTCTATGTAAACATACATTTTATTACACCTTTGAAACATTTAAAATGCCAACCTTATAAGGTTTTTATAAAAATTTTATTTTTCAAACCTTTTCATTATTTATATAAAATTCATATATTAGATATAAAATGCATATATTAGATATATGCATTTTATATCATATGCAAACAAGAAAATGGGATTAACTAATCAATTGTTTTGTATATCAAGATGAATCGATGCCGCAATTAAAAATAGATCTGGTTGTTGTTATACATTCAGTTATTATATATATAAAACATTGAATAGTAATAATATTATATACAAATATATAGATTTAGACCATTTATAAAACAGGTGTTTTAAATGTTCAAAGGTGTAATCCAATTGAAATGGATAATCACTGTTTTAATTTATCTAATAATATAAGATATTTTATGAATAAATCTAAAAGGTAGTGACAAATACTTTATTAAATATATAATAAAACTTATTTTTAATAAAGGATATTGGAATTTTTTTATAGCATAACTTTCTATGCTTTCATATCCTCGTTTATGATAATATTCACGAACTCCCTCTCCTGTAATAACAGATACTCCATTTAATCCATAAAACCAAGAAATATATTCTGCTATTTTTAATAATGTTTTACCTATACCTAAGTGTTGTGTTGAAATATTTTTTGATTTACCTACTGGTACTATGTTATTATATACATGCAGTTCACGTACTAATCCTGTATTTTTTATTACAGAATATACAGGTTTATGGTTATTCGGTGCAATTCTTAATCTTAAAAATCCATAAATTACTTTTTTGTCATTACTTTCTAATGAAATAAAGTATTCAACCGAGTTAGACCCAATATACTTTCTTACTATATATTTCGCATTGTTGATTTTGTATTCCAAATGTCGACCTATTTCTCTACTTCTAATATCTCCACTTATTTTTTCACTTCTCTTTAAACCATCATCTATTACTTGACGTAAATTCATACAACGATTTCCACCACTAATATATGGTAGTGGAATATCTCTTACTATACGCGGTACTCTTACCCATGGGGGGCAAATAATCATCGCATGAGTAATAACGTCTACTAATTGTTCGGGATTTCTATCTGAATATGGTATATACTTTCCTTCATCATGCCACTTTTTTATTTCCGTCCATGGTACAACTTCACAAGGATAAATTTTAGTCTGGTCTGGTTGAATTATTGCACTTTTATATACTATATCAAACATCTCTTTATCTAGCTCCGGGGTGCTTCCTGGTAAATCGGGCATCAAATGAATATCTACTTTGAAACAATTATTTTTTAAGTATTCAATACAGTTCACAGCTTGCTCAAAGGTATGTCCACGATTAATCCGTTTTAGTAGTTTATTATTTGTATGTTGTACGCCTAATTGAATTCTTGTCGTCCCTGTACTCCTGAAAAATATCACCCATTCATCATCTATTGCATCTGGACGTGTTTCTATACAAATACCAATAATACGTACGCGCGTACTCTTATTAATACGAATTTCTTCTTCTAATGAATAACGTTCTCGTTTTGGTGATAAATCAAAGAACGTATTAGCACTATAAAATATGTCGCGGTGATATTCTAATAAATAATCAACTGGAAACTCTGTATATGTTCCACCCTCTATAATTAATTCTAGTTTATCTACTTCATGACCTTGCATTACTAAGCTACTCATTCTACTTATCATTTGCTCGTAAGCATCCCACTTATTATCAAACCCACGAGCCACCGCTGGCTCTTTCTTTAAATAACTTCTTGGAATATCATCTTCCGCGCCATTCTTTATACTTTCATCGGGACAATAATAGCAATTATGTTTACAACTGAACACTTGACCGTTTGGATGAGGTGATAATAATAATGCGAAACTATTAACGCCAGAAATATTCCTCGCAGGACATTTTTGAATTAATAACCAAAACGCAGCTTCATCATCTAATTTACCTTCTTTAATCATTTTTTGATACACATATACAATAAATGATTTTTTTATAATTATATCACTCCTACGCTGATGTTTACTAAACACTTTTTTGAAGTTAGATTTAAATTCTATGTTACTATTATTCTTTACGTAATACAAATATAAATCAGCAACAACTGCTTCATATTTATCGATATTCTCTTTTGTTATTGTTTTAAATTGCTCATCGTGTTTTTTATAAAGAGCTTCGATATCACTAATATGCGGATTTGAACAAGACATTATATTTACCTTTTTCTTGTTCTTTTTTTTTTGTTCTTTTTTTTTCAATTTTTATAAACATATAACCATACATATCTTATTCTGCTTTTATAATTTATATATTTAACTTTTTACATCATTACATATAGTCAGGTTTATGTGTGTGTTCGTAATATATATATATATAAACTCATATATATTATATGCCAATTACTATTGTTATTAATCGATACAATGAAAATATATCTTGGTTGAATGATATTCAAATAGACACATCTATTTATATTTATAATAAAGGATATTCATTAGATAACACCACAATACCAGAACAGTCCATAGTTAATAATGTTGAAAATATAGGGAGAGAATCAGAAGGATATTTACAATTTATCATTGAAAATTATGATACACTTCAAAATAATACCTATTATATATTCCTACAAGGAAACCCATTTGACCATTGCAAAAAAATCATAGATAAAATACACAATCTTTATAATAAATGTTCATCTCCTTTTATTCATTTAGGAGATTTAGTGTGTTTAGATTGTTACCAAAAATATACTAATTCTTTTGAATACTATATCAAATTACACAGTTTCTTTATCCATTCTAAATCACAATTAATATACAATAAAAACAATAATTTGTTTTCTCCTATTATTCTTGATAATAATTCAAAGTTTAAATTGATTAATGAATCCTTTATTAAAAAACAAAAAGTACGAAGAGATTTATATCAAAAATTTTTTAAGGGCCAACCAACTATTTTTAATTGGAGTGAAGGGGCATTATTTGCGGTAAAAGGATATAAAATAAAAGAATATCCTAAATCATATTATATAGAACTACGTAACGATTTGTTGAATATTAAAACAGAGGACCTAGGATATTTGTATGAGAGATTATGGTGTATGATATTTTTCCTCGGAAAGTTGGATCAATCGTGAACAAATGTATAAAATTGATTTATATTTTTAATAATTTTATATATTACATTCGTTCTTTTGTTACTTTCAACAAAATGGATTATGATGATTATGGTCAATTTGTTATATTAGATGATGATTATGAATCTAATTATTCTGAAAATTATTCTAATATCAACCACATATATTCTAATTCTAATCAATCTCTCTTTCACAAAAATCCTGATAATTACTTTAATAATACAGATTTCAAGTTATTTTCACTACAAACTATTTCTAATATTAAAAATATTTGTATTTATCTATTCTTATTTAACTATGTTTTTAATAACACAAAAAGCACATATTTTTAGTTTTGTTTTTGTTTTGTTTTACACCGTTTTAACATTTAAATGTGTAAAAATTGATTTAAAAAACACACGACATTATATTTAATTATAATAATTATAAATGTCCACTTTTAATAATACTCCACCGGAAGATAATAATACTACGCGACCTGACTTAATTTATGGTGTTCCTGAACCACTTCCTCAAACATATTCTAATATTATGACTCTTAAAATTTTTATTAAGGATGAAAATCTACGTAACCTCTATATTAATCATGTTAACGAAAACTTTAATAATGTTTATTCCGACTATCCAGACGCAGGATTTGACTTATTTATTCCTACAGAACTAACTATTCAAGGTAACACTACACAAAAAATTAAGTTAGGAATTAAATGTGCCGCTTTTACTAATGGACTTCCACAGTCATTTTATATGTACCCACGCTCTAGTATTTCTAAAACACCCCTACGCTTAGCTAATTGTGTTGGAATTATTGACTCTGGATATAGGGGTGAACTTTGTGCGATGGTAGATAATATTCGTATTGACGATATTACTATTAATGGTAATATGCGACTTTTTCAAATTTGTGCTCCTAATCTCAATCCTATTAAAGTTGAAATTGTACATAGTGAAGATGTTCTTGGACTTACTACACGAGGAACTGGGGGATTTGGTTCTACTGGTGGTACTATTTAAAATATTATTTATATAATCATAATTCTTATTTATATTATCATAATTCTATTTTTTTATAAAATTGAATTATTAAATATGATTTAAAATATTATTTATACAACTAAATAATACTTTGAATAATGGACTATATCTCAAAGAAAGATATTAATTTGGCTAACTATGCTTTTGTTGAGGCTGAAAAATCACCATGCTTGATGAAACATGGCTGTATTGCCACAATGAATGGAAAAATTATTGGACGAGGACATAATCATTATCGCACTAATTCTAAAGACCGTATCATCAATAAGATGTGTAGTTGTCATGCTGAGATGGATACTATTCGTAGCGTATACTATGGTAATCGACTTCATGTAAAAGAACCGCATCATCAGTTAAAAGTTGTTTAAGAAAGTCACTATTTATGTCGTTAGAAAGGGCTGTGATGATGAAATTCGTGATTCAGCACCTTGCTATTATTGCACTAAACAACTAAAAGCATTCAATATTAAACGTATTGTATATTCTAATGCTGAGGGAAATTTTACCGCACAAAAATGCTCAGAATACCAAACTACTCATGTTTCACATGGTGAAAGACTCCAACGTAGTTAACCTTAACGACGTATATATCTTCTATAACGTAATTGTTTTCCACCAATTCTTCCTGTTAATTGATTCATATAGAATATTTTTCTTGAAACTGGACCACCACGTCTTCTTATATATCTTAATGTTGGACCAAATCCAAAACTTACACGAGGTACTAATCCTTGCTTTTTAGTACCACCGCCACTATTTCTGTTTACTATTTTTCCGGTTAATCTTCGGTATGAATATCCCATATCTATATAATATTTATATAGATATTTATTTTTCATGGGTGCTTTCTATAAGAAACGACCAATTTGAACCATTTAAATTTACTGTTTGACCATAATCATTCACTAATTCTATTTGCATTCTATCTATATTCACTGAACCAAAATATCTCCTTTTTACTCTAGCAGTATTATGATTCGAATTTGTAAATACCGATTCTCCTAAGGTCCCTATTATTATATTCACTGGAATTATCGCTAAAATATCCGTTGTTGCGTTAAATCCCTGTTTATTAAATGATTTATTACGTGCTTTTAATATTTCATTAATCGTATATTGTTGTGGTTTTGTTATTGAAAACGGAATACCTTGCCCATACGCAGGTATATTATTTTGAATATCTAATATTCTTAGATCATCCGAATAATAATTTGGTATGCTTATATTATCATCTCCACCTTCCATTGATATTATATTCTGATTATCCTGACTATTATTAAAATCATTCATTAATATAAAAAAATGTTGAAAACCACTCAAATTTATTAATGCTTCCGATTTTATTTCTTCACTAGGAAGTATATTATATGACACATCTCTATATCCTAATATCCAACCTAAATTATTATTTATAAATGTTTCTCCATTACGATGAAATTCTATTCGTTGCTCGTCTAATGACATATTTGATATTGTAGCTTTTCCTGATATTTCACTATGTGTTATATTTAATCCTAATTTTAATGATAATGCTGCTATTAATGTTGCTTTCGTATAATAACCACTTTCTACTCTTATTTCGCTATCATTTAACCAAAAATAATTATTATTATATGCTTCATCTATATTATACCATGTAAAGGGTATTTGTATGCTTGTTACCAATAATTCCGATACATTTTTTAAATTTTCTCCTAAAGAGAATGTAAATTTTGTTTCACTATATATTGATGTGTGTGGTGTTGTTATTTCGCTATAACTACTTGTTTCTATTACATTATTCTTTCTGAACGCACTATTTACATATATATATTTCTTTCTACCTACTTGGTTTTTTGTTGCTATTCCCGTATCTGCTTCTATATTTTCTAATAATTTAGCTTTCGCACTCATAAAAAAAGTTCTCAACTCAGGATGCTTTATTATCAACATATTTGCCGTACTTTCTACTGTTTCTTTTGTCAATAAATCTATCGCACCTTCTTCGCGAAAAATTGCCTTGATATCATCTATTGTATAGTTTTTTATATTATCATCTAATAATATATCGTCACTATTCATAAATTAAATATATCTTTAATTTTTAAATAATTCAGGATATTTATTTGTAAATATCTCTTTTGTTTTTTCCACTATCTTTTCATATTTTTCACATTCTTTTATATCTATCATTTCTATATTTTTTATATTTTTTTCAGGAATTCTTGTTATTCCTATACTACGTTGAATATGTGCTTTTGTTTTAAATATCGCATTTTCTATTTTTTTCATTAATTCTTGTTTGTCATCACTTAGTTCATCTATATTTACACGATATTTTGAATAATATATATATTTATTATATCGTTTTTTACTATATATATCACAATTTAAATTACTATGTGTTTGGTTTATTATCATACCTATACCGGATATTCTTTTCGCACTTGATATATCCATCTCAAATACAAACATTTTCGTTTTTTCTAATATTGTAGTACTTATTTTTACTGGTGTACCATATATACAACCTTCATAGTTCTTTTCTCTTTTATATATTGTATTCTCTCTCATTGTTTCTTCATTAAATCTTGTTGCCGCTAATATCATTTAAGTCTTCTTATTTTCTTTATTCTTTAATTTATTTGTTTTAGTTGTTTTATTTTTTTCAATTTTTTATAATCAAGTATATATAATTACTGAATATGAACTCTAAAAATATAGACCTTACCCAAAAAATACGATGGTATATTAAAAAATATAAACCTCTTTTTATATTTTCTATATTCTGTTCGTTTTTATTACTCTTACTCGCTGGAACTAAATATATAGCGATTTAATTTTATTCGTTTTATATAAAAATTGAAATCTTTTAATATAAATTTTATATTTTACACTATTATATTAAATATGTCTCCTATGAATTTTATTAATGCTGTTAATCAACAAGAAAAAATTATTTCTAATGAACACATTCCTGATGGTTGGGTTAAAATTAAAAAAGATTCAGATAATAATACTACATTCAAATATGGAAAACCGATTGATAATCCTGTTATTAAATATTTAGAACAAAAAGACCTGGTTAATGAAGTTAATAAAATGATTATGCGTCATTCCTCATATAAACAACAAGATGAAGAAAATTTATATACGAATTATAAGTTCTCTTGGGAATCTGATTCTGAATATAGTCTACAACTATCTGATAGTGAAGATAATATGAGTGATATTGATGATGACTTTGACGAAGATAACGATGATTACTAAATAATGTTTAGGTTTAATTATTATTTTTATATTATTATCATTTACAAATACTTATGAAACAGTATAATTCCAATATCGATAATTATTACTTTGAATCATTCCCGGATGATTTAGTTTGTGAAAAATATTCTAAAAAAGAACTTCAAAAAATTACTGGTTTTTTTTTATATATTGACTTTAATTCTAATATAAAACATATTACATCTACCGAAATTAATTTATCTACTCCAAACATCTTATTAAAACAAGAGTTACTAGACATAATTAAAAATGCTTCTTCTACAAATAATAAAAATTATAAACTAACTTATTTATTAAAATATAATTTTAATATTGATGAAAAAAACATCAAATATATTGAAAAATATAACGGTTTATACCTTATAGATTCAATTGATACTATTTATTTTAATTCATGTATTGAAATCATGGATGATATTAATTCTTTATTTTTTATTTTATTTGAAAAAAATCATTTTGATAAGCGTACACGAAAAAATTTCTTGACGGGTTATTCCAAAAAAACTATAAAAAATTATTAATATTACATTTTTACTCCATGTAATTTATTTATAAATTCGTCACTAATTTTAATTTCTTCATCATATAATATTATTTTCCATACTTCATCACCAATTCTTTTTATGTTTTTAATTGCTTTATCTTGTATTTCTTTTGATTGTTCATCGTGTTCTAAACAATAGATTTCTTCAAATTCTTCTTCTTTTTCTATTGATGTAAACTCAACTTTTTTATTATATATATCATATGTCCAGTTATTATCAAATAGATCTAGTTTTTCACGCCAGTATGGAGTATGTGATGCATAATATATCCAATCCATAGCTAATTTTTTTCCTAAGTCTAATTGTTCTAATTTGAATCTTTCTAATTCAAACATGCCTAATTCTTCGCTTATTCCATATATTCTTTTTTGTTTTAAAATTTTCCATTTTATTATTCCTGTATAATCATATAGCTCATTTATATATATTCTTACTTCTTCATCCGGTAATATATTTATTTTTTTTTGTTGAATTTCCGATTCATCAGTTATACATAGTAAGATTATATTTAATATATATTTGATGTTATCATTATCTAATTCATTACTTATAAATGAGTCATACGCATCATTAATTTTATCTTCATCTAATGTTATTTTTTCCTCGTCTTTGAAATATTTTAATAAAGTATTATATAATTCTTTATTTATTGGTATTCGTTTTATGCATATACAAATATTATCATAATCCCTCTTATATAAAGCTGTTAATAATATATGATATTTATTATCATAGTTTTCTAAAAACTTTTGTTTTCGGCCTTTATATTGTCTTGGTTCTATTTCTATTTGCTCTTGTATAATGATATTATACATTAATAACACATCAATCGACCATTTACGTTTTATCAAATTAATTACTATTTGTATAATACTTTCAAAACTTCCTTCTTTTTTCCATTTATCATATGAATTTAATATTTTTTTATCTAATTTGGGATTTTTATATGCATAACACAGTAAATATACTGTATATATTATTTCAAAACATCGTTTTTTATATCCGGTTATGTATAATTCATTTAACCAGAATAATGCTTCTTTCAATTCGGATTTTAAAAGAGATAAATAACACATATGCTCTACATCATTTTTTAAATATAATAATCGGGTTAATTCAAACTCGGGTATATTGTAGGTCTCTAATTTTAATCCTGATAACTTTTTTGTCATTAAATCCATTTAAATCCATTTAAATCTCTCTCTTTTTATATTATTTTATCTATTTATTTCAATTTTATATATCATGTATTTTATCCATATCCTTTTATTTTTTACATCATATATGGTAGTATAATATTTTATTATATGTTGTGATCGTAGGTATCGCGAAGCGATGCCCATTGTTTGGGATTTTATTGGGCTCTCTAGAGAATATTAGTGACATAAACTCATTAAATACTCAATAAATAATTATATTTTTTTTCACTTTTTTACTTTTTTTTACTTTTTTTCCACAAAAGTATAAAAGATTTTCCATTTTTGGACATTTTAAAATGTCCATTTTTCAGATATCGCCATTCAACTTTGTGCAAAAAAAATAAAAAAAGTTACTCTTACCATTATGTAGAGAATGATTTTTTTATTTTTTTATGGTTGTTACCATAAAAAAATCTTTTTTTATAATTAATGAATTAAAGAAATGTACCTAAAATAATTACAAATGTGTGAAAAAAAACACCATAAATATATATGTACAATTTGTCACTATTCTAGTAACAATTTAACACACTATACACGACATAATGAGACCAAAAAACATAAAATCAATAAAATGGATTACTTTGGATACCAAAAAAGCACATCTAGTAAATATTTATGTAAATGTGGGAAAAAATATGTCTACAAACAAGGTCTATATAAACATCAACTAAAATGCGATTATTTTTTATCTAGTAAAAAAAGTGACTCCGTAATGACGCCGAATGACTCCGGAACAACCCAATCTAGTTATTTGACATATACTTGTGAATTTTGTGGTGATTTTCTGTCTAAGAATAGTAATTTACATCGACATTATAAAAGATGTAAAATTAAGCAAGAAATTGAAACTCTTAAAAAAGATAAATTACAACTACAAACTCTTATTATCGATACACTTCAAACACAATTAGAAAAAAAAGATTCACAAATCAAAGATTTACTACCTAAAGTTGGAAACGGAAATATCACCTTTAATATTAATACATTCTTAAATGATAAATGTAAAGATGCTATGACACTTGAAGATTTTGTTGAAAATATTAAAATCAATATTGACCAACTTTTATTGACTAAAAGTGAAGGACTTACTTCAGGTATTAGTAATATTATTATGGATAATATTAATAAACTAGACCTACATAAAAGACCAATTCATTGTAGTGACAAAAAACGAGAAGTACTTTATGTAAAAAATCATTCATGGGAAAAAGATTCGGATAATAAAAACACTAAGCATATGATCAATAAACTTTGTACAAAACAACTCAAGTCTTTAAATCAACTTATTAATAATACAGATGATCACTTTGTTGATATTATTGAACAATGTGTATCTGATGTTAATGAGAAAAAAATTATGAAAAATATTTGTGACCAAGTATATGTTAAAGAAGTTTGATTGGGTTATTTATATATTTATATATTTGAATATTCACCTAGTTTTTGAATATTCGCGAAATAATGTATATGATGTAAATAAAAATACTAAACTATTAATACCTAATAATAGTTTAGGTACTGATAGTAGTATATCCATATATTCACTATATTTTTTATCTATGTTTTTATTCGCCCGCTCTAAATTTCTTAGTAACATTATATCTAAATATGTCGCAATTCCTAAGAATGCTATACTTATTACAATAAAGGATATATTATATAATTGATTGGTTTTTCTATAGTATCGGGAATAACCTAACATTGCTAATGAAATAGACGTAAATAACCCCACATTACGTAAATTAGTATGGAATAACATTTGAACTTCTTTAAATGATAAATTCATTTATATATAATATCTTATATTTTTAGGTTATAACTATTAATTTATCTGGGATTCTTCTACTATTGTAGTTTTAACTCCATTCACTATCACGGTTTTTATTGATATTTTTTTATTTCCCCTTATAGTTGTGTTATGTTCTGTATAAACCGATGTAGGACAGGATTGATTAAATGTTGTATTATTAAATACAAAGTTGAATACATCATCATTTGAATCTATTTCAGTTGGAAAAATATTATTCCATTGCGGCACTCTTTTCATTTTTGTTTTATCTGTTTCGTATTTTTCAATACTATTATATGCGTCACTAATATTTTGAAATTTGTTTTTGTCACCACTCGGTCTATCCGGATGATACTTTAATGCTAATTTTTTATAAGTCTTTTTCACTGTCTCTAGATCAACTCCTGGATTAAGTCCTAATATAGAATATTTTTCTGTAATATTCATATTTATATAAATATTATTTGTATAAATATTATTTTATAAAAAACATATATTCACATATTAAATATATTAGTATTATTCATGTATTTTGTTTATAAAGAAATAATTATTAATCCAATAGATAAACAATATAAAACTATATTAGTTTGTGATACTTATCCGGATAAACTAAAACACCATATTCACATAATAAAATTAACTAAACGTTCTATTTATGAAGTAAATCATAATAATCAATGTTTGTTTGCGTTTAAAAAATATACCACAAATTCATATCATCTTTATGATACTCTTTTTCTTTTAGAAGAATTACCGTTATTCATTATATTATTGAATAAATATGGATACTATATAAATAACGACCATACTATTCTTTTTCATAATAATATGATACCAAATGTTATAATGGCTTATGAATAATTTTAATATAAATAATATATATATGGTAAAATTGGGACCTAATATTAAAAAAAAATCAAAAAAAAGACAACCTATAAAAACTCATTCATCTGTTTCAACCACATCAACTACTTCGAATGTTTCACTATCTATAACTAAAAATTCTAAAAAACGTAAAAGACAAAAACAATCTAGTTCTACTAGTAGTTCATCATTATCCAGTAATAAGTCTAGTAACAGAAAAAAAAAAATAACTAGAAGAGAAGGTCGCCGAGAACGGAGAATTCGTACGAATAATAATCCATTTCGATCTATTAAACGACGTAAACCGGAAAAAAAAGAAAATGTTGGACATGCTTTTATACCACAAAAACATAAATCTTCATCTAGTCATAAGAACTTTCCTTCTATTAGTTCGGATGGGTCATCCATACAGACATTATCATCTAGATAAATTTTATAAAAATTGAAATATATACTTATTATGATTCAATGTATTATAGGGTTATAATTATAATTATATTATAATGACAAATCCACACTTGATTGATGAGATGTTTAAGAATAAATTGCCAAAATTCTTAATTAAAAAAATGAAACAATTTATTAGACCGTCATTTCTTGATTTTATAAAACCACGTAATATTAATAAAACATTCAAGCATTCGTATTTATCGAATAATAAACATAAATATTTACTTCATTATAATTATACATTTAACACTGCTTATGAGTTGATTTTTGAAAGAACACAGTGGGAATATTGTCCTATAGAGACTCGTATTGTTAAGAATGGTATTGAAATAGTTAACTTTTTAAAAAAAGGTTGTAAAATCACTAAAAATATTATATATAAACAAACATCATCTAGTAATCAGGATATAGTTTATTATGAAACGAGAATTATTGATACGTTACCATCTTTGACCCAAATAAGAAAATATCTTACCTATAATAAAATAGCCGGACGTAGTAAAATGACAAAATTAGAAATGGTAAATGCGTTAATGAAAATTTAAACACAACATATATAGATAGTTTAATACACTAATGCCGCAACAGTATATGACTTTAAAATTTTGGATGTTTTTGAGTAGTTAGTGAAATATACGGCGTCTACCTTTTTTTCTTCATATACGACAATATTATGACAAATATATTTTTTAACTTTAACTTTTTTCCTCAAAGCATGGCGTGATGTTTTAAATTCCGGTAGTATATTCAAATATTTTAAATAACAAATGCCAGGTTGATTATTGATAAATTTACAACGTAATATACAATCTATTACTATATCTAGATAATCCTTAATGTTTAAACAACAATCTACTATTTCTACTAATTCATTAGGAGTTAATATACTTGGTAAAATTTTATGCATCATACTACAATCTAATTTTGTTTGATATTTTTTTGTAGTATTTGAAATGACAAGACATTTCTCTTTAATTATTTGTCCGTGTGTTTGATATTTATGATTTAATTTATCTAATATATATATTCGGTCTGTAACATTAAAATATGTTTCAAAAATACTAATAAACACGTCTTCAAGGAAAACCGTCATATTATAAATGTTAATTTATATTATAGTTAAAACATAAAATATAAATCAATTTTATTTATCCATAAACCGTTCATAATTATTGAAAACCAGTAACCAACTTCACGCGACTCGGGACTGTGTTGAATTGTAAAAGAGACGCAAGGCTCTCTAATGGGATATCTACGTGCACTATCCGGCACGATTAAGAGTCGTGCAAAGTCAAAGAAGGACTGGATGGTTTATGGGTATACGTTAATATATCACTGCGACATATTGGACAATTACTACTACCTGTCTCTAATAGTTTATTTTCGGCATGTGTCATAAAACAACCTAAACAGAATTGATGACCGCACGGTGTTGTTACACTGCCTAATACATCGAGATGTGAAATACAAATAGGACATTCATTGGTTACATATAATTTCGCATTTTTGTTAACACTACATTCTATTTCACGAATTCTAGTTATGTCATAAAAATTATTGGCTGTTGGAATAATATTACGTTCAATACTATTATGTCTTCTTAACAACCGACGTCTATCCCGTCTGGACGCAGCAATCTGTAAATTATTATTATATATATTTAACATTTCACTAGTAATATAATCTGATTGTTGTGTGAATGAGGCCGCGGGTGCCTCCTCTGGTGTAGGAGGATAACCGGATTGTTGTGTGAATGAGGCCGCGGGTGCCTCCTCTGGTGTAGGAGGATAACCTGAATGTTGTGTGAATGAGGCCGCGGGTGCCTCCTCTGGTGTATGAGGATAATCGGATGTAGGTGGGTTATTAACATTAGGTATATAATATAAAGAATTGATATCGATATTTGGGTTTGTGTTTTCATCAGATTCAATTCTATTAATTCTATTAATTCTATTAATATCCACATTTTCAGCCATGTTTTATAAAGAATCTTTGTAAGAAATAAATACTATGAGTTAAGTTAATGCTATACAAAATCTGTGTAAGAAATAAATACTATAAGTATAACTTAAGTTGAGACTATAAAAAATATGAAAAGAATAATCAATTTTTATATTTTTAACCTACTTATGAGTATAGTTATGATTTTTTATTGTTTTATAAAATGTATATAAAATATTATCTGGTATTAACATTATTTTATTTATATATGGTTCTAGATATATTTTCCCATTACAAATATCGTTACTGTTATGAACTCTCCACTTAGTAAATATGTTTAAAATGTTGAAATGTAGTTTACGGAATATTTGGTTTGATATTTGTTCATTAAATGGAATCCATGTATTTTTTTCATATAATATGAAAAGTGTTTGGTCGTTATTGATATATTTTATTGGTAAATTATCACGTTTTACTAAATATATAAATAAAAATCCAATTAAACTGGTATGATATATTATTTCAATATCATCGAATGTAAAATTACTATGTTTTAATAAAATGTCAAGGCACATTTTTTCTTCTGATACTTTTAAAATAAGTCTTTTTTTCTTTCGGATTAATTTTGTATCTTTATTTTCATTAGTATTAGTATTAGTATTATTTAATTGTGTTTCCAAAGACTCTACACGCTTTAATAATAATTGTACTTGGGATTCTAGTATACTTATTTTATCCATACTTTAATTTATGTAATACACCGAATTTATGTAATAAAAAACAATGTTTGTAAATAATCAATTTTATATATTATATTATGTTAATACTATTGAATTAATTCGATATTATATCCTACGGGTAAATTAGTAGATAATCTCATATCATTAAGTAATAAATGCATATTCATGATTTCATTTCTTAGACATTCATTTTGCCATGCTAACATTCGTTCATTATTTTTAAAATTAGCATTATCCCAATTACCTCTTATAGTATATTTATTAACATCTTTATATGAAATATAAATATCTGGTATTTTCCAGATACAAATACCATTTGAATTTGTGGTATATTCTGTATCATTTAAGTAATTACGCATAATATTATAAATCTCTCTTGATGAATTTGAACTTTTTAACATAGATAAACTCGAATTAGATATAGTAAACATTAATCCGCCATCATTTTGAGGTTCTTGTTCGAGAATTTTATATAATTTTAAATGATTATCATAGTTCAAACAAAATACTTTTGAATTACTATCATATTGATTATTAAACCATGCTTCAATATCAAAATATGGCTCGGGCATAAATTTATACATATTATTTCAATTAGGTTAAATTATATTTAGATTATATTTATAAATCTAAATCAATTTTAATGATAGTTAATGATGTAAATTATTATGTTTTTTATAAAAATTGAAATATAAAAGTTATTGTTTTACTTTGTAACTAACTGACAAACTAACAGACAACCGAACTAACGACTTTTACAAGAAACCAAATGAATTCTCTTTGGGATATTCTTCCATATGAAATCATTGTCATGATTTTCATATTTGACAGTACTAAGAAAGAAAACATCAAAAATATATTAGATAATATCAAATCGACGGGTTCATATAGAAGAATTGAAAATATCAAAAAAATATGGCTATATGATGAAGAAACATGGACTATAGAAAAGAAAAATTATCCAATTGACTCTTATTATAATCAGCATATGTATTTTCAATATTACCTACAAGTATATATAAATGATCAGGAAACTATTAAAACCGGCTTAAAATTATGTAAATGCTGCCAACGTCATAATACCTGTCCATATACAGACCGTGGAACAATTAATGCGTTAAGTTATAAAAAAAATTGTGATTGTCAGTGTAGCTGCCGACATTATTATCGTTTCCTTTCATAAATAGTTGAGTAAACCAGTTGTTTTTATCTCCCCCAAGTTATGATCCCCTAGATTAAAAAATTGAAAAATATATAATAGAAAATAAACACATATCATAAATATGGAAGAATATTTTTTCTTAAAAATAGATAAACAAGACGAAGAATATGATAAATTAGTCAAATATTTGAATACATTATCTCTTAATGAGAGAAAAGCAATAGAAATAGCATCGAAACAACTAAAAACAAGTTTCAATATCAAAACATCAATTGGATATCTGGAATACCAGAAAAATAAATCGTAAAAACAATATATTGAAGTTATTAATGAATGATAAAATTGAAGTATAAAACTCTATTTTTTATAAAAATAAATTCAATAGAATAAAAAATGAAATCTATCAGATTTGATAATTATTTTATAATATCTAATTTTAGTTTAAATTTTATAGTAAAATTGCGTTGTTGTTCAAAATATTATCATAAATATCTCACCAATATTTATAATAAACTAATTGAAAGGGTAAATATATATTACTGGTCAAGAGCACATACAGCATATATAACAATTTGGGGTGATGGTATTCCATACTTATCAACATATTTATCAGACTTTAAACAATTAACTATTTATTCGGAGTATGTTAATCAAACAAATATACATATACTAAAATATAATTTATCTGAATATGACCAAACATATGACAATTTTATTGATAGAATTCATGACTATATAGAAAATATAGAGAGAGTGACAGATAAAGAGTGTGATATAAAAATAATTTATGGAAAATATTCCGGGGAACCACAGGTAATATCTCACCCAATTATACAAAAACATAATAAATATTAGAACCGAACTTAAATTTAACATTGTTTTTGTTTGAATTGATCATAAGAAATAACTTCAAATGGTTCATTATTTTTCGTGTCATTTGAAGAAAGTGTTGCCGTATAATCGTTTATTCTTCCCATATATTTAAATTTATTATAGTTTTTTTTAATTAAAATATCTGTATTAGAAAAAAAACTATCACTTCTTTTTTTATTATAACTTTTTAGTTTAACAAAAACATTGTCTTTTTTTTGTTCTTCTTCTAATAAATATTGTTCTGCTTGTTTAAGTTCTTCTTGTTCTTTAAATTTTTCTAATATCTCTTTTCTGTGTGAAAGTTCATAATAATAATCTACATAAAGTTGTTTACATTTAAATTTTAAAATAAATCCTTTACATACTTCTTCTAAAAATTTATTACTGATAAAGCGGTCACAATAATATTCAAACCATTCGCGATGACAATTATATTTCATGATAACTTTACCAACAGGAGTATCATCTTGAAATACATATATATCATAATTATCATTATCATTATGGTTATCTTGTGGTAAATTTTGAATATCATAAATATTATATTTCCTCATATACATTTGAATTTCAGTAGGAGATACTAATTTCTCAGAAGAAGTATTGCGATATAAAAAGAAACTGACTAAAGAAAATGAAATACCAATACCAGAAGCTATAATAGTAAATATTTTTGAAATATATAAAAACATTATTAATAGTTTAAACAGATATAATCTTTATTATCTTTTACAGATAAGCAAGTTAATTTAATTTCTAAAAAATATAAGTAAATCTATTGATACCAATAATACTAATGATAACTATGATTATTATGAAAGCATAGATAACCATAAAGTTAATAAGCAAGAAACTTCATTTTGTAAATCAGCAACTTTAATTTTCAAATAGTTTTTACTTTTTGTTTCGGGGTGTAAGCAAACTAAATATAAATCACGAATAGTTACATTATAGTTTTTTTCAAGTAAAAATTTATAAGTATTGAGTTGTAAACAATAATGCCAATAATTAGTATCTGGTAAATGAGATAAAATATGACAATTACTAAACTTATTAAATCTATTAACCTTAGTGATTTCCGTACATCTCTTCCAATCATAAATAGATAATGTCCCATCTTCATTTTTGAAAACCATATCGATAGATCCGGCAATTTTAAGTTCTTTATCATAAATAATCCACTCGGTACGATATGGTTTTAAATAAATATGGTCATTATAAAACTTCATAAAATATGAATATTCTACTCCATTAATTAATGGAAATAAAACATCATCTGTATTTTGTGTTATTTTATTATAAAAACATTCAATCTCATAATGAAGCTGTGTGCCTAATTTAGCAGCATGATCTCTATTATCATCCCAAAGTTGTTTAATTTCTTGTTTAGTTTTACCATAATATTTTTTATTAGAAGGCCAGTTTTTTGATTTCATCATGTTATCTATTATTTTATCAGCATCAAAATGTTCAAAATGTTTATGTATAAGTGTAGTAACTGATGTATAATTAGAATCACCATCGACAGTATAAATATGTGGTCCTTCTTCAAATTGAATATATTTATCACGTGGATGTGAATTTAAATCCGATAAAAAACTATTCATTATTTTTATCTATGATGAATAATTTATAATAATACTTTTAAAATCAATTTTCATTAACATGTAAAATATTATATATTAGTAATATTAATAGCACGGAATCGAGTATTTAAATTAAAATTAACACGTACCTCTGATTTTTCATTAGAATCCATATATTGATGATAATTTATAATATCTTCTATATTATTTGATTCAGGAATAGCACGATAAGACATTTGATGGAATTTAAAATGTATCAAGATTTGTTGTTTTTTTGAAATAGTCATAGTCCCGGTATAATTTTGGCGGGTTAAATTAATATATCCAAATTGAGATCGTCTTGTAATAGTAATAATTTCAGCCATTTTTTTTTCATTTTTCATAGGATTATCGATTAAACGAAAAGTAACATGGTCACGATGTGGAATATATTTAGGGGGTAAATAAGATTTCAACATAAATATGAAATTACTTTTTAGTCGGTTATTTTCATCGATTTCTTTATATAAAACGATACCCATTTTATTATCAAAATTATAAACAACAATCATACCAATAACCGGTGAATTATTGAGTTTAGCAATAGAATTAGAGAGAGCTACTTTACGTTCTTGTAAATTATATCTTGCTAAAAATATACGAATAAATCGCTGAAGAGTAATAAATGGTGTGTTTGTTTCATTAATATTAGTATTACTATTAAAATTACTATTAATATTCATAGTAATAAATAATAAATTTAATTGCTTATTAACATTAGTAATTTCTTTTTATTTCAATTTTTTATAGATATTATATATAAATATGATTGATCAAATAAGTGATTTAGATACGATTACATTATCCTTACCAACCCCAACAACAGAACTCATAAACTTCGTAATATCATTATGTTGGACACTTTTAGGATTTTATGCTATTTATTTATCCTTTAAATGTAATGATGGTTTTAATTTATTACATTTCTTAGCGGCATTATTTTTCGCACCTATATATATGATTTATATGTTAGCAACACAATATAATAAATGTATTAAGCAATAAAAATAGTATAAAATATAATAAAATATTTTTGATTATATCGTAAACAGATCATCTAATTTTGATTTATTAATATCAATAAACATGTCTTGATATTCGAGTGGTATTTTATCAAATGAAATTAGTCTATTGTTATTTAAATACTTTTGATATGTGGGAATTGATATAGATTCGCCATATTTATCCATATATTTTTGGTCTTCTTTTATACATAGTTGAGTAAACTCGGTTAATTTTTCAGCACCAAAGTATTTTGGTGCTGTTTTAAGACCAATTTTCATAAATTCGAATATTTTACAAATATTATCACTTTTGTCACCACATACAGATTTTATAAATAAATCTTTCTGTGGGTCACCAGATGTTTTTTTTTCACCTACAATTTTATATTGTAAATTAATTAAAGAAATATTTTCACTTTTAAGTTGTAGGTAATCATGATCATTAGTAATAATATAAATTTGTGGTTTATATTCTGTTAATTGAAAAGATGTTTGTAAATATTTTACAGATAGTGCGATACAATCGTCTGCTTCTAAACATCTACACGATAGTATAGTATCAACATCAGCCTGTTTAAATAAATTATGAGACATAACTAGTTTAAAACTATTTTTGACACCAGTATTATTATTTTGTCGCGTAGCTTTATATTTATCGTAAAAAGTATTACGCCATATTTCACAGCGCGGACAATCTAATGCAACAATTACTTTATAGTTACCAGTAATTTTCAGTTTTTTTGGTATTTCTTTAATTTTTTTTATAAACATTTCAGTAAACTTTTCATTAAATAGGTGTTCTTCTTTTTTAAAGTTATCATCTTGATGATTCCACCATTGAAGTATAGCATAATATCTATAAAATACATAGTAACTACCATCAATTAAAATAAATGAAGTATTCATCAAATATAGTATTATATTAAAATATATAATACTATAAGACCGACTTTATATTTAATCAATTTTTATGTAATATTTATATACTATTATAATAAACAAAAATGTTTGGCATAAATAAAAATAAATTTAATAAAACAGTAAAAAATCAAAATATCCAAGAAGGACCTTGTATATTTCCTTTTAAACATAAATGGAAAACTCATGAAAAATGCTTTGAAACAGAAAAAGGGCCTATTTGTGCAACTGTTGTAAATGAAAATAAAACATTAAAAAAATATGGTTTTTGTGTTAACATACCACCTTCAAAAAAAAAAAAATTGAATTCTAATTCACAAGATTCTAATTTAAAAGTAAATTCACCACCAAACATAAAGATGCCTAATTTACCAGACCCCCCTTATAATAGTGCTTTTATTCAACAGCTTACATTACTAGAAAATATAATGTATAAAAATGGCTCCCCTATGCGAGCATTAGCTTATAAAAAAGCTAAAACAACTATAATCGGATTATCTAGAACACCAATCAATTCTATTGAAGATATCAAAGGCCTTCCAAATATAGGTGATTCTATTATTGAAAAATTATCCCAGTTTATTAATACTGGTCAAATCAAACAACTAATTAATGAGAATAGTAATTCTATTATTCATGATTCATTAACAAAAATTTATGGTGTTGGTCCAAAACATGCTGATAAATTAATTAAGGCGGGTATAACTTCTATTGCCGCACTTCGTGAGAAAGACGAATTATTAAATAGTAAGCAAAAAATAGGATTAGAATATTATGATGATTTAAATTTAAGAATTCCAAGAAATGAAATAGACGAATACAACTCTATATTCGAATACTATTTCAATATAGCAAAACAAAAAACTAGTTCATCAAAAGCACATTATGAAATTGTTGGTAGTTATCGTCGTGTATCACCAGATTCAGGTGATATAGATGTAATTATTACGCACCCAACAAATAAAAAAGACGTTTTTACACAATTTATCAAGTTATTAACAGAAAATAATATAATTCTACATAAACTAACAGATGGTGACAAACAAATAAAAATATTAGTAGTATGTCAATTACCAGATAGACCGGCAAGGCGTGTAGATTTTATGTATTCTCCACCAAACGAATACCCATTAGCTATTCTATATTTTACAGGTAGCCAATTATTTAATACCGCTATGCGACAGCACGCATTAGATATAGGGTTCACGATGAATGAACATCGTATTCAAAATTTAAAAACAAAAAAAAATCTATCCGGTATGGAATCCGAAGAAGATGTTTTTAAAATATTAGGATTAGAATATGTCGAACCACAGAACAGAATTGACCAAACCTCACTAAAATATATCATAGATTCAAATGAACAATTTATTAAAAATTTCAAACAACAAGGTATAATATTTTTAGAGTCACAATCCGAAAAAACACTTATAGAATTTATTAAACACGCAAATCATCTATACCATACTATAGGTAGTCCAATTATAACAGATGATGAGTATGATATTATTCGTGAATATATAATCACTAAGTATCCTGAGTCAGATATAGAAAATCTCATTGGCGCACCTGTTATTGAAAATGCTAAAAATAAAGTAACATTACCATATGATATGCCATCTATGGATAAAATTAAACCTACAACTAATGCCCTCTCTAAATGGTTATCTAAATATAAATCACCAAGCCAATATGTTTTATCGATGAAATTAGATGGTGTAAGTGGATTATATGACACACAAGCACAAAAATTATATACACGGGGAAATGGTAAAATTGGACAAGATATTTCATATCTTATACCTTATTTTAAATTACCTAAAAATATGGAACTTGTAATTCGCGGGGAGTTTATAATTTCAAAAGAAAATTTTGGACATTTTGAAAATAAAGCAAATCCACGTAATACTGTGGCAGGAATTATTAACTCAAAAACCACCGACCCCACATATATTCAATATGTAGATTTTATTGCTTATGAAGTATTAAAACCCATATTAAAACCTAGTGAACAATTTAAATTACTTAGTGAAATATATCCTGACTATACATGTAAATATGATATAACTTCATCTATTACAAACGATACACTATCAAGTACTTTACAATCATGGAGAGACACATCAGACTATGAAATGGATGGTATTGTTGTTTATCATGATAAAGTATATAAACGTGAATCTGGAAATCCAAAACACGCATTTGCTTTCAAAATGGTATTAACTGACCAAAAAGCTGAAGCTAAAGTAACAAATATTATATGGACTCCTTCAAAAGATGGATATTTAAAACCTCGTGTTCAAATTGAGCCGGTAAATGTAAGTGGAGTAACAATTACATATGCTACTGGATTCAACGCAGCATTTATAGAAAAAAACAATATTAATATTGGGTCTGTTATTGAAATTCTAAGAAGCGGTGACGTCATCCCTTATATAAATCGTGTAATTAAACCCTCTTCAAAACCACATATGCCTGATTTAGATTATTTATGGAATGATACACATATAGATATCATGTTAAAGTCAAAAGAAGATAATATAGACGTAGTTACTAAAAATATATTTGGTTTCTTCAATGATATTGAAGGACTTGGTCCGGGTAATATCAAAAAAATAGTAAATGCCGAATATAATACTATTCCTAAGATATTAGCTATGACAAAAGCGGATTTATTAGCTATTGATGGATTCAAAGATAAACTTGCTACTAAAATTCATACTAATATTCAAGAAAAAATAGCGAATATGTCTTTATTAGATATAATCAGTGATTCTAATGTATTTGGTCGTGGATTTGGTCACAAAAAAGTAGCACTTATTTTAAATACATATCCTGACATAATTACTTCTAATGAAGATAATACAACAAAGATTAATAAATTATCCGATATTAAAGGATTAGCATTAAAAACATCCGAGAATTTTGTTAATAAAATACCAAATTTTATAGATTTTATTACAATTGCAAAACTTAATGATAAATTAATTTATATACCACACCAACAACAACCTATAAAAATAGGTGAACAAACACATCCATTATATAATAAATATATTGTTTTCACAGGAATTCGTAATAAAGAACTTGAAACAAAAATTACATCTATTGGTGGAATAATTAGTGACAAAATTAAGAAAGATACATTCTTATTAGTTACTAGTGATATGGATTCTACATCATCTAAAATGAGTGACGCTAAAAAAAATAATACACAAATTATTACACTTGATGAATTTACAACTCAATATACATTCATTTAACTTTATAGGTTGTCTCATCCGATAAAGTGATTATTATCTGTTTTCTGCTTTGCTTCTTAATGCTCATCGCCATCTTTCCTTGACCTCATTGAATATATACGACGGGGACGACGGGGGCGACGACACGGTGCTGCTGCTGCTTTTGCTGCTTTGTGGTGTTGCTTTTTCTGCTTTTGCTGCTACTGCTTCTGCTGCTCTTCTTGCTGCTGCTGCTTCTTCTGCTGCTGCTGCTTCTTCTGCTGCTCTTCTTGCTGCTGCTGCTTCTTCTGCTGCTGCTGCTTCTTCTGCTTTTGCTGCTACTGCTTCTGCTGCTCTTCTTGCTTCTTCTGCTGCTGCTGCTTCTTCTGCTGCTGCTGCTTCTTTTTTTGCTTTTCTTGTTATTTGTCTTCTCTCTTTTTCCTGCTTGCTTTTCTGCTTGCTTTTCTTTCTGCTTGCGTTTCTTTCTGCATTTGCTGCTGTTCTTCTTGCTGCTGCTCTTCTTGCTGCTGCTGCTTCTTCTGCTCTTCTTGCTGTATTCTGCGGCGGTAGGTCGCCGTGGCGGTGCGGTGAACCTTTACCCCAGCTGCGTGGTGGTGTTGGTGGTGGTGTTGGTGGTGGTGTTGGTGATGGTGCTGCTGGTGGTGGTGGTGTTGGTGATGGTGCTGCTGGTGCTGGTGCTACTGCTGGTGCTACTGCTGGTGGTGGTGGTGCTGCTGCTGCCGCGGTGGTCGGGTCGGACCGGACGTTGACGCTGAATGTTGGTGCTGCTGCTGTTGCTGAGTCTGCTGCTGCTGCTGTTGCTGGGTCTGCTCCTCCTGCTGCTGCTAAGTCTGCTGAGGCTGCTGCTGCTGCTGAGTCTGCTGAGTCTGCTGAGTCTGCTGAG
>Ga0209199_1001765_pt1 | contig 24803 bp, 21 predicted proteins | sample COGITO_mtgs_1105_7_FD_184805 | JGI IMG/M metagenome (GOLD analysis project Ga0209199, IMG submission 184805) | Pelagic marine microbial communities from North Sea - COGITO_mtgs_110523 (SPAdes) (version 2) | ecosystem: Environmental > Aquatic > Marine > Epipelagic ...
CTGTTGGCGAACATCGTGAAATCCATTAAGTGCGATGTTCGCCAACAGCAACTTGTAGGCCTGCGGATTGGGTTCAAACGAGATAATCTTTCCCGGCTGCAAAAATGCAGCCACAAACAGACTATGATTGCCGATATTCGAACCGATATCGACAAAAGTACCACCTTGCGGAAAGTGCGCCTTAATCAGAGCCAATTCAGGTTCTTCATAGAAAAGACCGTTGCGGTTGTGGCGCTGTATCGGGTCCTTAACGCGATCCATGGCGAACCTAAAAGTATGGCCATGAATCTCGCATATTGACACGTCGATATCATGAATAATCACGGGACGTTTCTCTCGAAATGCCCAAAGTGTGGCATCCAAATCCAAAGGTTCACGGGTTCGCGTCATTTCTGCTGTCCGGATTGATTAAGGGAGCCGTCCATTTGGAATGCTGAATAGCGTTTCTCAAATCCAGCCTTGCGCTCTATTTTACTGACGTTGCGGGCGCGTGCGTCCGCTTTCATAGGCATGGACGCCCCTGTGCTTCGCAGCAACCAAAAGCTAAGCTCAGCGGCAATCACTACCCCTGCTGCCAGATACTGGAAATAGGGTGCCTCGAGGACGTTCAATAGCAGTGCGCAGATCAAAAAGATCCCAACCGACAGAGCGACACGGCCCAAATTGGGCACGTGAATTACGTTGGAGTCAGCGTCTGCATGCGTCCTTGCATGTGAAGGCGGCGTTTTGATCATCAGCCAACAGAGCCTTCCAGCGAAATCGCCACCAGCGCCTGCGCCTCCATGGCGAATTCCATTGGCAATGCCTGCAGCACGTCCTTGCAGAACCCGTTCACAACAAGCGCAACAGCTTCCTCTTCGTCCATCCCGCGCGAACGGCAATAGAAAAGCTGATCATCGTCCACTTTAGATGTCGTCGCCTCGTGCTCAACGCGGCTGGAGTTGTTCTTGACCTCAATGTAAGGCACCGTGTGCGCCCCACATTTGTCGCCGATCAGCAAACTGTCGCACTGGGTATAATTACGCGATTCCTTTGCCTTGGGGTGCATCGATACCAGCCCGCGATAGGTGTTCTGCGCCTTGCCCGCTGAAATGCCCTTGGACACGATACGCGACTTTGTGCGCTTGCCCAGATGGATCATTTTGGTGCCGGTGTCGGCCTGCTGCATGTTGTTGGCAATCGCAATCGAATAGAATTCACCCTGCGAGTCGTCCCCGCGCAGGATGCAGCTCGGGTATTTCCAGGTCACCGCAGACCCGGTTTCCACTTGCGTCCACATCACCTTTGCCCGGTCTCCCCGGCAATCGGCGCGCTTGGTTACAAAGTTGTAAATGCCGCCCTTGCCGTTTTCATCACCGGGATACCAGTTCTGAACGGTGGAATATTTTACTTCCGCGTCTTCTTCGATGATGATTTCGACCACGGCGGCGTGCAGTTGGCTCTCGTCGCGCTGCGGCGCAGTACAGCCCTCAAGGTAGGACACATATGATCCTTTGTCGGCAATGATCAGAGTGCGCTCGAATTGGCCGGTATTTTCGGCATTGATGCGAAAATACGTCGACAGTTCCATCGGGCAACGCACGCCCGGCGGGACGTAGACAAATGATCCGTCGCTAAATACGGCAGAGTTCAGCGTCGCGTAAAAGTTGTCAGACACGGGCACAACAGTACCCAGATACTTGCGCACCAACTCGGGGTGTTCGCGAACAGCCTCAGAGATAGAGCAAAAGATAACACCGGCCTTCAACAGCTCATCCTGAAACGTCGTCCCGACTGAAACTGAGTCGAACACCGCATCCACAGCAACTTTGCGCGGCGCATCAGACATCTCTTCGGCACCCTCGACGCCCGCAAGAATAGCCTGCTCTTTCAACGGGATACCCAGCTTTTTGTAGGTCTCTAGCAGCTTCGGGTCCACATCATCAAGCGACTTTGGCTTGTCGATCATACTTTTGGGACGGGCATAGTAATACTGGTCCTGAAAGTCGATTTCAGGATAATCCACCATCGCCCAATCAGGCTCTTTCTTGGTCAACCAACGGTCATACGCCTCCAGCCGCCAATCCAGCATCCACTCCGGCTCACCGTTCTTTTCCGATATCAAACGCACGATATCGGTGGTCAGGCCCTTGGGCGCATATTCCATCTCGATGTCAGTGGCCCAGCCGTGCTTGTATTTGCCACCAACCTCACGCACCGCATCCACGGTTTCCTGATCGACGCCGTCTTTGACACCGCCATCCGTTTGGGAATTGCCTTGATCTAGGGTCACACTGTCCATGGTCATCATCCTTTTCCCAAACAGGCCATCACGCGGCCCGCGGTTGGTGTTTGTCGTATTTCGCCCGCCATGCATCGGCAAAGCGCAGCACATCATCTCTTGTCGTCTCAAGCCCCAAAGACACCCGAATGGCGCTTGCGGCTTGGATCTCGTCATAGTCCATCGCCTGCAACACGGTTGAGGCTTTGACCTTGCCGCTCGAACAGGCCGATCCTGCCGAAATGGCAAATCCTGCCAGATCCATCTGCATCACCTGCGTCTCGCCTTTCCAGCCTTCCGCAATGATGCAAGACGTGTTCGGCAAACGCCGAGCGGCTTTCCCGACAAAAATAGTCTTCTTTTCGCTGGCCGCAAGAGCGGATTCTAGAATGTTTCTAAGTTCTTCAATTTCTTCCCACCGACCAGAAGCCACATCTTGTGCTGCAGCAGCTGCAGCCGCGCCAAATCCTGCTATTCCGATGGTGTTCTCCGTACCGGAGCGGCGGTTTTGTTCCTGCCCACCTCCGATCAAAAGCGGCGTAGGGTCATCCGCAGTCAGGTTAATGAACGCACCCACGCCTTTCGGCCCACCCAATTTATGCGCAGACAAAATCATATACGCCGGTCTCGCACCACCATAGACAACAGGCATTTTGCCCGCCATCTGCGTGATGTCGCTGACAACACTCTGCCCTTCGGCCACTGCATCTTGCCCCGGCACAGCCCCATCCGGCCGCACAATTCCCGTCTCACTGTTCGCCGCAGAGACCGCAACCAGCGCTTTGAGACCCTTCAACTCTGCAACTGGCTGCTCACTCCAGACACCCAGACAATCATGCTCGGTCGCAAGAGCGGAAAACACACCGCCATGCTTGTGCTTTTGCGCAACAGCCATTGCCGCAGCTTCTGTCGCCGATCCGGTAAAAATAACCTGCGTTGGCAAACATCCGATCAATTCGGCAACTTGCACCCGCGCACGTTCAATCATCAGTTTGGCCGCACGCCCTTCGGCATGCACAGAAGACGGATTGCCCATGACATCCATCGCCTCCGCCATCGCCTTACGCGCTTGCCCCCTCAACGGGGTTGTCGCGTTATGATCCAGATACGTCCTCATGCCTTCTTTCTGGCTTTCTTTTTGGCCTTCAATATTTCGGGGTTTGGGGCAGAGCCCCAATGCTTCATCCCCAACACCCAATCTTACCCTTCATCCACGACCGCCAGCAGATGCGGCACCGCCGGACACGGCGCAAGCTCATTGTCGATCACATCCGACAACCGCGTCTGATGCAGGAACACGTAGACATGCGCGCTCAACCCTTCCCACAACCGGTTGGTCAGCGATTGCACGCGGCTGCCCGACGCCCCGCCAGAGGCACCTGCCCCTTTTTGCATCGCGTCCAGCGTTTCATCAACAGCCGCAAGAATATCCACTACCCGAATTTCAGCCGCCGGCCGCGCCAACCTGTAGCCGCCGCCTGGCCCCCGCACGGACGACACCAACTCAGCACGCCGCAGCTTGACAAAAAGCTGTTCCAGATAGGGCAGCGAGATACACTGCCGTTCCGCAATGTCGCTCAGCGACACCAGCCCGCCACGCCCCTGTAGGGCAATATCTGCCAACGCAACCATCGCATAACGCCCCTTGGTCGACAGCTTCATGGCGCGGCCCCTTCTCTTTTGACCCTCTGATTGACGCGGGTACATGATGCGCTTAGATGAAAGCGACCCCGCGCAGATGCGTGGCCGTTATTTAGAACCGTTCTAAGGTGCCGACGCCTGACCGTCAACTCACGCCAAGCACCTTCGAACCAATGAGACAGGGATGTTCATGCCAGAGGTCATTTTTCCAGGCCCCGAAGGCCGCCTTGAGGGGCGCTACCACCCACAAAAAGAGCGCGACGCACCGATTGCGATCATCTTGCACCCGCATCCACAGTTTGGCGGCACGATGAACCACAAAGTCGTCTACAACATGCATTATGCCTTTTATAACATGGGCTTCACCGTTCTGCGGTTCAATTTCCGCGGTGTCGGGCGCAGTCAGGGCGAATATGATCAAGGCATTGGCGAGCTGTCTGATGCCGCCTCGGCGCTCGATTACTTGCAGTCGATGAACAACAATTCCAAGCATTGCTGGGTTGCGGGTTTCTCGTTTGGTGCGTGGATCGGCATGCAGCTTTTGATGCGCCGCCCAGAAATCACCGGTTTCATCTCCGTTTCGCCGCCTGCGAACATGTACGACTTCAGCTTCCTCGCGCCCTGCCCTGCGTCCGGTTTGATCATCAACGGCACTGCAGACCGCGTCGCACCACCTGCCGATACCGTGAACCTTGTGAACAAATTGCACGAGCAAAAGGGCATCACAATCACCCACCAAGAGGTTGAAGGTGCTGGCCACTTTTTTGAAGAGCCGCATATGGACACGTTGATCACCTCCACTACCGACTACGTGAAACGCCGCCTGACAGAGACCTCACGCTGATGGCTGATCCGGTCGTTGTAGAACTGGCCAACAAACTGGCCGAAGAGTGTCTTGCTGTGCAAACAGAGTTGGGAGAGGACCGGTTGTTCATGGAGCTGGGCGATGTTCTTGGGACATCGTCCCAAACCCTGGAAGAGGCTTTTCTAACGGCCGTGCGCACGCGCATGGCCAACGATAAAGGCCGCGCGTTCCTCGCCAACAAGATAAAAGCACACCGTGCAAAGGCAGCCGATAATGGCTGAAACGACGGGCACGCGGCTTGACCAACAAATCGCGTTCCTTAACGAGGCCGACAAGCTCAAGAATACGCTGCGCGCCACAGAGCTTTGTGACAACTCCCGGTACGAAAACTCTGCCGAACATTCATGGCATCTGACGCTTTATGCGTTGGTTCTGGCCGATCAGGCAGGTCCGGCTGTCGATATCAATTTGGTGATCAGGATGCTGATCCTACATGATCTGGTAGAGATCGACGCAGGCGACAACCCGATATTTGGCACCCATGACATCAGCGAGATGGAAGCCAAGGAGCAAGAGGCCGCTAACCGAATATTTGGGCTTCTTCCCATAGACTTACGCGACAAACTTCGTATAATTTGGGAGGAGTTTGAAGCTGCCGAAACCCCGTCGGCGCAATTCGCCAAGTCACTTGACCGGTTCCAGCCGCCATGCAAAATCTTCAATCGGGTGGTGGCAGTTGGATCGACTTTGACGTGACAGAGGCACAGATCCACGAAAAAGTTGGCAGCAAAATCGCAATCGGTGCGCCGCACCTTTGGACTTATGCCAAGGGCCGCATTGCCTCATTCTTCGCAGACCGCACTTGAAGTACGGACGCCAACCCAAGGAAATGCAATGACAAAGATCAAGGTACAGAACCCCATCGTTGAGCTGGATGGCGATGAAATGACCCGCATCATCTGGGACTTCATTAAGAAAAAGCTGATCCTGCCATATCTGGATGTTGATCTGAAATACTACGATCTGGGCATTGAGGTACGCGACGAAACCAACGACCAGATCACCATTGATAGCGCCGAGGCGATCAAGAAATACGGTGTCGGCGTCAAATGTGCGACCATCACCCCAGATGAAGCGCGGGTTGAGGAATCTGGCCTCAAAAAGATGTGGCGCTCGCCCAATGGCACGATCCGCAATATCCTTGGTGGTGTCGTTTTCCGCCAGCCGATCCTGTGTTCCAACGTGCCACGCCTTGTGCCCGGCTGGACCAAACCCATCGTGATTGGCCGCCATGCGTTCGGGGATCAATACAAAGCGACCGACTTTAAATTCCCCGGCGCGGGCAAATTGACGATGAAGTACGAAGGTGCCGACGGCACAGTCATCGAACATGAAGTCTATGACGCGCCTTCCGCCGGGGTCTATATGGGGATGTACAACCTTGACAGCTCCATCATTGATTTCGCGCGCGCGTCTCTCAACTACGGTCTAAACCTCGGCTGGCCTGTATACCTATCGACCAAGAACACCATTTTAAAACAATACGATGGCCGGTTCATGGAAATCTTTCAGGAAATCTATGAGGCCGAGTTTGAAGAGCAGTTCAAAGCCAAGAAAATCTATTACGAACACCGCCTGATTGATGACATGGTCGCCTGCGCGATGAAATGGAACGGCGGTTTCGTCTGGGCCTGCAAAAACTATGACGGCGATGTACAATCCGACACCGTCGCCCAAGGTTTCGGGTCGCTCGGGATGATGGCCTCGCAACTGATGACCCCTGACGGCAAGATCGTTGAGGCGGAGGCCGCGCATGGCACCGTCACGCGCCATTACCGCCAGCACCAGAAAGGCGAAGCGACCTCAACCAATTCCATCGCGTCGATTTATGCGTGGACCGGTGGCCTGAAGCACCGAGGCAAGCTGGACGACAATCAGCCGCTCACAAACTTTGCCGAAACGCTTGAGCGTGTGGTCGTCGAGACAGTTGAAGCCGGCCACATGACTAAGGACCTCGCGCTTTTGGTAGGCCCTGATCAGGGATGGTTGACCACAATGGGCTTTCTTGAAAAAGTTGACGAGAACCTCAGCAAAGCGCTGGCCGGGTAATCACGGCCTAGGCCGGACAAGAAGGGCTGCCCTGCCGGGTGGCCCTTTTTTAACAACTCAACCGCGGTTGTGGGTGCGTTCATAAAGCGTTTTGATGATCCCGCTTGCGGTTTTCTCAAACAGGCACGGGATGATCGCGTGGATCAGCGCAGCACCTGCTGCAGCAAACAAGAGCCCGGAAAACTTAAGCGCGAAAGCCATATGCTCGAAAAATGTCTCATCTACTTTCGCTGGGTGGTCGAGAAAAATGCGGGCGATCATGTTGGGCTCCTGTAGAAGTGATTTCACATAGAGTAGGGTGAATCGGGTGTGAAATCTTCCCAATGATTTCCTAAAATCACTTGTATTTGTGATAATATCCCAAGATAAATGAATTTATGAGTGATTTTGACACCATAGATCGCCGTATTATGGGCGAACTACAGCGGGATGCTGCGCAATCGCTGGATGCGCTGGGAGACTCCGTGGGGCTTTCGCGCAATGCCTGTTGGCGCCGCGTGCGCGCGCTTGAAGCCGCGGGCGTGATCAAGGCCCGCGTCGCCTTGCTTGATCCTGTGCAGCTTGATCTGCCTTTGATGGTGTTTATCCAGATCCGGACCAGCGCCCATGCCCCTGATTGGCTTGAAAAGTTTTCAACCGCTATGCGTGCGATGCCAGAGATATTGGGCGTCTACCGCATGTCCGGTGATCTGGACTATCTCATTCGCGCAAGGGTTGCAGATATGGCAGGATATGATCAACTTTATCAACGCCTGATCCGCAAAGTGCCGCTTTCTGATGTTTCTGCCAGCTTTGTTATGGAAGAAATTAAAGAGACGACTCAACTGCCGGTCTGACCAGCCCCCGCGCCCGAACATCGCGAAGGCCAAACATCCTAAAGGCCAAGCATCGTAAAGGAACGCCCATGCCCCCACACTATATCTGGCTCTTTTTTGCAATTCTGATGGAAACCATGGGCACGACCGCGCTGCAAGCGTCCCAGCAATTCACGCGGCTGTGGCCCGCGATTGCTACGGTAATCTGCTATGCAATGTCGTTCTACTTTATGTCTTTCGCCCTCAAGGCGATGCCGGTCGGGGTGGTTTATGCCATTTGGTCGGGGCTTGGCATCGTGTTGATTGCCTGCATCGGTTACGTGCTGTTTGGTCAAAAACTGGACCTGCCTGCGATCCTGGGCCTTGCGATGATTATCGCCGGTATTCTTGTGATCCACCTCTTTTCAAAGACCTCGACGCACTAGCCCTGCTTTTTGTCTGGCCTTTGCTACGCATGCACGGTAAGCGCAGCTCAACTCCCTGACAAAGGCTGAACCCATGGACCTGCGCAATATCGCAATCATCGCTCACGTTGACCACGGCAAGACGACGCTGGTTGACGAGCTTCTGAAACAATCCGGTACATACCGGGAAAACCAGGCGACCACCGAGCGCGCCATGGACAGCAACGATCTGGAGCGCGAACGCGGCATCACGATCTTTGCCAAGCCGACCTCCGTTGTCTGGAAAGGCACACGCATCAACATCGTTGACACCCCCGGCCACGCCGATTTCGGCGGCGAGGTCGAGCGTATCTTGTCGATGGTGGACGGTGTTGTGTTGCTGGTAGATGCGGCCGAAGGCCCGATGCCCCAGACTAAATTCGTGACATCCAAGGCCCTGAAGCTGGGCCTGCGTCCGATCGTTGTGATCAACAAGGTCGACAAGTCCGATGGCGAACCTGACCGCGCGCTGGATGAGTGTTTTGACCTTTTCGCCAACCTTGGTGCGACGGACGAACAGCTTGATTTCCCAACGATGTACGCCTCTGGGCGCGCTGGCTGGGCGGATCATACGCTGGACGGTAAACGGTCCGGTCTGGACGATCTTTTCCAATTGATCCTGGATCACGTCCCTGCCCCAAAGCAGATCGCGGATACTGACAAGCCTTTCACCATGCTGGCCACCACCTTGGGCGGTGACCCGTTTCTGGGCCGCCTGCTGACAGGTCGCGTCGAGACCGGCACCCTGAAAGCGGGTCAGACGATCAAGGCAATGTCGCGCGATGGCACGTTGATTGAAAACTTTCGCTGCACTAAAATTCTGGCTTTCCGTGGCTTAGACCAGACTGCAATTGACTTGGCCGAAGCAGGCGACATCGTTTCCATCGCCGGTATGACCAAGGCGACCGTTGCCGACACGTTGGCTGAACAATCCGTATCAGAGGCGATACCAGCGCAGCCGATTGACCCGCCGACCATCACTGTGACCTTTGGCATCAACGATTCTCCGCTTGCGGGCCGTGATGGCAAGAAAGTTCAATCCCGTGTCATCCGCGAACGTCTGCACAAGGAAGCTGAATCCAACGTGGCGATTAAAATCAGCGACACGCCCGGTGGCGACGCGTTTGAGGTTGCCGGTCGTGGCGAGCTTCAGATGGGCGTTCTGATCGAGAACATGCGTCGCGAGGGTTTTGAGTTGTCAATCTCTCGCCCGCAGGTGTTGTTCCAAGAGATTGACGGTGTACGTCACGAGCCGATTGAAGAGGCAACCATTGACGTTGATGACGAATACTCCGGTGCTGTGATCGAAAAAATCACGGGCGTGCGTAAAGGTGAATTGGTCGAGATGCGCCCTGCCGGTGTTGGCAAGACCCGCATCATCGCGCATGTGCCATCACGCGGTTTGATCGGCTATCACGGCGAATTTCTGACCGACACACGCGGTACAGGCGTTATCAACCGCACCTTCCATTCCTGGGCACCACACAAGGGGCCAATTCCGGGCCGCCGCGCTGGCGTTCTGATCTCTATGGAAAACGGGACATCTGTTGCCTTTGCTCTTTGGAACCTTGAAGAGCGCGGCAAGATGATGATTGGCGCGCAGGCGGACGTTTATACCGGTATGATCATTGGCGAGCATAGCCGCGAAAATGATCTGGAAGTGAACCCCTTGAAGGGCAAGAAACTGACCAACGTCCGCGCATCTGGTACAGATGAAGCGGTGCGTTTGACCACGCCGAAAATTTTGTCGTTGGAAGAAGCGATTGCTTATATCGACGATGATGAACTGGTGGAAGTGACGCCGAATGCGATCCGTTTGCGCAAACGCTACTTGGATCCGCACGAGCGCAAGCGTATGGCAAAATCAGCATAAAAACGGTTTCGGCGGTCTTTTCACCGCCGACAAGGCGGGGGGGCCAGCCCCCCGTCGGCGCAAGCGCCGCATCCCCCCGAAATATTTAGTGCCAAAAAGAAACTGTGTTAGTCGCTGGTTTCAACGATCAGCAACTCTCGCTCGGATGCACCGCGGGCGAAGGCCAAAGCCGCTTGATATGCTTCTGAGTGATAGCATTTTTCAGCAGTTTCAACGTCTGGAAACCTTGCCACGACATTGCGGGGACGGTCTTTGCCCTCAAGCTGTACATAGCGGCCACCGCGCGCGATGAACACGCCGCCGTGTTCGGCGATGGCGACTGTCGCGCCAGCCGCGTATTTCCTGTATGCCTCTTCGTCAGAGACGGTGACATGTGCAATCCAAAGTGCGCCCATTTGACTATCCTTCCAGAATTTTCGATGCAGCCGCTATTGCGGCCTCTGCGTTTTCTGCGCTGGCGCCGCCGCCTTGCGCCATATCAGGACGGCCACCGCCACCTTTTCCACCCAATGCCGTAACCGCAGCCTTGACCAGATCGACGGCAGAGAGTTTGCTGGTCAGATCGTCCGTGACGCCACCGGCGACCGCAGCTTTACCGCCTGTATCAGCAATCAAGAGCACCGCACCGGACCCAAGCTTGGTCTTGTGTTCATCCACAAGTGCCGGCAGATCCTTGCCCGTAACACCTGTCAGCACCTGCGCAACGAAAGAAATTCCGTTGATCTGCACCACTTCCGGCGTTGCCGCCCCGCCACCGGACATGGCAAGTTCACGGCGCAATTGGGCAACCTCGTTGCTGAGCGATCTACGTTCGTCCATCAGGGTGCGCACCCGGTCAGGTACATCCGTTGCCGAGGTTTTGAGCGCCTCTGCGATACCAGCGAGGGCGGTTTGCTGGCTGCGCAACCACGCCAAAGCTTCTGCACCGGTCAGTGCTTCGATCCGGCGCACACCTGCTGAACTGGCGCTATCACCCAGCAATACGAACGCCCCGATATCACCGGTCTGGCGCACATGCGTACCCCCGCAAAGCTCTAGTGAATAGGTATTCCCATCAGTGCCCTTGCCCGATCCCGCCTCGCGGCCCATCGAAACCACGCGGACCTCATCGCCGTATTTTTCCCCAAAAAGCGCCTGAGCACCAAGACCGCGCGCATCATCTGGCGTCATGATGCGGGTTTCGACTGCCGCATTCTGCCGGATCATGGCATTTACTTCCTGCTCCACTTGGGCAAGTTCAGTCGCACTAACGGCTTTTGCATGGCTGAAATCAAAGCGCAGGCGATCCGCGGCATTCAGTGAACCACGCTGTGCAACGTGATCACCAAGGGCTGTCCGAAGTGCCTCATGCAACAAGTGCGTGGCCGAATGATTGGCCCGGATCGCACTGCGACGGGCATGGTCGACTTCAAGTACGGCCGCTTGACCGGGCTTGATCGTGCCTTCGGTTACGGTGCCAATGTGGGCAAACACATCCGCCGTTTTGCGCGTGTCGGTGATTGTGACGACACCTGAAGACGTGCGAACCCTACCGCTGTCGCCAACCTGACCGCCCGATTCTGCATAGAACGGGGTCTGGTTGAACGCCAACTGCACTGCATCGCCGACCTTTGCTTCATTGACTTGCGCGCCATTTACAATGATCGCGGCCAGCTGTCCTTCGGTGGTTTCAGCGTCGTAGCCGAGAAATTCAGTCTTGCCATGTTTGTCGGCAACGTCGAACCAGACAGTGGCATCTGCCGCCTCGCCCGAACCGGACCATGCTGCGCGTGCCTTGGCCTTTTGGGCCGCCATCGCGGTGTCAAAACCGTCAGTATCCACACCACGCCCCTGTTCACGCAGGGCGTCTTGGGTCAGATCAAGCGGAAACCCGTAGGTGTCATAAAGTTTGAAGGCCGCTTCACCCGGCAGGTTCGCGCCGGTAGGCAGATTGCCGACCTCATCCTCAAGCAACTTCAAACCACGGTCGAGTGTTTGCTTGAACCGGGTTTCCTCAAGTTCAAGCGTTTCTGTGATCAAGGCCTGCGCTTGGCCCAGTTCAGGATAGGCAGCACCCATTTGGCTGACCAATGTAGGCACAAGTTTATGCATCAACGGGTCTTTGAGCCCCAGCAAATGCGCATGACGCATTGCCCGGCGCATGATTCGCCGCAGCACATAGCCGCGCCCATCGTTTGCAGGCATCACGCCATCCGCAATCAGAAAAGATGTTGAGCGCAAGTGATCTGCAATAACACGGTGGTGCGTTTTACCCGGACCGTCCGGATCACTGTGGCTGGCATTGGCAGACGCTTCGATCAGGCTGCGCATCAGATCGGTGCTGTAGTTATCGTTCGTGCCCTGCAGCAATGCGGCAACCCGTTCGATGCCCATACCAGTGTCGATCGACTGGTTCGGCAGATCGCGGCGGGTGCCGTCTTCCATCTGCTCATATTGCATGAAAACGAGGTTCCAAATCTCTACAAAACGGTCGCCGTCTTCTTCGGGGGAGCCCGGAGGACCGCCCCAGATGTGATCGCCGTGGTCATAGAAAATCTCGGTGCATGGACCACAAGGACCTGTTGGCCCGGCGGACCAGAAATTATCATCTGTGGCGATGCGGATAATCCGGTCGTCGGACAGGCCAGCATGCTTTTTCCAAATTTGCACCGCCTCTTCATCGGTATGGTAAACCGTGACCAGCAATTTGGACGCGTCGATCCCGAACCCCTTGGTCAGCAGGTCCCATGCCAATGGAATGGCCTCCGCCTTGAAATAATCTCCAAAGCTGAAGTTGCCGAGCATCTCAAAGAACGTATGGTGGCGCGCGGTATAGCCGACATTGTCCAGATCATTATGTTTGCCGCCAGCCCGTACACATTTTTGCGCAGTGGCGGCGCGGGTATAATCACGGGTCTCAACGCCCGTAAAAAGGTTCTTGAACTGGACCATGCCCGCCGCTGTGAACATCAGCGTTGGATCATTGCGGGGCACCAGTGGGCTGGACGGCACAATGGTGTGACCATTTTTGTCAAAATAAGACAAAAAAGTTGAGCGGATATCATTCAGCGTCTTCATGTGCGGGCCTTCCGAGACAAAAGTGCATCCCCCAATTAACCGCGCAGATGGGGGCTGTCCACAGGTCGCAGAACTGAAAAAGGGCGCACCGCTTGGGAGCGCCCTGTAAAATCAAATCCAAAGTACCGATTGCTCACTTACATGAGCCTTTCAGCCACGATTTCACGCTTCCAGAATATCGACATCTTCGGCGTCGGATCCCTCAAAATCAAGGCCATGCGCCGCGCGTATCTTGTCTTCGATATCGCGTGCCATCGCCCCGTTTTCTTTCAAGAACTGCTTGGCGTTTTCGCGACCCTGACCGATACGTTCATCGCCGTAAGAGAACCAAGAACCCGATTTATCAACGACACCAGCTTTCACACCAAGATCAAGCAATTCGCCCATCTTGGAAATACCCTCACCGTACATGATGTCGAACTCGACCTGTTTGAAGGGTGCTGCCACCTTGTTCTTGACGACTTTTACGCGCGTTGCGTTGCCCACCACCTCGTCGCGGTCTTTCAATGCGCCAATCCGGCGGATATCAAGTCGGACCGATGAGTAAAATTTGAGCGCGTTACCGCCTGACGTCGTCTCCGGAGAGCCAAACATAACGCCGATTTTCATCCTAATCTGGTTAATGAAAATCACCATACAATTGGAACGGCTGATCGACCCTGTCAATTTCCGCATGGCTTGGCTCATCAGACGGGCCTGAACACCCACGGAGCTGTCGCCCATGTCCCCTTCAAGTTCGGACTTGGGTGTCAGCGCGGCGACCGAATCCACAACAACCATGTTCACCGCGCCAGAACGAACCAGCGTGTCTGTGATTTCCAACGCCTGCTCGCCCGTGTCGGGCTGAGAGATCAGCAATTCGTCAATATCGACACCCAACTTGCGCGCATATTGCGGGTCAAGAGCATGTTCGGCATCGACAAAAGCACAGACACCGCCGACCTTTTGCTGCTCTGCAACACAGTGCAGTGTCAGCGTGGTTTTACCCGAGGATTCGGGGCCATAAATCTCGATGATACGCCCCATTGGCAGGCCGCCGATCCCAAGCGCGATATCTAACCCCAAAGACCCTGTCGAGCTGGAAGTAATGTCCTGAATGGCACCTTCCTGCCCCAGCCTCATGATCGAGCCCTTGCCGAACTGACGTTCTATCTGCGCCAAGGCGCTGTCGAGCGCCTTCTGTTTTTCTGCTGATTTTTTACTGTCCATTGTCAATAAATCTGCCATACTCAATTTCCTTATTCCTTGTGTCACACAGGCGCGTAACCCGCAATCGCCCATGCCGCATCAAGCGTTTGTTCTTACTATGTTCCGTATGGGACCAAAATAGGAACATTTCAATGATTATTTTGCTCCTTTGACTTTCATGCAATATAGTTAACAAGTGGTTTAAGCGGCCATTGATTGCCCATCGAGATGCGGAGATGTTGATAAATGCTTGTTTTCTATAAAGAACGTTTGGCATTTTTGTCTGTCCCAAAAACCGGGACAACGGCTTATGAGAAAGCGCTCGCCCCTCGCGCCGACATGGTGATCAGCGAACCACCGATGCTAAAGCATGCGCCGGTCTATCGGTACAACCGCTTCATTCGACCAATGTTTTTGCGTGTTTGCGACGCAGAAATGGAATTGATGGCCGTCATGCGAGAGCCGATCTCCTGGTTGGGAAGTTGGTATAGGTATCGCCGTCGCCCGTTTATGCGCGGAAAACCCAACAGCACAGAGAACATCAGCTTTGATGGTTTTGTGTCGGCCTATGTTAAAGGCAACAAACCGGGGTTTGCGGATGTCGGCAGTCAAGCGGGTTTCATGAAGGGACAGCCCAATGGGACAACCATCACGCATTATTTTCGCTACGAAGACCAACCGCGATTGCAGGCATTTCTGAACGAACGCCTCGATATCAACCTGACCCTGACAAGAGAGAACGTATCTCCCCCGATGGAATTAGCGCTTACCGCTGACGTGGAATCCCGCTTGCGTCGAAAGTGCGCTGAAGAATTCGATCTTTATGCTTCAATCCCATGAGCGCGCCGCCGTGCCCATCTATGCACACAAGATCCGGTGATCCGGTGCTTGCATTCAATGCAACTGCCGCTGAACTGTTTCCGTAAGATCATTCAATGAGAACGGCTTGGGCAGAAAAACCGAATTCGGGATCCTTTTCTGCGCTTCACCGAAGCTATCCTCTGCATAGCCAGAAACAAAAACCACCCGAACACCCGGACGGTTCTTGAGTGCCTCGCGCACCCAACTTGGCCCGTCCATGCCCGGCATCACCACGTCGGTGACAAAGACGTCGATGACCAGTTCAGCGTCTTCCAGCGTTTTCAAAGCAGCTTCTGCTGAATCTGCCTCCAGAACTGTGAACCCCCGCAATCGCAATGCGCGGCTGGCAAACGCGCGAACCGGCGCTTCATCCTCGACCAGCAGAATAACACCTTCGTCATGGGACAGGGCTGGCAGGTTTCGGACCAAGGCTTGCTTAACTTTCGCAATGGGTTGGACGTCAAGGGTCGGGAAAAAGAGGATGAAAGTGGTGCCAGAACCGACAATGGAATCAACAAAAATAAACCCTCCGGTCTGTTTCACGATGCCGTATGCCGTCGAGAGCCCCAACCCGGTCCCATCGCCCGTCTTTTTTGTCGTGAAAAAGGGTTCAAACACTTTTTCCAGCTTGTCAGGTGAAATGCCGACACCTTCATCGCTGACCTGTACAGTAAGATAATCTCCCGCAGACACGGTCACCCGGTCGCGCGTCAAAGGTGCTGAAAGGGTTACGCATTCCGTAACGATACGGATTTCTCCACCTTCGGGCATTGCATCGCGTGCATTGACAACAAGGTTCATCAAGACCTGTTCCAACTGACGTTTATCGGCCCTGATAGGTTTCAGAATGGGATCATGGCATAGGGTAAGGGTTACCTTTTCCCCCACCAGCCGGTTCAAAAGATGCGTCAAATCGGACAATGTATCGCGCATATCCAACGTCTCTGGCCGCAGCGTCTGTTTTCGAGAGAACGCGAGCAATTGACCAACCAGTGCCGCCGCGCGGTTTGCATTTTGATTGATCTGCATCAGGTCAGCATAGTCAGGATCACCCTGATCATGGCGCAGCAACAATAGATCACAATGACCAGCAATCGCAGTTAGAAGATTATTGAAATCATGGGCAACGCCACCTGCGAGTTGTCCAATTGCCTGCATCTTCTGACTTTGGACAAATTTAGCCTCAAGCGATTTTAGCTCGGTGGCATCATGCATCACAGCGATAAGTGCCGGTTCCCCGTCTTCTGTGATCCGGCTCAGCACAACCTGAACGAACACCTCAAGATCGCCTCTTTTCAAACGCAAAAACTCGGATTTTTGCACCATTCGGTCCGCAAGTGTGTCCGTAAGCCAGTCAGAAATAGAACGCCCAAGCCCTTCCATCAAATCAGATAGATGCGCGTCCTCCCGCAATGCGACGCCAACAAGTTTTCCGGCCATCTTGTTGAATGCCTGCACCGACCCATCCGGCGCGACCTTGATCATTGGAACCGGCAAATCATGGAATGCCTGCCACCGCTGCGGCGCACCTTCGATATCTGGTGGAGGCAAAAGGTATATTGCCCGGCGCCCGGCGCCAGCCTCAATCTCGACCATCAACGCCCTTTGCGTACCTTGTGCCGTCGAGATGTCGCAACACTGACCCGACTTGACCGACAGATCCGTAAAGATGCGGTCAAGCGACTTTACGCGGCTGCCAATCAACTGGCGCGCCGGTTCGTTCATAAACAGAATAGCATCCGAGCGCCCGACCATGAGCATCGGCAGACCCTGTGCTTCTTGGACGGCGCGGGGTGCGATTTGTGCCGCAATGCTCTCAACGCGCCAGATGAACGTATCTTCCTCGACGCGGTGCACACTAAGCCGAATTTGCCCTGTGCGCGTCACCACTTCTTCACTGGCGTTACTTCCTGCAACGGCCCGTGATTGCAGCCGGAAAAGAACGCCAGTCGGGTTGGCAAAGCTATCCTTCAGGACACCTGCCAGCGTTTGGATGGAGCCTGCATCAAATTGAGCGACCGCCGCAGGGTTGGCGGCACGAATTGCACCGTCTGAGGCGATGACAAAACTTGGAACACTGTCATTCTCGATAACGCAGGCGATTGTGTCGATTTGCAGCCCTTTTTGAATGCGTCGTTGACGTGACCATACAAGCACAACGCCCGAAAGAACGAACAGCGTCACAGCGATTGCTGTCAGAGCCAGCGTCGTTGGCCCCCAAGGCAGACCAGCGGCCAAAACCGCAGCAACTGCCGCCATGACAAGCAGGATGCGTGCACGTGGTGACGCATTACCCGCAAAGGCAACCGTCTCGCTTGCCATGTCAGATTTTGAAAACAGCGCCAACCAGACCCCCGATACATTCGAATCGTTGTCGTATTACGCGCATGAAGGGTTAAGCAGTCTTTAACCAGACCAATTATGCTCGTTATGGTTGTTTTGATTGATTATTTCACACGGGTCAAGTGTGCCACAAAGAAACCATCGCCGTGCGCGTCTACTTCAAACCGACGGCTAAAATCTTGTTTCCAGCCGGAATGGCGCTTCAGAAAGGCCGTAATGCGAGCCTCGTTCTCGCATTTCAACACTGAGCACGTCGCATATGCAAGCGTGCAACCACCAGCGACCAGAAATGCGGCATCTGATAGAATAGCGTCCTGCACATCGTTGAGATCATTCAGTTTATCCTGTGTCAGCGACCACTTTCCTTCGGCGGCACGCCGCCACGAACCTGAACCCGAACAAGGCGCATCGCATAGCACCAGATCAAATGGGGCGGCAGACGACACCGCAGCACTGGATAGCACCGTGACCAAAGCCCCTGCGCGCGCGGCACGTACGGGAAGATCGGACATACGCCGCGGATCAATATCATGGGCAAACACCTCCGCAGCGTCCCTCGCCGCCAAAGCCAGTGCTTTGCCGCCGCCACCAGCGCAGTAATCAAGCACACGATTTGCAGATGGCAAGCAATCCACAACAGCCTGGCTGGCGGCATCTTGCAACTCAACCAGCCCGTCCAGATATGTTTGGGAATTCCGTATCTTACGCTCACCTGAAAGGACGGTCAGCGCGGTACTTGCGAGCGGATTGGGCGCAGTATCAACACCCTCTTCGAGCAACCCCCGGCAAACGGACACAACATCTGTCTTCGCGGTATTCACGCGCAAACAGACGGGGGCGCGTGATTGCAGGGCATGCGCCGTCTGCTCAGCCTTATCGCCAAGGGATGCTGTAAATTCCGGCAAAATCCAATCAGGTAGGTTCCAGCGCGTACCTCGATCCTCAGTCGTTGTTGTCAGCGGTTTTTCAGTATCATCAAGGGGCTTGGGCGCATGTCCCTCACCATTGAATAGTGCATCAATATCAGACCCTTGAATAAACAAGAGACCGATCATCAGCGCCCGACCTGTCTCGCCGCGCCCGTGATGCGCCGCAGATCGCTTGCAACGCATCACATCGAACACGTAATCGCGGATGGCGGCCCGGTCTTTTGAGCCTGCAAACCGGCTGCGGCGCGCCCAGCGGGTCAAGGCTTGCTCTGCCGCAAGGCCTTGAGCGATGTCATCAAGTATTTCGATGGCCGCAGCGACCCGGGCGCCCGGCATCATTGCTGAAGTAGCACTTTAAGTTCGAAGCATGACACGCTGATAAGCATTATGATCCAACCCGGTAGTTCGGGCTCTCTCGGGTGATCTGCACATCGTGGACATGACTTTCTCTTAGCCCCGCACCGGTGATCTTTACGAAGGTACAATTCTTGCGCATGTCCGGCACAGTGGCACAGCCGGTATAGCCCATCGCGGCCCGCAATCCGCCGACCAATTGGTGTACCACGGCAGAGGCAGAGCCTTTGTAGGGAACTTGGCCTTCGATACCTTCGGGGACCAGTTTGTCGCTGGCAGCGTCCTTTTGAAAATACCGGTCCGCAGAACCGCGCGCCATGGCGCCAAGCGAGCCCATTCCACGATAGCTTTTGAAGCTACGCCCTTGATATAAAATGACTTCACCGGGGCTCTCATCTGTACCTGCGATCATGGAACCGACCATAGCACAAGACGCGCCCGCTGCGATGGCCTTGGCGAAATCGCCCGAGAATTTGATCCCGCCATCCGCAATGACAGGGATGTCACCAGCCGCAGCAGCGCAATCCAGAATAGCTGTCAACTGCGGCACGCCGACACCGGCAACCATCCGCGTGGTGCAGATGGAACCGGGACCAATGCCGACCTTGATCGCGTCAGCGCCTGCGTCAATCAGCGCGCGGGTGGCAGCACCGGTGGCCACGTTGCCCGCGACCACCTGCACTTCGTTACTCAGGTTCTTGGCGCGGGTCACAGCATGCGCCACGCCTTCGGAATGGCCATGCGCGGTATCGATGACGATCATATCGACGCCAGCCTCGACCAACGCTTGGGAGCGTTCAAAGCCTGCATCGCCGACAGTCGTCGCAGCGGCAACACGCAAACGGCCCAACGCGTCCTTGCAGGCCGTCGGGTTCAAGACGGACTGTTCGCTGTCTTTGAGGGTCAGCAGGCCTGTCAGCTTGCCCTTACCATCTGTTACTAACAGCTTTTCGATGCGGCGGGCTTTCATCAGGCTCAGCGCCTCGGCGCGGTCAGCAGGTTCATGCAAGATGGCCAGATTGTTCGTGGTCATCATGACCTTGACGGGCGTGGCATCATCAGAGGCAAAACGCATATCGCGGTTGGTCACAATGCCGACCACGCGCCCCTTTTCGTCCACGACCGGAAAACCGGATACGTTGTAGCGTTCCTGCAGCGCCTTGGCATCTGCAAGGGTCTGATCGGGCGTCAGGGTGATCGGGTTATAGACAATCCCGCTCTCGAACCGTTTGACGCGGCGGACCTCGCGGGCCTGTTCGTCAATGGTAAGATTGCGGTGGATCACACCCATACCGCCCGCTTGCGCCATCGCAATAGCCATACGGGCTTCGGTCACAGTATCCATCGCGGAACTGAGCAGCGGAATGTTCAATGCAATGGATTTGGTAACATGGGTGCGCGTGTCAGCGGTGGAAGGCAACACTGATGAGGCCCCCGGAACAAGCAGCACGTCATCAAAGGTCAGGGCCTCACGAATCTCCATCATCGCACCTCGCAGCATGGGTTCATTTGGCACGCACCAATTTCACGATCCATTAAAGAATGAAAGACCCTTAAGGAATGAAAGAGGCATTTGGGTACCAATGCTTGTCATGCGCGGCTGTTTGCGGAAAGGTCGGTGCAAAGAGGAGACCGGACATGGCAGATCACGGATATGACGCAGGGCGGCTGAACCTGCCTTTTGTTGGCATCGCAACCTTCGGCAAGCGGCCCTACGAGCCGGATTGGTCCGCAATTGACGCAGATGTCGCTGTGCTGGGCGCGCCTTATGACGCAGGGACGCAGTACCGGGCGGGCGCGCGGTTCGGGCCGCGCGGCGTGCGAGAGGCGTCAACCCTGTTCAGTTTCGGGCATGCGGGGGCTTATGATCATGAGGACGATGTGACCTACCTACCCGGCGATGTGCGCATGGTTGATATCGGAGACGCGGACATCGTGCATACGGACACCGAAACCAGCCATGCCAACATCGAGGCGGGTGTGCGGGCCATTCTGGATGCGGGCGCCCTGCCCGTTGTGATCGGCGGTGATCATTCGGTGAACATCCCTTGCATCCGCGCGTTTGATGGGCAGGCTGATATTCATATCCTGCAGATTGATGCGCATCTGGACTTTGTCGATGTGCGCCACGGTGTGCGGCACGGCCACGGCAACCCGATGCGCCGTGCCGCTGAAAAGGAGTACGTGACGGGGCTGACGCAGGTGGGCATTCGCAATGTCAGCTCTACCGCGAAGGAGGGTTATGAGGACGCCCGCGCAATGGGGTCGGACATCATATCCGTCAGGCAAGCGCGGGAGATGGGGACGCGAGGCGTGTTGGCGCATGTACCGACGGGTGCGCGGGTCTATGTGACGATTGATATCGACGCGTTCTGCCCATCGATAGCGCCCGGAACGGGGACGCCGTCTCATGGGGGGTTCTTGTATTATGAGGTTCTGGAGTTGTTGCAAGCCGTGGCCGAACGGCACGAGGTGGTGGGGATTGATCTGGTCGAAGTCGCACCTGACTATGACCCGAGCGGTTCAACGTCTATTCTGGCGGCTCAGGTGCTTCTGAATTTTCTGGGATTCATCTTTCATGCGCGCGCGCAGTTGTAAGCGTGGCGGGACGGGCTGACGCCCGTGATGGGGCGCTGCCCCAAACCCCGGAATTTACGGGAAAATTGAAAGAGAAAGAGACGCGCAATGACGGGGTTGATGCGTTTTTTGCCGCGGATGCGCTTTCACCTTTTTTGCGCGGCGCTATGTTGGCCCAAAGACCGCAAAGGGGCATAGCGATGAGCAGCAATCCATTGGTGATTTTCACACCTTCTGGCAAACGAGGGCGTTTTGGGTTGGCCACGCCGATCTTGCACGCGGCCCGGCAATTGGGCGTGGATCTGGATTCTGTCTGTGGCGGGCGTGGTATTTGTTCAAAGTGTCAGATCACGCCCAGCTATGGTGAATTTTCCAAGCATGGTGTGACAGTCGCGAGTGATGCCTTGTCTGAATGGAATTCGGTTGAGCAACGGTATCAGGACAAACGTGGACTGATCGCTGGCCGCCGGTTGGGCTGTCAGGCCACCGTGCAGGGCGACGTAGTGATTGACGTGCCCCCCGAAAGTCAGGTGCACAAGCAGGTGGTGCGCAAACGTGCCGAAGCCCGCGACATCGTGCTGAACCCGTCCACCAAGTTGTTTTATGTCGAGGTGACTGAACCGGACATGCATGATCCGTCTGGCGATCTGGAGCGGTTGCGCGATGCGCTGGCGAGCCAGTGGGATTTGCATAAAGTTGCAGCCGATCTTCATATCCTGCAGTCCATGCAACCGGTGCTGCGCAAGGGGGCGTGGAAGGTGACTGTTGCGGTCCATCTGGGGGATGCCGAGAACCCGCCCCGGATCATGCACATCTGGCCGGGGTTCTATGATGGCACAGTCTACGGGCTTGCTGTTGATTTGGGATCAACCACCATTGCGGCGCATTTATGTGATTTACAGACCGGCGAAGTTGTCGCGTCTTCGGGTGTGATGAACCCGCAGATCCGGTTTGGCGAAGACCTGATGAGCCGCGTGAGTTATTCCATGATGAATGCGCAAGGCGCTGACGAGATGACGCAAGCGGTGCGTGAAGGCATGAACGGCTTGTTCACGCAGATCGCCACCGAGGCCGAAATTGACAAAAGGTTGATTGTGGATGCGGTGTTTGTATGCAACCCCGTGATGCACCACCTGTTTTTGGGCATTGATCCGTTCGAGCTTGGCCAAGCGCCTTTTGCCCTTGCTACCTCGAACGCGCTGCGCCTGCGGGCGGATGATCTGGGTCTGAATATTCACCCCTCTGCCCGCGTCTATCTGCTGCCATGTATTGCGGGCCATGTGGGTGCCGACGCGGCGGCAGTTGCGTTGTCCGAGGCACCAGACAAGTCTGACGATCTGGTGCTTGTCGTTGATGTGGGCACCAATGCGGAAATCCTGCTGGGCAATCGCGAGAAGGTTCTGGCTTGTTCATCGCCCACTGGTCCTGCCTTTGAAGGCGCACAGATCAGTTCTGGTCAGCGCGCTGCCCCTGGTGCGATCGAGCGCGTCGAGATTGACCCGGCCACCAAAATTGCCCGCTTCAAGGTTATCGGGTCCGACCTGTGGTCGGATGAGGCGGGATTTGACGATGCGATTGCGACAACAGGTGTCACCGGCATCTGCGGCTCTGGCATCATCGAAATGGTGGCGGAAATGCGCATTCATGGCATCGTCGACGCCCCCGGCCTGATTGGCACGGCCGAACAGACCGGATCGGCCAACGTTTTCGAGGACGGGCGCACCAATTCCTATTTGGTCTATGATGGCACAGCCCAGGGCGGGCCGCGCATTACTGTCACCAACCGTGACATCCGCGAAATCCAGATGGCCAAGGCGGCGCTTTATTCCGGTGCGCGCCTGTTGATGGACAAATTCGGTGTCGATCATGTGGACCGGATTGTGCTTGCCGGTGCTTTTGGTGCGCATATCTCTACCAAACACGCGATGGTGTTGGGGATGATCCCGGATGCGCCTTTGGACAAGGTCACTTCGGCAGGAAACGCCGCTGGCACCGGCGCGCGGATCGCGCTTTTGAACACCGATGCCCGCGCAGAAATCGAGCAGACCGTGCGCGCCATCCACAAGATCGAAACCGCGATCGAGCCACGCTTTCAGGAGCATTTTGTCAATGCCTCGGCCATTCCGAACGCTGTTCGATCGTTACGCTGCCCACCCAAACGTTTAACACCGGTGGTGGTGGCAATGATGCATCCGGTCGGCGTAAACGGCGGCGGGCGTAAGATGCCGCCGCCATCCGTCAACGCCGGACAAGAGCAGTTCTGGGACGCGGATGCGGGGCCCATCTGGGTCCGCAATATGCGCGCGATGGATGTCTGTCTGGCACCTGTCTTGTCGCTTGTTCTCGACAAGGCGGCGTTGCGCGCAGGGGAAGACGTTCTTGATATCGGCTGCGGCGGCGGTACCAGTTCGTTCGCTGCGGCGACCGCTGTTGGGCCAACAGGTTCTGTTCTGGGCGCAGATATTTCCAAGACACTGCTCGCAGAAGCCCGCAACCGTACAAAGTTGGCCAATACCCGGTTTGTTGATGCCGATGCCCAGACCTATGGGTTTGCACCTGCCAGTTTTGATGTGATGATCTCGCGCTTTGGCGTGATGTTTTTTGATGATCCGGTTGCAGCCTTTCGCAACATGGTGGGCGCAATGCGTCCGCAGGGCCGGATCGTGTTTGCCGCATGGGGGGCTATCCCCGCAAACCCGTATTTCATACTGCCTGCCAGCGTGGCCAAGGCATACCTGGGCCCAACACCAAGATCCGACCCCGATGCGCCGGGTCCTTTTGCGTTTAGGGATCCTGACAAGGTTTGCCAAATATTGGCCGACGCGGGGTTCGTCGATCCACAGTGCGATGTCGTCAACACGACTTTGACCCCGGAAGGCGGCGCGGATGGTTTTGCCGAGCTTGCGATGCAAATCGGCCCTGCCCCTGGCGCACTTGCCCACTTTAACGCAACACCCGCACAACATGACGCTCTGAAGGCCAGGATTGCCGATGCCGCGCAAGCCTATGTGTCGGGTGGCGCGATGTTTGTGCCTGCCGAGATTAACGTGTTTTCCGCGCAAGTGGCCTGACGCACCCGGACTTGCATCTTGACGCCCCCGCCGCTGCAGCCTATCCAATTCTCAGGCGCGCGGGTATGGTGAAAAGGTATCACGGCAGCTTCCCAAGCTTTAGTTACGAGTTCGATTCTCGTTACCCGCTCCAACCTCTTTGGCTCATCCATTTCGATTTCTGACCCAAAAAGTCTATAGCTTGGGTATTTTGGCGACCATTATTCGAGCAAACACTACCCGTATCACAGCACAATAAATCATTTAAGCATCTGATTTGCATAACATTCTTAAGTTAATGTAAAAAACATTCACATTATCTCTTGCATTTTTATGGCCAATGCTCATTTTGGTAGATGTAAAAGGCATTCACATAAGACCTTGGACACGGAGGCCGATGGGGCCTTACCAGGGGTCTGCTCCGGCTGAGTGCTAAATCCTACGCTAAGCCGCTATTTCACTGTTTTTGCCACCTATATTCGCCAGTGATGAGAATAT
>Ga0209199_1001771_pt1 | contig 24702 bp, 22 predicted proteins | sample COGITO_mtgs_1105_7_FD_184805 | JGI IMG/M metagenome (GOLD analysis project Ga0209199, IMG submission 184805) | Pelagic marine microbial communities from North Sea - COGITO_mtgs_110523 (SPAdes) (version 2) | ecosystem: Environmental > Aquatic > Marine > Epipelagic ...
CTGTGGACTGCACTCCGGCAGGCACACCACGCGCGAACGACATTTCATATCCTGAGGGCCCGCAGGCGCTGGACTTCACTCCCACCACGTTGTCACTTGACACGAACTGTGGCGTGATCGAAATTGCATTGGACCCAAACGCCCCAGTGACGGTTGCTTCGGAAGCATTTCTCGCGAGTAGTGGCTTTTATGACAACACTTTTTGTCATCGACTCACCACCGAAGGTATTTATGTCCTGCAATGCGGGGATCCTGCCGGCAATGGGTCCGGTGGCCCCGGCTATTCCGTGCAGGACGAGAACCTCCCTGGGGGGGAAGACGCCAATTACCCAGCCGGCACCATCGCAATGGCCAATGCTGGTCCAGGGACAAGCGGTTCGCAATTCTTCATTGTCTATGCCGACACTTCTCTGCCGCCCGGATACTCGATTTGGGGCTCGGTGACGAGCGGTCTGGGGATAATTCAAGATCTGGCCGCGGTAGGGGTCGAAAACGGCCTCACCGACGGCCCTCCTGCACAGCCAATGTTTATCAATACTGCAACAGTTTCCTAACATTAGGGAAGAAACCGAGGCAAAGCTTCACAAATGTAGGAAAGTAGTGTTATCACCGATTTACATGCAACGACAGTGCTGCAACCTTTGCAGCCGACCAACCTGGTTCCCGCGAAAGGCCCGCCATGAATGAAGTTCCGATTCCTTCGACCCTCAACCCTGAGGCCCTTTCGCCCACAGAAGCCTACGCAGGAGCCCCCACGCCGGCATCCGTCACAGCCCCCACGCCGGCATCCGTCACAGCCCCCACGCCGTTATCCCTAAAGCCGGTTGCCCGGGCCGCAATTTCGCAGGCATCCCAATGGGGCCGAGTCACAGCAGATGGCACGGTGTTCCTCAAGGCCCCAGAGGGCGAAGTCGAAGTCGGTCAATACGCGGCCGGGAGCCCCCAAGACGGACTCACATTCTATGCGCGCAAATACGACGACCTAGTAGTAGAAATCGAGGTAATCCAAACCCGAATCAACGAAAGCAAGGCTTCGGCCGACGCCGCCACGCTCGTGGTGAAGCGGGTGCGAGAAGCGCTTTCCGGGCGCTCGTTTGTCGGTGACATCGTGTTTCTCGAGCAGATGTGCGCCGATGTCGACGTGTTGATTGATCAGAAAAGGGTCACCGAACGGGCCCGTAAGGCGGCTCTCAAGGAGAGCGCTCGCACCGCAAGAGTCACACTTGTTGAGGAAGCCGAAAAGATGTCCGGATCAAGTTCATGGAAGTCGACCACGGAGCGTTACAGTGCGATCGTAGAAGAGTGGAAGACCCTCCCCCGCGTGGATCGAAATGCGGAACAAGAAATGTGGAAGCGGTTGAGTAATGCTCGCACAACATTTGATAAAAGGCGTCGCGCGCATTTCCATGAATTAGATGCCGAGCGCAAGGAAGCCCTCAGTGTCAAACGTGAACTGATCACTCGCGCACAAGCCGCACTCGGTACCACTGATCCCAAAGCGGGAATCAAAAAGTTCAAGGACCTGATGGATGCGTGGAAAAAAGCGCCACGGGGAAGCCGAGCCGACGAGGATAAGCTATGGAAACGCTTCAAGGCTGCCCAGGACGAGTTCTTTGACACCCTCAAAGCGAGCGAAGCAGCCGAGGAGGAGAAGTTGCGACCCAATGTATCTGTGAAGGAAGAACTTATTGTCAAGGCGGAAGCTCTATTACCCGTAGACCTGACGGCACTGAAGACTCAGAAATTCCAACTCCGCGAGCTCCAACTCGCATGGGAGAAGGCTGGTGAACTGCCCAAAAAGGACCGCGCACGATTAGATTCACGTCTGAAAAAAGTCGAGGATGCCTTCCGGACAGTTGAGGAAAAGCAATGGACTCGCACTAATCCTCAAGCCTTAGCTCGAGCAGAAGACACCGCCAATGCTTTCGCTGGTGGTCTCTCCAAATACGAGCGTCAACTAGAGCAAGCAAAGGCGGCCGGAGACACGAAAACGACGGCTCAACTTGAGGACTCAATCAACAGTCTTCGGGCACTGCTCGGGGCGGTAGAAAACACTGCCGCAGATCTAAGTTCTTAACAGCGAGAAACCGCTACACCCGATAAGCGTCAAACACACCTTCGACCCCACGGACAGTTTTGATCACGGACCCCAAATGTTTCGGGTCAGCCATTTCAAACGTGAAGCGAGATGTCGCGATTCGATCTCGCGTGGTAGACACTGAGGCGCTCAAAATATTTACGTGAGTGTCGGAGAGCGCCTTCGTCACATCAGAGAGCAACCGGGACCGATCAAGTGCCTCAACAGCAATGTTGACCAAAAATACGCTATTAGGGGTGGGTGACCAGGTGACATTTACCAGCCGTTCCGGCTCCGCCTTTAACGAATCGACGTTCACGCAATCACCTCGATGAACCGAAACCCCTGAGCCGCGGGTAACAAACCCGAAAATTTGGTCACCCGGTACCGGAGTGCAGCACCGTGCCAATTTCACCCACACATCGTCAGCCCCATCGACAACAACACCGACATCGTGGTTGCGTGACTTCGTGGGCGTGTGAAACGTTGGTCGGATCGCCTCCGCCGTGTCGTCGGCTGCCCCGTCCACTCCACCAGACACGTCAATGAGCCGTGCCACAATTGTTTGGGCAGAGATCCGACCCTCACCTACGGATGCGTACAGCGCGGTGACATCGGCTTGATTCAACCCCGCGGCAATGCTCGATAATGCTTGGTTGGTCATCATGCGCTGTAAAGGCAAACCTTGCTTGCGAACAGCCCGCACAATCTGGTCCTTGCCGTTGTCCACGGCTTCCTCGCGCCGCTCCTTGGAAAACCACGCTTTGATCTTGCTCTTGGCGCGCGCAGACACACAAAAATTCAGCCAGTCTCGACTAGGCCCCGAACCCTCTGATTTGGACGTGAAAATCTCGACAACATCGCCATTTTGTAACACCGATTCCAGGGGTACGAGTTTGCCGTTAACCCGCGCCCCAACGCACCTGTGACCCACTTCAGTGTGAACTGAATAGGCGAAATCCACGGGCGTTGATGCAATGGGCAGCGAGAAAACATCTCCCTTTGGTGTGAAAATGTAAACCTCGCCGGTTCCCAAGTCGTATCGCAAGGAGTCCATAAACTCGCCCGGATCCTCGGTCTCACGCTGCCAATCGACCAATTGACGCAACCACGCAAATTCGTCTGTCTTTACATCAGATCCCTGCTTGTAACGCCAATGTGCTGCCACACCATACTCAGAAGCACGATGCATGTCATGGGTCCGGATCTGCACCTCCACCGGTTTCCCATCGGGGCCAATCACGGTGGTGTGCAGTGATTGATACATATTAAATTTTGGCATGGCAATAAAGTCTTTGAACCGGCCAGGAACTGGACTCCACTGCGCGTGAATAGTTCCCAGCGCCGCATAACAGTCGCGAACCGTATCGACCAAAATTCTCACCCCGAGTAGGTCATAAATGTCGTTAAAGTCCCTCCCGCGCACAATCATCTTTTGATAAATTGAGTAATAGTGCTTCGGCCTACCAGACACTTGGCCCTTGATTTTGCTGCTGCGGAGATCCTCGTTCAACTGTTTCACGATGACATTCAAGTTTCGTTCACGAGACGGGGCCCGTTGCTCCACCAATGAATCAATCTCGGCGAACATTTTCGGATGGAGCGTCCCAAAAGCTAAATCTTCTAGCTCCCATTTAATCGTGTTCATCCCAAGTCGGTGTGCGAGCGGTGCATAAATTTCGAGTGTCTCACGCGCCTTTTTATCTTGCTTTTCATCAGATAAATATCGCAGTGTACGCATATTGTGCAATCGATCGGTGAGTTTAATCACGAGTACTCGAATATCGCGAGCCATCGCAACGACCATTTTGCGTACGGTTTCGGCTGCAGTAGCGTCACCATAAGTCACCTTGTCAAGCTTTGTCACTCCGTCAACGAGTGAAGCGATTTCGTCACCAAAGTCTTCTCGAAGTGCATCCAGTGAATATCCGCAATCCTCGACTGTGTCATGCAGTAGTGCAGCAGCTAGGGTCGAAGAGGTCATCCCAAGATCGGCCAAAATTTCCGCCACTGCAACCGGATGTGTGATGTAGTCCTCACCCGCGCGCCATCTCATATGCTCGTTCCACGACTTTCGTATCCGACTTCGGGTGATATTTGCGCAGGGTCCGTAGCAATGGATCGATTTCCAAGACCCCAGACCGACTAGACCCCAATCGTGAAAACCGAGATCGAATGCCACTCTCTGAGCTTGGCACCACCCCGCTGCTCGAAGGCGCCATCGCTGCCGGGGTAACTACATCCTCTGACACTAGCCCTCCCAACCAACACGATCCGTGTTCATAGTGTACGCGCGACGTGTTCCCGGGAGTGAGGCTCTAGCCTCGCTTGCGTTTGGACCGAGGAACCTTTCGGGGCTGTCGCCGTTCGGAAGGGTCCTGGGTGCGAGATCCCACTAACGAACCCTTATCGACACTCTCTTGCCCAGAATCGGAATTCTTGCGCTGTGCTTGACCTCGCCTGGCCAGAACCCTGTTTGAAAGGGACTTCATTTCCGGTGTGGCTGACTTCAATTGTGCCAACACCGGTGTGGCCACGAAAATTGAGGAATAGGTTCCCGCGGCCATGCCGATAGCTAGAGCAACCGCGAGGTCCAGCAAGGTTCCCGCCCCAAGAAGGAACGCTCCAACAAAAATGATCGAAAGTACCGGGAGCAGCGCAACGATCGAAGTATTGATTGACCGAATCAGGGTCTGGTTGACCGCAAGGTTCGCCGCTTCGTTGTAGGTCAGCACCGACTGGCCGGTGATTCCTCGCGTGTTCTCTTTTACTTTGTCAAAGACCACTACTGTGTCGTACAGCGAGTAGCCTAAGATTGTAAGCACTCCAATGACTGTTGCTGGGGTAACTTCGAGACCAATCAGTGCATAAATCCCGATCGTGATCAGCAGATCATGTGCCAATGCGACGAGCGCACTGAGCGCCATGCGCCATTCGAAGTAGAGGGTGAGGAACAGGGTCACCAACAGCAGGAATACGCCCAGCCCTTGGAGTGCCTTTGCAGAAATTTCCGCACCCCACGTTGGCCCGACAACCTGGTATTTGATGTCATCTTTTTCGATTCCACATGCCTCGGCAAGCAGTCCGGCCAGTACCGAAGACTCGGCCGGGGTCAAGGTTTCGGTTTGCACCCGTACGGTGCCGGATCCGGTTATGGTGACGATGGTTTGAGCGCCCGTTTCTTCCTGTGACACTGCCCGTGCGTCCTCAACAGAGCACGTTGCTGCAGGCAATGAAAAATCGGCTCCACCTTTGAACTCGATCCCTAGATTGAGTCCACGCCCGACAAGCGCACCCACGCTGATCAACAAAATTACTCCACTGACGATGTACCAAGTCTTCCAACGTCCAACGAAGTTGAACGACACTTCCCCCCGGTATAGCCGTTGTCCGATCACCGTCAACTTGCTCATTCGGATGCGTCCCTTCGCTTGCGGCGGGATTGACCCGCCAGTGCGTCAGCCACACTGATGCCGCCGAGCCGACTTGGGTCAAGACCAGTCCAACGAGAGCCGCTTTGCATGAACTTTGACCGACCCAGAATCACGACGACCGGATGGGTGAACCAAAACGCCACCATAACGTCAATGAGCGTAGTCAGACCTAGCACGAAAGCGAATCCTCGGACGCTACCGACGGAGAGCAGATACAGGACCGCTGCAGCCAGGATCGACACAAAGTCCGCTGCCAACAAGGTGCGTCGTGCTCGAACCCAACCTGAATCACATGCTTGGCGCAGTGATTTGCCGTCGCGGATTTCGTCGCGAATCCGTTCAAAGTACACAATGAAGGAGTCAGCCGTAATACCAATCGCCACAATTGCCCCCGCGACACCGGCTAGCGTCAACGTCAATCCGATTGTCTTACTCAGCACGACAAAGATTGCGTACACCAAACCACCAGCAACTACGAGCGACAGCCCCGCCACAATCCCAAGGATTCGGTAGTAGAACAGCAAGTACAGCATGACCAGCAGCAGCCCGATCCCGCCGGCAATCAAACCCGCTTCAAGTTGATCATTTCCAACGGTCGGCGAAATAGTCGTTACGTCAACCGGATCTAGCGTGATCGGCAAAGCACCAAACTTGAGGATATTAGCCAAATCTTTGGCCTCTTGAGCGGTGAAGCTGCCCTCGATTTGTGCCTGCCCACCAATGATAGGTTCATTAAACCGAGGGGCCGAAACAACCACTCCATCGAGAACGATCGCAAAAGCGTTACACGGCTCGGCGCCTGAACCACATTCGGGCAACGCACTCAACTCTGTCGAGGCGGTAGCCAACGCCGAGGCGCCTTCGGAATCAAATTCGAGACTCACCACCCAGGTGACGCCGCCTTGTGGAAGCTGCGCAGTTGCGTCTGTGACATTGGTTCCCTTAATGAATGCTGGCTGCAACGAGTATTTTGTCGCACCGGTTTGCTCACATGTGCCGAGCCATTGCTCTGGATTGTCGGGTGTGCCACCTGCGGTGACGCGAGGATCAGTGCAGTTCAAAGCCGCGAGCTCGGCCTGAAACTCAATCGAATTTTCGGTTGCCTGTACAGGCGGAGTGGACGCCACCGCGGCGGTCCCGTCTTCGGCGAGGGGCGGGATCGGTGAATAGATATTCCACACTGGCCTAAAATCCAGCATCGCTGTTTGCTGAACCAGCTCCACTATCCGATCTTGATTCAGTCCAGGCACGGACACCACAATGGCTGCACCGTCACCGGAACCTTGGGTCGTGACTTCGGCCTCGGCGACACCTAGGCCGTTCACCCGAGCCCGCAAAATCTCAACCGTCTGAGCGAGTTGCTCATCAGTGATCTCAGCGCCCTCGTTAACCGCCTTTGGGACCAGAATTACCTGAGTTCCGCCTTGTAGATCCAATCCCAAGCGAATCGAGTTGCTCGTTCCCGGAAAGAGGGCCCACACACTGAAGCCCACGAGAATGGCGGCGAGCAGTGCAAGCAGGCGCCACGGACGCGATTTCGCTGGTGTAGCCACGGAACTCCTTTATCGGTGCACCCCAAAGCGGCGCTCTAATACCTCAATCTGAAGGCAGGATCACTGCCACATGCGAAGCGAAATCTACTCTGCATCATCCATCGGAGGTAAAGTCGGGGGGATAACTTTCGAAATCGCCGCGGGAAGAATCCTGATTACTGTCCCCGGTGCGATCTCCAGGCTGAGTTCTTCATCGCCTACCGCATTAACCGTCCCAAAAATACCCGCGGTCGTCATTACCTCAGAACCCGGAGCGACGGCGCTTACCATCTCTGCATGTTTCTTTTGACGATTCCTTTGAGGACGGATCAGCAGGAAGTAAAAGGCAACCCCCAGTAAAAGGATGGGGGCGAGGCTCACGATGTCCATGGATCTCCTACTTATTGTCTATGACACTTTGAATTAGGCCGCAAGGACCTTCGATAGGCATAGAGGCTACCGGCACCCTCGTTTCCACACACTTACAGGGGCAAATCAAAACTTTCCTGACCGACAGAGTCCGTGGGCGCTCCAGCCACCCCCAAATGTGTCCAGGCTGCAGCTGTTGCGACCCGTCCGCGGGGAGTTCGAGCGAGCATGCCCATTCGGACCAAGAAAGGCTCACTGACCGACTCAATGGTTTCAGGTTCTTCCGCCACCGAGACCGCAAGGGTCGACAACCCCACAGGCCCCCCTCCGAAACGATTTATCAATACGTCCAGCAATGCGCGGTCAATCCGGTCTAAGCCTAAGGAATCAACTTCGTAGAGCTCCAGTGCACTGCGCGCCGCTTCCAGATCGACCACACCAGATCCATGTACCTGAGCCCAATCCCGGACTCTGCGCAGAAGTCGGTTAGCGATTCGGGGCGTTCCTCGACACCGGCCCGCAAGTTCGCTACCACCTTCAGGGGTCAGCTTAACCCCCAGCAAGCTGGCGCTTCGGTCAATAATTGTGGCCAGATCTGAACTTTCATAAAAATCAAGGTGCGCTGTAAAACCAAATCGATCTCGTAGTGGCGATGGCAGCATTCCCGCACGAGTCGTTGCCCCCACCAAAGTAAAAGGTGCAATCTCAATCGGGATCGCTGTGGCCCCTGGACCTTTTCCCACCATGACGTCCACGCGAAAATCTTCCATTGCAAGGTACAACATTTCCTCGGCCGCCCGCGCGGTTCGGTGAATTTCGTCCAGGAACAGAACCTCACCAGGTTGCAGACTAGAAAGAACAGCTGCGACGTCGCCAGCATGCTGCAAAGCTGGACCCGAAGTCAATCGCACCGGCGCACCTAACTCAGTGGCAATAATTGTCGCCAAAGTTGTTTTGCCTAATCCCGGAGGCCCGCTAAGAAGTACGTGATCGCACACTCCCCCGCGTCGATTGGCAGCCTCGAGGACGAGGCCCAATTGCGCCTTGACCCGGTCTTGGCCAATAAATTCACCCAATGTGGTGGGTCGCAGGGCCCCTTCAACGTCGAAGTCATCCTCACTCGATTCAGCAAAAACTAGTGGCTCGCTCATGAGCGGTCCAATGATCGAAGGGATGCCTTAAGCAAGTCGCTCACATCAGGATCGCTCACCGCAATCAGGTCAGGAAAGTTTTGCGCAACTGAATCCATAGCCGCTTCCGCCTCTCGGCTGGTCCATCCCAAGGATGCCAGACCAGCCCCAACAGAAACCCGCCAGCCTTGATCGCGCCTGGTGTGCGCACTCGATAAGCTTCCTGCACTTATTGGCATGACCTTGTCTTTTAGTTCAAGGACCATCCGCGACGCACCTTTTTTGCCTATCCCTGAGATCGACGTCAACGCATGTAAATTCTCTGAACTAATGGCGTGAGCGAACTCATCTGGCGAAAGGGTCGCGACCACACCAAGAGCGATGCGTGGACCAATACCCGAAACGGTTTGCACGAGATCAAACATCTCACATTGCGCCTCCTCTGCAAACCCATAAAGGGTCCACGAGTCTTCGCGCACAACCAGTGCCGTGTGCAAAAACACTGGATCTCCGACCCGCATACCATTGGCGCTCGACGCAGGACACAATATTTTTACGCCTTGATCCCCGGTATCCACCACGACAAAATCAGCGCCGGTCTTCCACACTTCACCGCGGATAAATGCGATCACTTCGACATCGCCTTCCTAGCCGCCTCGTATTTCGCTGCCACACTCCCTCGCCACGCGTGGGTGATGGCAATCGCCAAGGCGTCCGCCGCATCCGCTGGTTTGGGCACCGCTTTGAGTTGGGCAATTTTGGTGACCATCAGTGCGACCTGATTTTTCTCGGCCCGACCGTTTCCCGTCACCGCGGCCTTCACCTCGGTCGGAGTGTGCATCCCGACGCGAATTCCCCGCTGGCCAGCGAGCAATAACCCTATGCCGGCCGCCTGCGCCGTCGACATTGCCGAGCGGACGTTCTGCTGACTGAAAACCCGCTCAATGGCAATAGCATCAGGGGAATATTTGTCGATGAGCACTACGAGCTCGTCGTGCAAGACGGCCAAACGATCAGCAAGTTCACTATCGGATGCTGTGGTGATCACCCCAACAAAATGCGCCGTCACGGGTCGACCTGGTAGACCATCAATCACAGCTACACCGCAACGGGTGAGCCCTGGATCGATTCCCAGCACGCGCATGAATCCTCTTTCGCTCGAACTTTCCTGTGAAGAGCTCACAATCCCCACGAATCTTGGTGCCCTTAAAGGGTATCGCCCGACAGGGTCGCTGCATGGAAGCCCGCGCGGAGATCCTGCATCAAATCTGCGTGATCAGTGATCGCACGATCGTCCGTCGAGACTCCGATAAACGCCTTGCCATCGTAGGTCACCATGGTGACATTGACCGCCGCCCCGATCGTTGCGACGAGCGGATACACGGCGATCATGCGGGTTCCCGCAAGATAAATGGGAATCGGGGGTCCGGGAACATTGCTGGTTGTTATGTCTGAAGCCCTCGCTACTGAAGCAAGCATCGGAACGGGCACAAACCAACTCACTTCAGCCAGCGGATCCGCGAGCCGCATAGCTGGTTCCCGCCTCCACTTGGCCACCAAGTCGTGGGCCTGCTGCATGAGTTCCACCGTCGACTGATTGGCGATATTCATGGGGAACCGAGCGATGGCCACAGCGTTCGCCGCCTGCCCACTTCGATCTCCCGCATCTCCTCGGAGCGAGATGGGCACATTTACCCGCAAAGACTCAGCGGTCGCACCGTGACGCTCGTGATACGCCTGCATTCCCGTCATAACCGCTGCCATGAAGGCGTCGTTGACACTGAGGTCGTGGGACTTAGCCGCCTGACGGATTTGATCAAACGGAAATTCCAAGGTTCCGAAGGTGTACGTGGTGCCGCGCCCTGTCAATAAAGGTGACAGTGGTGCGTCGTATACCGTTGTCGCCCGGGTGATCGAGCCGATTGTTTCCACTGTTTTTTCGAGTGCAAGCGCAGGGTCGGTGAGCGATGTTTTCGCTAAACGCAGGGCGGTTCCCAGCAGTCCTTTTGCGCCCCCCGCTGCTCGAGCCATGTTGTCCTTCGAGTTGGCAACTAACAGTTCTTGCCAACTCACGTCCGCGCCGACCGGGGCGGACGGCGGTACGGGTTCTTCTAAATTTGTCTCTGAAGCAAGTTCGAAAAGAGTGAGAGCGATCATGACCGTTGCGGCGCCATCGGCAATGGAGTGGTGCAGTTTGAGCAGGAATGCCGAGTGACCATCTGGCAATCCTTCGACCAGGCTTGCTTCCCATAGTGGACGACTGTAATCGAAATCACCCAAACTAAGCCGACGCGCATCGGCGAGCAAATCCTTCCAACCACCACCTTCGGGCAGTCGATAGCGACGCACGTGGAAATCCAAATCAAAATCCGGATCGATGCTCAAGCGCGGTGAGGCAAATCCCACCAGTGAGTGAAGCGGTCGCATGCGTAATTCCGGAACGAAAAGCGTCAGCCGCTCAATCCGTGCACGTAGCCGTTGCCAGTCGGGTGCAGATTCCAAGATCGCCATTGCAACGACCGTGGAACGCATAGACGCATCGCCGCTGGCTGTGCGAAACGTCGCCGCATCCCAACCACGCAGTTGCTTGCCGACAGATTCCACGCTCACGGCTAACCGATCGCATCCAGTATCTCGTCGGATACATCAAAATTCGCGTAGATGTTTTGAACATCGTCACTATCCTCGAGTGCCTCGAGCATGCGAAAAAGCTGAGTTGCGCCAGCCTCATCTAGTGGCACCGTCATGCTCGGGACGAATGTTGCTTCCGCTGATTCGTAATCGATTCCTACTTTCTGCAAAGCAGTCCGAACGGCGACAAAATCTGTGGCCTCGGACACAATTTCAAAGGCTTCTCCCAGGTCATTTAATTCCTGCGCGCCGACTTCCAGCACCGTGTTAAGTATTCGATCTTCGGTGACGTCTTGCCCTTCAGAAACTTTGTTCACAATCACTACACCTTTACGTGCGAAGAGATAAGAGACGCTTCCCGGGTCTGCCATTGCACCTCCGTTACGAGTCATGGCGATACGAACATCAGATGCCGCACGATTACGATTGTCCGTCAAACATTCAACGAGAACAGCCACGCCGCCAGGTCCGTACCCTTCGTACATAATGGTTTGCCAATCGGCTCCCCCTGTTTCAGCGCCCGAGCCTCGCTTAACTGCGCGTTCTATGTTGTCCAATGGAACTGAGTTTTTCTTCGCTTTTTGGACCGCATCAAAAAGTGTGGGGTTTCCTTCGACCTCTCCCCCACCTTGTCGCGCCGCGACTTCAATATTCTTGATCAATTTGGCAAAAAGCTTCGCGCGGCGAGCGTCAATTACCGCTTTTTTGTGCTTAGTAGTCGCCCACTTTGAATGCCCACTCATAAGTTCCTCACCATCTCAACAAACATTTCGTGTACTCGATAGTCCGCGGTCAATTCCGGGTGAAACGACGTTGCCAACATAGTGTCACTGCGGACGCCAACGATCCTACCCTCATGAGGTCCCGATGATATCCGTGCAATTACTTCACATCCGTTCCCCGTCTCAAGCACCCACGGGGCACGAATAAAAACACCATCAAAATCACGCTGTGAATCACGAATCCCCATGATGGCGATGCCGGACTCGAATGACTGCATTTGTCTACCAAATGCGTTGCGCTCCACTGTTATGTCTAGGCCACCAATTGACTCTTGCCCTTCAATTGCCCCCACCACGCGGTCGGCTAACAAAATCATCCCTGCGCAGGACCCAAAAATCGGCATCCGCCCCTTGATGGCCTCGCGCAACGGTTCTAACATTTCAGACTTGCGAGCCAACTTTTCAATTGTGCTCGACTCCCCGCCCGGAATAACCAATGCGTCAACATCGTGAAGCTGCTCCGAGGTTTTTACTGGTCGAGACTCAGCCCCGGATTTGGCAAGAGCATCAAGATGCTCACGAATCCCGCCTTGAAGGGCCAGCACCCCGATTACGGGAACTGACGACATGAAGTTCTACCAGCCACGGTCTTCAAGTCGATGGTGCACGGGAATGTCCGCGACATTAATTCCCACCATGGCTTCGCCCAACCCACGGCTCACTTTCGCAACCACGTCAGGGTTGTCAAAATGTGTTGTCGCCTGTACAACCGCATTTGCACGTTCAGCAGGATTGCCAGACTTAAAGATCCCGCTTCCCACAAAAACTCCGTCGGCACCAAGTTGCATCATCATTGCTGCATCTGCCGGAGTCGCGATTCCTCCAGCGGTAAAGAGAACAGTCGGCAAAGTCCCAGTCCGGGCTACTTCAGCAACCAAGTCATAGGGGGCCTGCAATTCCTTTGCGGCCACGAATACCTCGTCGGCAGACATTGAGGACAGTCGCATAACCTCGGAACGAATTTTTCGCATGTGAGTAACAGCGTTGGAAACATCTCCCGTCCCCGCTTCACCTTTTGAGCGGATCATCGCCGCCCCTTCCGTGAGACGCCGCAGTGCCTCACCGAGATTTGTGGCCCCGCACACGAAGGGAACTGTAAACTTCCATTTATCAATATGGTTGGAGTAGTCGGCGGGGGTCAACACCTCCGACTCGTCAATGTAATCCACGCCGAGGGACTCCAAAACTTGCGCTTCGGCGAAATGGCCGATTCTGGCCTTCGCCATCACAGGGATACTCACCGCGGCAATAATCTTGTCAATCATGTCTGGGTCTGACATACGGCTCACGCCACCCTCTGCGCGAATATCTGCTGGTACCCGCTCGAGTGCCATAACCGCCACCGCTCCTGCATCCTCAGCGATCTTGGCTTGCTCCACGTTTACCACGTCCATGATCACGCCGCCCTTAAGCATTTCGGCCATGCCACGCTTGACGCGACCGGTTCCGGTGCTGACCTCATTTTCCATGGTGACCGTCCTCAAAGATTGCGCTCGACTCACGAGTCTTATTAATAAGTAACCCAATGATAGACGAAACCATGGGCGTCGGCATTCTCACCCACCCAGTCGTGCAATCAACGCTTGCGTGGCTAACTGCGCTGTGAGAAAACAACGTGATCATGAATCTCGCGGGTTTGCGGGACAGGCGTATGCCCGGCAAGTTGGAACCAGCGGGCAGAACGTTGCTTCCGCAGCTGCACACATGCTCGAACTGCGTCATTGAGAAAGCGCCGGGAAAGTTCCACTCTACGCGCCGAAGCGGCGAATTCTTCCAGGATCTCATGACCACCGAGAGAATCATCGATCATTTCCACCGCTTCAACATCAAGCACCGCGTTAAGTACCGCGGTCAGTTCTGACTCGGCCGAATCACGTTGGGTGGATGAGAGGTCCATTGATAATCGAGCGGCATGAGCGGTCTCAGATATGAGCACGGCCGATGCGGGGTCGAGGTACCCGCTAGACGCCAGTTCCAGGGTCACTCCCGACCGACGCAACAGATGCGAGTCAAGTGCGAGTCGAGCGACATCAATCCGCCGATGCAGTCGATCTATCCTGCCGGCCGTCATACCTAAATAGAGGGTGAAAAATATTATCAAGATGGCCAATACCGACAAGCCAATTACCCAACCTTTCATGGCGTCTCCTCGTAATTTCGCGATTTCCTACCAGCAAAACGCCCCACAATCTGCCCCCGCAAATCCTCTTCGACTTTCTCACCTGCAAGGTGGACTGCTTCGTACACCGCAATCACATCTTCCACTACCCGTTCCCAATCAAAATCCATCACGCGGGCATTTCCAGCCTCGATCAGCATTGTGCGTTGATGCTGGTCGGTCAACACTTCAACAACTGCGCTACCCAGGGCCTCAGCATTTCCGACCGGAAATAGCCTGCCAGATTTCCCTGATTGCAGCACTCGATCAAATGCAGCCAAATCAGATGCCACAACGGCCGTGCCCGCCGCCATCGCTTCGGCAAGAACAATTCCAAAGGACTCCCCGCCGATATGCGGGGCCACGTAAAGATCGGCTTGACTCAAGGTTCGTCTTTTTTCTTCGTCCGAGATTGCCCCCACAAAACTCACCCGATCACGCCACTGTGGATCAAGAAATTCCTCATATTCGCGCGGATCCCCGGGCCCTGCGATTAGGATTTCGCAACGATCAAGAGCCGAAAAAATTTGGGGCAATGCGCTCAGCAGTACCTCAAGCCCTTTACGGGGCTCATCGATTCGTCCTAAAAATAGGATCCTTTGGGTTCCTTCAATTGCGAAGCTTTCTTGGTCTCGAAAGTCCGCTACACGAACACCGTTTGGAATTAAGACAGCATCTCCACCAATATGCTCCACGAGAGTTTCCCGAGCAGCCTCACTCACGGCAATCCGTCCGCGAATTTTCTCCATTGCGGTCTGCGCCACGTAGTATCCAGCAGACAGCATCCGAGAACGCTCGTGCGAGGAGTGCCAAGTGGCAACCAATGGGCCGCGCGCCGCCCAACAAGTGAGTAACGACAAGCTCGGCGCAACTGGTTCATGAATGTGCACTACATCGAAGTCGCCGTCACGAATCCATTGGCGCACTCGACGCGTAGCGCGCACTCCAAAGCTCAGCCGTGCTATCGACCCGTTGTAGGACACTGCTGTGGGTCGACCGCCATTGACTACGTATTTGGGTAGCGTGTCGGGGTCTTCAACCGGCGCCAATACGTTGACTTCGTAGCCTCTGCCTTGCAAAGTGATAGCCAGATCTGCGACGTGACTTCGGACTCCCCCAGGCACATCCCATGAATACGGGCATACGATTCCGATTCGCCTTATGGTCACCGCGGGCTCCGGTCCTCGAGCCAGATATTTTGCAACATGTGCCAATCCTCTGGGTGTTGCGCAATACCCACTTCAAAGGCTCGCGCAACCTGTTGTGTCATGTGAGCTACCCGCTCACTTTTGGGCAAGTACTGCGGGACTTCAATTTGATCGTGTACAACACCGATGGCGCGTGAGCCTTCATAGTGCATTGTGACGGGGTACAGCGGCGCACCAGTCAACGAAGCCAGCATTGCCGGACCGGCAGGAAATGATGCCGCCTCACCAAAAAACTCCACTTGTAAGCCACTGCGCGAGATGTCCCGGTCCCCGAGCAGCGCAACCAGCCCTCCAGAGTGCAATCGATCAATCAGGTTTCGCATAACATCGGGATTGCCTAGGGCAAGTGCCTCCATGCCTAATGACTGCCGGTAGCTCATAAATTGGTCGAATAGCTTCTCCGGCTTCAATCGTTCGACAACAGTGGTCAACTGGCCGTATCGAGACGCTGCCCATGCGCCAGCGAGGTCCCAATTAGCCATGTGTCCGGGAATCATAAGAGCCCCTCTCCCTCTGTCTAGCGCCTCGTCCAATAATTCAACGCCGCGCAACTCGAAACGGCCATTTATTTGCGCTGGTGTCATTTTCGGCAGTCGAAAAGCTTCGCACCAGTACCGCATATAACTGCGCATTCCAGCTCGCGTGAGCTTGTTGAGCTCGGTGGGACCAAGATCTGGACGAACCCTGGACAAGTTTTTTTTCAGTTGCTCCACTCCACCGGCGTCCTGCCACCATAAAGCGTCCGCCCCGGTGCGAAACACCTGCTGAGCTACTGCTTCTGGCACTCCCTTCGTTGCCGCCCATCCGACCGTGAACGCCCAATTTGTTGCCGAGTCCGCAACTGATCTTCGCATCGCCATGTTCGAGCGCCCCTACGGAGTTTCAGGGTGTGGCTTGAGCTGCTTGCGCACGTGGATAAATCGCTGAACCACAGTGACAACACCCAACACTGCCAATGCCCAGACCACAATGTCCAGAACCCATGGAACTCCAATCCCGGAAAGTAATAGAGCCGCCAGAATTGCTATAATTCGCTCCGCTCTTTCAACGATTCCCACATTTGCTTGCGCTCCGACTGCCTCAGCCCGCGCCTTCGCATAACTCGTGACTTGTCCCGCCACCAGCGCAATCAGAGTTCCCCCCGCAAGCCACATTTCACCATTCGTTGCCGCCCAGAAAGCGACCGAACCAAATATTGCACCGTCCACCACTCGATCGAGGGATGCATCCAAAAAGTTTCCCCACGGTCCACTAGACCCATTCATCCGCGCCATTGCTCCATCAAGCAAATCCGCGACGGCGAATACCATGACTCCGAACACACCAAAAATAAAATTGCCGTCAGCAATTAAAAGAACGGCACACGCCACCGCTCCCAGCGTCCCGACCACCGTTACCGCATCGGGTGAGATATGCAGCCGCAACAAAAGCTTGGCAGGCGGGTCCAGCATGCCTTTAACCGCGGTGCGTGCTCTGGGATTGTTTAGCATCGAGTTAATGCTACCGTCCAACCGTGTCAATCAATGCATCAATCGCAGTGCTCGCGACTGATTCAGTGCTCGCTCAGTTACTTTCTCAGCGGATTGGCGCGCTCAGGAGATTTACGCTTCCGGCTAACGCTGCGCCAAACAACGCTGACCCTTCCATCACTTTTGGTGAAAGCGCGAATCTGATTTCCATTGTTGCCCAACCCAATAAGTTCGATCCAGCACAGCTCGGCTCCTTTCTTGCGTGGGGAGCGGACATTGCTTTGCTCACCGTTGACAGCGCGTCGGGCATCGATGGAATAACCGTCCAGCTGGCCCAAGAAGTGGCGCACCATCACCCACTCATGGTCGCAATCACGGGCCTCAATTCGATAACTGCTAACTTCGATGAGACTCTTGCGGTGCTCTCGCGCGTAATGGATTCGCGTCACCACGCAGTTGCACTCACGTTGCCAGTAATGCGCGAGTCAGACGCCGGTGTAGATTCACAAGTGGGTGGCATTCTTGATCTTATCAATTTGGAGATCAGGCTCGGTGATCCGCGACAATCGGTCTCAGCGCATACACTTGAGCAACCTCATTTCGATTTGATCGGTTCACATCTTGAGGCGCTCACCACGGCGGTTGTCGTCACTAGCACGGATGACCATTTGATTCATGACATCCTGGCCCATGGTGTCCAATCCAGCGAGCAGCTGCGCGCAGAACTCCTCAACGCCACTGCTCGTCGAGAAATTATTCCAGTTTTTGCTGTCGAAGATTCGATTGGGATCGCGGAAGTGATCGATTTCGCTGCGGATTTGGAGCTCGAAGCGTGGCTACCCAGCCGAGTGCTCCCCCAAAATTTTCTCGCCACCTCGCTCGGTGACGGACTAGCCCGCATCTGGCGGGGAGAAATTACCCGCGGGGAATATTTTGCCGATAGCATTTCTGTCCACGTCAGCGCAATTCATGGACTCGACGGAAAAATTCGACCGAACGCTCAAGCAGGCGAGATTGTCCGGATCCAAACCACGCCCATGCTCGATGCTGGCCGCCTGATTAGTGAGATGAAATCCAGCCCTCTTGTAATTGATCACGCGTCTGAGTGAGTAACTGCGGCAGCACCTTTGTTTCACCAATGATCGGCATAAAATTCGCGTCTCCTCCCCATCGTGGCACCACATGTTGATGTAGATGTGCGGCAATGCCGGCTCCTGAGATTGATCCTTGATTCATGCCGAGGTTAAAGCCTTGCGCACCCGAAATGGCACGCAACGTGTGCATTGATTCTTGAGTGAGCCGCGAGATTTCATCACGTTCGGCATTGGTCAGTTCAGTGTAGTCCGCCACATGTCGATACGGGCAAATCAATAAATGCCCAGCGTTATACGGGTACAAATTCAAAACGACATAAGCCAATTGACCCCGGTGGGCCACAAGATCTAGTGTGTCGCTCCCATTGAGTTCGGGCGCTGCACAAAAAGGGCATTCTTCACTTGTGACTGCGCCGCGCAGATATTCCAATCTGTGCGGTGTGTAAATCCGATCCCACGACTGGGTCACATCACACCTGAATTCGATCGATTACGGCTCGCTCAATCTCGTCAATTGCATCGGAGATTGGAATGCCATTTTTCTGAGTTCCATCGCGATAGCGGAACGAGACCGCGTTAGCGGCAACGTCATCATCTCCCGCGATCACCATGAACGGTAACTTTTGCTTTTGCGCGTTCCGAATCTTTTTCTGCATACGATCATCCGACGAGTCCACTTCGACACGAAGGCCGCGCGCCCGCATTTGCCCGGCAACCCCGTCAAGGTAGACAACGTGCTCGTCGGAAATGGGTATGCCCATGACTTGAACTGGAGCCAACCACGGCGGGAAGGCGCCCGCGTAGTGCTCCAGCAAGACAGCAAAAAATCTTTCGATCGACCCAAATAGTGCCCGGTGCACCATAATCGGTCGTTGCTTTGTTCCATCAGAATTTTGGTATTCGAGATCAAAACGTTGCGGCAGTTGAAAATCCACCTGAATTGTGGACATTTGCCAGGTGCGTCCAATCGCATCGCGTGCTTGAACCGAAATTTTTGGGCCGTAAAACGCAGCACCACCTTCATCTAAAACCAGTTCAAGATTTTGTTTCTCGGCAGCAAGCCGGAGAAATTCGGTCGCCTCGCTCCATTCTTCATTAGTTCCCACACATTTGTCGGGGTTCTTGGTGGACAGTTCCAAATAGAAATCTGTCAACCCATAATCGCGGAGCAGTCCAAGCACGAAGTCCAACAACGAATCAAGTTCCTGTGGCAGCTGCTCGACCGTGCAGTAAATATGTGCATCATCTTGGGTGAAACCCCGCGCGCGGGTGAGCCCGTGCACAACCCCAGATTTCTCATACCTGTAGACGGTGCCGAATTCAAAGAATCGCAAGGGAAGTTCGCGGTACGAACGACCTCGGGCAGAAAAAATCAGGTTATGCATGGGACAGTTCATCGGTTTGAGGTAGTAGTCAGCCCCTTGGCGCTTCACTTGACCATCAGGGTGAAACTCGGCGTCCAAATGCATCGGCGGATACATCCCGTCCGAGTACCAATCTAGGTGTCCAGATTTCTCAAAAAGTGCACTCTTCGTGATGTGAGGCGAGTTTACGAACTCGTATCCCGCTTCCTCATGTCGCTTGCGCGAGTAGTCCTCCATGACCCGCCGAACAATGCCGCCCTTGGGGTGAAAAATTGCCAATCCTGATCCGACTTCTTCGGGAAATGAGAACAGGTCGAGTTCTGTGCCTAGTTTGCGATGGTCACGTTTTTCCGCCTCTGCCAAAAAATCCAGATATCCGCGGAGTTCCTCTTTGCTCGGCCACGCTGTTCCGTACAGGCGCTGCAACGACTCCTGTTTTTGGTCGCCTAACCAGTAGGCCGCAGAGGACCGCATGACCTTGATGGCGTTTTGCGGGATATAGGACGTGTCTGGAACGTGTGGGCCACGGCACAGGTCACTCCAACAGGTATCGCCCGTCTTGGCATCAACGTTGTCGTAGATCGTGAGTTCAGATCCGCCGACTTCCATTACGTCGGGGTTAAGCACCTCGGTACTGGAATCCGCACCGATCAGCCGCAATTTGTACGGCTCGTCAGCCAACTCCGCGAGTGCTTGCTCCCGCGTAACTACCCGCCGGCGGAACCGTTGGCGGCTTTTGATGATTAACACCATCTGCTTCTCAATTTCTTGCAAATCCTCTGGCTTAAGGGATTCGGGCAAATCGAATTCGTAATAGAACCCATCGGTTATGGGAGGGCCGATGCCCAGTTTTGCGCTGGGAATTAACTTCTGTGTGGCCTGTGCGGCCACGTGTGCAGCCGAGTGTCGCAAAATTGCCAATCCCTCAGCGGAGGAGATGTGCACGCCCCTTACTTCATCCCCATCGCGTAGTTCCGTGTCGAGATCAACATTTACTCCATTTACGACCGCCGCGACCATCCCCGACTGTTTGGGGAACACGTCCTTCCCGATTGAGCCAGCCTCCAAGTCGTGTAAAAGCACGTCATCGCCTTCACGCACTGTTACCTGCACTGAACTCCCTTACAATCTTCCGGCTGAACAATCAGATTTCGGTGGGCGATACTGGGTTCGAACCAGTGACCCCTCGCGTGTGAAGCGAGTGCTCTACCACTGAGCCAATCGCCCGAAACTGCACCTAACCGTACTACCATGATCTTAGCGGCAGCGTCAGTGACTCGATCCTCCATTTTGCGCCGGCAACGCGGGCTCAAATGCACAAGAATCAGACTTTCTCGAGATATTGTGTTGTGTCATCAATTTACACGCCGCTTTGGTGTGAGCATAAGGAGCCTTTTATGAAATTGTCTGCACTGCGCCGCACCGTTGGTGTGCTGGCCAGCCTTACCCTCGTTACCGGAGCAATCGCTATTGCCAGTCCGGCGGCGCGAGCGAACGGCGTCCTCACCGGTCCGTCGACCGCGACCGTTTCACAGTTGGTCGCGTTCACTTCGACATCCCCTTCTGCGGGAAATATGGCGCTTCTGGATCCAAGCACTGGAGCACAGTACGGAAGCCGCCAAAATATCGGCCTGGGTGACCCCAGCGCCACATTCGCTTTCACCACGCAATCGAGTGCTCAGACACTCTCGCTGTGCGTCGCGAATGTGTCAACGAGTGTATGCGATACAAACACGGTGACTCTGACGATAAGCGCCACTGTAGCTACCACAACGGCGATCAGCGCTCCTAATACCGCAATTATTGGTACGCCAATCACCATCACGTCAACTGTCACCAGCGCAGGTGGAAGTTCCTACAATCCGCGCGGTCAAATCCGAATATCGGATGCTAACAATGCGACCATCACCACGATGGGTCTGACTGACGGACCTGGTGCCGGTCAGTCTTACGCATATTTCCGTTGGACGCCCCAAACTGCTGGCACCGCATACTTCATCGCTACTTTTGTGCCCGCCGCGGGCACTCTTGCAACAGGTTCGTCATCGAACCAAGATTCGGTGATCACGACACCAAGTGGCAGTACGATTTCAATTTCCGCGCCACCTACCTTGAGTGTGGGGTCACCCGTAACGCTGACGGCAACCGTCTACCCGGTTACCACAGCTGGCTCTGTCGGTTTCACCGTGAATGGCGCCCCCATCAGTGCTTCGATCCCGATCACCAACGGAAGCGCATCATTTACGTGGACACCAAACGCCGCGGGCCAAATCACTCTCGGTGCCAGTTACACAACGAACCTTGGCGGCTCGGGTTCAACTTCTGAGGTAATCACAGTGAGCGCAGCCACTGCCTCTGACGTGATCACACTCACCCAACCGGGTTGGGGCACTTGGACAAACGGAGGAACTTACAACATGGGGAACGGCTCCAACTTCACGTTCGTCGCAAGTACCCTTTCCGGTGCTGCCGTCACGCTTACTGAGACGGGTCCGTGCCAGGTCAAAGGTCTTAACTTTAAGGTTAATTCAGGCTCTGGAACATGTAACCTGAAAGCCATATCAGCCGGTGGCGGTGGCTACTCAGGTGTGACTTTCAGTTACAACGTCAATCTCGTGCCGGGGATTCAGACGGCAACAATCGCCGCGCCGCCTTCGGGTCGGGTAAAGGTAGGCCGGGTTTTAGTCCTTGAGTCCCCCAATGTGCTCGACACTGATGCGGGGCAAAACATCAGTTGGAAAGTCAAGAAAAACACTAAGAAGCGGTGCAAGTTGCTGTATCCGGACAGTGGATCTGTAACCCTACGTATCAAGAGCAAAGGAAATTGTATTGTGTTGGGGACTGCGCGGGGAGTTTCCGGTCAATGGGAACCATTTAAGACATCTCGCAAGTACGTCGGCCGTTAAGGGCCACGACTCAGACTGGGCGGGATTCCTTCGGGGGTCTCGCCCAGTTTTTTTTGTCTTGCTCCACTTGGGCCCGATAGGAATTCATGACCAGTCGAAGGGGTGCTTGTGAGACATCAAGCTCACGCTCGCCTATTGAGTGAATGGATTGGACTCCTCTCGTACTCGATAGCAGTGCCGCAGCTGAGGCGCGATTAAGCCCGCTGGCATCAATGTCCACTTCACGCACCCCGAATTCACCTATTAACGCCCGCGTGATACCCGGAAGACAACCTGAATGCAGTGGCGGCATTACAACCTCCCCGTCGAGCACAACCAAGATATTGCTGGTGGCTGCCTCGGTAAGATGCCCAGTGCTGTTGAACAACAACGTCTCACCAAAACCCCGGTCTTTTGCCCATTTCAGTGCCAGCGCATTTTCCGCATAGGACACTGATTTCACCCCGGTAGTTGCCGAGTTCGCGTTGCGAGTCCATGGAGAAATGATCACGCTTGTGCTCCTTGGCCACGGTTCAACATCAACCAAAGACATGATTAACAGCTGATTCGGGAGGTCGCCAAACAAGGTTATGCGTAATCGCCCACGATCACAGACTCGTCCATCAAGTAACTGATCAAAACCTGCCCGAATATCTGAAAAGGCAGGCCCTCGAATCCCTAGCTTTTCGCACGAATTGTTCAGCCGCTCCCAATGCAATTTGAAGAACTGCGGAACCTGATCGCTTACTAGAAGCGTCTCAAATAGGCCTTGACCCGTGACAACCTCGTGACTGGCTTCAATCACAGTCGTTTCGACCCACTCTCCGCCCTGCCATTGAATCATTGCGACACCACCATCGAATCTTGCTCCACTATTTTGGTGAGACGGCGAGCTTTCAATTGCGTCTCTTCCCATTCACGGTGTGGATCAGATCCCCAGGTGATGCCAGCACCTGTACCAAATTTGAGCCCGTCGCCATCAATCCAAAATGTACGAATTGCGACTGCAAGGCGCGCAGTGTGATTGTCGCTGTCGATCCAGCCGAATGCTCCGCAGTAGGGGCCGCGCTCTTCGGTCTCGAGTGACTCAATGATTTCCATCGCCGCGATTTTTGGTGCACCGGTAATCGATCCCGGTGGAAAGGAAGTCTCAATTATTTGCGCCCAACCATTCCCCGAGTCAACCTCCCCCTGAACTGTCGAGACCAAGTGCACTAAACCTGGATGCGCCTGAACCTCGAGTAGATCCACAGCTTGTACGCTTCCGACAGCACAACAGCGGGAAAGGTCATTACGCACCAGATCGACAATCATAATGTTCTCTGCTCGGTCTTTTTCCAGTAATCCGCTGGCAGAACGAGCCGTTCCCTTAATCGGTTTCGAGATCAACGTGGACCCCATTCGGGCGAGATACAATTCAGGGCTCGCGCAAGCGATGTGAATTCCCTCTTGGGGAATACGCAGGGCTCCCGAGCATGGCGCCGGATTTTCGCTCACAAGAAGCGCATCTAGAGCCATAATATCGCCATCGGAATCACACCCATTGGATTTGATCCGGCAAATATTGGCCTGGTACACCTCACCCCTTGAAATCGCCCTTCGCGTGTGATCTACGGCCTGTTTGTAGGACGTACTGTCCATTGAACTTGTCCAAGTTGAACTATCAACCCCTTTCCATACGCCGATAGTTGATTTCCGCGGCTGGCATTCCCACGCCCCAAAACGCGCAAATATGGGCACACCGGAATAGGGGATCATCACGGCCCAGCGACCGCCAGCCTCTACTTGCTCAATGTTGTGGCTCAGTTCCAGCAGGTCGTAGGCATATTCGTCGCCAAAACGCGCCATCGGCCCAGAGGACCCACTCGCCGATGCCCCCCGCGTCTCACCCATAGCAATAGCCTGCCCGACCGCCTAGAACACTCCGCTTCGGGTCTGCCATCCGCGGTCAGATAGTGTGTGACCTCGCTTCACGGGCGTCAGTCAGTGGGCATGCGGACGTAGCGCAGCTGGTAGCGCATCACCTTGCCAAGGTGAGGGTCGCGGGTTCGAATCCCGTCGTCCGCTCGAAGGGTTACTCGTTGCCGTGTAGCCCATCTGGTGGAGTGGCCGAGAGGCGAGGCAACGGCCTGCAAAGCCGTCTACACGGGTTCAAATCCCGTCTCCACCTCGATAAAAATTGAATCTTTTCACCGGGCGATTGGCGCAGGGGTTAGCGCGCTTCCTTGACATGGAAGAGGTCACAGGTTCGATTCCTGTATCGCCCACTAGTGATAAGTATTGCAGCGCAACGGGTTTCGAGGATCACACTCCTTCTCTTGTCATCGCTCGAGGTCGATTATGCGCGATTCGGCCGCGTATCCTTGCTGCGTCAACACTCTCGGTCACTACACACCAGAACAGTTGCGCAATGGAATTTCCGATCTCATGTATTTCTTGGCCAACACTCGTCTCGACTCGGTCATTTGGCGAGTACAAGAGGACGCGATTGATGGTCGACACGACCACAGTGAGCCGCGGGAAGATTCAGCGAGCGACTTCCGCAACCTCAGATAGAGTTCTCGCGTGA
>Ga0209199_1001774_pt1 | contig 24689 bp, 19 predicted proteins | sample COGITO_mtgs_1105_7_FD_184805 | JGI IMG/M metagenome (GOLD analysis project Ga0209199, IMG submission 184805) | Pelagic marine microbial communities from North Sea - COGITO_mtgs_110523 (SPAdes) (version 2) | ecosystem: Environmental > Aquatic > Marine > Epipelagic ...
TGGGATTTGTGATTCTCTTAAATAGGTTGAAGAAACATAAATTATTACCCTTTATATTACCCTAAAAACAAAAAAGCACCTACAATATTAGTGTAAGTGCTTGGTTTACAACGTGGAGAAGATGGGAACACAATCCATGAAAAACCACTACCCTCTTAAACTCTTTAATCTATGGACAAACCCTTTTAAATACAATGGTTTAAAGCCATATTAGAAGTCGTCTTATCTTTCATGTAATTGTATAGATTTGCTCTAATTTGTATTTCACCGTACAAATGCCGTACAATTATTAATAAATTATTTATCTTCATATACATGAATTTAAATCTATAATGGCATCCGTTGTTTTCTTATATCGATCTACTAAAGATTCAGCATGTTTAACTGCTAGATTATTATTTAGAATTGACAAGAAAGACTTTATTCTTGCCTCAAAAACAAAATTAGAGGTAACCAAAACGTATTGGAATAAAAAACACGCGACTAAGAGTAAAGATATAAGTATAATAAACAGACAAACTCAGATAAAAAATGAGCTTAATAAAATTACTCAATTTGTTTTAAAAGAGTTTAATAAATCCTCTGCTCCTGATCAGTTAAATAACAAATGGCTAACTAGTAAAATTGATAATTATTATAAGCCAACTAAAGACCCTAAGAACATTCCTAAAGACATTGTTCGATTCATAGATTACTATATAGAGCTCAGAAAAAGTGAAGTCAAGCCTGCCTCATTAAAAAAATTCAATGTTATAAAACATAAGCTTCAAAGGCTGGAAGGAGCATCAGGTAAAACTATATATATAAGTGAAATTAATGAAGACTTTAAGCAAGAGTTCTATAATTACTGTAAAGAAGAAAACTATTCTCAAAACACCATCCAAAGAGAATTAAACATCATTAAAACATTTTGCAAGTTTGCAAGATCCAAAGGGATAGAAGTAGATAGTGAGTTAGATAGTCTAAAGCTCCCAAAAGAGAAGATTGATAATATATATTTATCTCTAAAGGAGATTGAATTAATAGAGAATGCAGAAATAGAGCAACCTCATCTGATTAACGCGACACAATGGTTAATTATAAGTTGCTTCACAGGTCAGAGAATTTCCGACTTCATGCGATTTACTAAAGAGATGATTAGAATTGAAAAAGGTAAGTCCTTAATCGAATTTGAGCAGCAGAAAACAGGGAAACTAATGACTATTCCTATACATGTTAAAGTTCAGAAGGCATTAGATAAAAATAAAGGAGAGTTTCCATATAGAATATCTGATCAGCGTTATAATGATTATATCAAAGAAGTTTGCAAAATCGCAGGTATTGATGAAGAGATACAGGGAAAGAAACAGTTAAATATTTCTAAAGAAAATGAGACTAAAAAAATAAGAAGAGTGGAAGGGGTATATCCAAAATATGAGCTTGTCACAAGCCATATAGGGAGGAGATCCTTTGCAACAAATTACTATGGGGACATCCCAACTTCATATTTAATTTATGTCACAGGACATAGTTCTGAGGTAATGTTCTTAAATTACATTGGTAAAAGCAATAAAGACATGGCTCTGGAATTAACGAAATACTTTTAATGATTATGAGATTCATTGATTTATTTGCTGGAGCAGGTGGCTTGTCTGAAGGTTTTATTCAGTCGGGTTATTCCCCAATTGCACATGTTGAATCTGATAAAGCAGCCTGTTACACTCTTAAAACACGAACTGCATATCATTATCTTAAAAATAATGATCAGTATGATATATATGTAGATTATCTGAAAGGAAAAATAACCAGAGACGAATTGTTTTCATTTATTCCTAGGGAAAAATTGGATTCTGTTATAAATAAATTTATTGGTGAGGATCATAACATTGAAATACAAAAACAAATTGATGATAATTTAAATGGAGAAAAAGTAGATCTCATTATAGGTGGTCCACCATGCCAAGCTTATTCTCTTGTTGGAAGGTCAAGGTCTAAGACAAATATGATTGGAGATCCAAGAAATTTTCTTTTTACTCAGTATGTAAAGTATCTAGAAAAATATAGACCAAAAGCCTTTGTCTTCGAAAATGTTCTGGGATTAAAATCTGCTAACGGGGGGGAATACCTCAAGCAAATGCAGAAGCTTTTTGAGAAAAAAAACTATGCAATCAAGCTGTTTACATTAGAGGCTAAAAATTTTGGGGTACTTCAAAATAGAAAAAGAATTATAATTATAGGCTTTGATTCAAGTAGTATAGATCCTTTACCTCAATTAGACCAAATAAAAGTTAGGCATGATTTTAAGGTTGAAGATTTATTAAGTGATTTGCCAAAAATTCAAGCGGGACAAGGAAAAAACAAATTTTTAAAATATTCTTCAAAACCTACGGATTATCTAGATGCTTTTTCAATAAGAAATGGGATTGATGTGCTCACGCAGCATGTTGCTAGGCCAAATAATGACCAAGACAAGGAAATATATAGAATAGCCGTTCAAAAATGGATTAATTCTGGTGAAAGACTTAATTATAATGATTTGCCTGAAAGACTTAAAACCCATAATAATAGAAATTCTTTTATTGATAGATTTAAAATAGTTGCTCCAGAATTACCTTTTTCTCAAACAATTGTTGCTCACATTGCAAAGGATGGTCATCATTTTATTCATCCTAATTTGAAACAAAACAGATCAATAAGTGTTAGAGAAGCTGCTCGATTGCAATCTTTCCCCGATGACTATTATTTTGAAGGGATTAAAGAAAATTCAAATAGAACTTCAGCATTTAAACAAATTGGAAACGCTGTGCCTCCGCTAATGGCGAAGATGATAGCTGAAAATATTAAAAGTATATTATGAGTAAAATTATATACGAAGATGCAACGCCCAATCCAGAGTTTTTGATAAAATCAATTGCTGTTCATCCAAATTTAGCATACTCAAAAGCAGAAATAATGGTTAAACTTTAGAAATGAAAAACATTCTAGAAAAAATAAAAACGGAATTTTTTGTTAAGCTGGGTTCTCACAGGTTTAGTCCGCTTATGGAATTAAGCGGAGGAATAGTATTGGATTATTGTAAAAATTTGAAGCTAGACCAATTTGAAAAGATGCCATTAATACTTTGCTTTCCTCAAAAAAGAGGAGCTGCTCTCTGGACGTCAATATTATTACTAACAAATGCTTTTCTTGAAGATTATATAAATAATGAAGTTGACGGCATAGAATATAAAAAAGGCGATAAAGTGAAGCTTTATAATTGCATATGTGAAATAGTTTATATTTCAGAAGATCGATTAGAATTAAAGTTTAAAGACCAAACGTTTAGCATTTCCAACAGTAATAATACTCTAAAGCGAGTAACTAATGCTATGAGTTTAGCCCCAAAAAGTAGAGCCTTAAATAATTTAAAGAAATTTTTAAGGGGTAAGAAGCAAATAAAAATAAACAGAAACCCTATTTCTAAAATATTAATTCCTGATGATCCAGAAATTATCAATCAAAATAATCTCGATTCAAAAGTTTTACTTATTTCTGGTAGAGGCAACATTAAGGCTTTTTATGAATTACTTGATAATTCAGTTTTTTATGAAGAAAAATTATCTAAAATTTTTGGACTAGATAAAAATCTCATTATTAAACCAGACTTAAAACCTTATATCCATTTTTTTAGTGATGAGAATAAATCGAAGCGTGATGGTTTTAAAAAAGCACTTATTTCATTTTCTAAGATCATTAGTGATGATGCCTTTGTTGAGAAAAGTATTTCATCTTTTTTGGATACTCTGAATAATGAAGATGGCATATCTGAAGATTTTGATAACGACTTTAGATCATTTATTGAAGAATATGAAGGAGAATTTGAAAAAAAATTAGAATTCATAATGAAAAAATTCCCTGGGGTTCAGGAGTCTAGACCAACCAATCTAAAGGCCGTAATTCTTAATGATATTAATCAAATAAATGAATACCCAGAAACAATAAAAGGGTTTTTAGCTCTTGGAATCCCTGTTGTTGTGTGTTCAAATAGAAATATATTAAATGTAAGTGACATAGAATTTTATAATCACTTATTTGACAACAACCCAGATTATTACAGGGTTAACTGGAATCGAAAAAAGATTTTAGACCTGATTAAATGTTCTTCAGAATCAAAATTTATAGATGAAGAGCTTTGGAAACAAAGTAAACGATATGCTACGCAGCAAATTAAAATAAATGTCACGGAGGGTTGTGAATTAGACGTTATAATAAGTCAACTCAACAGTATCATTAAAGAGTTAGATGAGTATGAAAAATTACAAAAAGCATTTTACAAATATTTCTATCCAGCATTATATGCATTAAAAAATTCAAAAAGTAAAACAGTAGAAATAACCCATTTAATTTCTGAATTTAAGTACATATTTGATGGAATTAAGCGAGGGGGATTACCAGAATCAACAATTTTTCTAATAGAAAAGGGAATTAGAATAGCTTATGACTTTGAATCTAATTCTAAAGACTATGATTCAAAGCATAATATTTTTTCCAATCAATTGCCAACACTAGATTTAAAGAATGTTTACATCCCTTGTGAAATTCATAAAAAGAACTTGTCCACATCAAATAAATCAATACTAACTTTCACCGGATATCCATACCAGGAATACTCGGGTAAGTTTCTCGTGAACAGTGTCTGTGTGGATTTCATTCCTGAGGTTGAAATATTATGCTGGCCTAATGAAGGGGATTTGACGTATAAGTATTTAAAGAGAAGATTGATCGCAGGATATTTTACTGATAATCTTATCCGAACATATGATCTTACTTCAAAATTTTTATTGACAGAAACGATAGAATTCGAGAAGGAAGTTGAGTCTTTTCTGCAAATTGATTCAAATGTGCAAGTCGAGCAAGAACAAGAAACTGATTTAGAGTATTTACATACTTTTAAATATAAAGGGTACGCTGATAATGAGAATGGAGAATCTATTCACATGGTTCGATGTAATACGCTTAATTTCAGGGATGAATCGTTCATGTTTTTACCAAAAAAAAGTTCGATTCTGGCAGAGACTGAATTTAAAGGGAACAACATTAAGGTAGCGACCCTAAATTTTTCAAAGTTATCCCCGGGTCTACGTATTTTTAAATACCAAAAAGATCGAGCTCTTTTCAAAAATATATCCAAAAAAAATATTGAATTAAAAAATGCATACGAGAACCTCGAGATTTGGAGTGAAAAACTACAAGAGATGTTTTATTCTTGTAATAAAAATGTTAGTGAATTATCAGAATTATTAATTAATGCAAAAAAGAAGTTTGGAATATTAGATGCCTCACCCACCAAAGCAAACCTAAGAAATTGGTTGTATGATGAGAATATGATAATGCCTGATCATACAAACGTAAAATTAATATTGACTGCAGCATTTGATTCAAAAGAAAACATTGATAATAAGGTGAATAATTTACGCTTTGATTACAAGCTTATAAAAGATGATAGGATAAAATTATCCTATAAAATTAATAAAACGATAACACAACAGCTTGTAGACTCCCGTGATATAATGGATGGCGAAATTGATATAAATATTGAAGGAATTAAAATTTCTGTTGATGTTAAAACAATAGTAAGTTTAGACCAATCTGATATTGAAATTGAATATCATCATACAAGAAAAATACTATGTTAATACCAGATCATAAATCTGATTTTGAATCAGACGGGGAGCGAATTTTGTACACTAAATTTAGACTAGATGGATCTACAAAATCGATGTTTGTTCTGCACTCAGTATTTACGAGTCACCACATAAAAAACATGTCTGGTGAATTAGATTTTCTAGTACTAGCTCCAAATGAAGGGTTTTTCACTATTGAAGTTAAGCATGGTGGTATTTCCAGAAAAAATGGCGAATGGTGTTTTACAAATCGACATGGGAAAACTAATTGTAAAAAAATTGGGCCTTTCGAGCAACAAAGCGCCACAATGAATTCAATTAGGAATTATGTGTTAAAAAAAATAAAGCATAAAAAAGAAATGCACGACCGTTTTGAAAGAATTTTATGGGGATCAGGTGTTGCATTCACTAGCATGCCGGAGTTTATTGATTTTGGCCCTGAAGGTCATTCTTGGCAAGTACTTACAAAGCAAGGATTAAACTTGCCTATTGGCACATATATTTCCACTTTAAGCAAAGGCTCCCACAGGGAGCATTCAACAAAATACTGGTATGATGTTAATAAGACAAGACCTACCAAAAAGGACTGTGAAGACTTGGTAAAAATACTTCGAGGTGATTTTGAAATTAACTATTCAGAAATTAATCGAATGATTGATAATGAGGCTAGAATTGAAGATTATACAAAAGAGCAGTTTTCTTTATTAGATTTTGTTAACTATAATCAAAGATGTCTTATTGAGGGAGGTGCCGGAACGGGAAAAACTCTAATGGCCTTGGAAGTTTTGAAACGTAAGGCTAGTCAAAATTCAAACATTGGTTTGTTTTGCTTCAACAAGCGACTAGGTGAGAAGCTCGGTAATTCAATTAGTAATATAGACACTTTCAAAAATTCTACTGTATTTTGTGGAACATTACACAAGTACATGCTTAACCAAACTAAGTCTCAATTACCAAGTAAAATTGAGGAACACGAGAAGTTTTTTTCTGAAACGCTTCCCTTGGAATTCTTGATAGGATGTGATAGCATTGAGGACGATGATAAATTAGATTTTCTAATTCTTGATGAGGCTCAAGACTTAATTACTCTTAATTACTTGGAAGTATTTGACACTCTATTGAAAGGAGGTTTAAGAAATGGGAATTGGATCATGTTCGGTGATTTTTCGAATCAAGCGATTTATTCAGTTGATGCTTTAAAAATATCTGAATTACTTAATTCACATTCTTCTTTCACTAGGTTTCCAACTCTAAAAATAAACTGTAGAAACACAAAAAATATCGCGGAACATAACACCTTGTTCACAGGTGTGGAACTGCCTAAATTTACTTCTAGAAATCATGAGGGAAATATTGTTAGTTGCAGGTATCCTAAAGACCATCCGAAAGAAATTGAAAAAATTCTTTTAGAAATTGAAAAAAGAGGAATACCCCTTAGTAAAGTGACCTTGTTGTCACCAAAAAAAATTGATCATACAATGACAAGTGATTATGAGCCTTTATTTAAGCTGATCAAGAAAGGAGTTCAATACACTACTATTCATAGCTTTAAGGGCCTTGAGAATAATATAATTGTTCTTTATGATTTCGAGAATATTTCTTCTGACCGAATGCAAAGATTATTGTACGTGGGTATTTCAAGAGCTACACAAGAATTGTACTTGGTGTTAGATCAAAAACTTGAAGAATCCGTTGCTAGGTTGGTTAAAAATAATTATTCTAAAACTTTATTATCATGAATATTAGAGACGAAATTTTATCATCTGTTATTAAAGAATTAGTTGGCCCAGACCAAAATTCAAAATATAAGGATGAAACGACCGGAGAAGAAATCCTATTAGCAAGTATACATGGCTCTCCTAAGTCTAGATATGGAGCTGGGATGCTTTATCCTCAGCAAGCATTAAATAATGAAACTGAGTACCCTGGAGAAGAACAAGAAGAAATCAATGATGAACAGGATATTAATGAAGACGGTACCAATGATTTGATTAAAAGCAAAAGGTCAAATAACGGAGCTGGTGATGAAAAGGATGAAGAGCCCGTTGGGATGGCAAACCAATATTTGCCCTCAGCTATGGGCTTTACGGTTCGTTTTAAGAGACAAGAGGAGGATGAAATAAAGTTATTAATTCGTTCTGCTTTTTACAATAAAGGGATAGATAAAAAGCCAACAAAAGAATTGAAAGACGGTAAAATCGTAGTTTATACAAATAAAGATGGAAAAACTTATGATTCTGATTATTGGACACGACAACCAATACAACCTGACTGGCTATCATTAAAGCTAAATTCTTTAATCCCTCCTGATAAGAAATCTTTCGATAAAGTAATCAAAAAAGGGACTGATGGATTGAATTGGCTTGTCTTAAGAGTGTTTGATAGAACTACCTCAATAGATAGGGAAGAAAACCTACTTACGTATACATTCGTATTAATAAATGCCCTCCATTCAGTAACGGATGATAGTACGAACCCAAATAAGATTTTATATCAAAATGAACTTACTTTAACCACAGATAGTGCATCTTTAATTGAGCCTTTTAAAGAGAAGGAGTTAAAGTCAGATACTAATGAAGAGAAAGAGTTAAATCTATTATATAGGAAGAAAAGAGTCTATTCTATAGGACATGGAACATCTGTAGAATGGAAAGTTAAAAAAAATAGCACATCTAATCATGAAATAGTTAATCAAATCAAGACTTCAGTAATTCCAGTTTATGATCTACCTCAAGTTGCCCCTACCGCCAAAGTTACTTTAAGCATGCTTGAGCTTTCTGATATAGGTGATTGGGAAAAAGCCAAAGAAAGCTTGAAAATTCTTAAAAAGAGATACGAGGCTTGGATTGAAGGTCAAGATACATTGACAGGTACTGATGAATTTAAAAATTACAGAGAAGCTGCAAAATCAAATATTGAAAAATGTAAATTATCTCTATCTCGGATAGATAGGGGAATTCAGATCTTACTGTCTGCAAATGAAAATTCGGATATAGTAAAATGTTTCAGATGGATGAACAGAGCCATGATTTGGCAGCAACAAAGATCTAAATCAAAAATCAGAAAATGGAGGAAATCTGGCATTGGTAAAAATCTGAAGCTGACATTAGATTATCTTAACGAAGAAACAAAAACAACTGTATTTGAATCCTTAGAAGATTTCCATAAAGGCAAATACAATGGTAAATGGCGACCCTTCCAACTAGCTTTTGTTCTAATGAATATAGAGTCAATAATTAACTCCAAATCGAAGGAACGTGAAATAGTTGATCTAATTTGGTTTCCAACAGGTGGGGGGAAAACCGAAGCCTATTTAGGTTTAACTGCCTTTAACATCTTTTATCGAAGGATTAAAGGGAAAAAAGAATCTAATTGGGATCATTATGGTGGCACTACGGTTTTGATGCGCTATACACTTAGGTTATTGACCACGCAACAGTACGAACGGGCAGCTTCTTTAATATGTGCTTGTGACTTGATTCGCTTGGAAAATAAAAAGCAGCGAGAAGAAGAACTAAAATTCGGGGAATTAGGTGAAGAACCTATTTCAATTGGCTTATGGGTGGGAAGTTCTTCAACACCAAACCAGATTAAAGATGCTAGGGCACAGCTTTATAAACTTAATAAGGAGATTAAAGTAGAGTATAATTTTGTTATTATGAAATGCCCTTGTTGTGGCACACAGATTGGTAAGATTGATGGAGCAAGTTTTAGTGATAAAGAATCTAACAGAACTAGGGGAATTCATAAGGAGGATGGAAAAATGGGAGAAGTTTATTTTCAATGTGATAATAGTTCTTGTGAGTATTCAGAAATTCCATTACCACTCCAGGTAGTAGACGAATCTATTTATAAAACCCCACCTACTTTATTGCTAGGGACAGTGGATAAGTTCGCTATGATCCCTTGGAAAAAAGAAGCTGGAAATTTATTTGGATTTAGAAAAGAAGATTCTAAAAATATGCATAGGATTTGTCCTCCTGAATTGATTATTCAAGATGAATTGCATTTAATCGCTGGTCCATTAGGAACAATGGTTGGTTTATATGAAACTATGGTTCAAACACTTTGCAATGACTATAGTAAAGCTAAACCTCCATTCATTTCAATAGATGACAATGAGTTTGTGGCTCCCAAAATAATAGCATCCTCGGCCACCATAAGTAGAGCTCATGATCAGGTTAAGAATTTATACGCTAAAACTCCAAATCAGGTGAGTATTTTCCCTGCTCAGGGTCTTTCATTTGGTGATACTTGGTTTTCGGAAGAAAAATCTCTTGAAGAATTAGATGATTTAGGTATGCAAAGATATCCCGGAAGAAGATATGTTGGTGTCTTAGCTTCTGGTTACCCTTCTGCGCAAACGGCAATTGTTAGAACATATGCTATGGTTCTTCAAAGAATTAAAGAACTGTCGAATTTGAGTAAAGTAGAATTTATGGATTATTACTGGACTCTGCTAGGTTATTTTAATAGTATTAGAGAACTTGGTGGAGCATCCTCCTTGGTTTATGGTGATGTTTTAGAACGACTTGGTCAGATTCAAAGTCGTGATTTAATTATAAAAGATGAAAAAAGGTATTTAAATAGAATAGAAGAATTGACAAGTAGGGTTTCTTCTTCTGAAATACCTGTGATACTTAAAAAACTAGAAACTAAATATAATTCTGGAAAAACGACAGCCTTAGACATATGTTTGGCCACAAATATGGTTGCAACAGGTGTTGATATTTCAAGATTAGGCCTGATGTTTATTCATGGTCAACCTAAAACAACAGCAGAATATATTCAAGCGAGTTCAAGAGTAGGTAGAGATGTTCCTGAAGGCCCTGGCGTAATATTTACAATGTACAGTCCTTCTAAACCACGAGACAAATCTCATTATGAGCAGTTTCAAGGGTATCACAGCAGGATCTATTCAAATGTGGAACCTACTTCAGTCACTCCTTTTTCAATTAACGCAAGACAAAAGGGATTACATGCTGTTATTATTGGCTTGACTCGTCACTTTTCAGCTGGAACCTTAATTAATACACCGGTTATGTCAGATGAGTTTGAAGAACTAGTTCCGACAATTGAGAAATTGATAAAAGAAAGGTGTATGATTATTGATCCTGAGGAAGTCACTAATACTATGAAGCTATTCAAGAATAGGATAAATTCTTGGAAAACAGGAGGGGCTCAAAATTATGGGGATGCCTATAACTCTAGTATTTTGAAATATGATGATTTTTATCCTTTAATGTATGCGAGTAGCTCAGAGGTTAGAGAAGATGTAAAAAACAGACACACCCCATTTGCAACATCAACATCAATGCGGGGTGTTGACTCAGAATCAATTCTTAGTGTATATTCTAATAGTGATAATAATGGATAAGAAAAATAATGTAAGAAGCAGCCAATTATTATCTCCATTTGGTGTTGGGCAGATTGTGAATTTTCCAAAAGAACTTTCACTTATGGTGTGTGGATTAGATTTGTGGGATGATAAAATAAAGGATGGAAGAACTAACAGAGGTAAAAATAGTATCTCCGAAGATGATTTACGTTTTCCTGAACCTAGGTTGGAGAAGGTTTTAGAGGTGGATTATTTTGTAAAACCATTTGAGTATAAAGAAAAAGGCGAAACAAATAATTACCTTTCAATACCAGCAGTGCGATTTCCTGGTTGGCACTACTGTACAAATCCTAGGTGTGGAAGAATGAGAAAGGTTTCGTTGACACAGGCAAACAAGTACATAGATTGTATTTCAGATGTTTGCCAGAAGAATAAATTTAAATCAAAAATGAACCCGGTCAGGTTTGTAGCGGCATGTCCACATGGTCATATTCAAGATGTCCCCTTTAAAGAATGGGTACATAATGGCTCAGTACCAAATGACGGAGAAGAGCACGAAATCTCCTATCACACTGGAGGGGGGTCAGGCGATTTAGGCAGCATAAGAATTAAATGTACTTGTACAGCACACAAGTCATTAGCAGGATTAATGAACATTAGAAAGGATGGAGAAATAGTATTTGACAGTGCTTTGGCAAGAATTGGCTTGGAGCCAATAGGCTATACAGCTGATAATAAACCATCATATGAAGCTTTCAGTCAGGCAAATAAGAATAATGATAATGCCAACGGGGAATATTGTAAAGGCTATCGACCATGGTTGGGCCTTGAAGGAATAACTAATGCTAAAGGATGCTCTCAACATCTTCAAGTATTAATCCGAGGGGCATCAAATGTTCATTTTTCTGAAATACAATCTGCTATTTATCTTCCTCAAGGTTCATCCAATGCAAATGAATATGTAGTGAAGGTGATAGATGAAAAAGGTATAGGGAAATTAAGAGAGTATTATGAGCAAGAAAAAAATGGGACGCCAATATTGACAATAGTTCTATCTGAAGATTCATCAGTAAAAAAGGGTCTCATTTCAAAAGAAGAATTAGTATCGGGGGTAATAGAAGAGATTTCCAAAGATGATTCGGAAAAAGAAGAACTGGAATTGCCAGCTGAATTAAAATTAAGATTAGAAGAATATGAATACATTTTAAAAGGCAGAGATTCGGAAAATTCAGATCTAAAAGCTCTCGTAAAAACTTTTGAAAAATATAAAGATCGGTACATATTAGAAAAATATTTCGACTGTGTAGTTTTGATTGAAAAACTTAAGGAAACAAGAGTCTTCAAAGGGTTTTCTAGAATTAATCCCATGAATAAAATTAATAAAAGAGAATTATCAAATAAACCGGTTAAATGGCTTCCAGCTGTTGAGGTATATGGCGAAGGAATTTTCTTAAAATTCAATGATGATATAGTAGATTCTTGGTTAGAAACACATGGTGCTAAACATCAAAATGTCTGCCTAAGATATCATTCCGCCTTGCTTAAACGAAGACCCAAAGATGATCCAAAAACCATTAATCCATTCTTCGTAGCAATGCATACTTTCGCTCATTTACTCATTAAAAAATTGTGTTTTGATTGTGGTTATGGGTCTTCCTCACTAAGAGAGAAATTATATTTCAGTGATGATCCTGAAACAAGAATGAATGGAATCTTGATATATACTTCATCTGGTGATTCTGAAGGATCATTAGGAGGTTTAGTAAGACAAGGTAAAGCAGCTAATTTAGGACCGCTGATTAAAAATGCTCTAGTGGAAGCTGAATGGTGTTCTGCTGACCCAGTATGTTCAGAGATAGGTAAGAATATTGGTCAAGGACCTGACAATGTTAACGGGGCCGCTTGTCATAATTGTAATATTTTACCAGAAACAAGTTGTGAGGAGTTTAATATGCTTCTGGACCGTACAACTGTAATAGGCAGTTTAGAAGAACCAAGTCTTGGTTTTTTTAGTTAGTTCTAATTAGAGAATTATAGACCCGTAAAAAAATGATCTAGTTAAATCATGAAACTTAAAGTAACCAAATACAAGAACTACGGGCGTACCATGACTGGGGGTGAAGATGCTGATGATTGGAAGCACATGTTTTATTGGTCTTTTTATGAGTTAAGTAATGGAAACATCATAAATCTACATTACACAGAAAATTGGGAAAAGGATAAATTCATAGATGATGACTATGATTATTCCTATACTAAGGACGAGCTAAAAAATGGTGAAATCATATCGTATGAATTTGGGGATGCAAAAGCTGACGACGTAGACGCAATGTCTAAAGAATTCTTTGATTGGTTTGAATCCCTTCCTCCTTTCAGTGATATTAAAAACCCTACTCGTCCTAGTTTAGAAGAGGAAAAATGTATAAAAGCCTTTTTTAAAAAAAGTATAAATAAAGATCAAAAGACAGATACAATAATTATAGCGCCTTAACTTAATTCATATGGACTTTATAAATCATTTACTTTCATTTTCCTCGAAAATAATCAGCCTGGAATTAGATAAAACTAGTGTAAATAAAATTATTTGGTTGCAAGAAACTTATTGTCAAGAAGATTATTTAGATCCTTACTGTGATTCTTTTCAAGTTAATTTGATGAATGCTAAGGACAATATGTTGGAACGGATAATTAGTAATTTTGATGAAGCTATCAAATCAAAATGTGGAAACGATTTAGATTTGAGTGAATATTCAGGAAAAGAGCATTGGGATTATGAATTTGAAACTGATAACGAAAAAGGATCTATAAGTAAACGCTATTATGACATAAAACTTACTCCAAAAGATGAAAAAGTATTTAAAAAATTGTGGTTGCGGCATTATATCACTGTTCTTTCAAAAATTGTCAACAACATACGAACAGTGACAAATAATCCTAAGAAGATTGCTATTGATAAATCAAAAAATGATGTTACTACCGTTAAAAAAGTAAAGGGTAATAATAAGATAACCATCAGAGATAAAAAAGTATATGAACTTGTTAAAGAATTGAACCTTAAGATTGATTTTCTTAGAGATGACATTTTGCCTGAAGATTTTGTTTCAGTTCTAATTAGACAGTCAGACAAGAATATTCATCTAAATATTGACAATGGGTCCTTTCATTATTTACTAACTAAACTTAAGGGTTATTTCTATAATTTTTTTATGACATCGGTGGCCAATATAAATAAGATCTATAGTTCTAAAGGATCAATCCTAAAAGTAAAAAACTTAAATAATTCAAAGTCTAACAATCCTAAACATAAGGATGCAATTGATGAGGTTTTTAAAAATTTTCAATAAAAACATTGGTTTTTTCCCAACCGCACCCAATTTTCCCATTTTTTGTTTTTAATCTAAATAATCTTTGTGGCTTAATATTAATAATTAAGTCATGTATAAAAGTCAAATCATTTTCGATGTTCTATCTAAAGAAGAACTAGAAGACCTCATCGGTAAATCCCTGGAAGAGGTCATTAAAAATAATCCATTTAATCATTCGCCTGATCAGGAGCTTCTCACCAGAGAAGAAGCCTGTATGCTCTTAAAGATAGATTCTTCCACTCTTTGGAGATGGACCAACAAAGGAATGGTAACCGCCTATGGTATAGGTAGTAGAAGGTTCTACAAGAAAGAAGAACTATTCAATTCTTTAATCCAATTAACCTCTAAAAACTAAAGCAATGAAAAAATATAATGTAAATGTTTTAAAAGAAATAAGGGATCCTAATATGAAAGATATTAGAGATATCTCTGATGTATTTGAGAAAATAAAGAGTGGTGTAGTGAAAAGGCAAATTGATTTAATTAGATGGAATACCTATAAAGAAATCAAAAATATATTAAAAGAGTATTTACCTTCATTTACTGTTTCTGCAACTTTCAATGATAGAAGGATAAAAGAAAACATAAAGGATTATAACGGACTTATTCATTTAGATTATGATGGTGTTGATAATCCAGAGCAATTAAAAGATGTGGTCTCAAAACTAGAAACCACTTATTGCGCTTTTATTAGCCCAAGTGGGAATGGACTTAAAGTTTTTATCAAAACTAATGGGACACTAGAATCCCACGAATCATCTTTTAATCAACTAAGAAAGATATATGATACCTATGTTGGTGTTGAGTCCGATAGATCCGTAAAAGACGTCACAAGACTTTGTTATGCATCGAGTGATCCTTATCTATCTTTAAATAATGATTCCATAGTATTTGATATAATAGAACATCTAAAGCCTAAAGAAACTACTCAGCAGTATACTCCAGAATATGTTTTTAATTATACTTCTAATATTTTTTCATTTACTAGTGGGTCAAGAAATGTATTCACATACACCTACGGTTGTAACTCAAATAAACATGGAATTAATGAAAATGAAGCCATAGAGTATATCAGTAAATTCTCAGAACCTGATTTCACCTACAATGAAATAGAGAAGACAGTAAAAAATGCTTACACAAGAAACTCCAGCGAATTTGCAACATTGCAATATTGCAATACTGCAACATTAGAAACCAAAAGGGTACAGTCCCCGTTTATTAGTGATGAAATTTATGAGAATCTACCTTCGATTCTTAAAGAAGCTTGTAGTCACTTTGAAGCCAGAGAAAGGGATGTTTTTTTTATCTCTTCGATTACAGTCTTAAGCGGGTTCTTTAGCAACATTACAGGCGCTTATGACAAGAAGATTGTTAACCCATGTTTATATGCTTTTATTGTCGCTAATGCTGCCAGTGGTAAAAGTGCTGCTAAATACGCTAAAGCTTTAGGTCAGGATTACCATAACATGCTTAAAAAGACATCTGAGGATGCGATGAAAGAATACAAAAAAGCTAAAATTGAATTTGATAAAAAGAAGAAGGCTAAAAAAGCAGAGGGTATTGAAGAGCCAGAAAAGCCAAATAGATTAATGTTTTTTATTCCCGGTGACGCCTCAGAAGCTAGTCTTGTAGGACATATTAAAGAAAACGAAGGTAAAGGATGTGTTTTTGAAACGGAAGCAGATACAATATCTGGTGCTAATAAACAGGAATGGGGGGGATTTTCACATGTATTAAGAAAAAACTTCCACCATGAGGATATATCTAGAACAAGAAAAACAGATGATGAATTTACTGAGATATCTAATTCAAGATTTTCATTTCTTACTACCGGAACTCCAGACCAAGTAAAAAGACTAATACCAACTTCGGAAGATGGTCTCTACAGTCGTTTTTTGTTTTATGTATTTTCAATTCCCTATAAGTGGAGGTCAACTTATACTCAAGAGATTGGTGATTCTATGGATGTGATTTTATCTGAATTAGGTCAACAGTTCTATTCAAAATATAAAAATGAAGAGGAAAGAACATTTACTTTAACCCCTTCTCAAGGAAAAAAGCATGATGATACTTTTGAAAATATTTTAGAGCAGATGAAAAGCGAGGGGCCACTTGAGGAAGTAATAGGTGTTTTATTTAGACATGGGCTGATGACTTATAAAATTGCTATGATTTTATCTGCTTTAGAATCAACTGATAAAAAGATTTTGTGCACGGACAGGATCTATGACTTAAGTCTTAAACTTGTTTTAGAAGTGTTTCTTGATAATGCTCTTGACCAACTCAAACGAATGCCAAAATCATCTATTTTGTCAGCATCTAAACATGAAAAATTATTTGATGCCCTTCCAGAAGAATTTTACAGAAAGAAGGCGATAGATCTTGCAAAAGAAATTGGTATTTCACAAAGAAGTGCTGATGGTTATCTTAAAATACTTCAAGATCATGGGAAAATAATAAGGCAAAAACATGGATCATACCGTAAATCATAATTAGAAACAGAGAAGAAGAGGACTATAGGTGTAGGATTACAACCACACTTAATAAAACTAGATATGGCAAGAAGGGGCTACTCTAATGATAACAAGTGTTTAAAGGCCTTTTTATACGCTGCATAAAATTACTATTTGAAACATAATTATATAATAAATACCAACAATGATATACAGCTATTCAGACAATAATATTTGGCATTTAGACAACTTGATGACAAAAAATTTAATAACGCTAGAAGCAAAGGAATATAATTTAGAATACGTTACAAACGGTAAAATAAGTAGGGATCTATTTAGTACAATTCATTATGCATTTCTCATGAAATACAGTCACAAAGGCAGAAGACTTATAAGTTATATTATAGATAGCAAAAATAAGCCAAAGGATAGTTCACTTTATGAGATTTACGATGAATATTTAGAGGAGTTCGATGCCTTTGCTACCGGTTGGATTTTATCAATGCAAGGGTAAGTTTATTAAAATATAAATATTCATCTAAAAACCACTTTTTTTTGCAAATCAAAATATTCAATCTTTGATCATTTTTCTTGATCATTTTTAGTCACTTTTCACTCTTTTTTTAAATTTTAATTATTCATATATCTAGAGACAAAATGTTATACCTGTAATCCAAGGGTTTTTTCGCTTTTTCTAACCAAAAACATCAAGCTCTTAATTTATCTACACAAGATACATCGACGATCATCTGATCTAAGCCATACTAACAGCTATTGGTTAATTAAACATTAATCTTATCAGCATAGGTGTTCATAAAAGATGCTCAATTAATAATCCAATAATTAAAATAGAATTTAGATTTGAATATGAATTCAATTTATACTTCTAAATATTTTAAATCAATACTTCCTGAACGATTAGCTAGGATAATAACTGAAAGGAGAGAGTATCTAAATATTACTCAAAAAGAGCTTGGAGTTAGGTGTCATTTATCTGAGCATATGATAAAAAAAATGGAGAAAGGGAGGCATGATTTCAGATTAAAAGAGCTTGAGAAATTAAGTTTTGGATTAGAAACTAGTGTTAAGTATTTTTTTGCTGTTTTATGATATAAAAAGTAGTTTTTAATTTTTTCAATATTTATCAAAAAATACCATATTTTAATAAAAAATGATAAAAATCGGTTTTTTATGTAAAGGCTTTTACCAATGTCTACCAACTTTTCGAAAAACCTACAAAACTCAGTGTTTATATAGCATTTAAACGACTGATTATAAGCGTATTAGTGAGATTGCAAATCCAAAAATATTATTTTGCCTTATTTAAGAGGATTAGAAATCCCTGAACTTACTAAATAAAGGCAAGTCTTCACCTACTTCATTAGTAGCTTGTTTCATTCTTGGTAAAGTGTATTCTAGAACTTACTGAGGACATGCAGATGATTTACAATGCTATTTTTAGTTAAGGTTTTAAAAAATCATTAAAATCTAGATTCTGAAAAATTCATATCTTGAACTATCTTAAAACCAACACTATGAAAAAGCTACTTCTTATTTTAATGTTTGTTCCTTTAGTTTCTTTTGGGCAAGATTTTAAAGTAGTTAGGGTAATTGACGGAGACACATTTATCATAGAGGGGGGAGAACGAGTTAGAATGATTGGCATAGATGCGCCTGAATTGAAAGACCTATACGGAGTTGAGTCAAGAAATCACCTTAAAGCTCTTATTCAAAACAAACATGTGAAACTAATTAAGGGAGTTGTTACTGCTAATAAAGACTATTTTAAAAGGCTTCTAAGGTACGTGTATATTGATTCAACTGATATAAACTTAAAGATGATAGAAGACGGTTTTGCATCAGTGTATTTAAAGTATCCTTTTTCTAAATCAAGCGAATACAAAACTATATTTGACTATATAAAAACCAATAAATTACGATAGTTGGTCATTAAACCACACACAAAGAGACAAGGGGCTATACCTTTTCGATTATTTTCAACCCCAAACAAAATACGGTCTTACAACAGCAGTTAAAACCAATAGAATCAATGGTTTAAAGGTTGGCTAACTCACTACAGATTTATTTACATTATAGTGTCCTAGAGGATACTTTAACCTTCATAGGGTGAGGGTAGCGAAGAATTTTGTGGAATGCAAGTAATAAGTGAAAATTCAAATATCAAACTAACCTAGATACTTTTTTCAAGTATATATCTTCAGGAATAAGTCCCTTTTCAAACAATGATTTTAATTCTAATAATTGATTTTCAAGGGAACCTTGGTCATGTGACTTTTTATTTTGATGTAACCCTAAAATATAAATCAAGGGTAAATAATGACCTGGGGTTGGTATTGCAAGATTTATTAAATGTTTGTTGTTAGAAACTCAAAGAGTGGTTAACAATAGTAGAGAATTATCATTAGCCTAATAATAAAAGTGTTAAAAGAAAATCTAAATAATTAAGCTATAATAAGATAGAACCTCAAACCTTTAGACATTGGGTTCCCTTTGAAGGTCTCAGTCTTGGTATTCAGAGAAAAGTAGTTTCTATTTTACCAGGTGGGTTGATATTTATTGAAAAGAAGCTGAATTTTTTTAGCTTTTATATTTTACAAATTAAAAATGTCTATGTCTTTATGATAATCAATAACGTTATTTAAATAAACATCAAATCTTTTGTAAGAGCTTTCTTCCCTGAAAGCATTATCAGTAATGCTGAAAATTAACCTAAAAGTTCCTTTAGCGTCTCTAACATATAAGTCATTGTAAATAGAGTTATTCTTTGGAATAACAAAAGATATATTTTTTTTGATTTTGTATTGAGTAAAGTTAAAAACCAATCTTCTTCTATACATTTTAATTTTGGTTCAACTGAATAAATACCATTAGAATTAATTGAAGAGACATTAAAATTTAATTCGTTAATTCTAATGTCTATTTGATTTTCAATATAATTTATTAATTTCTTTTTGTTTGGCCTTTTAGGTAAGCTCATTTCTATTTCTCCGTTAAATTAGAATGAATTCTTCCATCATCATGTCGTTGCAAATCTTTATAGTCAACAATCCAATACCAATCTATGTACCAAAACAAAACAATTGGTCCAAACATTAATAAAAGTGATATAATCTGAAAACTGGGTTATCTGATTTCATATTTTAAATAATAAAAGTACTTTTTAAAACCAATCACCTTCTTTTATATCATCTATGATATCTTCCTGCCACCAATAATCAAATTGTATTTTTTCACCATCTAATGTTTTCCAAAATATCGAAATATTAGCTCTTAAATCATCATTCTTTGATTGATAATCTTTTATGCTTTCAATTGCATTTTCATTCAATAATCTAAATTTGAATTGGACAGCAACATCAAAGCTTATATTATCTTCCTCTATATTATATACATACACATCACTAATTAAAAACTCAACGAGATCAATTTGATTAGATAACTCTTCAGGAACTTTGAAATCGTGCGAAATGTGTTTTCTTAGTAATCTTTCAATTCCATCTTCCTTAAGATTTTGTTTTTTGAATTTTTCAATTAATTCAGAATTAGATAAGTCAACACATCCAAAATTGATTATCATTATTTTTAAATCATCTTTCATAGTTGTTTTTTTAAGAAGTTTTAGCTTTTAAAAACAATATTATAATCAACATCATCTAATTCAACTATGTAATCAAACCCTTTGGTTTCTTCTGAATAAAATCCAATCAAACATTGCTTTAATTTTGGTCCATTATACCCTAAACTATATTCTGAAAGAGGTTGCCTATATATTGAATCCCATTCAATCTCACCCTCTAAATAATCCTCTAATGAGTCGTACTCATTATAATCATTAAATGAAGTGATAAATTCATCAATATAATTAATCAAATCCTCCTTAGGAATTTTAAACACCTGACAAATCAATAACCAACCTGAATAGGTCTTAAGATTATTATATGAATTAGGATTTGAAACAAAAGTTTCAATATCTGAATCTGGTGTGTAATCTGTATAATCAAATGAGTCCTCATCACCATAAAGGGTTGAATGTTTTTCATTTTCCATAATTATCGAATTATTGATCACTTTTTTCTTTCAAAATACTCTCCATTCTCTCCGTACTTTTCAATCATCTCTTCATGACCTCCACTAAATATTAATGTATGGTTGCGTTCTTTACCATTATTCCAATTCTCTAAGTCCTGATTAAAGTCATAGTTGTTGTAAAACATCGCCTCCATACTTTCAACATTGATAACATCCCATTTACCTATAGCCTGATTGAAATCGGTATTCTCGAACATTTGAGACATATACTTTACACTTGAAACATCCCAGTTTTCAATATTTCCATTTAAAGAACCAGACTCAAACATCATTTCCATATTAGTCACTTTTGATGTGTCCCAATTTGATATATCTCCAGCACTTGCATAATAAAACATATTCCCCATTTCAATAACATTAGAAACGTCCCACTGTCCTATGTCTTGATTGAACGACATTGCAAAAGCAAACATTGAAGCCATGTCAATCACATTTGAGACATTCCAAGAACTTATATCAATATCAAATTGTGTCTGACCATAGAACATCGAACTCATACTAGTCACGCTTGAAACATCCCATTTACCAATATTCCCATTAAACATGCCTCCTGGAATATCTTGATCACCCCATGGATCATAGGATTTTAGTTTTTCATCAAATTCTGCATCATTAGGCGTTTCCTCATCAGTATAAATACAAAACATTTGTGCCATATTTTTTACACTTTTAACGTCCCAAAATCCAATATCTTGATTAAAATTAATTGCATCATAAAACATCATACTCATGTCAGTTACAAGAGAGGTATTCCAATTAGCTATGTCTTCATTAAATTGATATGCACCACTAAACAATTCAGACATATCAGTAACCTCAGAGGTATCCCAAGATGATATATGTCCATACTTTGATTCAGTCTTAGTAGCATCATCTAGCCATTCCTTGACCGCTTCTTTAAGTGTATCGTTATTAAATTTCAAAATGGTGGTTTAAGTTTATTATCAAGTGGTCTACGTATTATTTCTTACTGTTTATCTCTTTTTCAATTCTTCCTATGGAAAATCATTTGGTTCGAGTCCAATAGGGGGAGCAAAGAAATTTCGAAGGGTTACAGACAATTGAAGTTTGTAACCCTTTTTCTTTTTTCAAGGTTTCTGCAAAATTATAGACTCATCCAATAATTTGCAACTATATTGATTGTTTAAATGGACTTCATCCATTTTAAGAACAATTCTCTTTGATGTTCATACCATTGAGAACTTAACCAATAGTTAGGAGTTATTTCTTTGGCATAATATCTTGGTCGCCCCAAATGATCTAACTTAGACCTTGAAGACTTCCTCAGAACCTCATATCCTGCATTAAACACTCTCTTGCAATAATCTGTTTTTTGAAGATTCAGTATTTCATCATTAGTCAATTTGCCCTCATCAAATAATTTCTTGAATGATTTCTGAACAAATTTTCCGATTTTCAGGTCATTAGTTGAGTTAACTATCTTTTTTCTTTGAACTACTGATTTTTCAACTTTATTATAAATTCTTTTATTGGAAAACCATCTTGTATTGTTTAACCTCTTTGGCATTACTGAATTTTCCTTTCCAAGAAGTGAATATGATTCGAATTCAGAATATGATTTAGGAAAGGCTTCTTTAATTCTGTCTTTTACATAATTTATCAATTCCGACTCCTCACCTATATTACTACCCTCATATTCAAGATGAGATTTTTTTGGAACAAGAAATGAATTAAATGGATGAATTAATCTGATAAAATGAGCCTTTAATACGTCTAACTCTAATTGACTTAAATTGTAATCCAAAATTCTTTTTTTGGAAGTTAAATTATACTCAGACCTATCAGGGTTTGGGAAATAGTTTTTGAGACTTAATCCATTGTATCCCTTACCTACAGGATGTATATGAGCCTGATACCATCCTAATGAGTTTAAATCAAATCTAATTGCATCTTTAGGGCTGTAATACGAAAGAGTTTTTTCCTGCGAAACTTGTGCAAATCCTACTATTAGTTTTTTTTGGTTCAAAAGAGCATCTAAGTCACCACATGTGTATGGTATACCTACCAACTTCATACCAGAAAATAATAAAGTAAATGTATTATCACAAAACACAGTTTTTGTGCCGTTTAGGTATTGCGTAAGAAAACCTCTTCTTTGTAAATTATAATCTGATCTTTTAAAAGAACCATACAGCCTTATAAAAAAGGTTGGTGAAGCCTCATTTATATATCTAATAATAGAATCATGTTGTTGCTCAATACATTCGATGTTTTTAAACTGATCCTCTATGATTTTCTTATAAAAATCAATAACACCAACTGCATTACCATCAATAACTTTTTTGTATCTAAAAGACTTTAGATTTTGAAAAGGAGAATTTTCAAACATAATTCCATTTTTAATGTTTTCTTATAATCATTCTATATCAATAAATTCAATTTTTAGTTCATACCCTTTATTTTCTTCTTTATAAAAACCTATAAGACATTCTTTTAATTTTGGACCATTAAAACCAAGTGTGTGTTCTGAATATGGAAGATTACCAAATTCAGTATCCCACTCAACTTCTTCTAAATAATCTTTTACAGATTCATATTGACCATAATATTCACAATCCTCTTTAACAGATTCTATGAAATAATTTATCTGTTCAAGAAAATCCTTTTTTGATACTTTAAAAACTTGCCATAATTGTAATCGTCCAGATAAGGTTTCTAAGCTAAAGTATAACTCAGGATTTGTAACATATCTTTCTATATCATTATCATAAGAGTAATCAAATGGTTCTATTTTCCCATAAAATGCAGAATGCTCTTTAAACTCATCTGTTTCAGCATAACTTTTAAATTCTTCATTGAATTGAAAATCACAATGCAAATCCTCACCTTGACTGACTCTTATATATAATTCATTGTTTTTTATCTTATCTATTATGGCTTTAGACTCTTCAATAATTTTTTGTTTGTTTTCTTGATTAGATTCTAAATTTTTATTATCAGATCCATTAGCTTCTTTTTCAGAGGAAATTTTTTCGAGATAAGCCAAAGATTTATCTATGTTATCGAGAGTTTTACTTCTTTTAGCTTCACAACTCTCACAAAATCTTAAATGACTTTTGACTTCACATTTACATTCTCTACACTTTCCTTCTTCGTGTTCAGTGTCACTCCAAATAATAGATTTCTCTACCCCTCCTTGATCATATTTTACTATGATTTGAAACAAATTAGATTGTTCTTTATTGAAAAATTCTATATTCCCAAATGACTCGTTTGGATTAGTCTTGGATATTAGTTTTTCGTAATCGTTTGAAGAGTAATTTTCTTCGATTTCTTTCTTTATTTTTTTTGGCGTACCCTCGTTCCAGTTAATTTTTTCTATAAATGTATAATCTGGTTCCTCTTCAAAATTTGTAGAATCATACTTTAGATTTGAATCTAATTGATGTAGATCATTATCACCAACATCATTTAAAAATCCCACTAAATTATTTGTGTAACATCCTAAGTGCTTTGTCCATTTGTTTGCAATTCCACCAGTTAGTTCATATCCATAACACTCGAAATCTCCATCGTAGGTTACCTCTTCATAAGTAGACCATTTTGATAGTATAATATCTACACTAAATGAATCCAAATTTTCAACATCAATATTGTTTATAGCGGATTTAAACTCCTTATTGGATTCTACAATTAAATCACTTTCCGAACCTAACCACCAATCATCTAATTCAACTATATTTCTTTTATTCCCACATGAGGTACAAAACTTTTCTTCCCCATTAAAATGTTCACCACACTTTGAGCAAAATTTATCTGT
>Ga0209199_1001780_pt1 | contig 24653 bp, 34 predicted proteins | sample COGITO_mtgs_1105_7_FD_184805 | JGI IMG/M metagenome (GOLD analysis project Ga0209199, IMG submission 184805) | Pelagic marine microbial communities from North Sea - COGITO_mtgs_110523 (SPAdes) (version 2) | ecosystem: Environmental > Aquatic > Marine > Epipelagic ...
AGGCCGCGCATTTAGGTTTTCGCGCCACGCAGGTGTAGCGGCCATGCAGGATCATCCAGTGATGCGCATGGAGTTGGAAATCGGCAGGGATGTGGTCCTCAATCGCGCGCTCAACGGCATCGACATCTTTGCCCGGTGCTACACCACTACGGTTACCAAATCGGAAAATATGGGTATCGACCGCTTGGGCAGGCTGCCCCCACCACATGTTGAGCACCACATTCGCGGTTTTGCGGCCAACGCCCGGCAGTGATTGCAAGGCAGCACGTGAATTTGGGACTTCACCACCGTATTCGTCGACCAGCATCTGGCTCATCTTGATAACGTTCTTGGCCTTATTGCGGTAAAGGCCGATCGTTTTGATATGCTCGGTCACGCTTTCTAGCCCAAGGTCCAGCATCTTTTGGGGCGTATCGGCAATCTTGAACAACTCACGAGTCGCCTTGTTCACACCCGCGTCGGTTGCCTGCGCGGAAAGCGCGACAGCTACGACCAAGGTATAGACATTCACATGCTCCAACTCGCCTTTCGGCTCTGCCTCTGCGGCTTGGAAGCGCGTGAAAATTTCGCGAATGGTATGATAATCAAGCTGTTTTGCCATGCAAACCCGTATGCCTTGAAGCCCCAAAGGGGGCAAGCGTCAGATGCGCAATTTTCGGGTCGCTCTGACGGTCGGATGCTCCTAATTTGATATGCATGGAACAGAACGAGACATATCACTACCAAGTCATGCGCCGCGCGATCGAGGCGATTGATGCGGCAAGCGATGAACATCAAACGTTGGCTGACATGGCCGCAGACATGAACATGAGCCCCGCGCACTTTCAGCGGCTCTTTTCGTCATGGGTGGGCGTGTCGCCAAAGCGGTATCAGCAGTATCTGACTTTGGCACATGCCAAGACCCTGTTGCGTGATCGTTTTACGACATTGGAGACGGCGCATGCCGTTGGGCTTTCAGGCAGTGGCCGCCTGCATGATCTTTTTGTGCGATGGGAAGCGATGAGCCCCGGCGACTATGCCCGTGATGGCGCTGATCTGACGATCTTTTGGGGTTGGTTTGAAAGCCATTTTGGTCCGGCCCTCGTGATGGGGACCGACCGCGGTATCTGCGGGCTTGCCTTTGCGTCGGAAGCTGGCCCTGAACCTGCCATGGCAGACCTCAAGTCACGTTGGCCAAAAGCCACTTTCGTTGAAGACCCCGGCTTTCTGCGCCCTTGGGCGACAGCCGCATTGGGGATGACAGGCGAGACACAGTTGCACATGATCGGGGCACCGTTCCAGTTGAAGGTATGGGAAGCGTTGCTGACCATTCCTTCTGGGCATGTCACGACATATTCCGAAATCGCGCAATCAATTGGAAACCCCAAAGCGGTTCGCGCCGTTGGGACAGCCGTCGGGCGCAACCCTGTGAGCTGGTTGATCCCTTGCCATCGCGCCTTGCGCAAATCAGGGGCATTGGGCGGCTACCATTGGGGACTTCCGGTCAAGCGCGCCATGCTGGCATGGGAATCCGCGCGGGCCGATGCGCAGAGTGACCAGCTGTAAAGTAGGCAAAACCCTGCTGGTCGCGACGCCGTTATTGGATATCATGGGATAAATGGGCATAAGCTGACCCATCGAACAGGTGCAATTTCCGCACTCATATCAAATGGAACCATGACCATGAAAATTACGAAATTACCTCTTGTTGTCGCCGCGGCTTCGCTGACTTTTGTCGCAGCCTGTGACACGACTGGCCCGAACCAGATGCAAAACACGCAGCAAGGTGCCTTGATCGGCGCTGGCGCGGGTGCACTGCTGGGTGCTATCACAAACAACGACGGCTCAGTACGCGAGCGTAACCAGGCCGCTTTGATTGGTGCTGCTCTGGGTGCAGGCGTCGGGGCTGGCGTCGGCAACTCGCTTGACCGTCAGGCCGAAGAACTGCGCCGCGCATTGCGCAGTGATGTGGGCGTGTCGAACAACGGCAACAACCTTGTTGTTGTCTTGAGCCAGGACCTTTTGTTCGCAACCAACAGCACGCAAGTGTCTGGCACATCGCAGAACGAACTGCGGATCGTTGCCAACTCTCTTAACCAGTATCCAAACACTACTGTGAACGTGATCGGCCATACCGATAACGTGGGCGATGCCAGCTTTAACCAAGGCCTGTCAGAGCGTCGCGCACAAGCCGTGGCTTCGATCCTGCGCGGCGGTGGTGTATCGGGCAACCGGATCCGCTCGATTGGTGCAGGCGAGAACAATCCGATCGCGTCAAACCTGAACGCCGCTGGCCGCCAGATGAACCGCCGGGTCGAGATTGTGATTACGCCAAACTAAAGGCAAAGCACTGCCTGACAAACAAGGGGTTGCAGAAATGCGGCCCCTTTCTTGTTGTTAAGCGGCGGTTTTGGTCATATCATTTGACCAATACAAAGCGATTGAATTCATGCCATTTGAACCCGTGCAGCAAGAGAAGCTTTCCCAAAGTGTGATCCGCCAGATCGAAGGGCTGATCCTGCGCGGCATTTTGCGACCGGGTGAAAGGCTCCCTTCTGAGCGGGAACTGAGCGAACGCATGAGCGTCTCACGGCCATCCTTGCGCGAAGCTTTGGCCAATCTTCAGGAACGCGGGCTGCTTGCCTCTAAGGCGGGTGCTGGCGTTTATGTGGCCGATGTTCTTGGCTCTGCGTTCGCTCCGGCTCTGGTGACGCTCTTTGCCACTCATGACGAGGCAGTGTTTGACTACATCAGCTTTCGCCGCGACATGGAGGGGCTCGCCGCTGAACGGGCCGCCCGTCTGGCGAGCGATACTGACCTCAAGGTGATCAATACAATCTATGAGAAAATGGAGGCGGCCCACCAAAAGCGCAATCCGGCGGATGAAGCGCATCTGGACGCCGATTTTCACCTGTCGATCATCGAAGCCAGCCATAACATCATCATGCTGCATATGATGCGGTCGATGTATGAACTCTTGCGCGAGGGCGTATTTTACAATCGGACGATCATGTTCAAGCAACGCATGACCCGCGATACCCTGCTGGACCAACACCGCGTCATTAACGCGGCTTTGCAGAACCGTGATCCAAAGGCTGCGCGTCAGGCCGTAGAGGACCATCTCAGCTTTGTAGAGAGTGCTTTGTCTGACGAGCAGAAATCACAGCGGAACGAAGCTTTTGCCCAAAAGCGGTTGGACCACGAAATCGGACGCTAGCGTGCGCGCGGCGAGCGGATTATGGCAGCCCAAAGCCAGATCGAAACAACGGCCTGAACTGCGATCCCCGCCAGCGCCAACGGGTGTAACAGGCCACCTGCTTGCCCAAGGATCACGGCAATATTCCAAAACCAATGCCAAATGATAAGCGGCCACAGGTTCCTAACCCGCAGCGCAATTGGCGCTAGGAAGAACCCAACAACGATAGCAAAGAGTACTTGCTGGGACGTACCTGCTATATCTTGACCAGCCAAACCATTGACCAAGTGAAACAGGCCAAACACCAGCGCACTTAAGAACATGGCGACTGGCACGGACAATCGTGACATAGCACCGCGCAATAGAATGCCGCGAAACAGGACCTCTTCGCCAAAGGCGATCAGTAAAGTCGTTGCAAAGAGGACTACAAGGCTAATACCGCTGAAGGCGCGCAGGATTTCAGGCGTCATGGCATGCGCAATATCCCAGCCCATGACGGCCAAGACACCCCAGCCGGGAAGGAACCAGATCATGCCGGACCAGCTGAGTTCGCCAAACCCGGTCGGACGCCATCCGATCCTGCGAAACACAATAAACAAAAGGAAAATGACCGCGAGTATATGCGCTGGGAGAAGGCCCTTCAACACAGCATATATATCTGATGGTCTGCTAGCCGCATCAAAGAGAAAGAGTGCGCCCATCGCTACAATGGCGGCGTAGGTCACGGTAGCCAGTATCCCAAGCCGAAGGCTAGGCATCGTCAACTCTCCTGCTTTCACCCCGTGCGACAATGTCAAAGACCACACTGCCCCTGTCAACGAAAAAGCCCGACCGTGGATAACACAGTCGGGCTTTTGCAGTTCTGATGAGTGATAGGCTTAGTGCAGCTTGTCAGCAACTGTTGCGATAGAGTCGTCGATCAACGCACCAGCAGACTTGGCGTCCATCTGCTTGGCAATCACGTCCTTGGCGGCACCTACGGCAACCGCAATCGCCTGATCGCGAACTTCTTTGATTGCCGAAGCCTCCGCACTTGCGATCTGATCTTCAGCCGCAGCCAAACGACGCGTGATCGAGCGTGCAATGTCTTCTTTGGCAGCGACAGCCGCATTGGTCGCCTCTTCTTTAGCCGCAGCAACAATCCGTGCGGACTGCTCCTGCACTTCCTTTTGCTTACGTTCATAGCTGGCAAGCAAAGACTGGGCTTCTTCGCGCAAGGCCTTCGCTTCATCCAGCTCGGCTTTGATGCTGTCTGCGCGCTTATCGAGCATGCCACCCACAAGGCCGGGGACCTTGAAGTAAAACAAAATGCCAATAAAGATCAGGAACGCGATGCTGACGACAAAGTCAGTGTTCGCAAGCGAGAAGAAGGGTTTGTCGCCCGCAGCAAGGGCAGGGCTTGCGGCAAATGCGATAAGGGCGGTGAGTGTCAGTCTCATGATCTACCCTTTCATCCGCGCAGTAACCGCTGCGGTAATTGTCTTTGCGTCAGCCGAACCGCCCAACGCAGCAACCAATTCCTTGGCCGTGTCTTTGGCGACCTGCGTTACGCTCTTCACAGCACCGGCGCGAATTTCGCCTATAGCGGCTTCGCTTTCGGCTGTCTTTGCAGCAATCTGCGCGTCAGCTTTCTGCAATTCGACGTCCAGCTCTGCCTGAATCTCTGCCTTTGCTTCGGCCACAATCTTGTTGGCTTCTGCGCGTGCATCCAAGAGCGCTTGATCGTACGCCGCTTCAGCTTCAGCTGCTTTGTTTTTCAATTCTTCTGCCGCGGCAATATCGTTTGTGATCGTGCCAGAGCGTTCCGCCAGTACCGCAGAAATGCGGGGCAGCGCGATGCGGGACATCACAAAGTAAAGTGCGATCAGCGTGACCAATAGCCAGAAAATCTGGTTTGGCATCCAATCTGCGCATAGCTGCGGCATGCCAAGGGCGGAACCCCCTGCATCAACGCAAACTCCTGCGACGTCTGTTGTTTCTGTTGCCATGATGGCCCCCGAATACCTTGAATGTTTACCTGATGGTCGCGGTCACGCGACCATCAAGCCGTAAGGATATGGGTGTGTTCTTAGACTGCGAACATCAGCAGAAGCGACACGAGGAACGCGAAGATCCCCAAAGCTTCGGCGAATGCCAGACCAATGAACAATGTTGCTGTTTGACCAGCAGCAGCAGATGGGTTGCGCAGTGCGCCTGCAAGATAGTTACCTGCAACTGTACCAACACCGATTGCGGCAGCGCCGGAACCGATTGCAGCCAGACCAGCGCCGATGTGTGCGAGTTCGCCTTCCATGAGTATTCTCCTTACGATTGGAAGTTAGATAAATTGGCGGGACATCCCGCCGTTGTTAGTGTGCGGGATGAAGCGCGTCTTTCAGGTAGACACACGTCAGAATAGTGAAAACATAAGCTTGGATACCGCTAACCAGCACCTCAAGTCCGTAGATCGCGACGATGCCGAAGATCGCAAAGGGGCTGACCAGTGTCAGGGCCGCAAAGCCCGCAAACACTTTCAGAACCGCGTGACCCGCCATGATGTTGCCTGCCAAACGAATGGAGTGGCTGACTGGACGCACAAAGTAAGAAATCACTTCGATAATTGCGATGATCGGGCGCAGGATAGCTGGCGCATCGGACATCCAGAACAGGCCTAAAAACGCAGGACCGTTCTTGACGAAGCCAAGGATTGTCACCGCGAAGAATACGCCAAAGCCAAGAACCGCAGTCACCGCAATCATTGAGGTTGGCGAATAAGACATCGGGATCAGAGCAAGGTAGTTCGAGAACAGGATGAACAGGAACAGCGTCATGATGTACGGAAAGTACTTCACACCGTCTTTGCCGCAGACGTCTTCAACCATCTTGTAGATGAAACCGTAGATCAGCTCGCCAATTGACTGCAAACGCGTCGGGATCACAGCGCGGCCGCGGCTGCCCAGAACAAAGACGGCAACAATCGCCAAAAGTGCGACCGCCATCCAAAGCGTCAGGTTAGTTGGCGTGTACCAGTGTACAGGGCCATCACCGAACAATGGTTTGACGATAAACTGGTCAAGCGGATGGAATACCAGACCACCTTCTTTTTCTTCAGCCACGTGCGTCACCCTTTTCTTCCGCAGCTTCAAGCTGCTTGCGTTGGACCTCTTTGGCCGATCTCATCATGGTGAGAACACCAGCCGCGAGGCCAAAAAATATAAACAGCACCAGAAAAATCGGCGTGGTCCCCAGCAGGGTATCCAGCCCGTATCCAATGCCAAAGCCGATCCCAAGACCGGCTACAAGCTCTATCACCATCCGCCAGGCAAGCTGTGCCTGAGAATGATGTTCTTCCGAATGGTGCTTTACCTCTGCCGGCTCTTTAAGCGCCGCGATCTTCGCATCAAGTGCCTTTAGGCGGTCAGCGTCGTGCGGTTCAGACATTGGTTTGCACCCCTCGCAAGGTTGCCGATGGTCTATGATCTGCTCTTCTTAGAGTCAAGCGGGCACTCTAGCGCTATTTTCGTCATATTTCCAATGACTTGAAGTATTGATCGCCCGGAACTTCCCGGCTTTTCGCTCGCGGATTACCCAAAGCAATGTTCAACCAAATGGTTGACTAACGTTTGACGGACCGCAGCCCTGCACTTTGATCCAGCAGCCAGTCACGAAACAACCGCACCGCACTCCGCCGCATCACGCCCTCAGCCGAGACAAGATGTTAGCTCCCCATTCGAAACCCGATATCAGAGCATTGGACCAACCGCCCCGACGCGGCATCGACTTCGGCGATCTCACTCGAAACTAATAAAACGCCATGGCCGGCCAGTGCCGTTTCGTAAGCTAAGCGCGCGCGCATTCGCCAATCCGATGGGGCACCTGCCGGCGGTGGGCATCCAGCCAACCCTGCCCATTTGCGCCATGTATCAGCGTGCCGATCGCGCAGCAACGGCAGGGATAGTATCTGTTCTGGTTGCATCGGTCCCGAAACCACGCCAGGCGCAGCAAATGGATAAAGTGGAGCGTTGCTCAAAAGTGGCGCATCTTGACCTTCGGGGCCGGCGTGAAAGAACCGCAGGGCAAGGTCCGCCTCATATCGCGCCAAATCTGCGATTGCGCTGCTGGCCTGCAAACGCAGTTCAATATCAGGGTATCGTTGATAAAAGTCCCCCAGCCGCGGAATCAGCCATTTCATTGCAAACAAGGGCTCTGCGTCCACGGTAACTTGTCCGGCGGGGCGTTGGTCAAACACCTCCGAGGCCTCTGCGATCCGCTCAAACGAAGGACTTAGCGCGGCCAAATAACGCGCCCCCGCCTGCGTCAGCGCCACACCGCGCGGCAAATCACGAAACAGTTGCGCACCCAAACGATCCTCTAAGCCGCGCACGTGGCGGCTGATGGCGGAATGACTAACGCCAAGCTCTTCGGCGGCGCCAGAGAAGCTCTGATGGCGACCTGCTGCTTCAAAAGCGCGTAAAGCATTCAACGGAGGTAAGGCGCGCGGCATGCAAAAAGCGTGCCTTTTTCGCACATATCATGTCAAGGAATTGATTTTGATATCGCACATTTTTTGCCGCATTCTCTTTCTCACTACCTTAAGTCAAGTCAGGAGATCCCATGAAAATAAGTACTACAGTGGCGGGATTTTGGTCTTACCTAATTAAATCCACCTGGCGTGACCCAACAAGTTTCCCAAAATCGATCAGTGACCATGCGGCACGTGATATTGGCATGACAAAGGTAGAGTTGGAACGGCATCGTTTTGTCTGGCCCTCCGAAACCAAAGACCGGCCATTACTATGAAACGCTGGTGTGGCCGGCCATTGGTTGCTAGGACTTGTCCGCATGACGCAACCACTCGACACTATCTTTGCCGCCCTCGCCGACCCCACACGGCGCAACATCCTTGGGATGTTGCTCGAGGATGACATGGCCGTCACCGATGTGGCAGAGCCCTTCGAGATGTCATTGGCTGCAATCTCCAAGCACCTTGGCGTACTGACGGCCGCAGGTCTCGTCTCTCAGGAAAAACGCGGTCGGGTGAAGTGGTGCAAGTTGGAACCGGATGCCCTGCGCGAAGCCTCTGTTTGGATGCAGGCCTTTGGGCAGATGGAGGCGATAGATCTGGATGCGTTCGAGGCGTTTTTAACCAAAGAGCTTAAAACGTAAGGTGGATCTTGATCCACCTTACATTACGCGTCGCGGAGCAAGAGAACCAAGGCGATGACCGTCAACATTAGCCCCCCCAAGACCAGCATCGGCGGCGGTGTGCCACCCAAAGCCATTTCCCACAAAATCACCCAAGACGGCGTCAGATAGGTGTAAGCCATGACTTTCGAACTTGGCAGACGCAGGGTTGCAAACTGCAACAACACAAAGGTCGCTGCGCTAGCAAAGACAGCCGTGTAAATGATGGTAATCCAGACTATACTAGGCAATGACGCCCAGTCTGTCGCAATCAAGTCAGTCCACCCCCAAAGCGTTAACAAAAGCGATCCTGCCAACAAAACCCCGAAAGAGAAGACAACTGCTGTTTCACCACGGTTCAGCTTGCGCACCAAAGGCGTGTAAACGGCATGGGCAACGCAGCCCCAAAAATAGATAAACTCTCCGCGCCCGACTTCGAACCGCAAGATCGCCGCGACATCAGCGCGGAAAATCACCCACAACGCGCCCAACGCACCGATGACTAGAGCGAGCGCCATACGCGGCGTGAGCACTTGGCGCAAAAGTAACCACCCGACGCCGGCAGTCAGGATAGGCGTGAGGGTAAACACCGCTGCGGCACTCACCGGTGGCGCCGTTTTCAAACCCTCGAACATCAGCACAAAGTAAGTGGCGAAAAAGACGGCAAGCAGGCCGTACCGCCAGGGCGCATCAAAAGCCCCACGCGATACCTGCGATGACGCAACGGCCACCGCGCCAATGATCACTGTAGCGATCCAAAAGCGCACCGCATTCAACGCGCTCGGCGTAATCTCATTGGCGGCGAGGGCGCCCAATGCGAAGGATCCCGCAACCAACATCGAAAACAGCAGCATTGCCAGATGCCCGACACGTGCACCCGACATCAGCACTCGAGCGTCTTGATGCGATCTTTCAGAAAGCGCAGGAAAGCCTGCACTTTTGTCGTGCGGTGCAAATCGACATGAGTGACGATCCAAAGTGGCGCGGACCAATCTTCGTGACGGGGAACCACCTCCTTCAACTCTGGATTGCTTGCAAGTTCTTGCGCAAGCACAAAACCAATCCCGGCACCGGCAGTAATCGCGTCTTGCATGTTCCGATTGTCGGTCGCCCGATAGGTAAAACGGTTCTCATCCACAACTTCACGCAACCAGCGTGTGAACGGGGCGCGGCTTTTGTCGCTATCATGTGTGACGAAAAAGTGGTTCTTCAGATCAGCTTCGCTTTTCGGCATTCCATGACGCGCCACATAGATATCTGACGCAACCAAAGCCATCTGCTGATGCATAAAGGGCTGCACCACATTGTCTGGCTCCTCTGGCATCGTGCCTGCACGGATTGCCACATGTGCTTCACCATATTCCAAGCGAAATAGGCGGTCCCCGGTGCGGTAACGCACCCGAACCTCTGGGTGTTCAGCTTGAAAATCAATGAGGATCGGGGTCAGCATCCGCGAAGCCATGACCAACGACGTGACCACTAAATCGCCAGAGACGCCCTCACCTTGGCCTTTGATCCGGCCTGCTAGCTGCGTGAACTGATCATCGGTCGCCTGGGCCACCTGCAGCAAATCCTGCCCCGCTTCGGTGGCCGTGTATCCCCGCGCATGACGTTGAAAAAGCTTTACACCCAAACGCTGCTCTAGCGCGTCAATATGCCGGATAACCGTTGCGTGATGGACGCCCAATTGCTCTGCAGCACCGCTAACTGTTCCCTTGCGGGCCACCTGGAATGCGGTTCTGATCTCGTCCCAATTATCCATTTTCAGTCCTGTGCGCTGACAAACATATCCTGTTTGATTTCGACTATTTCGTTCGTCAGCGCAAGTCTCTAATTCAGAACCAACGACAAAAAGGATAGCAAAATGACGACGGTTCTTCACATCAGCGCTTCAGGAACGCACAGCGGATCGATCAGCCGTGCGGCAACGGCAAGTATTCTCAAAACGCTCTCTGCGACAAAAGTCATCACGCGTGATCTGGCGGAAACACCGTTGCCGCAGGTCGATGAAACATGGATCAACACCCGATTGATCCCGCAAGACGCATTGACTGCAACCGACCATGCGGTGCTCAGTCTTTCGGACACGCTGATTGAAGAGATCAAGTCAGCCGATATCATTCTCATAGGGATGCCAATGTATAATTTCGGTATGCCTGCCGCTTTGAAGGCATGGATTGATCTGATTGCACGCCCCAAAGTGACCTTTGCGTATACCGAAAACGGCCCTGTTGGCTTGTTCAAAGGTAAGAAAGCCATTGTCGCCGTGGCGTCGGGTGGCGTGCCTGTCGGCGCGCCCTTGGATTTCGCAACACCACATATGAAACAGGTACTTCGGTTCATTGGGATTGACGACATCACCGTGCACAAGGCCAAAGACCTGGTCACTCAAAAAGCAGCTTAGACTGGACATCATGCCCTGCGCGCTATGTGGCTGGGCATGACACAGACATCCTCTTACATGACGACCTTGCGCGCGGCTCTGACAATCGCATTTGTCTATTTCGGGCTACGCAAGCTTGGCAGCTTCAGCACTGACGTCGCTATTTATGAAGCGATCGGCTTTGGCCAATTCCCTCGCTATATCACCGGTTCGATAGAGGTCATCGGGGCAGGCCTTTTGTGGGTCCGCGGCTGGCAAGGCGCTGCAGGCTTGCTACTGCTTGGCACGATGATTGTCGGGCTCAGCGCGCTACTAATCTGGGTTGGCCCACCCTATTGGCATATGCTGGTTTTGATGGTTGCAACCGGAACCGTAGCTTTTGGGTATCGCGATCAACTTCTAGGGTTGATCCGCTAGGACCCCGATCATATGTCACGAGCATGAAGATTGCCCACAACACACCCGAACAACTTGTGCTGAAATCCGTTCCCTGGTTTCTTGTAATCACATTGAGCATCCTGTTCCTCGTTGCGGTCGCTTTTGGTATGAATGAATTGTCCACGGGCGCGCTCGTACCAGCTTTTTTTTACTTGATTGTAACCCCGCTCGTCATCGCTGCATTACTTGTCTTATTTGCGCGCCGCGACGACCTTATACTGGACCGTCACCATAATTTGTTGGAATTACGGCACTCCACGCTTCGCGGTAGAACGCGCGTGCAACACAAGCTTGAGCATTTGCAAGAAGCAGAGTTGCAGTCCAGGAAATGGAGGAAGGACAACAAGACGTATTATAGAGTGGCACTGGTTTTGAATGGCGGAATGGATGCGGGCACGCATCCGATCACATCGTCCTATACTGACGGAAATGGATCAAAACGCGCTGTTGACGCAATCAACGCCTGGCTTGCCCAAGATGTTGACTCAGGCCAGCAGCAGGCGTAAACGCCCCTCAACACCCGGATAGCATCAGCTTTCCGGTCCCCGATTTTCAGGGGATCGCCCTCCGTCAGCGCGTCGCGCCCACGGGGGCGCTACTGCTTTACGCTTTGCGTTCCTATATACGCAGGGCAATTGAAACGAGACGAGGGCCTTGGCCGATGTTTGAGAACCTATCCGAACGCCTCTCTGGCGTCTTTGACAAGCTAACCAAGCAAGGTGCGCTGTCGGATGATGACGTCAAAACAGCGCTGCGTGAAGTGCGCGTGGCATTGCTTGAGGCCGACGTCTCGCTGCCAGTCGCACGTGATTTCATCAAAGCGGTTCAGGACAAGGCGACAGGTCAAGCCGTCACGAAGTCGATCACGCCGGGCCAGCAGGTCGTTAAGATCGTCCATGACGAGTTGAAACATGTTCTTACCGGCGACGAAGACCCGGGCGCGCTGAAAATTGACAGCCCACCAGCGCCAATCCTGATGGTCGGATTGCAAGGCTCCGGTAAAACGACAACAACGGCCAAACTGGCCAAACGGCTGAAAGAACGCGAAGGCAAGCGGGTGCTGATGGCATCGCTCGACACAAACCGCCCCGCGGCGATGGAACAGTTGGCGATCTTGGGTGGGCAGATCGGTGTCGACACATTGCCGATTGTAAAGGGCGAAGACCCTGTAGCGATCGCGAAACGCGCGAAAACCCAAGCAAGCCTTGGCGGCTATGACGTCTATATGCTCGACACCGCAGGCCGTTTGCACATCGATCAAGAGCTGATCGCGCAGGCTGCTGCGGTTCGCGATGTGGCCAAGCCACGCGAAACACTTTTGGTCGTTGACGGCCTGACCGGCCAAGACGCAGTGAACGTCGCACAGGAATTCGACGACAAAATTGGCGTGACTGGTGTGGTGCTCACCCGGATGGACGGCGACGGACGCGGCGGTGCTGCGCTTTCCATGCGCGCAATCACCGGTAAACCCATTCGCTTTGTTGGTCTTGGCGAAAAGATGGACGCGATCGAAACCTTCGAGCCGGACCGGATTGCAGGCCGCATCCTTGGCATGGGCGACATTGTTGCCCTTGTCGAAAAAGCCCAAGAGACCATCGAAGCCGAACAAGCCGAACGCATGATGAAGCGCTTTCAAAAGGGCCGCTTCAACATGAACGACCTCAAGATGCAGCTTGAGCAGATGATGAAAATGGGCGGCATGGAAGGTATGATGGGCATGATGCCTGGCGCCGCCAAAATGGGAAAACAGATGGCGGCGGCTGGGATGGATGACAGCATCCTGAAACGGCAGGTTGCCCTCATCAACTCCATGACCAAGAAAGAGCGGGCCAACCCTGATCTGCTCGCAGCCAGCCGCAAAAAGCGGATTGCCAAAGGCGCAGGGCTGGAAGTGTCCGAGCTGAACAAGCTTGTGAAACAACACCGCCAAATGGCCGATATGATGAAAAAGATGGGCAAAGGCGGCATGCTGAAACAGGCCATGAAAGGCATGTTCGGCAAAGGCGGCGGAATGCCCGAAGGCGGAATGCCTGACATGAACGATCCCAAAGCCATGGCCGAAGCCGCCAAAGCACTGCAAGGCAAAATGCCTGGCGGCTTGCCCGGCTTGGGCGGTGGTGGAATGCAACTCCCTCCAGGCTTGTCTGGCTTTGGGAAAAAGAAGTGAGTACGACCATGATAACCTGCACTGTCCGCTATGAGCTTGATCCTGACAAACTTTCCGAGTTTGAGGTTTATGCACGGTTTTGGATGTACAAAGTCCCGCTCATGGGCGGCACCCATCATGGCTATCACTTGCCGCATGAAGGGCCGAATGACATTGCTTATTGCCATTTCTCTTTCCCCTCACTGGCGGCCTACGAAGATTACCGCGCCAAGATGTGGGATGATGCAGAGTGCCTACGTGCCTATACATACGCACAGGAAGCCAAATGCATTCGACGCTATGACAGGTCGTTCACGCGTCCTGCTCTGGAAGGGGCATCCGCCGATGAACTTGGCCTATGATGTCGTCTCGCCGAATTGGAAGTAGCGTGTAAATGTCACTCACCCCAGCCCCCACTCTTACTACAGCGCGGTTAGTCCTGCGCGGGCCGCAAAAGCGGGACCTCGCAGCGTTTACTGCTTGGGTTACAGGATCTGCGCGGATGGACGCAGTGGGTGGTTCAGGCTCGGAGCGCGAAGCGTGGTACGGCTTTATCTCTGGAATCGGACATTGGAACTGGCACGGATATGGCTTTTTCACTGTAACAGAACTCGCCAGTGGCGTTGCCGCGGGCCGCGTCGGCGTCATCAATCACCACGGTTGGCCGCAGCCCGAAATGGCATGGCATATGTTCGACGGGTACGAAGGGCGGTCCTACGCCTTCGAGGCCGCTTGCGCTGTGCGCGAATGGGCTGGCCGGACGCTGGGGCTGGAGCCGCTGATTTCTTTGATTGCCCCCACCAACACCCGTTCGATTGCTCTTGCCATACGCCTTGGTGCCACTGAAGAGCGCCGCGACGTGATCGATGGCGAAGACTGCATCGTATTTCGCCATTTGGCTCATCATGATCCACGTGCCGTGGCGCAGGCTGCAAAGGCTATCGCATGACCTGTAATCACCGGTATCCCCTCACAAAAGCCAATGCAGCCCCTGCGCTCCTGACAAAAGGAATGTCAAATGACTGATGTAGTGTCCCGTGCCGCTGAAATCCTCAAAGGACATCGCGAAAGCATCGACCGGCTTGATGCCATTCTCGTCTATACTCTGGGCGAACGGTTCAAGCACACACAGGCCGTGGGCAAGCTGAAAGCTGAACACGACCTACCCCCATCTGACCCCGCGCGTGAAGAAAGCCAGATCGCGCGGCTGACCGACCTTGCAAACCGGGCCGACCTCGACCCGGAGTTTGCCAAGAAATTCCTCAATTTCATCATTGAGGAAGTGATCCAACACCACAAACAACACCAATCGTAAGGTGGATCATGATCCACCATACAAATATCATCTTTAAGGAGAATATCTGATGGCTATGAAAATCCGTTTGGCCCGTGGCGGCTCTAAGAAACGTCCATTTTATGCAATTGTTGCTGCTGACAGCCGCATGCCGCGCGATGGCCGTTTCATCGAAAAGCTGGGCACATATAACCCAATGCTGCCAAAAGACAGCGAAGAGCGCGTGAAAATGAACATGGAGCGCGTGAAGTACTGGTTGGGTGAAGGCGCGCAGCCAACTGACCGCGTATCCCGCATGCTGGAAGCTGCTGGCGAATTGCCAAAGAAAGACCGCGCAAACCTGAAAAAGGGTACACCGGGCAAAGCCGCTCAAGCACGTGCTGAAGAAAAGGCTGCGAAAGCTGCCGCTGCTGAAGAAGCTGCAAACGCACCTGCAGAGGAAGCACCTGTGGAAGAAGTGGCAGAAGAAGAAGCTGCAACAGAGTAAGTCTCTCATCGCTGCTCCGGCATCCGCCGGGGCAGCACCCTCCCCTTTTTGGGACCAAATCCATGTTCCGCTTGTTGCGCACGATCATTCTGGTGATGTTTGCCTTTGTGGCTGGCATGCTGTTTGAACGTGAAGGCAAGCAAACCCGCTGCGAAAATGGCGGCGGACTGTGGATCGAGAATATTTGCGTTGGATCGGAGCTTGATCAATGACGGATCGCGTAATTGTTGGCGCTATTGGCGGCTCTTTCGGGGTCCAAGGCGAAGTGCGCCTCAAATCCTTTTGTGCCGACCCCCAAGCAATTGCCGATTACACACCACTTTTTACCGAAGACGGCCGTACTTTTGCGCAGGTTGTGTTGACCGGCCAACTCAAGAACGGCTTTACCGCCCGCATCGATGGCGTTGTTACGAAAGAAGATGCTGACGCACTTCGCAATGTCAGCCTTTATGCCGAACGGGCATTGATGCCGTCGCTCCCTGATGATGAATATTATTATGCCGACCTGATCGGTCTGACTGTCGTCGATACCGGCGGCGCGACATTGGGCACGGTCAAGAATGTCATGGACCACGGCGCAGGCGACCTGCTTGAAATTACGGTGCCGGGCCAGGCTGAAACCATCCTTTTGCCTTTCACACAAGCGGCGGTACCAACAGTTGACCTGACAGCAAAGCGCATCGTGGCAGATCCACCCGACGGGCTGTTTTCGTCCGATGACTAAGAAGACACCCAAATCGGCCGGTCGCATTGCAGTGCGGCCAACGTTGAAACCGCGCGAGCTGATGACTGAAACGCCAGATATCGCAGGTTCTTGGACGGCGCAGATAATCACCTTGTTTCCGCAGGCCTTTCCCGGCGTTCTAGGCGAAAGCCTGACTGGAAAAGCCCTGCAAGACGGTCTTTGGCAGCTGCAAACCTACGACCTGCGCACCTATGGCATCGGCAAGCATCGTAATGTGGATGATACACCTGCAGGTGGCGGCGCGGGTATGGTGCTGCGTGCCGATGTATTGGAAAGAGCGATCTTAGATGCGCGGCAGGGCACCAAAGGCATCGCCCCGTTGGTTTACCTCTCGCCGCGCGGCCGTCGCTTTGATCAGGCGATGGCCCGCGATTGGGCGCGGACAGACGGTGTAACGCTGCTATGCGGGCGGTTCGAAGGCGTCGATGAGCGTGTGTTGCAACACTTTGGCATCCAAGAGGTCAGCCTTGGCGACTTTGTGATGACCGGCGGCGAGATTGCTGCCCAAGCGATGATAGATGCGACCGTTCGTTTGCTGCCTGGTGTGTTGGGGAATGCGGAAAGTGCGGTCGAAGAGAGTTTCTCATCCGGGCTCTTGGAACATCCGCAATTCACCAAACCGGCCGAGTGGCAGGGCCATCCTATTCCGGATGTCTTGCTTTCGGGCAATCATGCGAAAATCGCTGAATGGCGGCGCGAGATGTCGGAAAAGATCACGCAAGAACGGCGACCTGATCTTTGGGCGATACATTCAAAGAAGTAGGGGCGCTGCCCCTCGGCTTCGCCTCACCCCGAAGTTTGAGTAGACGAAGAAAGCCATGGGCTGAACCGGCTGGATAAATCCAACCAAAGCCCTTGATCCGCTGGACCTACCCGCCTATACGGCAGCATTCCCGGTCAGCGCGCTGATTCCGGGCGTTGGTTTATGGAACCATCTGGAGCATGAGAGCACCTTCGTTGGTGCAGCACTCACCAGAAAGGCCGGACAACCACAACAAAAGAAACGATGACGCATCTCTGGCGGGCAGGCAACTGGACCCGGTAACGACACAGAGCTCTGAGCCACGAAAGAAACATTGCGGAGTACCGCAAGCATATTAAAGGAGCGTTTCAGATGGACCTGATCGCACAACTCGAAGCGGAACAAGTCGCCGCACTTGGGGCTACAATCCCAGACTTTAAGGCGGGTGACACCATCCGCGTTGGTTACAAAGTCACCGAAGGCACACGCAGCCGTGTGCAGAACTACGAAGGCGTTTGCATCGCCCGTAAGAACGGCAAAGGCATTGCCGGTTCTTTCACTGTACGCAAGATTTCTTTCGGCGAAGGTGTGGAGCGTGTTTTCCCACTGCATTCCACAAACATCGACAGCATCACCGTGGTTCGCCGCGGTCGCGTGCGTCGCGCCAAGCTGTACTATCTCCGTTCACGTCGCGGTAAGTCCGCACGTATCGCAGAAGTCACCAACTACAAAGCGCCTAAGGGCGCTGAAGCGTAAGGATTGCCATCATGAAAAAAGATACGCACCCCGACTACCACATCATCGACGTCAAAATGACCGATGGCACTGTGGTGCAGATGAAATCAACTTGGGGCAAGGAAGGCGACACAATGGCGCTGGACATTGACCCATCCGTGCACCCTGCATGGAATGGTGGCTCCACCCGTCTGATGGACGCTGGTGGCCGTGTTTCCAAGTTTAAGAACAAATACGCCGGTCTTGGTTTTTAAGACCTTTGGTGAGCTGAGGCTCACTTTTGCGAATGCAAACGCCGCTCCGAATTGGGGCGGCGTTTTTTTTGTGTGGCAGCTAAGCGGGACTGAACTGCTGTTCACTGCACTATTGCCAAGGTCTGCTTTGGCGATGTTTGCTTATAATGAAGGTTAAGCCAAAAACGCCTATGCCCTCATAATTTTCCCAAATGTAAGTTGCACCACAAAGGTCGCGCTCAGCGCTGTGAATCTCCTAACAACATGGCGCGCAGGTTCTGCTCGATAGGAGGTCGTTTGTGCAGGTTTAGCGCGGAATGCAGGTCGACAAGATGGCTTTGCATCAGTTCTTCAGCGCGCTGCCCGTCGTTTTCAGCGATCGCAGCGATCAAGGCATGGTGCGCCTGACTTTCACACAGCGCACTTTCACGCCGCCAGTACAACGCGATGATCAATGATGAGCGCGCAATCAATACATCTATCATGTCGGCAATCGTCTTCTGATTGGCGATCCGTGCAATTTCCAGATGAAACTTCCCAGACAAATATAACGCACGCCCGCGATCCCCGACGTCTAACGCAGCATGTTCTTGTGTGATATGATCCTCAAGCAACGAAACGTCTTCTGGCGTCGCATTTAAGGCTGCACTTCGGGCCGTCCGTGGTTCAAGCAATTCGCGGGCCTCAAAAACCTCGTGCGCCTCGGTTAGGCTGGGCTGTGCTACGAACGCACCGCGGTTTCGTTTGATTTCAATAATCTGTTGATGCGAAAGGGATTGGAGCGCAGATCGAACAATGGTGCGTGACACCCCATAGATGTCTGACAGATCATCTTCGCCCAACTTGGTTCCCGGAGCCAAGCGGTGTTCATGAATAGCGAGTGACAACGCGCTCGAAATGGACGCAGCGTTGACGCTGGGATTTTCCGCTGTTGGCGTTGTCAACGTCATTGGTGCCTCCTCTGAATCGAAATGCCAGAGCAGGATTGAAGACACAACCCAATTTACTTCCCTACAATCTAAACAAAGATTGTATACAATTTTGCGTACAAGAATTCATCATGAGAGTTTATTGCCGCCCAAAAAGCAGGCAGTTGCGATAAAAGAGCCACCAGCCAGCACCAAAACGATTGCGTTGTTTATGAGTTATCTCGCTGCTGAACCCAACATTGCGTTTGGGGGCCCTTGTGAGCAAGCAAGATTTAGAATTGGTGTCGGTCAGCAAACGATACGGTACGACGACTGCTGTTGACGCGATCAACTACCACTTCAAACCAGACAGCTACACCTGCTTGTTAGGTCCGTCCGGCTGTGGAAAATCGTCCACGCTGCGGATGATAGCTGGCCACGAAAGCGTCAGTGACGGCTCAATTTTGCTGGCGGGAAGAGACATCTCGAACTTGCCACCTGCACAGCGCGGCACGGCGATGATGTTTCAGAATTACGCTTTGTTTCCGCATCTTAGTGTGTTAGATAACGTAGCCTTCAGCCTCAAGATGAAGGGGGTCGATACTGTCAAGCGCCACGCACAGGCGCGCGAAATGCTTGATCTCGTAGACCTTACAGACCTCTCGGAACGGTTGCCAGATCAGCTTTCTGGGGGGCAACAACAGCGCGTTGCGCTTGCAAGAGCACTGATCACCCGCCCTCAGGTACTGCTTCTGGACGAGCCTTTGTCCGCGCTTGATCCGTTCCTGCGTGTGCGCATGCGTGCGGAATTGCGAAAGCTACAAAAAGAACTGGGCATCAGCTTCATTCACGTCACGCACGGTCAAGACGAAGCGCTGGCTTTGGCAGACGAGATCATCGTTATGAACAATGCCGTGATTGAGCAAGCTGGCCCAGCCCGAGATGTTTTCAATTCTCCGAAAACCCAATTCGTCGCCCAGTTCATGGGTGGACATAATGTTATTGCGCTTCCCGCAGGACATTTCGCAGTCCGTGCTGATGCCGTGTCGGTTACGGAACCTTCAAAAGGTGCGGTCGAGGGACAAGTCACAGCAGTTGAGTATCAGGGCACCCATGTATCTTTGTCGGCACGGATTGCCGGTGACCAAGAAGTCTTGGCCCTTATTCCAGACAGCAAATTTTTCAACAACCCGCACCACCCCGGTGACCAGATCGGTCTGCACTGGGACGCCAACGATCAACACAAACTGACCGCATGAACTGCGGCGCGCTTCATAAATCTTACAAGGAGACATCGAAATGACGAAATTTACACACCGTAACGGCCTAAGCCGTCGTTCGCTGCTAAAAGGGGCGGCATCGACCGCGATTGCAGCAGGTTCGACCACGCTTGGCGCACCAATGCTTTGGGCGCAGAACATCAAGGACGTGACTTTGCGTCAGTTCGGCACAGGCGTATCTAACCTCAATGATGTTGCGAACAAAGTGAAAGAAGACCTTGGCTTCACGCTGGAAATGACAGCGCTTGATACCGACAGTGTTACACAGCGCGCCGCCACACAGCCGAACAGCTTTGATATTGCCGACATCGAGTACTTTATCGCTAAAAAAGTTTGGGCCGCAGGCAACCTTCAGGCGATGGAAACATCCAAGATCGACAACTATGACAAGATTGCCGGGACCTTTCGGAGCGGTCTTTTGACGCCGACCAGCACAATCGCGCAGGGTACTGCACCCCACACTGTCGGGTTCACGTCTGGCGTGAATGGAACGGATTTCGTACAAGAAGAATCCGGCTTCATGACCCTGATCCCGACCATCTACAACGCGGATACATTGGGCATCCGCCCAGACCTGATCGGCCGTCCGATTACCAACTGGTCCGAGCTGTTGAACCCCGAGTTTAAAGGCAAAGCGTCGATCCTCGATATTTCCTCCATCGGGATCATGGATATGGCAATGGTCGTGGAGTCCATGGGCGAATACACCTACCCAGACAAAGGAAACATGACCAAAGAAGAGATCGACCTGACTATCGGGATCTTCACCGAGGCCAAGAAAAACGGTCAGTTCCGTGCGTTCTGGAAGTCGTTTGACGAGAGCGTCAACCTGATGGCGTCTGGTGAAGTTGTGATCCAGTCAATGTGGTCCCCTGCGATCACGGCTGTGAAGTCCCAAGGCATCCCTTGCGTCTACCAGCCGCTTGAAGAAGGCTATCGCTCTTGGGGCGGCGGCTTGGGTATTTCTGCTGCACTGTCGGGTATCGAACTGGATGCAGCCTATGAGTACATCAACTGGTACCTCTCTGGCTGGGTTGGCGGCTACCTGATGCGTCAGGGCTATTACTCCGCGGTTCCTGAAACCTCCAAAGCGTTCATGTCAGCCGATGAGTGGGGCTTCTGGTATGAAGGCAAAGCCGCCGAGGGCGACATCCTGTCTCCAACAGGTGACAAGCTGGCCGGTGCGGGCGAGGTCCGCGATGGCGGGTCCTTCTTGGACCGTATGGGATCGGTCGTTTGCTGGAACTCCGTCATGGACGAAAACCAGTACATGGTCCGTAAGTGGAACGAGTTCATCGCGGCCTAAGCTGCGTGATCTTGGTCAACGGGTGCGCCCTTCCTGAGGGGGCGCACCCACCCTTCAATACAAAGAAGTCACTATGAAGAACTGGCGCGACAATACTGCCCTTAAGGGCTGGCTGATGGTATCCCCTCTCGCGGCGGTCTTGTTGATCTTCCTCGTGTTGCCAATCGTTCTGATTGTCATCGTCAGTTTTTGGCGCGCGACAGAGTTTTCGATTATCCCAGCTTTTGAATTTGACAACTATGAATTCCTGTTTGGGTCGCCCGTGACCTACACAGTCTTTTTCAATACCTTCAAATACGCATTGATCACCTGGGTCTTCACCCTGTTGATTGGGTTTACGGTTGCTTATTACCTCGCGTTCCACATTCGCACCCTCACGTGGCAGATCACACTGTTCCTCTTGTGCACCATCCCGTTTTGGACCTCCAATATCATCCGAATGATCTCATGGATTCCGTTTTTGGGCCGCAACGGGATCGCGAATTCCACGCTGCTGTCATGGGGAGTGATTGATGAGCCGATTGAGTGGCTGTTGTTCTCGGACTTCGCCGTCATCCTCGCCTTTGTCCATCTCTATACGCTGTTCATGGTCGTCCCGATCTTCAACACCATGATGCGCATCGACAAATCCCTAATCGAAGCCGCACGCGACGCTGGCGCCAGTGGGGCGCAAATTCTGTGGAACGTGATCATCCCGCTGACCAAACCCGGCATTATGATCGGCACAATCTTCGTAGTCACACTCGTCATGGGTGATTTCATCACCGTGCGGTTTATGTCGGGGTCCCAGTCCGCCAATGTTGGCCGCCTGATCTCGAACGACATCGCGTTGCTGCAATACCCAAGTGCGTCAGCCACGGCGATTGTGCTGCTGGCCACTGTGCTCATCACCATTGCGATCCTGCTGCGCTTTGTTGATATCCGGAAGGAGCTGTAATGGAACCGCGCACGCGTTCATTCTACATCCTCAGTGCCTTTTTCGCGCTGTTTATCCTGTTCCTCTACGGACCCACGATTACCATCGGCATTCTGTCGTTTCAGGGGGAGGGTGGCGGCCTAACCTTCCCGATGCGCGGCGTATCCCTTTATTGGTTCCGTGATCTGTTTGAACAACAGGCCGTAGGCGACATCTGGGGCAGTTTTAGACGTAGTTTTGTGCTTGGCCTGATGGTGATGGTGGTGACGGTTGTTGTTTCGGTCATGGGCGGGCTGGCGTTTCGCAGCAGATTTCCAGGTTCAAATATCTTGTTCTACCTGATCATCACGTCACTGGTGATCCCATCAATCCTGATTTCGCTGGGCGTTGGTTTGCTGTTTTCGCAATCAGGCCTTGATGTGCATTGGTCGACATCTGGCTTCGGATCGCAACTAACATGGACCCTGCCGTTCGGGTTGCTGATTATGTTCGCTGTCTTCAACCGTTTCGACAAAAGCTATGAGGAAGCTGCCCGAGATCTGGGCGCGACCCCGTGGCAAACCCTGCGCCATGTTGTGCTGCCCATTATTGCGCCTTCGCTGATCGGTGTCGCTTTGTTCGGTTTCACACTGAGCTATGACGAGTTTGCCCGCACGCTTTTGACATCAGGCAGCTACAATACACTACCTCTCGAAATCTACGGAATGACCACTAACGTTACATCGCCCGTTCTTTATGCTTTAGGGACACTGACGACCGTCTTTTCCCTGATTATCATCGGCGTCTTTCTTTGTGTTGCTCTGATCGCGAACAAGCGCCGCGCCCGCCACGGCTCGGATGCAGGCAAGGGCCACTTATGATCGTCATCATCAACCCAAACAGCACCCAGTCGATGACGACGGCAATGGTCGAAACTGCACGCAAGGCTGCGCCTGAGGCACATGTAGTTGGCTGGACATCAGCAGGTGGCCCACCCGCAATTCAAGGCGAGCAGGACGGAAACGCAGCAATCCCGCCACTGTTGGAACTCGTAAAGAAGGCCGATGAGGCAGGAGCGCGCGCAATCATCATAGGTTGTTTTGATGATACCGGTCTTAGCGCAGCACGCGCGTTAGCGACATGTCCGGTCATTGGCATCGGGCAAGCGGCCTACCATCTGGCATCCCTTTTTGGCCAAAGTTTTTCTGTCGTGACAACGCTGGATGTTTCAGTCCCGGTCCTCAGCGCAAATGTCAGCGATTACGGGCTGGACAAAAACCTAGGGCGCATTCGGGCGAGTGGCGTGCCGGTTCTTGCCCTTGAAGATGATCGCGCCAATGCAACAGAGAAAGTTAAGGCCGAGATCAGAGCAGCCGTACGGGAAGACAACATCAAGAGCGTCGTGCTTGGCTGCGCAGGCATGGTGCACATCGTTGAGGAAAGCGACGACATTTCCATCAAGCTGGTCGATGGCGTTCAAGCCGCGGTCCGTTTTGCGACGATGCTCTAAATTGGTGGGCGTACCTTCTTCAATTTCGTCGAGAGACCGACACTGCTAAGCTGGCATTCGCCGCACGACAGAAAATCAGTAAAATTGGGCTCAGAGCCGCCTTGCGGCGGTGCAGAAAGAATTCGGGGTTCACGGTTGTTTGAATGTCGGCTCACTCCGTTGACGTTTTGCCGCCTCGCACCCGCAGCCAACTTCCGGTTTCCGCCCAAATTGACCGACGCGGTCTTGTGTTCAGGCGACGATTTTGGGCGGAGAGCGGAAGCCACTGGGACGACTCGGCGCGAGATTTAGTGACATGCTCTTTGACCTATATCACAGCTAATGTTCTGAAAAGTGTTATGAACTCTCTTTTTCGAATTCGCGGTCTCTTAACTTCAGTCGAGTGATCAGGAAGACGGGTTTTCATGGTGATCCGCCGCATCCCTTTGCCAGCTCTTTTTGTCTTACTCACCTTGATCATGGGCACCCTCAGCATGGGACAGGAACAGCCCTCGGATCAATTGAACGAAACGCCAGTTTTAGATCTCATCTCGTCGCGGTGCACGTTTTGTCATGGTCAGGCACTTACGCTCGAGTTCAGCAGACGGATATTGTTTTCGAATGGACCAACTGCGCTTGATGAGTTGCTTGCACAGCATCATGCGCCAAATGCTGAGGAGCGAGATGCAATTATGGATTTTTTGTCGAAGCAATTGATTGAGACGGAGCAATAACCAAAGCAAAGTTCTGCGCCGGTTTTGCCATTGCCCCAGAACGTCAAACGAGTACCGCACAGCAGACTTTGGTTCATCTGGCAGCGAATGACTGCTTTTCCCTGCGGTTTCAATGGGTCGACGCAACACTTTAATCTTTTTGGAAAGATGGAGTGTTTACGATGAAGTACCGGACGCGGACGTTTTACACGAACAAACAGAAGTCGGAGATGTGGGACCGATGGCAACGCGGGGAGTCGATGAGTTCGATTGGGCGACACTTCAATCGCGCGTCGTCTTCGATCTTTCCTCATTTGGCGCAGTTTGGCGGGATCCGGCCACCTGATCGCAAACGGTCGCGATATGCTTTGAGCCTGATTGAGCGGGAAGAAATTTCTCGTGGGTTTGTCGCAAAACGGTCCCTTCGGTCAATCGCCGAAAGCCTGAACCGGTCGCCGTCGACGATCAGTCGAGAGGTTCGCAAGAATGGTGGGCGTCAAGCCTATCGCGCCACCCGTTCA
>Ga0209199_1001797_pt1 | contig 24485 bp, 20 predicted proteins | sample COGITO_mtgs_1105_7_FD_184805 | JGI IMG/M metagenome (GOLD analysis project Ga0209199, IMG submission 184805) | Pelagic marine microbial communities from North Sea - COGITO_mtgs_110523 (SPAdes) (version 2) | ecosystem: Environmental > Aquatic > Marine > Epipelagic ...
TTTGAGGAACGTATGAAAGCGGTGATGAATGAATTGGAAAAAAATGATGATATTATTTTATTTATCGATGAAATTCATACAATTGTTGGTGCCGGTGGCGCCACGGGAAGTTTGGATGCCTCTAACATGTTTAAACCTGCATTGGCACGTGGCGAACTGCAATGTGTAGGTGCTACAACACTTGATGAATACAGACAGCATATAGAAAAAGATGGAGCGCTTGAACGCCGTTTTCAAAAGGTAATTGTAGAGCCAACAACGGTTAGTGAAACAATTGAAATATTAAACAATATAAAAAACAAATACGAAGATCATCATAATGTAGAATATACAGACGAAGCAATTGAAGCTTGTGTTAAATTAACGAATCGTTATATGACCGATCGGTTTTTACCAGATAAAGCAATTGACGCATTGGACGAAGCAGGCTCTAGAGTTCACATCACAAATATTGATGTACCTGACCAAATTGTGGAATTAGAAACACAACTTGAAGAAGTAAAAGCAACTAAAAATTCTGTGGTTAAAAAGCAAAAATACGAAGAAGCCGCCAAACTAAGAGATGACGAAAAACGTCTAGAAAAGAGTCTTGCAGAAGCGCAAGAAAAATGGGAAACAGAGTCTAAATTAAACCGAATTGTAGTCACTGAAGATAATGTTGCTGAAGTAGTTTCTATGATGACCAGCATTCCTGTAAACCGAATCGCTCAAAAAGAAAGTAATAAATTATCCAAACTTCCAGAGCTTATAAACGGAAAAGTAATTGGGCAAGACGAGGCGGTTTCAAAGGTTGTGAAAGCCATTCAGAGGAATCGTGCTGGACTTAAAGACCCCAATAAGCCTATTGGGTCATTTATCTTTTTAGGACAAACTGGTGTTGGTAAAACACAGCTTGCTAAAGTACTTGCTAGAGAATTATTTGATAGTGAAGATGCACTTATAAGAATTGACATGAGCGAGTACATGGAAAAATTCGCCATCTCAAGATTGGTTGGCGCCCCTCCTGGATACGTTGGTTATGAAGAAGGTGGACAACTCACCGAAAAAATTCGCCGGAAACCTTACGCGGTCGTTCTTTTAGATGAAATTGAAAAAGCACATCCAGATGTATTTAACATGCTGCTTCAAGTTCTTGATGATGGCTTTTTAACAGATAGCTTGGGTCGGAAAATTGACTTCAGTAATACGATCATCATCATGACTTCTAATATTGGTGCTCGAAAACTGAAAGATTTTGGCTCAGGGGTTGGATTTGGAACTTCCGCTCAAAAATCTCAAGAAAGTTCAAACGCACGCTCAGTAATTGAAAATGCACTCAAGAAAGCATTTGCACCAGAGTTTCTAAATAGAATTGATGATGTAGTCGTGTTTAACAACTTAGAAAAAGAAGATATTGATAAAATTATTGATATCGAACTTGAAAAACTTCTAAAGCGTATTTCAGAATTGGGATATACTTTAAAACTAAGCAAGAAAGCAAAAAGTTTTATTGCTGAAAAAGGATTTGACAAGCAATACGGTGCACGTCCTTTAAAGCGCGCCATTCAAAAATATGTTGAAGATGCCTTAGCAGAAGAAATCATTAAATCCAATGTACATGATGGTGATACCATTACGATGGATATTGGCAAAGATGACACTAAATTAGACGTCAACATAACGTCGCCCAATGAGGCGAAAGAATTGTAAAAAAAACCTCACAATGTGAGGCTTTTTTTTAGGTTTTCAATCAAATAACACATCGTTTTCTAACTCAAGTGTTTGAATAAACTTGATGGCATTTTCGATATCGTTATGAAGCACTCTATCTTCAGTTACTTTTGGGATTTCAGTTCTAAAACTAGATAAAATTGCTGTTAAAAACGGAGACGTTTTTTGGTCTCTAAAAAATAATGCTTGAGAAGCATTCAGTAATTCAATCGCTAAAATGCGTTCTACATTTTCTAAAACCTGATAGGCTTGAATAGCCGCGTTGGCACCCATACTCACATGATCTTCTTGACCATTGGAAGACACAATAGAATCGACACTTGCTGGTGTTGCTAATTGCTTATTGGCACTTACAATGCTCGCTGCTGTGTATTGCGGAATCATAAACCCAGAATTTAAACCTGACTTTTCAACCAAAAAAGAAGGCAACTCTCGCAGGCCTGAAACCAACTGATAGGTTCTTCGTTCCGAAATATTACCCAATTCAGACATGGCTATTTTTAAAAAATCAAACCCAAAAGCTAAGGGTTGACCGTGAAAATTTCCGCCAGAAATAATTTTATCGTCTTTAGTAAAAATGTTAGGATTATCGGTTACTGCATTTATTTCAGTAATAAAGGTATTCATCACAAACATCAAAGTATCTTTAGTAGCGCCATGAACTTGCGGCATACATCGAAACGAATATGGATCTTGAACATGTTTTTTGTGCTGCTTCATTAATTCGCTATCTTCTAAGAAATTCAGAATACGGTTCGCCGTTTTTATCTGTCCATTGTGGGGACGCACCAAATGCACTAAAGGGTCAAAAGGCTCCAGTCGTCCGTCGTAAGCATCTAATGACATGGCACCTATGAGATCCGCCATGTAGGACAATTTGAAAGATTTCAATAACGAATGTACGCCGTAAGCCGTCATAAATTGTGTGCCATTTAATAACGCCAAACCTTCTTTGGACTGAAGTGTAATTGGCTCCCAATCAAACGCCCTTAAAAGTTCAGAAGCAGAAGCCTGAACCCCTTTATACCAAACCATTCCTTCTCCAATCAGTGGCAACGCTAAATGTGCTAAGGGCGCAAGATCCCCAGAAGCACCCAACGATCCTTGAGTATAAATGACTGGTAAAATATCGTTATTATAAAATGACACCAAACGGTTCACTGTTGCTAACTGAATGCCACTATGCCCATAACTCAAAGATTTTATTTTCAACAAAAGCATGAGCTTTATGATTGGCTTAGGAACAAAATCTCCAGTGCCACACGCGTGAGAGCGTACTAAATTTTCTTGTAATTTTGTAAGGTTTTCAGAATGAATTCTCACATCATACAATGACCCAAACCCTGTATTTATTCCATAAATTGGATCAGAAGTTGATGCGATTTTTTGATCTAAATAATCCCGACAGTCTTGAATTTTTTGAATAACTTCGTCTGAAAGTTTAATCTGTGAACCTTCAAATACTATGGTTCTAAGAGTTGATATGCTTAACGCTTTGGTACTTATAATGTGCATTTAATTGGTGTTTTTGTTGCTCAAAATTGAACATTCCATAATAGATATGCAAATAATTGTTAATTTTTTAATTTTTTAAGATGATTAACTTATTTTTGATGACATATTTAATTAAATTTTATAATAATATAAAGATGAAATCAACACTCACTCTATTTTCAGCAATCCTTTTATTCGGGTCTTGTTCTCAAGCACCAAAAGACTACACAACGCTTTCTGGAAAAATTACCAATGTGAATGAATTTAAAAACATAACCATAAGCAATAGAAAGGGTTACACTAAAAACATCAAAGTCAACGATAATGGGGTTTTCAGCGACACACTGCATATAAGTGACGGAATTTATCAATTTTCTGATGGTAATGAAGTTGGGAAGATATATTTAAAAAATGACAATACCATTTCATTTACACTAGACACCAAAGCTTTTGATGAAACTTTGAAATTTGAAGGAGACGATGCCGATCAAAGCAATTTTATAATCACCAACAGTCTGTTACAAGAAACTTATTTATCTGAAGATTTTTTTGACAGTACTGAGGCTGAATTTTCAAAAACATTTGACAAATTAGAAATTGCATACGAAGCCTTAAAAAATGACTATAAACAACTTGATGTTGCTTACTTTGAAAACCAAGACAAAGATTTTAAATCCATGCAAAAAGCTTACAAAAATTATTTCATGGACAAACTTGAAATGCGCAAGCTATTTGCAAAAGGAACTACATCTCCTACATTTTCAAATTACGAAAACCATCGCGGCGGAACGACTTCTTTAAGCGATTTGAAAGGAAAATATGTATACATCGATATTTGGGCAACTTGGTGTGGCCCTTGCAAGGTTGAGATTCCATTTTTGAAAGAATTAGAATCAAAATACCACAATAAAAACATTGAATTCGTTAGCATTTCTGTGGACGACGATAGACGTAGTGGAACAATGGAAAAAGCACATGCGGCTTGGAAAACGATGGTCACTGAAAAAGAGCTAACGGGGGTTCAATTATTTACTGGGTCTGGATGGAAAGCAGACTTCGTTCAAGATTATAAAGTGAATGGCATCCCTCGATTTCTATTAATAGCTCCCGACGGAACTATTGTAGATGCAGATGCCCCTCGCCCCTCTAGTAAAAAACTCATTGTACTTTTTGAAGAACTCAGCATTTAAAAACTTACAAAAACGTACTCAGTTGTAGTTCATTAATTCCTTCGTGAGATGTGTGGGCAATCGCTTTTCCGTCTTTTATAACAATCACTTGTGGCGATTGGTGCTGCACCTCAAAGCGTTCAGCAATATCGTTGGAAATATCTCTATGGTTTAATAAATCTAAATAATAGGCTCCAAATTCATTTTCTGCATAACTAAAATGCGCTATGAAATCGGCTAATACAAAACGACTTATACTACAGCGTGTCGAATGTTTAAATATCAATTGAGGCGTTTTAAACGAAGTGCTAATAATAGCATCTAATTGATCTGAAGATTCAAGTTGTTGACCTGGCCAGCTTGAATCTTTAGTTTCAGATTTAAATAATGAATCGAAAATTCCCATAGTGTCTAATTTGTTTATTTTTATCAAACTGACTTAAAGTCAGTTAATTAAGTTTAAAAATGTCATTTTGTCGTTACATAAAAAACGGTAAGGTTATTGAAAATAATTTAATTAAAAAACCCATTATGAACTTTGACAATTATACGATAAAAACTCAAGAAGCCCTACAACATGCACAACAAATTGCGCAAAGTTATGGCCATCAACAAATCGAAAACGAACATCTATTCAAAGCAATTTACGAAGTAGATCAAAATGTGTTACCGTTTCTTTTCAAAAAACTAAACCTCAACTCGAATTTGTTATTACAGATTTTGGAAAAAGAACTCGAATCCTTTTCTAAAGTGAGTGGAGGTGATATCACGCTTTCAAGAAACGCTATGAAATCACTCAACGAAGCAGCTATTGTTGCCAAAAAATCAGGTGGTGAATTTGTAGCCATCGAAGATTTGCTGTTAGCAATCTTTAATTCAAAAAGTAAAATATCACAAATCCTAAAAGATCAAGGCGTTACTGAAAAAGACCTGAAAGCATCTATTGAAAGCTTACGAAAAGGACATACTGTGAAATCTCAAAACCAAGAAGAAACTTATAATGCTCTGAATAAATATGCCAAAAATCTTAACCAGATGGCCAAAGACAACCGCTTGGACCCTGTTATTGGACGTGATGAAGAAATCAGGCGTATTCTTCAAATACTATCAAGACGTACCAAAAACAATCCAATTTTGGTTGGCGAACCAGGGACAGGAAAAACAGCCATAGCCGAAGGATTGGCTCATAGAATCATAGCGGGTGATATTCCCGAAAACCTAAAAGACAAGCAAATTTTTGCCCTCGACATGGGTGCCTTGATTGCTGGAGCCAAATATAAAGGTGAATTTGAAGAACGCTTAAAATCGGTGATCAAAGAAGTCACTGAGAGTGAGGGTGATATTGTCCTTTTTATCGATGAGATACATACTTTGGTAGGTGCAGGTGGAGGGCAAGGCGCTATGGATGCCGCTAATATTTTGAAACCTGCCTTGGCCCGCGGCGAGTTGAGAGCGATTGGTGCAACTACTTTGGATGAATACCAAAAATATTTTGAGAAAGACAAGGCACTTGAAAGACGTTTCCAAAAAGTCATTGTTAATGAGCCGGACACCGAGAGTGCCATTTCAATTCTTAGAGGCATCAAAGAAAAGTATGAAACACATCACAAAGTTAGGATCAAAGACGAGGCTATTATTGGAGCAGTTGAACTCTCTACACGTTACATTAGCAATCGTTTTTTGCCAGACAAAGCCATTGATTTGATGGATGAAGCTGCTTCTAAACTACGGATGGAAATCAATTCAAAACCAGAAGAATTAGATGTATTGGATCGAAAAGTCATGCAATTGGAAATTGAAATTGAGGCTATTAAACGAGAAAAAGACGAAACAAAACTTAAATCTCTTAAAGCTGATTTGGCAAACATTAAAGAGGACCGTAATAGCTTGGAGGCGAAATGGCGCAGTGAAAAAGAGCTTGTAGAAGCGATTCAAACGGCAAAATCTGATATTGAGAATTTTAAAAATGAAGCTGAAAAAGCGGAACGGGATGGAGACTATGGGAAGGTCGCAGAAATTCGCTACGGTAAAATAAAAAATACTGAAGCACAGCTGCAATCCCTTCAAAAAAAATTGACTAAAAACCAAGATAGCGCATTGATCAAGGAAGAAGTTACCTATGAAGACATAGCGGAGGTCGTAGCAAAATGGACAGGTATCCCAGTTACAAAAATGATTGAATCGGATCGCGAAAAACTTTTAAAATTAGAAGAAGTACTTCACAAGCGCGTCATTGGACAAACCGAAGCGGTAACGGCTGTGAGTGATGCGGTACGTAGAAGTCGATCTGGATTACAAAACCCTAATAAACCAATCGGCACATTTCTGTTTTTAGGCACTACGGGAGTGGGTAAAACAGAATTAGCAAAAACATTAGCAGCCTATTTGTTTGATGACGAAAATGCGCTCACACGAATTGACATGAGTGAATACCAAGAGCGTCATGCGGTCAGCCGTTTGGTAGGTGCACCTCCAGGATATGTTGGCTATGAAGAAGGGGGGCAACTGACGGAAGCTGTGCGGCGCAAGCCTTATTCGGTGGTATTATTGGATGAAATTGAAAAAGCACATCCCGATACTTTTAATCTCTTACTACAAGTTCTTGACGAAGGTCGATTGACAGATAACAAAGGGCGTATTGCTGATTTTAAAAATAGTATCATCATCATGACTTCTAATTTGGGAAGTGAGCTGATACAAGAAAAGTTTGAAACGATTCCTAATATTAAAACTGCGATGGAATCTGCTAAAATTGAAGTCTTAAGGTTATTGAAAAAATCGATGCGCCCAGAGTTTTTAAACAGAATTGATGATACTGTTTTATTCACACCTTTAACTCAAAAAAATATTGAGGCTATTGTGAGTTTACAACTAAAAAATGTCTCCAAACTCATTAAAAAACAAGGAGTTACATTTGATACGACTGGAGAAGCTATTAAATATTTAGCAAAAAAAGGCTACCAACCCGAATATGGCGCACGTCCCGTAAAACGTGTCATTCAAAAAGAAGTTCTCAATGCTTTAAGTAAAAAACTTTTAGCAGGTGCCATCACAAAAGACAGCATCATATTACTAGATGCATTTGATGATCAACTTGTATTTAGAAATGAAAGTGATTTAACTTCTGACAAACTGTAACAATTTTAATTTAGGCTCGTCATATAAGTGTTGGTTAGTTAGTTAAAAAGCAATGTGAATTCTCTTCAACAGAACAGCATTGCTTTTTATTTTTTAGTATATTTATTTATCTTAAAATACCAATATGAAAAAAGTACTAAGCGCACTGTTTCTACTTTTGTGGGCGACTTTAACCCAAGCACAAGAACCTGTTGAAAATGCCGTCACAAGTTTTTATTTTATCCGTCATGCGGAAAAAAACAATTTAAATCCAGCCGACAAAGATCCTAATTTGGTAACGAAAGGCATTTTGAGAGCGGCGAGTTGGAGTTCGGTTTTTAATAATGTTGATTTTGATATCATTTACACAACCGATTATAATCGAACACGTAACACAGCCCTTCCAATCGCAGAAAAAAAGAAACGTTCTCTGACTTACTACAGTCCAAACGATTTTGACAGTGTGCGCTTTATGAAAAAAAACTTCGGCAAAACAGTATTAATTGTTGGGCATAGCAACACGGTTCCTGCAATGGTAAACGCGCTTATTGGAAAAAATCAATACAAACAAATAAAAGAAACCAATTACGCGAACCTATACATTATAAATATTACTGAATCTGGAGAGATTATTCATCAACTCTTAGACATCGAATAATATTTTGCTTAGTTTTGACCACTGATGAAAAAGTCTGTTAACATATTAAATAAAAAAGCTCGATTTACGTATGAACTCTTAGATACGTACATAGCTGGTATTGTATTAACCGGAACTGAAATCAAATCAATTCGAGAGAGTAAAGCGTCGATTACTGAAAGTTTTTGTGAGTTTAATTTAAGAGGCGAGCTTTTTGTGATTAACATGACCATTCAAGAATATGATTTTGGGAATCATTACAACCACGCTCCCAAAGCTGAACGAAAGTTATTACTCAATAAAAAAGAGCTCAAAAAACTTGAAAAGGAGGTGAAAAATTCGGGGCTGACCATCATTCCTCTCAAACTATTCATCAATGACAAGGGCTTTGCAAAACTAAGAATTTCGCTAGCAAAAGGTAAAAAACTTTTTGACAAACGGGAGACCATAAAAGACCGCGACAACAAACGTGATTTAGACCGTGTGAAGAAGAATTTTAAGTAAGTTGTTGGAACGTTAGGGTTTCATTGATATATAGAACACTTTTTGTAACAACCCCCCAACTCAATCGTCTTAAAAATTACGACCCTAAAATAAACACCATGCGCTATTTAATAGGATTACTTCTTTGCTCTCTTTCTGTTTCTGCTCAACTCAAAGGCAGTATTTCAGATATTGACAGTCAACCCATTTCGTTTGTTAATATTTATATTGAAAATTCCTATACAGGTACGACCTCAAATGAACAGGGGAATTATGAATTGGCGCTTTCAGAACCAGGCGTCTACAACATTGTTTTTCAGTTTTTGGGGTTTAAAACACAGACCCAAACCATTGAAATTAAAAAATTTCCTTATGCTTTAGACATCACTTTATTAGAAGAAAACATTTCTTTAAATGAAGTGGTGATTTCTTCCAAAGAAAACCCTGCCGATCGTATTATACGTGCCGCTATTACCACACGAAAAGCGCAACTAGAAAAAATAAATGCATATTCTGCAGATTTTTATTCCAAAGGCATCATCAGACTCAAAAATGCTCCAAAGAAATTTTTTGGTCAAGAAATAGGCGATTTAGACGGAGCCTTAGATTCCACGCGCTCGGGAATTTTGTATCTGTCAGAAACGGTTTCAAAAATAAATTACGAAAAGCCTGACAAACTTTCAGAAAAAATAATCGCCTCCAAAGTGAGTGGTGATTCCAACGGATTCAGTTTCAATAATGCGAGTGATATTGATTATAATTTTTACAACAACACGATTCAAATGGGTTCAGAAATTGTATCGCCAATTGCCGATTATGCCTTTAATTATTACCGTTACAAACTCGAAGGAATTTTTTATGACAATGGCGGGCGTTTGATTAATAAAATTAAAGTGATTCCGCGTCGTAAAAACGACCGTGTGTTTTCAGGTGTCATTTACATTGTGGAAGATCAATGGGGGTTCTACGGCCTCGAGCTCAGTGTTACTGGCAGTCAAATTCAATCGACTGCAGTGGATATGATCACTTTCAAACAAAACGCGTCTTACGACAAAGAGAGCGATTACTGGGTATTGCGTTCTCAAACAATTAGTTTTGAGTTTGGATTCTTAGGGTTTAATGGAAATGGAAGTTTTGTTGCCAATTATTCGAATTATAAACTCAATCCCGATTTTGATAAAACCGTATTTACAAATGAAGTGTTAGCCTTTGAGCCAGAAGCCAATAAAAAAGATTCTACCTTTTGGAATACGCTCCGCCCCGTTCCTTTGACGATTGAAGAGTTTAAAGATTATATTAAAAAGGACAGTCTTCAAATTTTATACAATTCCAAAACATACCTAGACTCCTTGGATACTAAAAACAATAAATTTAAACTTGGAAACTTAATTTCTGGATATACCTACGAAAATTCTTTTGAAGACAAGGAGTTTCGCATCAGCAGTCCGTTGGCTGGGCTCAACTTCAATACCGTTCAGGGATTTAATGCGAATGTAGATGTCAATTACACCAAGCGCTACGATGAATTTAAAAATTACCTTGCTATAGAAAACCAAGTAAATTATAGTTTAGACACACAGACCCTTCGAGGTACTATCGGTTTAAAATATAAGTTTAATAATATCAATGATTTAAATATAGGGTTGAGTACGGGTATAAAAGTACAACAGTACAACGATCAAGAGCCTATCTCGAACCTCATTAATGAGCTGAGTAGTTTGCTTTTTGAGGATAATTATATGAAATTATTTGAAAACCGATTTGTTAAAATAAACTATGGTCAGGAACTTTTTAATGGCTTTCGATTTGGAACGGCCCTCAGTTTTGAAAACCGTAGAGGGCTCTTTAATTCTACCGACTATACATTCCTTAATCAGGATGTCAAATCTTATACAAGTAACAACCCTCTAGACCCTTTAAATTTTGAATCAGCACCCTTTGAAAATCACAACATTCTTAAATTTAAGTTCAAAGGGGCTTTTCGGTTTGGACAAAAATACCTCAGTTTTCCGGGCAGTAAATTCAACTTAAACTCCACTAAATATCCGAAATTAAATTTTAGTTTTGAAAAAGGATTTGGAGCTACAAATTCCCAGTATAATTATGACCACTTAAGCGCCAACCTCTCTCAAAACTTTAGTCTTGAAAACAAAGGAAATCTTAGTTATAACTTATTAGGAGGTACTTTTTTCGGCACTTCCACAACGGCGTTTATGGACTCTAAACACCTTATTGGAAATCAAACCCATGTTAGCCTCGACGATAGGTATTTATCAAGTTTTAAAAACGTGGGGTATTATAATTTTAGCACCTCTGAAGATTATTTTGAATACCACCTAGAACATGATTTTAAGGGCTATCTATTAGGGAAAATCCCATTGATCAATAAACTGAATTACAACTTGATTCTTGGATTTCATGGATTTTCGGCAAAAGAACAAAAACCGTATCAAGAATATAGTTTAGGAATTAATAATATTGGCTGGAAAAAATACCGTTTTTTAAGAGTTGATTATGTGCGGTCTTATCACTCTGGTTTTGTAAACGACGGCGTGTTATTTGGGGTTAGTTTCTAGTTTTTATTTTCTAAAAGGGGTACAAACTTAAAGTTTCCTAATTCGTGTTTTTCAAATTCTTTGGCACCTTTTCGAATATAGAGCGTCATTATTTGATCGGCGTCCCCCACAGGAATCACTAAACGTCCTCCAATTTTTAGTTGAGACAGTAATGGTTTTGGAACAAAAGGTGCCCCAGCAGTTACAATAATGCTATCAAAAGGAGCTTCTTCTTTTAGCCCTTTATAGCCATCTCCAAAAATTAAGCGTTTGGCCACATACCCGATTTTTGGTAAAAATTGGCTCGTCTTTTTAAACAATTCTAGCTGACGTTCAATGCTATATACTTGCGCACCCAACAAACAAAGTACTGCTGTTTGATAGCCACTTCCAGTACCAATTTCAAGGATTTTATCACCTGATTTCACTTCTAGCAATTCGGATTGAAATGCGACAGTGTACGGCTGTGAAATGGTTTGACTGGCTGCAATTGGGAACGCCTTATCTTGGTAGGCATGTTCTAAAAAACCAGAGTCCATAAACAAGTGTCTCGGAATGGATCCGATAGCCTCTAAAACGGCCGGATTAGTAATGCCTTTAGAAGCTAAAATCGCCACTAATTGTTTCCGAAGTCCTTGATGCTTAAATGTGTCTTTCAAAATCATGCATAAAATGAAGAGAATACTTCATAATTAAAAAGGTAAAGATAAACTAAACACCAAATGATGTCAAATTATTGATATCCAATTATTATATTTATAATAACGATTATGTATACTATTTTTTAATAAAATTTTGTTCGGATATTAAAAATGGAATAAGCCTGCTATTAAAAAAATAATTGGAGTGCGTCCTTATTGCTAGAGCAACAGCCAAGCCTAGTACCGCAAAAATACCACCGCCAACCATACCAACTATTCCAATGGAGATGGTCTCTTTTAATCCTATTTTTTTTATTCATTTTTATTGAGTCGTAGTGACTAAAGTATAAACACTGTTCTTATTTGTTTTCCGCTTTTGTTATTTTATGATTTAAGTCTTTACTAAGCGCATCTCTGTTTAAGAAAAGGTATGCAGTCGCAAGCCTTAAAAAAGAGGGCGTGACATAAAACAGCCCTTTTTTTCCTACAAGTCGACCATCAGCTTCTGTTCCCCAAGAATTTTTTATGACATAGTATTTATTGTTTTCCGAATCCCTTGTGGTTCCAATAATTTGTACCGCATGATCTAGTGATAGTGTTCCGTTGAGATATAGACTGTCTTTATACTCTTGTGTTATTATTTGATTTTTGACGGGTTTATGTAATCCAATTCCACTTGCCATAAGGTTTGTACTTTCGTCAGTTACACCAAATCCTTCGGGGATATAACCAATTCCCGTCGCAGGATCAAAAATGTAATGATTGGCCGCACTGATAGCAACAACTAACGAATAATTATACTCTAGTGCATGATCAACAACATTTTGATATTCATCCAAAGGAATATTAAATACCGTTGTATCTGCATAATCTAATTGAAATCCGCTTACTTTATTTGAAAACTCGTAATAAGGAATTAGCCCCGTATTATAGAGTGATACGGTATTATTCCAATCGACTCCTACCACTTCCTTAGAAAACGTTTGTGGTGTATATTCTTTCCCTTTGAATTGAAATGTTTTTGGAGGAATGCCTAAATACATATTAATTAAGCTTGACAGTACTTTTTTGGGATTAAAAGACAATGGGGTTGTCTTCATTCTGTCTTGAAAAAATTGTAGATTCGATTTAATTAAACTCGCCATTTCTTGTTCATAAAGTTTATTTGGACCTAATTTAGGCATGTATGCTTCTCTTGGCATTAAACCATGTTTTGACACATTGTAGGCGTAATCTGAAGGCGCTCCACCATCGTTAAACAAAGGCATTCTTAAATTAAGCCCTTCAATAAGTGACCCATAATCATTATAATAAGAAATATAAAATTCGGATAGATTGAGCGTGTCTTTTCCTTTTCTTAGAACTTCAGATTCTGCCCAAGAGGAGGTAGCATAACTCCAACAGGTACCTGTTAATCCTTGATTTTTAACTTTGGTGTGAGGGACTAATTGAAGTTTTTTAGTAAATTGGTAGGTTTTGATTTTAGTATCCGTAGAATCGACGGTTTTATTTTGACTGATTAATGGACTGGAAAATAATAATGCGACTAAGGCTAATTTTAAACATTTTTTCATCATAAGTAGGTTTTAAATTCAAATTAACTAAAAATAATAAAAACAGCCAAACTTCTACTAAATAATTTTGGGAGAGTGCTCGGAAAACTCTAATAGTATTGACTAAGTAAATGTACTTACCCATAAGTTTATGATTTTAATCATCCTATTAATTAGGACATTTTTGACTTTACTTATTAAATATAAGTTTAGAAAAAAAATTAATATATTTGAATTAACCCGTTGTGCATTTTAAATAATGCTAATTTTAATATTGTTAATATTTCTGTGAAACACAAATTTGTTGATATACTGAACGATTGTTAGCGCTGTTATTTTAGATATTACTCTGGTTTTAAATTCTTTAAAGGTTTTAGCGTAATTACGCCTTATTATAAATTGGTCGCACAGCTGAGAGAATAATGTTTCTATTCTTTTTCTCTTTTTTCTAAACACATAAGGTTGTTTTTTATAATTCTTTTGATTGTTTCTCATTGGTGTATTTAGTTTAATATTACATGATTCAAACAGGTTGAGTTGAATTTTAGCAGACAAATAACCTCTATCACCTATTAAGGTGCAATCACTTATTTGCATCTAAATATCTTTGAGATAATTAATATCGTGTACAGAAGCAGGGCTTAAATCTATACTTTGAAAAACACCATTTACAGAACAAACTGCATGTAATTTATAGCCATAGAAATTGGAGTTTTGCGCAGCACAAAAACCTTTGTCGGGAAAGGCATAAACATCTTCTTTACAGATTCTTGGCGCTATTTTTTTTGGAAGTTTTCTGAATAAATCATTTTCACTGTCTATTCCCATAAATTCAGCTGTTAAACTCAAACTAATAAGTTCTAAATCGATAAGCTTAGGTTGACGCCTTTGATAGGCTAAAAGCTGTTCTTTTGATATTTTTCTTAATACTTCCAATATTCTTTCGTAATTTACATTTAAGTTGTTCATCTCTAATGATTTGTAGCTAGATCAATTTACTGATTTTTAGTAAGATGAGCAACTTTTATATTTTAAATCATAATGTACAACGGGTTACATTTATATTCTCAAGAAAACATATTTTAACTTGGTCTAAATCAGTAAATATTAATATTGATAATTTTAAACATAAAGGTATTACTATAGGCATCAATTTTAAATCACTATGTAACAATCGGCGTAATTAAGTAATAAACAGTAACTTTTATGTAATGAGCGGGTAGAATGTTTCTTAAATACATGTTCATTATAATTTATCAAATGATAAGCGCTTAATAATAGATGTACGTCCATCATCATTACCAATCTTAAAATAGACTATTTTTTAATAAAATTTTGTTCGGATATTAAAAATGGAATAAAAAAATCATAATTTTACAAAAACTCACATTATGAAGCTAAAAGCAGGCGTATTAGGGGCTGGTCATCTCGGAAAAATCCATCTTAAACTACTCCAACAATCTGAAAAATATGAACTAGCAGGGTTTTACGACCCTGACGCTTCCAATGGAAAAAAGGTTGAAAGTGAATTTGGTTACAAATTTTTTAATTCCTTAGAAGCACTTATTGAAGCTGTAGATGTGGTCGATATTGTAACCCCTACACTTTCTCATTTTAAATGTGCCATCAAAGCCATTACAAAAGGAAAGCATGTGTTTATTGAAAAACCAATCACAAATACTGTTGAAGAAGCCGAACAAATTCGTTTGTTGGTTTCAGAAAACAACCTCAGAGGACAGGTTGGGCATGTAGAGCGTTTTAATCCCGCATTTAAAGCCGTTAAAAACGACATCCAATCACCCATGTTTATTGAAACACACCGATTGGCTGAATTCAACCCTCGGGGCACAGATGTTCCTGTAGTTTTAGATTTAATGATTCATGATATTGACATTATATTAAGTGTTGTCAAATCGCCTGTCAAAAACATTACGGCGAGTGGGGTTTCTGTAATTAGTGAAACTCCTGACATTGCCAATGCGCGTATTGAATTTGAAAATGGCTGTGTTGCCAATCTTACAGCCAGTCGAATTTCTATGAAAAACATGCGAAAAAGTCGTTTTTTCCAGAAAGATGCTTACATCAGTGTTGACTTTTTAGAGAAACAAGTGGAAGTAGTGAAAATGAAAGAGGCTCCAGAAACTCCAGGAGATTTTGACATGGTCTTACAAAATGCCGAAGGTATTAAAAAACAAATCTATTTTGAAAACCCTGAAATTGAGCCAAATAACGCTATTTTAGACGAATTAGAAAGTTTTGCTGACGCTATTAATAATAACACCGCACCTATTGTAACGCTTAAAGATGCAACAGATGCCTTGAGAGTTGCTTATCAAATTATAGATTGTTTTAAATAAATAAGTATAGAAGTATGAAAACTATTGCAGTTATTGGAGCCGGAACCATGGGTAATGGGATTGCACATGCATTTGCGCAAGCAGGTTTTAAAGTTCAATTAATCGATATAAATGAAACAGCACTGACAAAAGCGATTGCGACGGTTACTGAAAATTTAGAACGCTTAATCGTTAAAGAAAAAATAACAGCATCCGATAAAGTTGAAGCATTGGCTAACATTTCAACCTTCACAACGATTACTGAAGGGGTTCAAAACACAAATCTGGTCATTGAAGCAGCTACTGAGAACATTGACTTAAAACTTAAAATATTTAAGCAGTTAGATCAGATATGTCCAGAAGATACCATACTGGCCACCAACACCTCGTCTATCTCTATTACACAAATAGCCGCACAAACCTCTAGACCAGAGCAAGTGATTGGAATGCATTTTATGAACCCTGTGCCTCTTATGAAATTAGTGGAAATTATTGCAGGCTATAATACGTGCAAAGCGGTTATTGATTCCATCGTAAATCTGACTGAAAAAATTCATAAAACGCCTGTTATCGTAAATGATTATCCTGGATTTATAGCCAACCGTATTTTAATGCCCATGCTTAATGAAGCCATTGAAACATTACATACAAACGTTGCGGGTGTTCAAGAAATTGACGCCGTTATGAAACTTGGCATGGGCCATCCCATGGGCCCTCTGGAATTAGCTGACTTTATTGGTTTAGATGTCTGTTTGTCAATATTAGAAGTCATGTATGATGGCTTTAAAAACCCAAAATACGCCCCAAACACACTCTTAGTCAATATGGTGCGTGCTGGGAAGTATGGTGTCAAAACAGGCGAAGGTTTTTATGATTACTCTCAAGACCGAAAAGCAGTCACCGTTGCTGCACAATTTTCTTAAAAACTCATACCCATATATATCCATATAAAAAATGGCGAAAATCAATCCCTTTAAGGCTGTTCGTCCTTCAAAAAAAAACATTCAATATTTTAGTTCAAAGTCTTACAAAATGTATTCCGAAAGCGAATTAAAAAAAGAATTAATAGAAAACCCCATTTCTTTTTTGAGTATTATTAACATCAAAAAAGACCCCTCTTTTTCACTCGAAAAATCAAAGAGGTATGAATTGGTCAAAGAAAAATTTGAAGTATTTAAAGCCTCAAACGTTTTAACTAAAGACACTGCGTCCTGCTACTATATTTATGAAACAGCACAAACAAATGGACACTTATTTTGTGGCGTAATTGCGACCGCTAGCGTAGAAGATTATGACACAAACGTTATCAAAAAACACGAAGCAACTATTTCGAAACGTGAAAACACGTTTAAAAACTATTTAAAAACGGTTCGGTTCAATGCCGCTCCAGTGCTGCTTACCTACCCCGACAATTTAACTTTGGAAACCGGAGTCAAAAATGCAAAGTTAAACGCCTCAGAATTTAATTTTTGGTCGACTAAAAATGAAACCCATAAACTTTGGTGTATTGATAATAAAGAAGATGTCCAATGTATTCAAAAAGCGTTTCAAAAGATACCTTCACTTTATATTGCTGATGGCCACCACCGCTCCGCATCTTCCGCACTTTTAGCACGAGAACTAAATTCAGAAGGCCAAACAGCTTCAATCGCTTCTAGCAATCATTTTTTGACCTATTTGATTCCAGAAAGTCAACTCAAAATATACGATTACAACAGAGTTATTAAAGATTTAAACGGTTTAAATACGGAAACATTTTTAGCGAAAATAAGTATTAATTTTGAGCTAGAAAACAAAGGCTCAAAACCTTACAAAAGCTCAAAACGACACAACATGTCTATGTATTTAGAGGGGACGTTTTATTCCTTATCTTTACGGGCAACAAAGCAAAATAATCGATCTGCTATCCATCAACTCGATACACACATTTTACAAACACATCTATTGGAACCTATTTTAGGGATTACAAATGTTCGCACCAATTCACGTATTGATTATATTTATGGGTCTGACAGTTTAGAACAAATTAAAGCGACCGTGGATCGTAAAGATCATTCGGTAGGATTTGGATTGTTTCCGATTGAAGCAAAAGAGTTAATGGCCATCGCAGATTCAAATGCCATAATGCCCCCAAAAAGCACCTACATTTATCCAAAATTAAGAAGTGGAATCACTATATACGAATTTTAATTATGTCTATAAAAACCAATTTATCTGAAATTCAGTCTCAACTTCCCAGTCATGTGACCTTGGTAGCCGTTTCTAAAACAAAACCCGTAGAAGACTTGATGGAAGCCTATCATTCTGGCCAACGTGTATTTGGCGAAAATAAAATTCAAGAAATGGCAGGCAAGCACCAACAAATGCCTAAAGACATACAATGGCATATGATTGGAAATGTACAACGCAATAAAGTCAAATACATGGCTGAATTTGTAGATTTAATTCACGGGGTAGACTCTGAGAAATTACTCAATGAAATCAACAAACAAGGTGAAAAAAATCAACGTACAATCAACTGTCTTTTACAATTAAAAATTGCACAAGAAGATACTAAATTTGGAATGACTTCGGATGACGCACATATATTATTAGATTCCGATCATTTTAAAAGTTTAAAAAATATAGCCATTGTGGGCGTAATGGGGATGGCTAGTTTTACAGATGATACCGCTCAAATTAAAGAAGAATTTACAACATTAAAAAACACTTTTGATAGCTTAAAAAAAACCACTCCTGAACTGACTGTAATTTCTATGGGAATGAGCGGCGACTATCCTTTAGCTATTGATTGCGGAAGCACGATGGTTCGCGTTGGAAGTCGTATCTTTGGGACTAGAAATTAAGCCAATTATAGCAGCACTATCTACGCAGTATTAGACATAGAAACCACCGGAGGAAAATTTAATGAAGAAGGCATTACGGAAATTGCCATCTATAAATTTGACGGTCATAAAGTTGTAGATCAATTTATCAGCCTTGTCAACCCCGAACGCGACATCCAACCGTTTGTGGTGAATCTGACAGGAATCAACAGTAAAATGCTGCGTTCTGCTCCCAAGTTTTATGAAGTTGCCAAACGCATTGTAGAAATTACCGAAGGTTGTATTTTAGTCGCTCACAATGCCCAGTTTGATTATAGGATTTTAAAAACAGAATTTAGACGTCTTGGCTTTGATTTTGAACGTGAAAATTTATGCACTGTTGAGCTCTCAAAACAATTAATTCCCGACCTTCCATCCTATAGCTTAGGCAAACTCGTACGGTCCTTAGGCATTCCCGTTAGTGATCGACATCGGGCATCTGGCGATGCCACAGCGACGGTGAAACTATTTAAAATGTTACTCGATAAGGATGTTGAGAAAACAATTATAAAAGCCGCCATTCGTTTGGATCCAAAACATCAAATGGAACCAAAACTAACGGATATCATTTCTAAACTACCTTCAGTTACTGGGGTGTATTATGTTCACAAAGCTGATGGTGAAATTGTATATATTGGCAAGAGTAAAAATATCAAAAGTCGCATCAGTCAGCACTTTACAGGTCAGACGCCGAAATCAAAAAAAATTCAGCTTGAAGTGGCCACGGTTACTTATGACGAAACAGGCAGCGAATTGGTTGCCCTGCTCAAAGAAAGTGAAGAAATAAAACGTAATAAGCCTAAATTTAATCGAGCTCTTCGACGTACAATTTTCACCCATGGCTTATTTAGTTTCAGAGATACTGAGGGGTATATCAATTTAAAAGTTGAAAAAATAAAAGGCAACCAAAAACCAATTACAACATTTTCGAATCATGAAAGTGGTAAAAGTTTTTTAAATAAAATAGTTGAAAAGCACCAATTGTGTCAAAAACTGTGTGGCCTTTATAAAACTGCGAATTCCTGTTTTGGCTATGACATTAAAAGCTGTGCAGGCGCTTGCATCTCAGAAGAGCCCACCCAGGCTTACAACAAAAGAGTATTAAGTGTTATTGAATCCCATACATTCAAAGATCAAAATATGATACTTATAGACTACGGACGTGATGTTGATGAACGCAGCGCTGTCTTAATTGAAAATGGTGTTTTTAGAGGGTATGCGTATTTTAATTTAAACTTTCAAATTCATACGACTGCGGTGTTAAAATCCATCCTAACTCCGATGGAACACAATAAAGATGCGCAACATATTATTCAAAGTTTTATGCGGCGTCATAAAAGATTAAAAATAATTAAACTTGAAGACTAAACTTTTTTAGTATTTTTGAGATATGTCAAAATCAAATCAATCAAAAAATTGGAGAGAAAAGGTTCATGAAATTATTTATGAAGCGGATACCCCAGCGGGTAAATTATTTGATGTCATTCTTTTAATTGTCATTCTCGTTAGCATCCTACTTGTAATGCTGGAAAGTGTCGAAAGTATTGAAGCTGAATATGCTTCGGCTCTCAACACATCAGAATGGATCATTACCATTTTGTTTAGCTTGGAATACATCCTTCGTATCATCACTGTTAAAAAACCGAGAGCCTATATATTTAGCTTTTATGGCATCATCGATTTACTGTCGACAATTCCTAAATACCTTTCGCTATTTATTTTAGGCACCCATTCTTTAATCGCTCTAAGAGCTTTGCGATTGATGCGTGTGTTTAGAATTTTAAAGCTCACTCGTTTCATCGGTGAAAGTGCTAATTTTGGAAAAGCACTCAAACGAAGTCGGGCAAAAATAGCCGTCTTTCTTTCGTTTGTCATTGTTCTATGTGTCATTTTGGGCACCGTGATGTACTTGATCGAAAGCGAACAAGACAGCGGTTTCACAAGCATTCCGCGCAGTGTCTATTGGGCGGTTGTTACGCTGACAACAGTTGGTTATGGCGATATTGCGCCTATTACCGCCTTGGGTCAATTTATTGCGTCTTTAATCATGATTTTAGGGTATGGAATTATAGCCGTTCCTACAGGAATTGTCACCTCAGAAATGACCAAATCAGAAGAAAAACTGATCCCACACAATACACAGGCGTGTGTAAATTGTAACGAAGCCTACCACCAAGATGATGCTGAATACTGCCACAAATGTGGTTATAAAATTTATGATGAATAAGTATCTTATTTCTATTGTAGGTCCTACAGGCATTGGAAAAACCGCACTTAGTCTGAAATTGGCTTCGCATTTTAACACGGAAATCATCTCTGCCGATTCGCGTCAATTTTATAAAGAAATCCCGATCGGAACTGCAGCACCAAACCCTGATGAATTGGCTATTGCACCACATCATTTTATCCATCATAAATCAATAAAAACTCCTTACAGCGTAGGTGCTTTTGAAAATGAAGCTCTTGAAAAACTGAAGTTACTGCATTCAACTAAACCTGTTGTGGTGATGGTTGGAGGCTCTGGACTGTATGTCAATGCGGTGATTAAAGGTTTTGATAAGTTTCCTAATATTGCCTCCGAAGTCAGAACACAACTCAACTCCGAGTTAGAATCAAAAGGACTGGAGTTTTTACAAGAAGAATTAAACCGTTTGGATCCAAAAATTTACGACACCATTGCGCTCAAAAACCCACATCGCGTTATTCGTGCCCTCGAAATTTGTAGAGGGACGGGACAGCCTTATTCGTCGTTTTTGAACAAAAATAAATTGCAAAGAAATTTTAAAACAATTTCAATTGGCTTAAAAGCAGACCGCCCTTTGATATATGAACGGATTAATAAAAGGGTTGATCAAATGGTAGAAAACGGTTTGTTGGAAGAAGCCAAATCTGTGTTTAAACACAGAGGATTAAATGCGCTCAACACAGTAGGATACAAAGAATTGTTTAATTATTTGGATGGGCAATGGACCGCAGAATTTGCGGTTTCAGAAATTAAAAAAAATACACGCCGTTTTGCCAAACGCCAGTTGACTTGGTTTCAAAAAGACACCGAAACAGAGTGGTTTGAATATGATACCGACCTGCAAGATATTTTAGATTACTTAAGTAAAGAGTTAAAAAAAACTAGCTAAAAGCTAGTTTTTAAACTGTTATTTATTGACAACCAGTCGAAAACCTTCTCCATGAATATTGAGAATTTCTACTTTGGGATCGATCTTCAAATACTTTCTTAATTTTGCGATATAAACGTCCATACTTCTAGATGTGAAATAATTGTCATCTCTCCAGATTTTGTTCAACGCAATTTCGCGAGGCATCAAATCGTCTTCGTGTAATATTAACAACCTAAGCAGTTCATTTTCTTTGGGCGATAATTTGGCTGGTTTCTCATCCTTATAAGTTAAGAATCTTAACTTAGAGTTCAACTTAAATTCTCCGATCGTAAATTCAAATTGATTGCTGTCTGCGAGTGTATCTACGGTTTTTCGCTGGATAATTGCTTTAATTTTCATAAGAAGCACTTCACTATCAAAAGGCTTGTTCAAGTAATCATCGGCACCTACTTTATACCCTTTTAAAACATCTTCTTTAAGCGCTTTGGCGGTGAGGAAAATGATTGGAATTTCTGTATTTTTTTCTCGAATTTCTTTGGCGAGTGTGAAGCCATCTTTATAAGGCATCATCACATCTAAAATACATAAATGATAATCCGTCTTTTTGAATTTCTCAAACCCCTCCATTCCATTTTTGGCATGAACTACTTCATAACCATTGAGTGATAGGTACTCTTTTAAAACCAACCCAAAGTTTGGGTCATCTTCGACTAGTAATATTTTTTTTAAGTTTTCTTCCATGATGTTATGCTATTAATGGTAATTTTATAGTGAAGGTACTCCCTCTGCCTTTTTCACTGTCGACAGAGACCGATCCTTGATGGTTTTCTACAATTCGTTTGACATTTGCTAAACCCAATCCATGGCCTTTTACATTGTGTATATTGCCAGTATATTCTCTATAGAACTCTTCAAATATACGTTTTTGTACGGCCTTATTCATTCCCTTCCCTTGATCTTTGATACTTAACAAAATATTGTTACCAACGTTTTCAGTGTATACATCTATTTTGGGTGCTTCGGCGGAGTATTTAACGGCATTGTCTAAAATGTTTACAATCACATTTGTGAAATAGGTTTTGTTGGCTAATATAGATGATGAAACCGCATTGAAATGTGTCTTAATATAACCACTTCTATCTTCTACAATAAGCTCTACATGCGTAATTGCATCCTCAATTAAATCGTGAAGTTTTAAACGATTTTTACTAATATTGAGTTGTTTTTTCTGAAGCTGAGAAATTCGCAGTACATTTTCAACTTGCGCATTCATGCGTTTATTTTCTTCTTTAATCATTCGAAGGTAGCGTTTCACCTTTTCTTGATCATTGATGATTTGTGGATTCCTGATGGCATCCAACGCTAAATTAATTGTGGCGATGGGTGTTTTAAATTCATGCGTCATATTATTAATGAAATCTGATTTCATTTGCGATATTTTGCGTTGTTTGATCAACTGGTATAAGGCACTAGTATAAGCAATAATGATAATTAAAGTGAATAATACAGATAACAATGTGATCCCTATAATTGAGGAAATAATGAATTTTTTGCGTTGCGGAAAATTAATGTAAATTTTAAAATCACTCTCGTCATTATCATCCAAAAAAATAGGAGCTCCAATGGTAGGAATCAAAGACTGGTCAAAATTGTCCGACTGAATTTTAGTCCCTATATCATTGTGAAAAATAGCAAATTCAAAGTCAATATCAATATTATCTTCCCTTAATTTTTTTATTAATAATTTTTGAATTCCATAAGTCGAAACACGTTGATGGATTGGGGTGTTTTTAATTTCTGATTTATATTGAGATTCAAAAGTGGCCTTTTGTAGTTTATCCATATTCAGGACTTTTTCAAAAGACTGTTCTGAGGTCGTAATTAAATCCCCTACAAAAATATTGTTATCATAAATTTTAGTGGTGGTTTTTCCTCTAAACCTACTCAAGCCTAAGCTGTCTATATTAAGATCAATAAGTGAAGGCACTTTAAAATTCTCTTCGAGAATTCCAGTGTTATAAATAATAATTTGATTAGTGGTATTGTTCTGCTTGTAAACCGTAATATTACGAATAGCAGTGGTGTCGGGTTCTCTGCCTTCAGAAATGATTTTATTCAGAGCTTTCACATATTTTTTATACTCAATATCTGCAACTTGATTGGTGGTATAGGTCAATGCTTTTTTTACATTAAATGTAAATTGCTCTTCTTTTGATTCAAGCGCATTATTGATATAATAGGCTTGAACAAAAATAATTCCGATAAGTGATAAACTCATCAGAATGACCAATAAAGTGAATAATTTTTTATTCATAAATCAAAATTAAGACTTTAAATTATGTTAAAATTTCTTTTAACCTCAAGTTAACACAAATGTTAAATTTTTAGGTATTTTTTAGTTTATCTAATATTTTATTATGAATTTCTATTACTTTAAGTTCTATTTCTGAAATTTTGTCATTATAAATCACAAAATGAGACTGTTTTATTTTTTCTGCTTCTGATAATTGGTTTTTAATGACCGATTCGACTTCCGTTCTTGTTTTTTGATCTCTCGAAATTACTCGTTGGATGCGTGTTTCAACAGGAGCTGTGACCGTGAGAATAAAATCAAAAAGATGTTGAGATTCGGTTTCAAAAAGGATGGCGACTTCTTTTACCACATAAGGGGCCTTTTGTTTAGAACTCCAAGCTTCAAAATGAGTAGAAACTCTTGGATGCACGATTGCATTTATTTTTTCTAACAACATTTTATCCGCAAATACTTTGGAACCGATAAAGTGACGGTTCAATTGGCCGTCTAGATAACA
>Ga0209199_1001801_pt1 | contig 24445 bp, 22 predicted proteins | sample COGITO_mtgs_1105_7_FD_184805 | JGI IMG/M metagenome (GOLD analysis project Ga0209199, IMG submission 184805) | Pelagic marine microbial communities from North Sea - COGITO_mtgs_110523 (SPAdes) (version 2) | ecosystem: Environmental > Aquatic > Marine > Epipelagic ...
ACTTAATAAACCTTTTTTCATTTTGATAAAATTTAAATTAAAATTAATAATGCTTTTATTTTTTAGATTAACATTTGTTTGCAAATATAAATATATAATTGAACTTTCAAATAGTTTTTGAAAAAAAAATAATAATTTATTTAGGTATAAATCCTGTAAACAATAGGATTTAAACAAATAGAAGAGTATATCTTTTGATTCTGTCGAATGAAAAACCTCCGCTTTGGGCGGAGGTTAAAAAGATTTTAAAGCTTCTGATGAAAAGCTCCTAACGATATATGCAAACTTAAAATAAAATACAAACTTTAGGTCATGAAGCGCTTTATAGTTATCAACAACAGATGTTCATTACCCAGCCTTTTATCGAAGCTTCTTATGCAAAAAAGAGAGCTGGAGTCCGATTGCTGCTTGTATTGCTTTTTTGTCCCCTGTATAATTGTTAACCGAAATTACAAAGCTAAAAGGTTTTTTGGTGTCCGTAAAAATGTATCCCGCCAAAGCATGATTGTTTCTGAGGTTCCCCGATTTGGCATATACAAACTCCAGGTTGTACTGAGGGGCATAAGGAGTCAGGGTTCCTTCTGAATTAGCTTGAGGGAATAAAGTTTTGATGTGTCTTAGTCCAATCTTTTCATAAATAGCACCTAAAATTTCTAGCAGACCCTTGGGACTTGCAAGGTTGTATCGCGACAAGCCCGAACCATCTACTTGCTGGAATTGGGACTTTAGGGTGTTGTTTTGTTTATACAAGGCCACCAAGCCTTGTTGCGTATTTAACTCCCACTGTGTAGTTCCGCAAAGCATCAATACGAGCGATTCGGCAACAAGGTTGTCGCTGTCGTGAAGCAATGCTTTGTAGAGCAGGGTTTTTGTAGTCGTAAGTGTTTTATATCCGTCCAAAGAAACGTCTTGTTTGGATCCCCTATGTATAGGAGTTGAAATTGCATCTTGCACCAACTGAACGAAAAGTGAATCTGAGGGGGTAAAAGGAAGGGAAAGCGTATCTGCTTTTACTCGACTCAACCGGTGAATCTCGTCATCAACTAACAATTCATAGGATTCTTGTTTTTTGGCATAAGGGATTATTTGCTCAAAACCTGGCGGACTAAACCGAAGACGATCTGATTCTGGACTAGAACTGATTTGAACAAGATTTCCATGAAAAGGGAAGTTGGATTTTTTTGCTGAAAAAGCAAAAGACGTATCATCCCATGCCCAACCAGAACCTAAGGCTAGTGAAGTCATGGGTCTTGGGATATAAAACAACGAATCTTTTTGTTCCTTTAAAAAAGTAAGAACGTCATCATTTGCACGACTCGGATGTCCTAGAAGCGGATAGCCAGAAGACCAAAAATAAAAGCGCCCATCTTGTTTTTTATAATGAAGTGCAGGCAGTGAAAAACCAAAGGTTTGAAGAGCCCCTAAAAAAGGCACTAATTTTATGGTGGAAGCGGGGAGTATCTTTTTGTCAGACTGTAGGGAAACAATATCTTTTTTTTGCTCCAAATCAAAAATACTCACAGAAACTTGGACACCATGAAAAACCGCTTCTTTAGCTATGGAACGGTTGAGTTGACGTTCTAGTCTTTTTTGAGCGTGCAAAAAACTAAACCAAAACAGTAAACAAAACACACACAAATACCTTTTCATAGCTACAAAGATACAGCATCTTTTAAAGTTGGTTAAGCAAGGGCGCTTGACTCAGGTTCAGAGTGATCTAGCTTTTTTAAAAGCAACAGTTGCTGGATTAGCTACTGCAGAAAGTTTGGCGAGCATCGCCTCTAGCCAAACAGATCTTGCTTCTAACCAAACTGATCTTGCGACTGGTCTTGAAGCAGCTCAGACTGCTATTGAAGAACTTACTGCTCAGCTGGCCAATGTTGATTCTGAAGAAGATCTTGCTGCAATTACAGATGCTTTAGCTGAAGTACAGGCTGATGTTAGAGAATTGTTAGAGGCTAATGCTGAAATCAATCAAAGTATTACAATTAACAATTTGGCTACACTTGACTTTGTAGAATCAATTATTGCTTCTGGAACTAATGAACCAAATGTTGTTATTAACGGTAGTGTTACCATTGAATCTACTTTTGCTAATAGTTCTCCAGCGTACAATGCTCGAATTAATGCGATAACAAATAAAATTGCAACAATTTTAGGGAATACAAATACGAATATTGGACTTAATATCATCTCTAGTGCTTCTTCTACTGTATCATTCAATGAGCTAGTTTTTATTGATAACACATTAACAGAAGCAGGGTTTGGATTTATTCACCCTAAATTATCTACAATAACTGGAGATGTGACGATTGCACATTCGGGAGCTGCAGATTATTCCATTTTAATATCTGCTGGAAATATTTCTTTAGGTAGTGGCTTAACATCTGTAGATTTTGGCTCAGTGATGATTCAATCAATTTCCTCAACTGGATCTGGTACAGGAATAATTTATTTGCCTAAAGCAACTAAATTTGTTGCTGGTACTGCTCAAGCTACAACAGTAATTGTTCCAAAAGCTACCGTTGTTTCATTTGGTGGAGAAAAACAAACTACTGCTGTAGTTACTGCAACTGTTGAAAATTCTGTAATTACTACCAATTCGAAAGAAATAAATGGAGCCTTAACCGTAAATGGTCATAGTGGCTCTAAGCTTAGTGCACCAAACTTAGTGAATCCATGGGCTACGACAATTGGAGCAATTGCATCTGCAGATTTCCCAAAGGTTACTGAATTTAAAGGAAATTCTACAATTGCTGCAAAAACAGTTTCTGTACCAGAATTAGCGAAAACAGTTTCTGGAACTTTAAATATAACTGTAGCAGAAGTGTTTAATGCACCGAAACTAGCCACTACAATGACGGTTACTGCAACTAAAGCAGAAACTGTGAGTGTAAAGTCTAGTAGTAATGCTGCACTTGTTTTGCCAGCGGTAAAAACCTTAACTTTAGTAGAGCAAGGAACTACTACCGATTTTAATTCAGCTGGTTACGCTGCTTTGGAGAGTTTTACAATTACTGGAGCCCAAGGTAAAGCACCTTTCATTAGCACAGTTGCCAAAACAATTTGGATTACTGGTTCAAAACTAAAAACAGTAAACATTGCTGGTGGTGATATAGATAATGCAACTGTAACTGGTGATTTGACCTCTTTAACTACTGCTGGAGAAATAAAAGCATTTACATTGCACGATGCCGATAAACTAGCATCTGCTAACATTGGTCCTGCGCATCTTGAAGGTTCTGCTGCAGCTGAATTTACTGTTACTAATAATGATGAATTAGCTTCACTAACACCAACTGCTTTGGATGAAACAGGAAATATTAATATTAGTGGAAACGCAAAATTAGCTTCACTTGACTTATCTTCTTTAGTTACAATTCCTTTTGCTGGAACCTACACAATCACTATTGAAAATAATGCATTAACGGGTAGTTTTATTGAAGCACAAATTAAATCGAATGATCTAATGACATTAATGCCTTACTTTACAACTGCTATTGCTTCATGAGCAAGTGCTACTTCGGGTAACGTAACATAAACATTAACTTAAAAGATGTTGATTCGGCTACTGGGTTTCAAAGTTTAGATTCTAAAATGAATCCTCCTATTGGCGATTCTGTTGCTCTTGTAGGCATTCTTACTGACACTGCTTTCAAAGCATTAGTAGTAGCTTAATAATTACAGTCAAAATTATTTAAAAAGCATTTGCTTATTAAATTCAATATTAACCCCCATGCTCAGGCATGGGGGTTTTTTTTGTTTTATTATGAACGTATATAATATTATACTCCCCTAGATTTATTTTAATCATCATATTTACGCATTAAGAACTTAACTTTTTTATTTTTGTCTAAATCTAAAATTTTAGAATTATGAGTACGACCCAATTTCGAGCTAAACAAGCACCTAATTTTATTATTCTTATCCTTTATATTACAACAGGTTCTTTAGGAAATCTGGGTGCAATAGACATCTTAGCGCCACAATGGATTTACCTTGGTGCAGTAAATATATTAGCCTGTCTTTATTTTCTTTTTTTTAATTCTTCTGCTCAAGTCGGACTTAGTAAACTTTCTAAGTCAATTTTCATCTATGTCTATCTTTTCTATTTCTTGTGGTCTGGATTGTCTTATTTCTATGCCATAAACCCAACCGAAACACTACTCAACCTTCCCAGACTAGGAAATACCTTTTTTGCTGTTTTCTTTTGCTTTTTATTACTCAATAATCTAGAAAACAAAGTTGTTCTTATCAGTCGAATATTTATTGGTTTCTTATGTTTCGAGCTTTTATCTTTTTACAGTGACTTTTTTACTCAGCTAGAAACTAAAGATTTTAATGCTATGAATCTTAAAGGGGTTGCAGGAAACAAAAACATTACAGCAGCATCCATTGCGTTTAAAGTGCCTTTTGTTTTATACTCTATCGTAACGGTTAGAAAAGGCCTTCTAAAAATTATTTTAAGCCTCATTCTTTTTGCAGCTTTATTTTCTATATCGGTTCTTTATGCACGTGCTGCTATTTTAAGTAGTTTTATTGTGTTTATAATCTTTTTGTCCTATTCTCTTTATAATTTGGTCATTAATCGGTCCAATTTGGTTAAGGGTTTGCCTAATTTTCTATTAACTATAGTGCCTTATGTTGCGGCGATTCTTCTAAACTTAGCTTTCACAAGTTCACAAAATAAAGGAGATATAACCAGTCAACTAGGAGACATAGAGTTTACCGAACAATCGTCTAACGGTCGTTTCCAATACTGGTCTGATGCTTTTGAGCACATTCAAGATCACCCTATTATTGGTGCTGGTTTAGGAAACTGGAAGATTGCATCAATTTCCTATGGAAAAGAACACATAAAAGGGTATACGGTACCTTACCATGCTCACAACGACTTCATTCATGTCTTTGCTGAGGTTGGTATCTTAGGAGGTGTTACCTATTTAAGTCTCTTTTGTTTATTAACTTTCTTCCTGTTCCGGCTTTTGTATGTTCAGCGAAAAGAAGATGGCAACACAGACTTTTCAATCTTCCTATTGGTGCTACCTTTTATTATTTACGGAATAGACGCTGGTTTAAATTTTCCAGTAGCACGCCCCTTAATGCAATCTGCATTAGCCTTGTATATGGGTCTTCTGTTATCGATCTACCTGAATCGCTTTACCTCCAAAGAAGCCAAACCCGTTTCACCGCTCTTTACTAAATTCATTCTTGGATTATCTTTATTATTGCTAATCCCAGGGATTATCATTCATGTTTTATCTTTTCAATCCCTCACTCAACAAGGTCGGTTGCTCTATGAATTTAATAATGCAACGTATAACCTAACCCTAGCCGAACTTGATGAAATTGAAGACGATTTTCCTAACCTGACTGAAACCGCAATGCCTATTAAGGCTATGAAAGCGCGTTATTTCTATTTAAATAACCAGAAAGAGAAAGCACATCAATATGCACTTTTAGGAGTAAAGGATAATCCACAAATCTTTTTTGGAGAGAGCCTTAAGGCACAATTTTTTGCATCCGAAAAACAAATTGATAGTGCTTATTATTATTCTAAATTGGCTTTCGAAAACTTGCCAAATAACATGCCGCATTATAATTTGTACATGAATTCTTTAGTAGCCAGAAAGGATGTAGTGGAAATGAATAAATCTTTTGAAACTGTTCGCGCTCTTGCAGGTGATACTCTAATAATTTGGACCATTTATTTACGCTCTTTAGCCAATGTAACCGGTTTAGGAGATACCATGACGATGAGCAAAGCCGCAGAAGCATTTAAATTATTCCCTCAAGACTACACTATTTTTAGCCTCTATCGAATACTGACCTATGGTCAACAACGAGTAGTTCAGGCAGAGCAACTCTATAAACAAGGAATTGAGTTGTACAACGCCAAAGATTTCATCGCTGCTTTCGACTTATTTAATCAAGCCTTTGATCTAGACCCTTTAGAATATACCTATGCTTTAAATTCTGGATTAGCACTTTATGAAGACAAACAATATCCAGAAGCTGTTGGTTATCTGGATAGAGTTCAAAACTCCCAAAAAGTTAATTTAAAAGAAAAAGCACTACGCTATAAAGGTCTTGCATTGTACAAAGGAGGTTCGACTCCGGAAGCCTGTGCAACCTTCCTAAAACTTAAAAACACCTATCCTAAACGTATGTATAGACAAGAATTTAACAAATATTGTGGTAATTAAGTTGCATATCCATGTTATTTCAAGTACATTTGGTACTTAGATTAAAACATTTATAGTGCTTAATAAACTAATTACATCGAAAACTCGTCTTCGCCTATTGATTAAATTCTTTATCAATCAGGCGAACAGCGGGTATTTGAATGGATTAGCATCCGAGTTTAATGAATCTACAAACTCCATCCGCAAAGAGCTGAATCATCTTTCAGAGGCGGGATACTTAGAGAAATACAAAGACCATAATAAAGTTGGCTACAAAGCCAATATAAACCACCCCTTATTCGATATACTTCAAAAGGTGGTATATAAACACCTCGGGCTAGAGGAGATCGTAGAGCGCGTCCTAGAGCGCATGGGGCCCGTTCAAAAGATATTATTAGTAGGTGATTATGCCCAAGGCTTAGATTCCGGAACAATAGACGTTGTTTTGATCGGAAACAAACTCAATACAGAATATATAGAAGCCCTAGAAGAAAAGGTGGAAGGGTTAATTGAGCGAAAAGTAAATTTTTCTTTAGCGTTTAAACCCAATCCAATTCAAAAAAACATTGTTCTATATGAACGTCACTAGCATTTGTTGTATTGGAGCAGGATATGTTGGCGGTCCCACAATGGCGGTTATTGCGCTAAAATGTCCAAACATTAAGGTTACTGTTGTAGATATAAACAAGCAACGGATTGCTGCATGGAACGATGCTGATTTAGACAAGTTACCAATATATGAACCAGGACTAAAAGAAGTAGTTGCAGAAGCACGCGGAAGGAACTTATTTTTCTCCACAGATGTGGAGAAAGCCATAGAAGAATCTCAAATGATTTTTATGGCAGTTAATACCCCTACCAAAACCTATGGAGAAGGAAAAGGATTTGCAGCCGATCTTACTTTTGTAGAAAAATGTGCAAGACAAATAGCCGAAGTTGCTACTTCCGATAAAATTGTAATCGAAAAATCGACTTTGCCCGTTCGTACAGCCGAAAAAATAAAAGAAGTCTTAAGTGTAAACACAAAAGGAGTTCATTTTGAAGTTCTTTCCAATCCTGAATTTTTGGCAGAAGGAACCGCTATTCATGACTTATTCAAGTCCGACAGAGTTCTTGTTGGTGGTGATGATTCAAAAACAGGAAAAGCTGCGGTAGCTGAATTAGTTTCAATTTATTCGAATTGGATTCCAAAAGAAAAAATACTCACCACAAATGTTTGGTCATCCGAACTTTCGAAACTCGCGTCAAATGCCATGTTAGCTCAACGAATATCATCAATTAATAGCTTATCTGCACTTTGCGAAAAGTCGGGTGCTGACATTGAAGAAGTTTCCAAAGCAATTGGAATGGATTCTCGCATAGGCTCTAAATTTCTAAAAGCATCGGTTGGCTTTGGAGGAAGCTGTTTTCAAAAAGACATTTTGAATCTTGTTTACTTATGCAAACATTATGGGTTAGAGGAAGTGGCGGAGTATTGGCATCAGGTGGTTAAAATAAATGATTATCAAAAAAACCGATTTGCTAAAAAAATAATTACGGGATTAAACGGCACCGTCAATCAGAAAAAAGTAACCCTTCTAGGTTGGTCGTTTAAAAAAGACACCAACGATTCAAGAGAATCTGCAGCCATCTATGTAGCCGATGCGTTGTTGGAGGAAGGAGCAGAGGTACATGTTTTTGACCCTATGGTAAAAGAAGCCAGAATACACCAAGATCTGACTGCTCTTTGGGAAGCCAGAAATGATTCAAAAAAAGAAATAGAAACCAAACTAAAACGTTGTACTGTTCATAAGGAACATAATGTAGCTTTAGAGAGCTCGTTTGCAGCAGCAATTCTAACCGAATGGGATGAATTTAAGTTCTATGACTGGGATTCTATAGCCGATAAAATGATTAAGCCAGGTAAGGTTTATGATGGGAGGAACGTTTTGGAATTAAATAAAAATATTAATCAATATTACATTGGGAAATGAAATCCGAAAACCCATTAGTTAAAGTATTTAAAATACTTTCAAAAAAACAAAGAAAGAGGTTTTATCTAATTCTATTTTGTTTGTTTGTTGGAATGATCCTAGAGGCTTTTGGGATAGGTATTATTTTACCTGTTCTTAACATAATTGTATCTCCGGGGAGCTTAAAACAATATGTTTGGCTTAATGATTTTTTTAATTCGATAAGTTTAATTAATAATCAACAAATAATTATTTTCGCTCTTATTCTGCTTATAGGAGTCTATTTTTTCAAGTCTTTATATCTCGTTTTATTAAGTTATTACCAGAACAGATATGTTTCCTTTATCTCATCTCAAATTTCAAACCGCTTGTTTAAAAATTATCTCAATCAAGACTTTATGTTTCATAATGAGCGCAATTCATCGGAGCTTATAAAAATGCTTCAAGTTGAAATAAGCATGGTCACCGCTTTATTGTTATCAGGAGTTGTTTTAATAACAGAAATTGCGATTGCAATTGCCATAATCTCAACGCTATTTTTTGTAGAACCAATTGGTACTATTTTTATAATTATTTTTTTCTTGGTCTTTGGCTCTATTTTTTACTTTTTTTCAAAAAACAAATCATCTGCTTGGGGGTCTATAAGACAAAAGGAAGACAGTAAAATCTCTAAATTGATTACGGAAGGATTGAACGGGATTAATGAAGTTTTTCTTTTAGGGAAAGAGCGTTTTTTTCATAGCCGACTAGTTCAATATAATAAAACTAAAGCAAGAATTAGTTCCAATCAAATAACTTTAGGTCAAATTCCAAGATATTACTTAGAGTTTATTTCAATAGTTTCTTTAGTAGGATTTATATTGATAATGATTATTAATGACAAAGATCTAAATGATATCATCTCAATAGGCGGAGTTTTCATTGCTGCTACATTTCGTGTTTTACCTTCTATCAATAGAATTATAAGTTCCTTACAACAAATTAAATATTATAAAAGTAGTGTTGATATAGTAAGTAGAGATTTGAATTTAGAGGGTCTTCCAATTGTAGATAAAAAAGATCAAACAGAAATCCCTTTTCAACATAAATTACAATTGGATCAAGTTTCATTTAGCTACTCAAAAAGTGAATCTTCTATTTTTGAAAATCTTAACTTTGAATTAAACCACGGAGAAGTTGTAGGAATTATTGGCCCATCTGGTGCTGGTAAAAGTACGTTTACTAATTTGATTGTAGGTTTTCTAAATTCATTTGAAGGAGATTTTAAAGTTGACGGAAAGCGGATTGACAAATCCAATGCTGAAAATTGGCGAAAACAATTGGGCTATGTTTCTCAAAGCATCTACCTAACGGACGATACCATAAGAGCTAATATAGCCTTTGGAGAAGAACCTGATGAGATTGACGACTTACGAATAGAAAAAGCCATTAAAAAGGCTCAATTGTATAATTTTATTCAAGGATTACCCAAAAAACTAGACTCCATAGTAGGGGAGAGAGGAGCTCAGCTGTCTGGAGGACAACAACAAAGAATTGGGATTGCAAGGGCACTATATCACGAGCCTAAACTATTTATATTAGACGAGGCAACAAGCGCCCTAGATGAAGAAACCGAGAAAGAAGTTATGAAAGCGGTAGAAGGACTTAAAGGTGAAATGACTATCTTAATAATAACCCATCGACTTTCGACACTTAGTTGTTGTGACAAGATCTATAAAGTTGATCAAAAAAAGTTAGTAAAACAAACCATCAGTTAAAATGAATAATTCAGAGCATTTCAGTCATGAATCAGCAGTGATAGATCAAGGTAGTACAATTGGTCGGGGAACTAAAATATGGCACTTTAGCCACATCATGCCCACTGCTATTATTGGAGAAGACTGTAATATTGGTCAAAACGTAGTTGTTTCTCCAGGGGTAGTTCTGGGAAATAACGTAAAGGTTCAAAATAATGTATCTATTTATACCGGTGTGACTTGTGAAGATTATGTTTTTTTAGGTCCTTCAATGGTATTTACAAACGTAATTAATCCAAGATCTGCTATTATAAGAAGAGAGGAGTTTATGAAGACTAATGTAGGTAAAGGAGCATCTATTGGAGCCAATGCAACAATCGTATGTGGTAATAATATTGGATCATATTCATTAATTGGTGCAGGTTCAGTTGTTACAAAAGAAGTTTTACCTTTTGCATTAGTAGTTGGAAATCCGGCAAAACAAATCGGATGGGTTAGTGAATATGGGCATCGTCTAAATTTTGATAAGAATAATTTTGCAGTTTGTTTAGAGAGTAAAGAAAGGTATAGAATTGAAAATAATAGTGTAAAAAAAATATGAAAAACTTCCTACTCATTGGTGCAGCAGGATATATTGCGCCAAGGCACATGAAAGCAATTAAAGAAACAGGAAATAATTTGATTGCTGCCTATGATCCTTATGATGGTGTAGGGGTTATTGACAGTTATTTTCCTCAGGCACATTTTTTTACCGAGTTCGAACGTTTTGATCGTCATATTGAGAAAATAAAAAGAGCCGGTACCAAAATCGACTATGTATCGATTTGTTCCCCCAATTATCTTCATGATTCCCATATCCGATATGGCTTGCGTATTGGAGCTGATGTTATCTGCGAAAAACCATTGGTTCTTAATCCTTGGAATGTAGACGCACTAATTGAATTGGAAGAAGAATACAACAACAAAGTCCATACGATTTTACAACTAAGACACCATGAAGGTATCTTAGAATTGAAAAATAAAATAGCAAACGGGCCTTCAAATAAAGTCTATGATATTGATTTAACTTATATAACCTCTAGAGGGAATTGGTATTATACCTCATGGAAAGGGAATGAAGAGAAGTCAGGTGGTATAGCATCGAATATTGGCGTTCATTTTTTTGATATGTTACAATGGATTTTTGGCCCCATAATAGATTCAAGAGTAGATATTAAAACAAAAGACACGAATTCAGGAATCTTAACTTTAAAGCAAGCTAAAGTAAACTGGTATCTGAGTATCAATGCCGAAAATTTACCGCAAAAAGCCAAGGATGAAAGGGTCCCTACCTATAGAACCCTTTCGATTGAGGGAGAAGATATCGAATTCAGCAAAGGATTTGCAGACCTTCATACCGTGAGTTATCAAAAGATTTTAACTGGAGAGGGCTATGGATTGGCCGATGCTAGAAGCTCAATAGAGATTGTTAGTGAAATTAGAAAGGAGAAATAATGTGTGGTATAGCAGGTATAATTCGTAAAAATAAAAATTCTGAGCCGATTGATATAAAATCATTGGAAGAAATGTCTAGACTAATTGAACATCGCGGACCAGATAGTCATGGAATTCATATAGATCAAAACAAAAGATTTGGCTTAGCTCATAGAAGGCTGAGTATTTTAGACCTTTCTTCTTCAGGTGATCAGCCAATGAGATGCCCGAGCGGAAATTGGATAGTATATAATGGGGAGCTTTATAATTATAAAGAAATTGCAAGTAGACTTGGTTTAGAAGAGCTGGAGTTCAAGTCTGATACACAGGTAATTCTTGCTGCTTATGCTAAATGGGGTAAAGATTGTGTAAGAGAATTCAGGGGAATGTTTGCTTTTGTAATTTGGGATGAAAAGGAGCAGTACTTCTTTTGTGCAAGAGATCATTTTGGGATTAAGCCATTTTATTATTATGAGTCAAATAATTCAGTTTATTTTGCTTCAGAACCCAAAGCAATATTGCCTTTTCTTAGAAACAAGTCAATTAATCGTAAAGCGTTAAAGGACTATTTAGTGTTTCAGTTATACCTATCAAATAAAACGCTTTTTGAAGGGATCATTGAATTACCTCCTGCTCACATAATGATAATAAAGAATGGGAGTTTAACAATTGAGCGTTATTGGAATCTGGAATTTAAAGTAGGAGAATCACGAAATTCAAAATATTATGAGGAAAAAATTCAAGATTTATTAGAAAAATCTGTCAAAAGGCACTTAATAGGAGATGTGCCAATTGGAGCATATGTTAGTGGTGGACTTGATTCAAGTTCAATTGCAGCGATAGCAAAAATGAATCTACCTGAAAGTGAATTTTTAGGTTTTACTGGTAAATTTTCAAAGTATGGGAAGAGTTTTGATGAAAGTCATTATGCACAATTAGTAGCAGATCAAAATAACTTTAAATTGTTAAGTTATGATATTACCTCATCCGATTTTATTGAGCATATACAAGATGTAATATATCATTTGGATTCACCAGTAGCAGGCCCTGGCTCATTTTCTCAATTCATGATTTCTAAGTTTGCATCTAAGTATAGAAAAGTTGTTCTTGGAGGACAAGGTGGAGATGAGATATTTGGAGGATATACCCGTTATCTTGTTGCTTATTTTGAACAATGTATAAAAGCGGCAATCAATGGGACCTCTAAAAATGGAAATTTTGTAGTTACATACGAATCAATTATACCTAATCTAATTCAATTGAAACAATATCAACCAATGTTAAAAAGTTTCTGGAAAGAAGGATTGTTTGAAGACATGTATGAACGTTATTTTCGATTAGTAAATCGTGCTCCAAGTCTAGGTGATGAAATTAATTGGGATTTTATGAATGATTATTCTGCTAAAGATGAATATAAAAAAGTATTTTATGGAAATAAGATTAATGAAGGATCATATTTTGATTTGATGACAAATTATGATTTTAGAACTTTATTACCTGCTTTATTACAAGTTGAAGACAGGATGAGTATGGCACATGGTTTAGAATCAAGAGTACCGCTATTGGATGTAGAATTGGTTGAGTTTTCATCTACTATACCAGCAGATATAAAGTTTAAAAACGGAAATCCAAAACATGTCTTTAAAAATGCCTTGGAAAAATATTTACCTAGAGAAATTATAAGAAGGCAAGATAAAATGGGTTTTCCAACTCCAATTAATCAGTGGTTTAAAGATGATTTACGAACTTTTGTTTTAGATACATTCAACTCTTCAAATGCAAAGCAACGTGATTACATTAATGGGAACAAAATTGTTGATCAAATTGACAAAGAAGGTCTTTATGGCAGAAAAGTTTGGGGATTATTATCATTAGAACTTTGGCATCAAAAATTTCAAATTAATTAACATGAACATTTATAAAAGTAAACCTTTAAAATACGAAAATGAGATTCCAATCTTTTCATTTTCTGATGAGTATATTGAAAATTATAATAAAATAGGAAAAGATGTTCTGAAGAATATAGATATTCATGGAGAAAATCCTTTTATGCCAGAAAACTATTGGAATTCAATTGAAAATAGCACGCTTTTACTCATAGAAAAATATATTAAGAAAAATGACAAGATTCTTGATGTTGGAGTCGGGCTTGGACGACTTTTGGTAAAAATTAATCAAGATGTTGAAAAGTTTGGAGTAGATATTGACATAAATCAATTGGTGAAATCAAAAGATTCAATTAATGTTTGTTTATCTAAAGTTGAAGAAATACCCTACATCGACGAATTGTTTGATATTATAATTTGTACAGATGTTTTAGAACATGTAATTGATCTTAATTTGGCAATTAAAAATATTATTGATTGCTTAAAGCTAAATGGAAAATTAATAATAAGAGTTCCTTTTAGAGAAAATTTGTCAAATTATCTAGAACCCTCGTACCCTTATAAATTTGCTCATCTTAGAAATTTTGATGAAAATAGTCCATAGCTTCTTTTTAATAAAATATTTGACATGAATGTTCTTGACATATCATATTGTGGTTATGTAAACTCTAGAACGAAAGTAAGATTTTTTAACGAAATGAAAATTCCACAAAAAGCAATTTCAGTGATAATTAATATTACTTCATTTTTCAGCAAAAGTCTTGAGATGAAATTAATAAAGTATTTTATATTACCAATTGAGATAAATATGGTTTTGGAAAAAAAGTGTAATACTAAAAAATAAAGGATGAAATTAAAATTGGCATTTTTTGGAGACTCAATTTGTGTTGGTCAAGGAATTTCTATAGGTTGTATTCATTATACACCAAGCATTCATCAATCCATAAATGAAATTCATCGAGTTTTAAAGCCAGGAAGTGAGGCGCTAATAATGATCTATGCTAAGCACATTATTACGCAACTACTGATGCCACTCTTCTATGTTGTTGATATACTTAAGAATGGGTTTTCTTGGAGTAAGATGAGATCATTTCGTCGTTTTGCGTATGATTTAAACATTAAAGGAACTTCTGCTCCAGTAACTTTTTTTACATCAAAAAGAGAACTTGAAAACTTAACGATTAAGTTTAAAGAACATCAATTTAATCGAGAGAATTATTGGTTTCCATTTTTCCGTAAAAGAGGATTTTTTTTAAATAGTTTTTTGATTCGAAATTTTGGAAATGATTGGTACATCCTCATTAAAAAGTAAAGATGGACATATTAGTTATATTTAGTTCAAATTATAATGCTACGTTCTTTCGGAGAACTTTTAAAGATCACTTACTTTCGTTTGATTGTCATTCAAATGCTGAGGTTTATTATTTCAATACCTTCCTAAAAGAATCAAGCTATTTAAAAAGGCAATCCTTTGATTTAATAATATATCATTACAGTTTTATGGCACTTAAATGGAGTTGTAATGGAGCTTTATTAAAATATGATTGGCTTAAGTCAATAAAGGGTAGGAGAGTAGCAATAGCGCAAGATGAATATATTAATTCAATAGAAGTTAATCAATTTTTAAAAAGCCATGACGTGAAAGTGTTGTTTTCCTGTTGTGATAGACTTCAAGATATTGAAATAATATACCCTAAGCACCTCAATAATTTAGAAAAAGTAATTTCTGTTTTGCCTGGCTATATTGAGACTAAAAATTTAAAACCACTAAAAGAATTAAAGAAGCATGATAACCGTAAATTAGATATTTTCTATCGCGCTAGGAATAACAGCATGGCATTAGGAAAATTTTCACTTAGAAAAAGCAGGATTGCGAAAGAATTCCTTTCTTTAGAGCTTCCTCATTTATCTACAGATATTTCTTTAGATCCCAAAGACACTATCTTAGGCAAGCAATGGTTTTTAGCATTAGAAAACTCTCGGGTTGCGCTTGGGGTGGAAGCAGGAGCTTCTGTATTTGACCCTGAAGGGTCAATAAGATCGAAGGTTGAAGAGTATATGAAGAATAACCCTGAAGCATCTTACAGTGAGCTCAATGAAAATGTGCTTAAAAAAAATGAAGGATTATTAGAGTATAAATCTATCAGTCCAAGGCATTTTGAATCAATTATGTTCAAAACATGCCAAGTGTTATACGAAGGGAGCTACAGTAATATCTTAATTCCAAACAAGCATTACATAGAATTAAAAAAAGATTTTTCAAATATAAATGAGGTTCTTAGTCTAATTGAAGATCATAATTATTGTCAAAAAATCGCTAATAATGCATATGAAGATATTGTTGTCAAAGAGCATTTTACTTACAAAAACTTCATAAACAAAGTAATGTTAAATTCTAAATGCAGCACAAAGCCCACTAACCACAATAAGATAAAATTATACTTAAAATTTATAAGTAAATTGCATCTATTTTACATACCTAATTTTCTGAAATTATTATTGAAGTTCAGGGCATAAGGTTTATTTAAAAATTAAATATTTATGAAATTAGCTTTTTTTGGAGACTCTATTTGTGTAGGTCAAGGTATTTCTCTTGAAAGAACTTGGGCTGTTATGCTTTCTGGCTATTTATTTAGAAAAAAATCTAATAATAAATCTTTACTAGTCGCAAATTCATCTATAAATGGTAGAACCACACGAGAGGCTTTATTAGATATGCCTTATCATATTCAAAGTCATAAATTTGATACGCTACTTGTCCAGTTTGGTATGAATGATTGTAACTACTGGAAAACTGATAATGGTTTGCCTAGAGTCAGTCAAAAATCGTTTGAAGCCAATCTCTTTGAAATTATTTCAAGAGCCAGAAATTTTGGAGCAAAAAATATAATTTTAAATACCAACCATCCTACCACAAGGTTTGATAAGTTTGAATATTCTAATTTATCATATCAAGAAAGCAATAAACAATACAACAACATAATAAGAGATGTTGGGCACAAATCAAATTCAATAGTAATCGATATTGAAAAACAAATTTTGAAATCTCAACAAATTAAAGGCTTTGAAATAAAAGATATTCTATTAGATGATAAGCTCCATCTAAGTGAGTTGGGGCATGAATTATATTTTAAAATAATAAAAAATACAATAGATGAGTTATGAAATATAATCAAATAAAAAGTAAAGAGGTCAGTATAGGTGTTGGTTGTCAAATTCATGAATCTTTAGAAATTCACGAAAATGCAAAAGTAACTATTGGAGATCATTGTTATTTAGGGCCTGGAATTAAAATCCTTTCAGGTAACTTCACCTTAGGAGATTACTCAAAAATTCATGATAGGGTTAACATAAATCCTAAAAGGCATGTCAATCTTGGGCATTTATCTTGGATTGGTCAAGGTTCAATTTTAGATGGGACTGGAGGTTTAGTTGCTGGTAATTATTTAGGAGTTGGTATTAATAGTTGTTTGTACTCTCATATAAGACATGGAGACATAGGTGAGGGTTGCAAATATGATCTAGATAAAGAGTTAACTATTGAAGATGACGTTTGGTTTGTGGGAATGTGTTTAGTTTCTCCAGTACATGTTGAGTCAAAATCAGTAGCATTTTTAGGGTCTACAATTGTTAAAAAAATGGAATATAATAAAGTTTATGCGGGGAATCCAGCCAAAGATATTACAAATAAGGTTGGAGAACCATGGTCAAGCATATCTGTTGAGAATAAACATTTAACTATGATCAAACATATTGATGATTATAGTTTGATAAATAAAAATTTTGACAAGGAAATGATTGTAGTAGTTGGAGATGATAGCGAAATAAAAAACGATAACAGAGTTTATTACAATGTGTCAAAGCGAACTTTTACTAAAAAAAACCATAAAAGTGAAATAGAGTTTAATAAATGGCTATTTCCATATAAATTTAAATTTAGCCCAGTTTGAATCGCAATCTATTATGTTGAGTTTAATACCTAAATTCAAGCGGTCATCATGATACATTGCAAATATGGTTATCTCTTAATTATATTCTTTTGCATCATTAATTTAATTGAAAATGAAAATAAGAACTTTACTTTTATATTCATCTGGAGGTACATCTCGGGATATTTTTCTGCAAACCTATTTAGGTCCATTGCTTAAAAAAATACAGGGATCAAAGTTGTTGACCAATGGTATCAAGAACGAGCAATACCAGCGTTTATTATACAGTTTAATTTCTCCTTACGAAGCACTTTCCTATATAAATGACTGGAAAGAAGCTTTTGAAAATTCAGATGAATTAGACGTAACATCCTTAAATATCTTGAACCAAAGACACGCTCATTCTTACTTACAAAAACACATTAAAGAATTTGATTTGATTATTTTAATGCACTCTGTTTTAGGCGACAATGTGGAAATTATCATTCCATTTGAACAGGTTTTGAAAGAAAGAACAGGGAAATTACTCTCTTTTGTAGGGAACGAATATGATCTCATGCTAAAAAAGAAAGCATTCTTGCAGAATGTCGACGCAGATTATATAGCCTCTCAACTTCCACATGAAGCACATACTTTTGTTTACAAAGAACTTTCAGCTCAACTTATAGACGCTCCTCACGCACTGAATGAAAATATCTACCGTCCGTCAAAGAGTAATAAAGTATATGATATTGCATTTTCTGGAGCCAAATATGGTATTTTTATAGGCGATCAAGAGCGAAATAATTTGATCGAAACAATGGCTAATTCAACCCCACAGTTGAAAAATAAAATAAACATAGGTAGAAATAAAAATTTACCTCGAAATCTTTGGGTTGAGCTCCTTCAATCGGCAAAAGCGACTGTTGGAGCAGAGGCAGGCACCTATTATTTAGATCGAAATGGCAGCCTTTTAGAGCAGTCAAAAGAATATGTTCAGCAAAACCCAGATGCAAATTTAGATGATCTTTTGGAGAAAATTTTTGATAATACATCAATAGAGTACGTTTCAGGAAAAGCAATTTCTTCAAGACACTTCGAGCCAGTTGGAACGAAAACATGTCAAATTTTGTTAGAAGGGAATTTCAATGGAATTTTAAAAGAAGGAGAGCATTACATCTCAGTTAAAAAGAATTTTTCTAACTTAAAAGATGTTATTGATGTTTATTCAGATCATGATTTAAGAAATCAAATTGTCGAAAGGGCATATGCGTATATATCTGAAAACCATACATATAAAAATCGAGTAGAAACAATAACAAATAAATTATTTAATATTTAAAAAATGAAAATTTTAATAACAGGAGGTTTGGGCCAAATAGGTTCTCATATAGCAGAGCTATTATTGGAAAGAGGAGATGAAGTCGCTGTCATCGATAACTTAGAAACAGGAAGAAAAGAACATCTTCCAGATCAAGAAAGATTAACTATTCATATTGAAACTATTTCAAATAGGGACAAGGTTTTTGAAATTGTTGAGTCATTTTCACCAGACGTAATTATTCATACTGCAGCCTCTTACAAAAGCCCTGATGATTGGTACAATGACACCTTGACTAATTGTGTCGGTGGTGCTAATGTTATTGAAGCGGCAAAACATTATAACACCGGACGATTCATTTATTTTCAAACGGCATTATGTTACGGTCAAAAGCCTCAAGAACAACCAATTACTTTAAATCACCCTAGAGTTCCATCGGGGAGCAGTTATGCTATCACTAAAACAACTAATGAGCAGTTTTTAGAATTATCGGGAATAGAATATGTGACATTTAGGTTAGCAAATGTTGTGGGGCCTAGAAATGTTGCTGGTCCACTTCCAATCTTCTATCAACGGCTTAAAGATGGAAAGAAATGTTTTGTAACAGAATCTAGAAGGGATTTTGTTTTTGTCAAAGATTTAGCAAAAGTTGTTTTAAAGGCATGTGATGGATCCGGCCAAGGAACCTATCATTTTTCATCTGGTTCAGATGTTTCTATAATTGAATTATATGATGCAGTCGTTAAAGCAATGAACATAGCACCATATCCAGATCCAGATATTAGATCTTTAGGAGAAGACGATGTTTTTTCTATTCTTTTGGATCCTAGTAGAACCCTAAATGATTTTGGACCTATTGATTTCACCCCCATCGAGCAAACTGTTAAGGAAGCCATTGAATATTTCAAAGAACACGGAACTCTTGGTGAATACACACATCTGAATTTTAAAGAATAAAAATGAAAATATTAATAACCGGAGGAGCTGGTACACTTGGTTCTAATATAGCCAAACGATTCCTTACTGAAGACATTGATTTCGTTATCGTCGACAATTTTGAGACAGGCTCCTATGAAAACTTGAAGGGCATTCCAAAAAGTAAAATAATTGAAGGTTCTATCTTGGATGAAATCTTAATGCGTTCTGTTTTTGAAACCCATGCACCTTCTTATATAATTCATTCAGCAGCCTCATATAAAGATCCAGATGATTTTGAAAAAGACGCATTAGTTAATATCAACGGATCTATATTACTTTCAAAATTAGCCATAGAATTTGGGGTAAATCAATTGATTAACTTTCAAACAGCATTATGCTATGGTAAGCCAAGCCAGGTACCAATTTCAGTTAATAGTATATGTAAACCTTTTACTAGTTATGGCACATCAAAATATTTTGGAGAATACTATTTATTGAATAGCAATCTCAAGGTAGTCTCGTTAAGACTAGCAAATATTTGCTCTGAAAATTTAGCCATTGGACCAATTCCAACATTTTACAATCGATTAAAAGCAGGAAAAGATTGTTTTATAACTGATGCGTATAGAGATTTTATTGACTTTGATGATTTCTACAACTTATTAAAAGAAATTTTAAAAAGATCAGATTGCTCTGGAATTTTTAATGTTTCTACTGGAGTATCTACTCATATTGAAGAAATTTTCAATATGATTAAAATGTATTTAGAAAAGTTGGATACGATAGCTCCAATAAAACCAATAATGACTGACGATGTATACAATACAACATTAGATCCTACGGAAACAATAAAATTCTTCAACTGGAAACCCCGAATAGAATTAAAAGAAATTATAGCGAAGCAAATGGCTAGCTATGATCAAAAACCTATTGAGAACATATTTTCACATTTAAAAAATGAATAATTCAAAAATTTTAATAACAGGGGGTGTTGGCTTTGTTGGGTCTAATTTAGCTCATTATTTACTCGATAATTTTCAAGTAAAAGAGATCGTAATTGTTGATAATCTAATTTCTTCGGATCTATTTAATTTATCAAATGATAAACGTGTAAATTTCTTGTTCGGATCCATTACAGACGATAAGATCCTACAAAAAATACCTAAAGATATTTCTTATGTTTTTCACCTTTCTTGCTATCATGGAAATCAATCTTCAATTCAAAACCCGTTAGATGATCATGCAAATAACACCTTAACTAGTTTAAAATTATTTGAGCTATTAAGTAATTTTGATCATCTTGAAAAAGTAGTTTATGCAGCTGCAGGTTGTGCTGTGGCAGAAAAAAAATATGGCGAAGTAGGACCTACAAGTGAAGACGCTACTGTTTCTTTATTTCACGACAGCCCCTATTCTATATCTAAACTAGTAGGAGAGATGTACGGAAACTTTTTTTTTACTCATCATAAGCTTCCTTTTGTAAAAGCTCGTTTCCAAAATATTTATGGTCCTAGAGAAATCTTAGGAGCTGGAGTTTGGAGAGGTACTATTCATTCTGTATGGAGGAATGTAACTCCTACCTTTATATGGAAAACCCTTCATAATGAAGATATTTCACTTTATGCAGAAGGTATGGCTTCTAGAGATTTTTTATTTGTAGAGGATGTAGTTAGAGGTATTGTAGCTTGTGCATTGAATGGTGTGCCAGGAGAAGCATATAATTTAGCTTCAGGAAAAGAAACAACAATAAAAGTACTAGCTGAAAAAATAATTGAATTAACCAAAAGCAAGTCAATTTTAAACTTGCTTCCTAAAAGAGAATGGGATAATTCAGGTAATCGTTATGGAGACCCCACAAAATCAAAAGAGAAATTAGATTTTGTAGCACAAATATCAATTGATGAGGGTTTAAAAAGAACTGTAAATTGGACAATTCAACACAAGGATTATATAGTTAACACTATTAAAAAGCATCAATATTATTTAGACCTTATTAAGTAGTCATGAAAATTCTCACAATCGTAGGCGCAAGACCTCAGTTTATTAAAGCCGGAACATTAAGTAGATATATATCTAACTTATCGGATGTTTCAGAAATTATTGTTCATACAGGTCAGCATTATGACAACAATATGTCGGAAGTATTCTTCGAAGAATTAAAAATTCCAAAGCCAAATTATCAATTAAACATAGGAGGTCTTTCACATGGCGCTATGACTGGTAGGATGATTGAGAGTCTTGAGGAAATTGTTATTAAAGAAAAACCAGACTGGTTGTTAGTTTACGGGGATACAAACTCAACTCTTGCAGGAGCGATAGTTGCCTCTAAATTAAAAGTAAAAATAGCTCATGTTGAGGCTGGACTAAGAAGCTATAATATGGACATGCCTGAGGAAATTAATAGAATTATTTCCGATCGGTTGAGTAAAATACTTTTTTGTCCAACACAAAATGCTATAGATAATTTAAACAGAGAAGGGTTTCAAAATTTTGATGTAAAAATCATTAACGTTGGTGACATAATGTATGAAGGAGCTTTGTTTTATTATAATTATATGGAGAAACCATTCTTTTTAGAAGAAAAAGCAGATTTTGTTTTAGCTACTATTCATCGAGAAGAAAATACCGATAATTCAGAAAGATTAGAATCTATTTTAAAAGCTTTAAATGAAATTGCTAAATCTAAAAGAGTTATTGTTCCATTACACCCTAGAACGAAAAAAAAAATACAAGAATTAAAACTAAAAACTAATTCAATAGAATTTATAGACCCAGTAAGCTATCTAAATATAATTTGGTTACTTCAACATTGTAAGCTTGTAATAACTGACAGTGGAGGTCTTCAAAAAGAAGCCTATTTTTTTAAAAAAGCCTGCATTACTCTAAGAGAAGAAACAGAATGGACAGAGCTAATTAAGCATAATGTAAATATTTTAGTTGGTTCAAATGGAGATAAACTTAAAGAGGCAATTCAATTGAAATGGTTAGACATAAAATCATTTGATATAAACCTATATGGCGATGGGAAAACCTCATCGAAAATAATTAATGCTTTACAAAATTTATAATGTGCGGAATTTATTTAACTAATATTCCCTTTTCAAATAAACAAGTAGAACAGAAACTTGAGAAAATCAGGTTTAGAGGCCCTGATAATATCAGTGTGCTTAAGAATGAAAACATTTCTTTAGGACATCTCCGCCTTTCAATATTAGATCTAGACAAACGCTCTAATCAACCTTTTATCTTCGAGTATTTAACATTAGTTTATAATGGAGAAATATATAATTTTAAGGAGGTAAAAAACAGTCTAATTCAAGAAGGATACTCCTTCGAGACAACAAGCGATACAGAAGTCCTTCTTAAAGGATATCATGCTTGGGGAGAAAAAATCCTAGACCGTATAAACGGTATGTTTGCTTTTGCTGTTTATGACGAAAATAAAAAATCAGTTTTTATAGCTAGAGATCGTTTGGGAGTAAAGCCACTTTACTATTCTTGGCAAAACGGAGAACTCGAATTGTGTAGCCAGCTAGCCCCTTTAAACAAGGATAAACTAGATCAAGAGGCCATTAGTATTTATCTTCAAACGGGATATATACCAAGTCCATTTTCGATTTATGAAGAAATCAAAAAATTACCACCTGGTCAATATGCTACCTTTAATTTAAAAGAAAATAAAAAAGAAATTCACTCGTATTGGGATTTAAAGGAAGTTGAAGAAAGTAACATTTCTTATGAAGATGCAAAAGAACAATTACATGAACTTATTGTTGATGCTGTTAAAATAAGACTTCAGTCTGATGTCCCTTATGGAAGTTTTCTTTCAGGCGGAATAGATTCGGCTTTAGTATCATCCATAGCTAATTCCATCCAAAAAGAGAAACTAAAAACCTTTACTATTGGATTTGATAACAAAGAGTTCGACGAGAGCCAAGTTGCGGAACAATTTGCAAAAATAATTGGATCGGATCATCATTTAATTCCAAGCACCCAAGAAGAGCTACCCGCCTTATTAGACGTTTTTTTTAAAGCTTATGACGAACCCTTTGCAGATTCTTCAGCAATTCCATCCTTACTTTTGAATAAAAAAGTTAAACCGCATGTTACTGTTGTATTATCTGGAGATGGAGGAGATGAAAGTTTTTTAGGGTACAATCATTTTGAATGGGCTAGGAAAGTTTACGGGTTGTTTTTGGTTCCTTTCTTTTTACGTCGACTAGCAACTTACTTTATACCCTTTAAATGGATTGGTAAAAGAGGTCCATCCATTAAGAATATAATGCTCATGAAGAACTTTAACGAGTTCATCGAATCTATTTTTACAGGATTCGATACTCTTTTGTTAAAAGATAAAAAGCAATGGATGAGCCATTATCACAAGTACTTATTTCTTAGTAAAAATAAGTTTCAGAAAGTTGCCGATTTGAACTTGAAATTATGGTTAGAAAACGATAGTAATGTTAAAGTAGATCGATCAAGCATGGCTTCTTCAGTAGAAGTAAGAAGTCCTTTTCTGGATTATAGAATAATCGAGTTTGCAAGGAAACTACCTGTTAAGTACCGGTTTAAGGGTTCTGTTAGAAAAAAAATCCTACGTGATGTTCTAGCACAATATATTCCAGAAAAAATATTTGATCAACCTAAAAAAGGTTTTTCAATTCCTTTAGCAGACTGGATAAGGGATTCGTTTAAAGATGAATTTTCTATATACCTAAAAACAGATAAATTAATGCAGATAGAGAATCTAGATATAACTAAAATTCAAAGATTATTCGAATTGCACTTAACAAAAGATGTCGACTATTCCTCTTATCTTTGGAGAGTCTATGTTTTGTCTAAATGGATTTATTTAAATAAAGAACAAAAATGAAAATTCTAATCACAGGTACAGCAGGTTTTATTGGGTTTCATTTAGCAGAATGGCTATTGAAAGAAGGACATAGTGTGGTTGGTGTAGATCAAGTTAATTCGTATTACGACATTAACTTAAAAAAAGACCGATTAGCATTTTCTGGAATCAACTGGAATAATGAACTTGAAGACGGAGTTCGATCTTCTAAATA
>Ga0209199_1001802_pt1 | contig 24445 bp, 21 predicted proteins | sample COGITO_mtgs_1105_7_FD_184805 | JGI IMG/M metagenome (GOLD analysis project Ga0209199, IMG submission 184805) | Pelagic marine microbial communities from North Sea - COGITO_mtgs_110523 (SPAdes) (version 2) | ecosystem: Environmental > Aquatic > Marine > Epipelagic ...
AAACCCAAAGGGCGGCCTGCCGCGACTGTTGGAGATCATGCGCGCGTTGCGCGATCCACAGCATGGCTGCCCTTGGGATATTGAACAGGATTTCGCCTCAATCGCCCCCTATACGATTGAGGAAGCCTATGAGGTCGCCGATGCAATCACCCGGCAAAACTGGAACGAGTTGAAGGACGAATTGGGTGATTTGCTGCTACAGACCGTCTATCACACGCAAATGGCCCATGAGGCGTCCCTGTTCAGTTTTGAGGATGTTGCCAATACCATTGGCGACAAAATGGTGGCGCGACACCCGCATGTATTTGGGACCGATAGTCGCAAAAAATCTTCCGCTCAGCAGACCGTCGATTGGGAAAAAATCAAAGCCGCCGAGCGTGCCGCGAAAGCTCGCAAAGGGGTCCTGGATGATGTGGCGCTTGGCTTGCCGGCATTAATGCGGGCAGTCAAATTGCAAAATCGTGCAGCAAGGGTTGGCTTTGATTGGCCCCAGACAGATCAGGTACTGGACAAATTGCTGGAGGAATCGCACGAACTAGTAGAGGCACGTGACCAATTGGGTGCCGACGAGATTGAGGAAGAGTTTGGCGATTTATTGTTTGTGATGGCCAATCTGGCGCGCCATCTCGGCGTCGATCCCGAGACCGCCCTGCGCGGTGCCAATGCTAAGTTCACCCGTCGGTTCGCCCATATTGAAAGGGCCTTGGCCCAGCTGGGCAAGCGCCCCGATCAATCTGATCTGGCAGAAATGGACAGGCTATGGAATGACGCCAAAGCCATTGATAAGGCCCAAAATGCCACAACAGAACCATAGAGGTTCTAAAACCCATAAAGACTTGGCGCCAGGCGCCCCCAAGACGGCAATGCCCATAATACTGGGACTTGCTTCTAAGACGTGTTGCGCAGCATCCGGTTGAGAAAAACCACTGGGATCAGCCCGACCAGCACAATCAGCAACGCCGGCAGCGCCGCCTGTTCCATCAACTCATCATGCGCGTATTGATAGGAGTATGTTGCCAGCGTTTCAAAATCAAACGGCCGCAACAGCAACGTCATCGGCAGTTCTTTCATAATATCAACAAACGCCAGCACCCCACCTGCAATGATCGAATTACGGATCAGTGGCACCGTCACCCGGCGCATGGTATTTTGGGCATTCATCCCCAAAGTTCGGCTGCACAGTATCACATTGGGCGATATTTTAGTCAGACCCGAAACGACAGCCCCATAGCCCACCGCTTGAAACCGCACCAGATAGGCGAACAACAAGACCGCCAATGTCCCGCTGAGATGAAACACCCCAAACGGGCTCATCACTGCAACCATAAAGCGGTCAAACAGACCAACACACACCAGCACACCAATGGCCAGCATGGTGCCAGGAAAGGCATATCCTGTCGCCGACAGATTGCCGGCAAGTCGTAAAAACTTGCTGGCCTGTATCTGCGAAGTACACGCCACCAGCACCGATATCAGCATAATAATCCCCGCCCCAAGGCCCGATACCAACAGCGTGTTCTGAAACACTTCTAATACATCCGCAAATACCAGCACGTCGATCGATTGCATCACATTCCACAGTAAAATTCCTGTGGGAATGAAAAACCCAAACAGAACCGGAACCAGACACAAACAGATGCACAACAGTGCAGGTAACCCGGTAAGACATTTGGGTTGCTGATTACGCTGACGCGAACTGGTGTCGTTAAAGCGTTTCTGCGCCCGTGAATAAAGCTCGGTAAACAAAAGAAGTATGATGAAAATGAATGTAAAAGTTGCGATTTGGGCAGCGGCGGTGATGTTGTTCATCCCAATCCAAACGTTGAAAATACCCAAGGTCAGCGTCTGCAGCGAAAAGAACTCAACCGTGCCAAAATCTGACACCACCTCCATTCCGACCAAGGCCAGACCGGCCACAATAGCCGGGCGCGCCAGCGGTAGGCTGATCGTCCAGAAAGTGTTGCGATCATAAATTGACGAGACTTCGTAAAAGCTTGCCGGGATCTGACGAAAAGCGGTGCGCGCCAAAAGGTAGACATAGGGGTATAGCACCGACGACAGCACAAAAACCGCGCCGCCAAGCGATCTTATCTCGGGGAAATAATACTCACGCGGCGATTGCCAGTCAAACAAGCTGCGCAGCATCCCCTGTACCGGCCCGGCATATTCGAAAAAATCAGTATAAGCATAGGCAACCAGATAGGCCGGGCAGGCAATGGGCAGAAGAATAATCATATCAAGGACACGCGAGAAGCGGAACTTATAGGCGGCAACAATCCAAGCTGTTGTGACCCCGAACACCAGCGTCACCAAAGAGACGCCCACCATCAGTGCCAGCGTGGTCAGGATATATCTGGCCAAGACCGTGTCGAACAAATGCGACCACAGGCCGTCACTGTCGCCAAAACTCAGCACGATCAGCGAAATCACCGGCGCGAACAAGATCAAAGTAATCGTGAAAACGCCGGCAGACCAAATATCGAAATAACGCCGTGTGGCTTGTACCAAATTACCAACCAACCCTGTCAATGATTTTTTGTGCAGCTCGCGACAACTTGGCAATCTGCAAGATCGGCAATTGATCCTCTACGAACCGCCCCCAGCTTTCCAATTCGGCCGTATACGGCACCGTCAGGTTGGCAGGATATTCAAAATTGATCTCACTGTAGAGCGTCTGTGCCTCGGCGTCGGTCAGAAATTCCAGCAGCTGCACTGCAGCCGCCTTGTTTTTCGAATGCAGCGCCACGCCACCACCAGAGATATTCACATGCGCCCCACGCCCGTCAGCGCCCTGATTTGGAAACACTAAATTGAGGGCCTGCGCCCATTTTTGTTGATTGGCATCTTCGGAATATTTCAATTTGCCGAAATAATAATTATTGATAATAGCGATGTCGCATTGACCTTCATATATCGCTTTCACCTGTGCACGATCATTGCCCTGAGGGCGCCTCGCGAGGTTGGCGACCAATCCAGCGGCCCAAGCTTCGGCTTTTTCCGCCCCATGTGCCGCTATAATCGAGGCCAGAAGTGCACGGTTGTAGACATGGCTGCCCGGGCGTACACAAATTTTACCCGCCCAGCGAGGATCTGCCAAATCTTCTATGTCTTTAATTGCGCCGGGCTCAACCCGATCTTTTGCGGTGACAATAATCCGCGACCGCTTGGACAGGCCAAACCATGTATTATCATCACTGCGCAAATGGGACGGTATATTTGCCATCATTTTTTCAGACACGATCGGGGCCAGAAGTTGCATGTCTTGGTAAATATGAAGCCGCCCAATATCGACGGTCAGGATCACATCTGCGGGGCTGTTTTTACCCTCGGCCTTCAACCGCTGTGCCAGACCTTTGGTAGAATAAACCACATTGGTTTTAATACCGGTTTTATCGGTAAAAGCCACCAAAAACGGATTGATCAGAAACGGTTGCCGGTGGGAATAAATATTTAATTCCGTTGCGCTGACAAGAGAGGCGCTTGACACCACCAATGCGGTGAGAAGGCAGAGCAGTTTAGAGTGACGCATTCTTTTCATCCTGATCTTTTGTCTTGGTATTACCAGACGGGTGTAACAGCCATTCAACTGACGGGGTAGGTCTAAACAAAGTGGTTATTTTTAAAGCCGCAGTCCGCGCCCTGCGCCGAAGATACAGATATATTTCCAAAAGCGGGCGCAGATACATGGCATAAAGACTGTGGTCGGTATCAGGCTCACCCTGACCCAACCCCAGTGTCAGATCTTCGGTTTCAACCGAGTGATGGAGGGATCCAAACAGCCAGTCCCAAACCGCCAGCGTCGCTCCAAAGTTCTTGTCATGATGCTGAACTGCGACCGAGTGGTGCAACTGGTGCTGCGCCGGGGAAATCAACACATATTCCAGCCAGCGCCAATACCGGATACCGATATGTGAATGGCGCAGGTTTGAGCCAGCAACGTTAAAGGTAAACACCAATACATTCACCCCAAGCACCGTCATCAGATCGACTTTATCATCAAACCAATAGAAAAATATCGACAGCGCCACCCCTTGCGTAAAGGCGCTGCGCAACGAGAAAACGATGCCTTCCAGAGGGTGCGTGCGATAGATTGTCAGTGGCGTCAGGTTGGTCGCAGAATGATGGGTTTTATGCAAAGCCCACAGCAGTGGCCATTTGTGCATCCAGCGGTGGACAATATATTTGGTCAGATCATCCAGAACAAAAATTGTTACGGTAAACGCCATAATGATCAGTAAGGTCGGCAGCGAGGCCGCCGCGGGAAACTCGGGCCAGTCAAGCCTATGCAAGAGATGAAACAGACCCGTGGCAACAACCAATTGGGTCAACAACAACGGCGAGATAAAAAGTGTGAAAATGCGGTTTATAAAGAACATAGTATAATCGCCGCGCGAGGATCGTGAGAAGAATATCTTTTTATCGAAAACCTTAGCGATCGCAGCGCGCAGTGACATTTTCCGGGCGACTAATAACCAGATAAACGCGATTAAAATAGATAGAAGAATATAGCCCAAAAAGACCCGTTTTTTCGGGTCACCAAAATGCTCAAAAATGCCGTTAAAAATGTCGAGTGGCTGCGACACAGTTTTTTAGACCCCCTCACAGTGGCCCGCCAGAGAACACCTCTCCGCTGGCGGGCTTTGTATTATCTATCAGTCATTTTCAGCGCTGTTTGCACTTCCCAGCTTGTCGGCCAGTGCCGCCATGTTGCCTGTTTGATCCTTAGACTTAGCAGTGACATCGAAACGGTCAACCATCAGTTTCTGGATTTTCAACATATGCAACTGATAATCGCCCCATGACATCGCTTCGTCTTTTGTAAAGTTGCCCTGAGAATCCATACCCGTTACCTGCGACGCATTCAATAGCACCGGACCAAAGCCAATCATACGGTTCAGTTTTACGGCCGTTTCTCCAAGGTTTTCCTTACCCGCTTGCAATGCCATGGAGAAGCCCTTCAACTCGCCCCAATGTTTGCAATAGGCTGAGAAAGCTTTTGCGGTATCGCCGTTTGACTCCAGCAATTCACTCAGTTTGGTGATGTCGTTATAAACCGAACCGGCATATTTAAACACGGATTCTGCGATGACTTTTTCCCAATTGCTTCCGATCACATCGGCATATCCCATCAACTGCGCCCGCTGCGCATCTGTCAGGTTTTCGCCATTGGCATCTGAAATCAGTTGACGCCCGTCGATGAAGGCTTGGGTCACTGTGCTCATGTAATTGGTCTTGCCGCCTTTATCAAAGCTAGAGGCATAATACGCATGCGCAAATGTCATCTCTGATTTCAGGTCAATCATCCCGTCACCATTGGCATCGGCCGCGGCAAGATTTTTCATTTTGGCAACGTCATAGTTTTCTTTTGCACTTAGGTTGAGGCTGTGAGCGGCTGCACCCCAGTACCCAAAGGCTTCGTCCCAGACATGCTCTTTTCCTGTGTAATGCGCACCATCTTTATAAGGTTTGCTATTTGGCTTGTTGTCTGCGGCAAGCTTTTCGTCAAGATAGTTGTCAACGGCTTGGTTGTAGAACACAGCACCCATGGCAAATTTCGAGATCAGCTGTGGATAGTTAAAGCCTGTCGCAGGGTCAAACCCACCCTTCGTGGCAGCCGCATGTTCAATCATCGACGCCAGCACCTCGGCACCGGTCATCTGACCCGGCCAACCGTTCACAACGCCTTTGTAAGATTTACCAGACAAATTTTTGCCTTTGGAAATCTCATTGAGCGTCTCTTGCTTGATGTTGAAATCGCCCTTGTCAACAGGCGATATGATCGCTTTGTTGTTATCAGAACCGCCAAAATAAGCCATCATTTCAGCCTGCAGATTGGCCGCATTCGCACCATCATCCCCTTTGGAGGCCAGCTTTTTCAGGCTGTCGTGCAAGACGTGGCGGGCAATCTGACCGGTGTAAGACACCGAGTTAGTCTTGCTGCCGCTATAGCCTTTGACGGTCACAGGAAACGGACCATACGTGGTGTCGCTAAAGGCAGCACTTGCCAATGCAAATGGGCTCAGACACGCCATTAAAACGCCTGCGACCCTAAAACTATTGATTGTCTTTTTCATGTCTAAGTCGTCCTCTTCGTTCGCTGGTTTATCCAACACATCGATACAGGTGACTAATTTAGTCAGATATGTCAATCCCGATTCTTTTAATCAGATATAATGAAGGCGCCGTTTTAGCTATATGGATTAGCTCGAAAATTATAGGGGCTCTTTTGGACCCGGTTAAATTGAGAATTTGCGCCCGCTTTAACTACATTTAATATAGGTATATTATTTCAAAAGCGCAGGCTTCGCTCTGGACTTGTCCAACACAAATTGAGACTGTGATGCTCACAAGGGGATCCAGAGCATGCCGAAACATAGAATCATTATCGACACGGATCCCGGCCAGGATGATGCGGTGGCTATTTTACTTGCGTTGGCCAGCCCCGAAGATATTGACGTTCTCGGCTTGACCGTCGTTGCCGGCAATGTGCCGCTTCTGGCCACAGCCAGAAATGCCCGGATGATTTGTGAACTCGCGGGAAAACCCGACACCAAGGTTTTTGCCGGCTGTGACCGGCCCATGGGCCGACCATTGGTCACGGCCGAACATGTGCATGGCAAGACCGGACTCGATGGCCCCAGCCTGCCCGATCCTGTTATGCCGCTGCAAGACCAACATGCGGTGGACTTTATCATTGAAACCCTGCGCGCAGAGCCTGCAGATTCGATCACCCTGTGCGCTCTGGGTCCACTGACCAATATCGCAACCGCGTTTCAAAAAGCCCCTGACATCATTTCACACGTTCGGGAGCTGGTGTTGATGGGCGGGGCTTATTTTGAGGTTGGCAATATTACCCCAGCAGCCGAGTTCAATATTTACGTAGACCCGCAAGCCGCCGATATCGTCTTTAAATCCGGTATATCCATTGTTGTGATGCCGCTTGATGTGACCCATAAAGCGCTGGTCACCAAATCGCGCAATGATGCCTTTCGGACCTTGGGCACAAAAGTTGGCGTCGCAGTTGCATTAATGACCGATTTCTTCGAGCGCTTCGACAAGGCAAAATACGGCAGCGCCGGCGCGCCCCTGCACGATCCCTGTGTCACTGCCTACCTGCTCAAACCCGAACTGTTTTCGGGCCGCTTGATCAATGTCGAGGTTGAAACCAGCTCAGAGTTGACCATGGGCATGACCGTTGCCGACTGGTGGAAAGTCACACAACGGGCGCCAAACGCGACGTTTATCGGCGATCTGGATGCCGACGGTTTTTTTGACCTGCTCACAGACCGCTTGGGAAGGCTTTAGATTTTACACTGGACAGCTCTAATAAAAAACGACATTCAATTTATATGTGTGCTGCCATAACCCTTGCCAAACCCGATGATCTAGACCGGCTTGAAGGTCTGGTGATGCTGTGCCATCAAGAAATGGGCATCGATGTTTCCCCCACCCAGCGGCGCCAAGGACTGGCCCATGTTTTGGCAAACAGCCCGCATGCCGCAGCCTATCTGATTGGGCCAGTGCGGGCGCCTGTTGGCTATGTGATGCTATCGTTCGGGTGGTCACTGGAATTGATGGGTCATTACTGTACAATCGACCAGATCTATGTTCGTAGCGGGGTGCGCGGACGTGGTATCGCAAGTGAAGTGATGACTAAATTGACGTCGATGCTGAAATCAACAGATATCAAATCCATTCATATTCACGCCTCGCAGGAAAATGCCAGTTCTAAACGCCTGTTCAAACGGGCCCATTTCCGCAGTGGACGTACCTTCACCCTGATGCTGCGCGACCTTTAAGCCCTTTTCTCTCAACCAGCAGAGACTATATATTTGCCATGCGCCTGAACATCCCCTTCGACAACACCTATGCCAATCTTGACGGGGCGTTCTTTAGTCGTGTCAACCCTGTACCAGTAAATGAGCCTGCGCTTGTTGCCTATAACGCCGAGCTGGCGAAACAAATTGGTATCACCAGCGGCACAGAACAAGAGCACGCCAAAGTTTTCAGCGGCACGCGTCTGGCCGAGGGCAGTGATCCATTGGCCCAGCTTTATGCTGGTCACCAGTTTGGGCATTATTCGCCACAACTGGGGGACGGGCGTGCGGTTTTATTAGGGGAAACCTGTGGGCCCGACAACCGCCGCCGAGATATCCAGCTCAAAGGCTCTGGCCCAACCCCCTATTCGCGGCGCGGAGACGGTCGCGCTTGGCTGGGTCCGGTATTGCGCGAATATTTGATCAGCGAGGCAATGCATGCGCTCGGGGTGCCGACCACGCGGGCGCTGGCCGCCGTGAGCACAGGTGAGACGGTGTTTCGCGAAAGCCCCCTGCCCGGCGCCGTTCTTACACGGGTTGCCGCCAGCCATATTCGGGTGGGCACCTTTCAGGTATTTGCCGCGCGCGGCGACGTCACGACCTTGCAACAGCTGTTGGAGTATACGCTCAATCGCCATTACCCAAACGCCGACGGACCGCTGGGTTTGCTAAAAGCGGTGATTGCCGCTCAGGCGCAGCTGGTGGCAAAATGGATGTCAGTGGGGTTTGTTCACGGTGTGATGAACACCGACAATTGCCAAATCGCGGGCGAGACCATAGATTATGGTCCCTGCGCGTTTCTAGATCACTATGACCCGATGGCAGTGTTTTCGTCGATTGACCGGCAGGGACGCTATGCCTTTTCCAATCAGCCCGACATTATCGTCTGGAATATGGCACAGCTGGCCACCGCATTGATCCCATTGATGCCTGACCAAGAGAAAGCCGTCGCATTATTTACCACAGCGGTCCATGCGATGCCGCAATTGATCCGCGATCATTGGAGCCGCGCATATGGCGCAAAAATCGGCCTGACCGAGTTGCGTCCCGGCGACGACACACTGGTGACCGAACTGTTGCAAGTAATGGCCGACAGCCGCGCCGATTATACCAATACGTTTCGCGGCCTCATCACCGGCACTGCCCGCGACCACCTTAACGATACCGAAGGCTTCGACGATTGGGCCAGACGCTGGCAGAACCGGCTGCGCGATGTCCCAGATCCAGAGGCGGTAATGGCACGAAACAACCCGGTTTACATAGCGCGAAACCACCGCGTTGAGCAGATGATTACGGCTGCGGTTGGGGGTGATTATGCCCCCTTCCACAGGCTGCGCAAGGTCTTGGCACACCCCTATGACAGCCAACCCGACTCCGTGGATTTAACCCAGCCGCCAACCCCGCAAGAAGTGGTACCTGCCACATTTTGTGGTACCTAACCCACCACACCTGAACCGCGGCAGCTAATACGCAGCACCTAGTAGACTATTTAAATTGCGATACCTGGGCAGCGCCTTCGCAACACAGCATATCATCAGCGCCGCCGCAACGTTGCCTCGGCGCGATCCGAAATCACCCAAGCCGCCAGCCCATCGCGCAAGCCGGCAATAAACCCTGCCCGCCAAAGAGGGTCAATAAGGTTATCCAAATCCTGATCCGTCGACAAAAACCCAGCCTCGACCAAAATTGACGGTATATCCGCTGCTTTCAACACCGAAAATGCTGCTTGCTGCAGCGGCAATTTGTAAAGATCCCCAGTGGCGTTCTCTATACCCGCCAGTACCGATTGGGCCAACGCCCGTGCCCGAGGGGCGGTTTCAAGTCGCGCCAGGTCCAGCAAAACATCTGTCACCACATCATCGGCACCATTCAGATCTATGCCTGACAGAATATCAAGTCGGTCATGACGCTCAGCCAGGGCCGCGCTGGCGGCATCTGAGGCCGCGTCCGAAAGGGTGAAAATGCGCGCACCATGGGCCACACCGTGCGCCAAAGCATCCGCATGCAACGAGATAAACACGTCAGCCCCTCGCTGATGGGCCAGACGCACGCGGTCTTCTAAAGACACGAACACATCGGCCTCACGGGTCAACAAAACATCATAATCCCCGGTGCGTAGCAAGGTGTCTTTAAGCTCCCGCGCCAGTAACAACATCAGATCTGCCTCTTTGATGCCGCGGTTTTCGGCACCGGGATCAATACCACCATGACCCGGATCCAGCATCACCACCAAACGGCGCGATGCCTTATCTCGGCGCGGAGGGTCCAACGTATCGGGTGGTAAATCCCAACGAGGATCAAAGAGTGCCCCAGCCGCCGCATCATAGACAGCGCGGCTCGCAGGCCTCAACAACAGCGACAGATTTGCAGCTTCGGTCTCAGGCGCGATGGTCATAGCCACATCCGCCACCGCCATAGGCTGTCCCATCTGCGCCACCAGACGGCTCCAACCGGGACGGTAGCCACCAAAGCGCACCCCGACAATCTTATGGCTCTGCAGCAATGTCTTACTGTCCAATCCAGTCCAATCAACCTCGCGAAAATCAATCACCAACCGATCGGGGCGAGACAGGGTGAACACCCGAAACGGCACGCCCTGGCTCAGCTGCAATGCCACCAGAACGTTGTCATTTCCAGCGTTTGTAATCGCTGATGTAGCACTGTCAATTCGCGCCAGAGCGCTAAAATTCTGCGCCTGCGCCGACAGCGCCCAAAAAGCAAAACATGCGCTGAGCCCCGCGAGCTTTATCAAATGTCCTAGACACATATTTTTCCCTGATGGCACCTTTTACATAAACTGATCTTCTCAGCATAACGTGACAAGCCGCAATACATAAGCGTATATCGAACTGTTTATCACCCAATTTTTTATTCTGTGTTTCGGTTTGCCATAAACTGTATCAACCGCGCCAACCCCTCACGGATATCCGCAGTGCTGCGCGCATAGGAAAACCTCAGCGTTTTATGGCCGCGCTCCGGGTCAAAATCCAACCCTGGCGTGACAGCCACACCTGCCCCGTCAAGAATTTCACGGGAAAACGCCAAACTGTCCTCGGTCAACTCACTAACATCCGCATAGACATAAAACGCCCCGTCTGGCGGCGCGATTCTATCAAAGCCCGCCTGCGGCAAGCCCTCGAGCATCAACCGTCGGTTTTCGGTATATACCGCCAAATTGGCCTTAAGCTCGTCTTCACACTCCATCGCCGCCAGTGCCATCAATTGCGACGCGTGTGGCGCACATAAAAATAGGTTCTGGGCCAGCCGCTCAATCCGACGCACATGACTTTCTGGCACCACCATCCAGCCAACCCGCCAGCCTGTCATGCTGAAATACTTGGAAAACGAGTTAATTACATAACATTCATCGGTGATTTCCAGCGCAGAAACCGCTTTTTTTTCATATTCAATGCCGTGATAAATCTCGTCACTGATAAAGGCCGCCCCCTGCGCTTGTGTTGCCTCGATCAATCCGCACAGAGCGGCACGGTCCAGCATGGTGCCAGATGGGTTGGCAGGAGAGGCCACCAAGAGCCCCTGCAGGTCAAGCTCTGCAAAATCTTCTGCGACGGGCTGTAGGCGCGCGGCAGGAGACGTCGGCAGATCCACCGGAACCAGACCAAGCGATTTGATGATTTGCCGGTAAGAGGGATAACCCGGCGCTCCAATACCGACCCGCGCCCCGGTATCAAACAGCGAAGAAAATGCCAATATGAAGGCACCACTTGAGCCTGGAGTAATCACCACGCGGTCAGGGTTGAGCGTGAGCCCGTACCAATCTTTGTAGAGCCCAGCGATCCTTTGCCGCAAACTCGGCAACCCCAAAGCCACCGTATAACCCATCGCGTCATCTTGGCCCAACTGCGCCGCAAGTGCGGCCCGCGCGGCTTGGGGGGCCGGTGTGCCGGGTTGGCCCACCTCCATGTGAATGATCGAACGCCCCGCCTGTTCGGCTTGTCGCGCAGCCTCCATCACGTCCATCACGATAAAGGGATCAACCGTGCCCCGCCTTGAGCTTTTCATTGAACGGCTCCTGCTATATAAGTTGACAGATGTTTCACTATGTAACCGGCGGCACGTCAATGCATCCCGTTCGATTTCTGATATTTTTGTTGTTTTTTATACAGCAGTCCAGCCTGCCGGCGCGCGCCGCCAGTTTACTCCGTGACGCGGATATTGAACATAGCCTCTCCCAGATCGCCCAACCGGTCCTAGCCGCCGCCGGCCTGTCATCAAACCAAATCAAAATACTGGTGGTAAACGACAGCTCTCTGAATGCTTTTGTGGCCGATTCCCAACATATTTTCCTCAATGTCGGTCTGATCCTGCGATTGGGTGAAGTCGGCATGCTGCAAGCGGTCATTGCCCATGAAGCGGCCCATATCGTCAACGGCCATCTGGCCCGACGCAGCAGCAATTTCGGCGCCTCCAAAACCGCTGCGGGCTTGGGCATGTTGCTGGCAGCAGCCACCGCGATTACCGGCAATTCCGACGCTGCAGCCGGCATTGCTCTCGGCACCAACAGTACCGCACAACGGCTGTTTTTCGCACATACAAGAGCCGAGGAAGCCGCAGCAGATCAATCTGGGATCCGTTATATGGTCCGTGCCGAAATTGATCCGCAAGCAGCCGTGAAACTGCTTAATATTTTTGAAGGGCAGGAGATGCTGAGCCCAAGCCGACAGGATCCCTATGCGAGATCGCACCCGCTATCACGCGACCGCAACCGCACTATTAAGAACCTTGTAAGTGTCCAGAAAAAAACCTTTGAGCCCGATCTTAACGCGCAATATTGGTTTGACCGAGCCCGGGGCAAGTTATCGGCGTTTATCCGATCGCCAAAGTGGACCTTTCAAACACTGGACGATGGGAAAGCAGACGACATTCGTTTGATGCGCAAAGCAGTGGCCTATTTTAGACGCTCCGACCTGCCACGCGCAAAAAAAGCTTTAGAAGCAGTGATAAAACTCAGACCTGATGATGGCTATCTATACGATTTATACGGTGAGATTCTGCTGAAAAGTCGCGCCCCGAAACAATCTATTAAAGCCTATCGCACGGCGGTGTCTCTTGTCCCGGAAAACGGTATAATTCTTGGCGGCTTAGGGCGGGCACTGCTTGCTGACGGCAGAGCCAAATCAGCGCTGCCAATCCTTGAAAAAGCCCGCTCAGTCGACTTTAGTGACACCCGGGTCTTACGCGATCTTGCCCTTGCATATGCCAAAACCAACCAGAACGGCATGGCATCTTTGGTCACCGCAGAACGCTATGCTTTACAGGGGCGGATCGGTGATGCACTGCTGCACTCAAGACGCGCAGAAGGTCTATTGCCAAAGGGATCTGGGCCGTGGAAGCGGGCTATGGATATTCAAAGCAGAGCCGCCTCCCAAAAATGAGAATTGGGTATCAAGGGTTTGGCTGAGTAAAGCAATATACGACCCAACAGATCGCGAAGTGGGTCATCTTAGGGTAGTGACGCATGCGCATCTGCTGAACTTGTGTATGGCTGTCACCTCAGGTGAGGCAGCATAGCTGTTTGTTTAACAATACCGGTTTGCGTTTGTGCCATTGCTTCATGGCGTGCAAGGGCGTTTTGCTGCCTAAAGCTGATTGTGCAAGCGGGTGGTTGTAAAGCCAGGCACAGCGGTGCAGCGGTGCAGCGTCGTCTCCCAGCCTTCGCCTGATCGAACATGGTAGCTTTGCAGCGCTCTCCCGATACGGCCGTTGAACCGCTCGACCATGCCGTTGGTTTGCGCCGATCTTGGTGGGGTCAGCCGGTGTTCAATTCCGAGAGTTGAGCAAAGCGTTTCAAACGCCGGCCGTCGTGTTACGGCGCGCCTGTGCACACCGAAAAGGCGGTCGGTGAACGCCTTTCCACCATCGGTTTAAATTGTTCGGATACGGATTGGACATGCACGTTCCAGGTCGCCTAGAAAGCGCCCGGCATCGGTGGCTGTCTTGTTGCGATACATGGCAATGAAGACCCAGTGGGTGGCCCTGTCAACCGCCACAAAGAGAGACCTTCGCGACGTCCCATTGGCCATGTGAAGAGGGTATTTCACGACAATGTGGATATATCCGGGCGCAGATGCTTTCAAGCCATTGTGCTGAGGGGGGTCATCCTTGGCCTTACGGTCACGAAGACGTCCCGCCCCACGCCGACGCAGACAAGGGTCTAGACCCGAACAAGACATAGTTCAGTTCTGAAACTCGCACCATTTCCAGACAGTCTGCTCAGTCGTTCTGTGGCGTTCTGCCAAGACCAACGCAGGTTCATCCCTCGCCTGAATGGCCGCCGGTATATTTGGTGTCGGTGTCGCTTGGCTATGACGTCGAACAAACATCAGAGACACCCATCTGAATATCCCCCAGCACAGATCTCGCCAGAAAAAGCGCAGAACGACGAGGGTCTATGTGATCCTCCGGGATGGAACAGTGAACCAGCAAAAGCATCTAAAACATGGCATCAGCCCTGAGCAAGCTGCTCTATTTAAAGCCAAGTCATGAAAATCATATCGGTGGTTTGACAGCTGTGAGCAGATATTGTCAGTATCTTTTACGAATGCCCGTCAACCTAAAAACAGATCACTCGTCTAACTGTTCTTCGTCTTGGGTTTTCGCCAGAGCAAGCATCCGCGCCAAGACAGGATCAAGGGTCACATCAGCTTTTGCATAGCGTTCAGTCACCGCCAAGATCGACAGTGATACATTCTTGATAGTCGAGGTCTTTTTACCGGCGGGCCCGTAAAGTTGGCCATTCACCTTAAAATATATCGATCCCGACATTCCGGCCCGCAATACAGGCGCAACTTCGTTCTGCGGTAATACGTATTCTTCCCCAGCATCTAAAATTTTCTCAAAAATCACGTCTCCGTCGCCGGAGCGTATCCGAACCCAGGCGGGCCGGATCGCAAACAGGGCCAGTTCGGGCGGAGCTTCTTCCAAAACAATGGGTACTTCCACAGTTTTCAAAGGTTCGGCCGCTAGCTCTTGGCTTTCTGTCGCAACCACCAGCGGTTTCACCTCTGGTTCTGCCACGACAAACGCTCCCATAGCGGAAGGGTCTAGCGTTGATATTGGCCCATCGCGAGGTACCAGAACTGGCGAATCCAGTGCTTTTGGCCTATATAAACGATCGATCTTTGCCATTTGGGCTCTGGCCAAAGCCACAGCTTGCGCCCGATCGGTATCTGAGGTCAAAACTACTGTCTGCAACGGATCAACCTCAGCCAGTGCCAGCGGGGCCTGATCGACGGGCACAATCTGCACCCTTTGTATTTCGCGCAAAAGGCTCCAACCACCAAACCCGATCCCGCCGATTAACAAAAGCAAAACCGCAATGGATCCTACAGCATTATAGTGCAGCCGGGACAACCAGCTGTCATCAGTTGGTAAAAATGGTGTTTTAGGGTTTACGAATGGGTTAAAGGCGTTTTGTTCTATATCAACGTTATCATCGGTTTCGGGCCGACGGACAGCTGCTGCCGCGGACATGCCATGGGCTGGAACGAACCCACTTTCAGCGCAAAATGCCGCAAAAGCCACATCGGGATCCATTTTAAGGAAACGCGCATAGGAGCGCACATAGCCAGATATAAACCCGGGCGTATCAAAGGCCGACGGGTTGGCATCTTCGATTGCGGCAATATATGGGGCTTTTATGCGTAGTTCGCGTTGCACATCCAAAAGCGATTTGCCGAGCGTGGCTCTTTCACCACGCATAATGTCGCCAAGGCGCATTTCATAATCATCAAAACTCTTAAGTTTCAAACTCAGCCCTCACGGCCCCATCAGCCAAACACTTTTCTAAACCATTAAAATGAGACAAAAAACCCTCGATCAAAAAGGTGAGTCGCACCCGGTACTGGTTTCTGTTAACATATCATAAACTAAGATGCATTATCTTTAAGTAACCACACTACCTTTTGGGATGGGATGAGCAGACTTAAGCCGATAGGTCGGCACGATTCAGCGCACAATGCGACCATAACTGGTCCATCGCCGCAACTAAGCTGTCCATTTCACTTGCTCCATGCACGGGAGATGGTGTGAATCGCAGCCGCTCTGTGCCGCGCGGCACAGTTGGGAAATTTATAGGCTGAACATAAATTCCATGGTTTGACAGTAACATATCCGAAATATCCTTGGTATGCACTGGATCGCCGACAATCACCGGGATGATATGGCTACCGTGATCAATAAACGGAAGACCCAAAGCTTTCAGCCGCATCTTGAGCGTACGGGCCTGACTTTGATGCTTTGCCCGCAGCGTTTGATCAGTTTTCAAAAACGCAACCGATGCCGCAGCTCCAGCCGCGACGGCCGGTGGCAGCGAGGTGGTGAAAATAAAGCCCGGCGCATAAGAGCGGATCGCATCACACATTTTACCGCTAGCAGCTATATAGCCCCCCATAACGCCAAAGGCTTTGGCCAAAGTGCCATTGATGATGTCGATCTTTTTCATAAGGCCGTTTTGCTCGGCAACACCCCCGCCACGATGACCATACATACCAACAGCATGCACCTCATCAAGATACGTCAAAGCGCCAAACTCTTCAGCCAGATCACACAGATCTTGCATTGGGCAAAAATCGCCATCCATAGAATAGATCGATTCAAACGCGATTAGTTTTGGCACGCTTGGATCATCGTCCTGCAGCAAGCTGCGCAGATGATCGATATCGTTGTGCCGGAAAATCCGTTTGGCGCCACCATTGCGGCGCACCCCTTCGATCATCGACGCATGGTTCAACTCGTCAGAATAAATAATCAACCCAGGAAACAACTTTGGCAGTGTGCTCAGCGTCGCATCATTTGCGATATAGGCGCTGGTGAATAGCAGCGCGGCTTCTTTGCCGTGCAAATCTGCCAGTTCAGCCTCAAGTTTATTGTGATAGACCGTGGTGCCGGAAATGTTGCGCGTGCCACCAGACCCAGCACCCGTCGCGTCAATTGCGTCGTGCATCGCCTGTAAAACCTCAGGGTGCTGCCCCATTCCAAGGTAGTCATTGCCACACCAAACCGTTACTGGTTGCTCGCTGCCGTCAGCCTTGCGCCATACGGCATGCGGAAAATGCCCACGACGACGTTCGATATCGATAAATGTTCGGTACCGACCCTCTTGATGAAGGCGCTCTAGCGCAAGGTCCAGCTGTCCACTAAAATCCACTAAAATACACTCCGTCAACGTTTAATCCGGTTCAGTCACGCGACTGTAACGACCCGCGCTCACAATCCATTTTCGACTCTCATACTCATATAGGTCAGGCATCTCAATTTCAACAGGTTACAAATTGCCGCTGCCTGTCTCGCGCCAGAGATTCCACCGTTACATACCGTTGCGCGACCTGCTAGTGTGACATACGAAACGATAAGGAGACGAGATATGACGCTACAAGACGTCTTAACAAAAATTGATCACGATTTACCACAGGCCACCGAACGCCTTTTGACACTCCTTCGCATTCCGTCCATCTCGACTGATCCATCGTATAAAGACGCCTGCGAAACTGCCGCCGACTGGCTGGTGAGCGACCTATTAAGCATGGGAGTGACCGCCGAAAAACGTGCCACTCCGGGGCATCCGATGGTGGTTGGTCACATCGGGCAAGGCGCGCCACATGTGCTGTTTTATGGCCATTACGACGTGCAGCCTGTTGATCCGATTGAGCTTTGGGACAGCGACCCCTTTGATCCACAGCTGCAAGACACTTCAGGCGGTCGGGTGATCCGCGGTCGCGGGTCCTCCGATGACAAGGGCCAGTTGATGACCTTTATCGAGGCCTGCCGTGCCTGGCAGGCTGTGCATGGCAGCCTGCCGTGCAAGATCACTTTCTTTTTTGAGGGCGAAGAAGAGTCTGGCTCACCGTCGTTGGTGCCGTTCCTACAAAAAAATAAAGCCGAGCTTTCGGCCGATCTGGCATTGATCTGCGACACTGGACTGTTTGAAAGCCGTACTCCGGCAATTGTCACCATGCTGCGAGGAAACCTGTGCGAAGAAATAGTGATCACCGGCGCAAATAAGGACCTGCATTCAGGCATGTTTGGCGGTATCGCGATCAATCCGATTCGCGTGCTATCGCGTATTCTGTCCGGATTGCATGATGATCAAGGCCGCATCACCCTTCCGGGCTTTTACGACGGCGTCTCCCCCCTGCCAGAGGGCTTGCGCAGCCAGTGGAAAGGGCTCAATTTTGATCACACAGCATTTTTAGCCGATGTTGATCTGTCGCATCCGGCAGGCGAGCAAGGGAAAACCCCGCTGGAAATGATCTGGTCCGAACCCACCTGCGAGATCAACGGTATTGAAGGCGGCTACACCGGTTCCGGCTTTAAAACGGTGCTGCCCTCAAACGCCACCGCAAAGATCAGTTTTCGCCTCGTCGGACACCAAAATCCGTTGAAAATCCGCGATGCCTTCCGCGCCTATGTCACCGGCATGCTGCCACCGGACTGTACGGTCAGCTTTGGCGACCACGGGGCCTCGGCCGCGAGCCTCATGGCCACCGACCACCCGGCCTTTGAGGCGGCAAGAGATGCGTTGAACGACGAATGGCCCAACGCCGCAGCCTATGTCGGCTGTGGTGGGTCGATCCCGGTGGCTGGCCATTTCAAAAACGTGACTGAGATGGAATCATTGCTGATCGGATTCGGCAAGGATGATGACCAGATCCATTCACCCAACGAGAAATATGATGTTGAGAGCTTTCACAAAGGCATCCGCAGCTGGGCGCGCATTCTTGCGTCCATAACAGACTGAAAGGCCACAGATGATTTCCGGGTTCTGTTATCACACCCATAGCGCCAACGGCGTTGAGGTTGCCTATTGCATTGGCGGGTCGGGACCACCGCTGCTGTTGCTGCATGGCTTTCCGCAAACCCATATGTTGTGGGCGCAAATTGCCCCCAAACTGGCGCAAAACTTCACCGTAGTCTGCGCCGACCTGCGCGGTTATGGGGCCTCGGCCAAACCACACGGGACCGAAAATTACAGTTTTCGGGCCATGGGCCAAGACCAGCTGTCACTGATGTCAGCGCTGGGTTTTGCACGGTTTCACCTTGCCGGACATGATCGCGGCGGACGGGTGGCCCACCGCATCGCGCTGGACGCGCCTCAGCGTGTCACCAGCCTGACGGTTATGGATATCATTCCAACCCATCACCTGCTGGATGACCTGCACCAAAGCGTTGCCAAAGCCTATTACCATTGGTTTTTCCTCGCCCAACCCGCGCCTTTTCCAGAAACTCTGATCACCGCGGACCCCGATTATTTTTACCAATCCTGTCTGTTGGGTTGGGGGGCGGCGACACTGGATCAATTCCCAGCCAACCAGCTTGATGCCTATCGTCGGGCATGGCGCAATCCAGAGGCGATTCGCGGCATGTGCGAAGATTATCGTGCCGCGCTGAGTGATGATTTTGATCTTGATACGACAGATCTGAACCGCATGCTTACCTGTCCGGCGCTGGTGCTGTCAGGGTCAGACGGCATTATGGACCGGATGTTTGACATGCAAGGCGTCTGGGCCCCACGGCTGGCCAATATGCGATATATTGCAGTGCGCGGTGGCCATTTTTTTGTCGATCAAAATCCCGATGAGACTCTGAAACATCTGCAGCATTTTTTAAACGATTTACAGTAGGGTTGGTTCACAGGTTATCTCTAAGGCTTTTTTACCCAAGCAGGGAGGCGGCTTTGTGAAGACACAGCGGGGGTGCCGAACCGAGCGCAAACCTGCCCTGATTTACGCGCTCACGACTTGTAATAAGACAGCAACAACATAAATCAGGTGCACCAATTTTTGGCGGTTATCGGCGTGTTCAATCCAAAAACTCGATTTCGTCTTTCAGTCAGTCATCACCACAGAAAATTTCTGAATTTACCAAAAAGTTTGGGGACCCAAAACCCCAAAATCAAGGACATCTTGCGTATTTTCATCATATGCAGCACATGCACCAGCCAAAGCCTCGGGAATGCGGGAAACATCCCTACTTATATCTGCAAGAGAATTTTCCAAATTTGCGCGCAAACCAGCTTCTAGTCCTTTTAAGAGCCAATATTTATAAGTCGTGATAAAATACTCAAGATACCGACCTTCGCGATTGACAATGACCCCCACCAAATTCGCTCTGGCAAATTCTTTAAGCGGGTGGGCCGTTGGTATTGAAGAGATCGCCATCGCATATTTTTGCGCCTGACGTTGTATATCCCGCCACATATAACCAAATTTAGATCTTTTTTAACGACAAGAAAGGGACAGGTTCCATAGACAACATAATCGAGCAGAGGTTTAGTGGCTTAACCAAGATGTCTATTTTTGGGCTTTAAAGAAGAGGCGCAATTCGCATTGCCGACAGATAGCGATAGGTGTTTCCGATAGACAATCAAGCGGGCATTTTTGTATCATGATGACTACCTTTAACTTTTAACTATAGCTTTACCGCACACCACCCGTTTTCTTACAAAAGAAAACAGTGCCACTGAAACCGTGGTGCCGACGGCGAGCCAGAAGTGCCCGGTTTTACACCTAAATGCTGTCGTAATCGTGACAGCATGGCCCCTGCATGCCCGCCATGGTAAAATCGTTAGTAACACAACACCGTATCTGCTTCTAAAGAACACGCCAGCAGAACATCCGGCATTGCAAACGACGCATTATAGCCATCCAAAAGTGTCTCATCATAGCCTCTGGCCTTTGCCGACATGCCAGAGACGAAAATTTTTGTATTTGCAGCTTTCAATTTATCAAGATGATCTTTCAAATCGCCAGTTCCCTGTCCAACCACCTGTTCTCTTTCAGAACAGCCCATTAAATGGACACCATCAGCCGCTAAAAACAATGTGACGTCCCACCCTTTATTTACAGCAGTCACGGCGACCAACAGTCCCAGAGTTGCCTTATTTACTAAATCTGGTCCGCTATGGATGTGTACGACAATTTTTGACATGTGTTCAGCCCTGTTTATTTAAAACCTGACACCAGCTAAAGGGGTTTTTGAAATTTTGTAAAGTTATCAGTTAATAACCATTAGAAATCGCTTGTCGCGAAAACTCAAAGTGATCAATAAAAGAAACTCTGCGCTCAATACCAAAGCGAACTCAATTGCGGAAAGTGACCCGAAAGAGCGCTGCACAGACAGGATCGCACAGAATGATCAACAGCATCATAAGAAAATAGGAACCTCTGCATGCCACCAGTCTTGATGGTTTTTTGGAAAACTCACTATTGTTTTCAATGAGTAAAATTATGGATTTTCTTAAAAATGGTTTTGTGTAGCGATCTTTCCAGGCTGGTTAAGTGCGTTAATTCTCTATCTATACAAATCTAAGGCTTGGCCGAGAGCAATGTAAGTCATGATAACAGTACATATTTTGAATGCTTTCAGTCACGTTTCAGAGTAAACATCAACACTGGGCTTAATCAAGCGGGGTCTTTCGTGACGACCTCAGCACTCTGCACATCGATTATATCCTGATAAGCCTAGGTCTAGAGATCATCGGTACGGTTTACCGGATGATCCGGAATGCGTCCGAGCACCCAAACCAGGCAAGCTTCTGTATTGATTTTGTTCATCGTGGCAGCCTTAGCAAGGGTATAGACCACGCCCGATGACATAGCACGGAAACGGGTAGGCACAACTCTCGGCACACATGTTAATTTCTATGTCGACACAATACTAACCGACCCAGGTTTCAATGCGGAGAATGTAAGCGCCACACCACCTGATCTGGCGCCAGTTATGTCGCGCAGTGATCTCGATGCGATTGTTCCATTTACTAGTTTTTACAGCGCTGCAAAAACGGTGTTAGGTGACGACTGCGGCGAACTGCGAGTCCAGAGCATCAACTCCATTACATCCTCTCGGCGTCGCCCGAAATAATAGGGAACCGAGCTGCTGATCTGGAAGCCTTCAGAGGTGCCTTGGCCGAAGCGGACGCAGATGTTCAAGCAGATCCCGCCGAGGCCATGGTGGCTGTTAGGGCATCGATGAGCGGTGCTATATCGGGTGAGGATCTTGTAACAATGTGGCAGGACGTCGATATCGGTCTGGGTCTCGACACCGAGTTGGCAGAACTTCTGGTCCTGAAAGTGAATTGGATACTCGCTCAAGATATCGTCAATGGCGAAAGGGGCCATTCCACTTAACTTTTTTGGTTTGTAAGTTCTCTCCAACCGATGATTAAGCAGCTTGAAACTACAATCAGGGCACCCAAAATCTCTGATACGGTCATCAATTCTGCAAACAATAGATAACCAGAAAAACCTGCTAAGGGTACCTGAATATATCTCATGGATGACACCACAATAGCATCCACGTAGTGGTAAGCTCCAGTGAAGAAAAACTGAGAAACAGAAGTGACTATTCCAAGTAATATGAGATCTATCCAGACGCCATTACCCTCGATATGATAAGAGGAAGGGCTGATGAAAACGACACATAGCATAACCAATGCCGCCAAAGCGTTATACACTAAGGCAACACTAATCGAGTGATCTCCTGTGCCTAGTTTTCTCAAATTAATCGATAAGAAAGCCCCTGCTACTGCTGCAAGTATTCCGTAAATGATATTAAACGAAACTTTTTCAGAAAAAGGGTCAGTCAAAATAATTATACCTGTCAGGCCCAGAATGACGGACGACCACCTGACAAAGCCAACATTCTCATTTAATAAAAACGGAGATAGTAGAGTGACAAAAATTACAGAACTTTGGAACAAAGCAGTGGCCTGGCCCAGAGGTAAATTTCGTATTGCCAACATCCATAAGACCATTCCTGAAAACCCAAAAACAGTTCTGAATGCCATCGTCCTTTTTTGTGAAATTTTAAAAGCTGACCAACCACGAGTATACACTGCAAATAACAAAAGAAGGGGTACTGAGAATACAAACCTATAGAACAGCGTAGTGATTAAGTTTGCTTCAATTGAAACTTTTTTGATTAGCAACCCAGATGCCAAACCTAAGAAGACACTGACTATACTAAAAGAGATCCCAATTAAGGGTCGTTTGTTGCGGACAAGCATAATTTTATCCTGTCAGTATTTGATGCAATTGCCCAGCCTGATTTCAAAGGACATATTTTGGAAGGACAGAGCATTTTCACAATTGATTGAATACCAGCGTAGCAAAGCCTCTGAACTGCATGGTTAACCTGGCAATCTATTTTGGATCATTTTGCTTGAGTGTTCGCCACCTTCTAAGCTTGGCGTCCCATGATCAGGAAAGCACCCTATCAAGAGGGACATCCCACCCCTTTTTAAAGACCGCAGCGCAATTGCTGATTTTCTCATTCGTCCAAATTTTATACGTTTTGGAAATCCACATTGGGATTTTCATGGAGATTTTCATGCATGAGAGCGCGCGTCGGATTGGGGATCAGAATGTCTTGCGCAAAGTTGATGTGCTTATGGATTGGTCTTTGGTTTTGCCGCTTCTGAAAACCGTTTAAACCGATCAGGTCTGGGTCCTCAGGGTTATTCTGGGCCTCCAGGATTATTTTGGGCCCCGAAGGATATGATCAGATTATTTCATTTAAATGTCTGCTGATCGGCCAATGGCATGGGCTGTCGGACCCAAAACTGGAAGGAAACTTGCGTGACCGGTTTGATGCCCTGCTGTTTGCAGGGCTTAATTTGCACTGCGCCGTTCGGGATGAAACAGCCCATTTTAGGTCTTGAAATGCACGGGTTAGGGCGGGTGCTTGGGGTGGGTTACGTGCCGGGGTCTGTCACCAGATAGAGGGTCACGGGCTGAAGATGAAAGAGGCCAAGACCGCCATTATTATCCCCCCTTTGATTGAAAGCGCCGTTTGGCCCCGCACACATATTGAGGCGCCGCCAGAGGACCGCGCCGAACCTGCGGCCCCCGATGCGCCTGTTACCTTTAGGGCCGATACCAATGCGCGTTAGGTCAATAAAGGCCATAAGAGCACGCTAGGGCATACGGGTTTTGCTCGGTGTGATAAAGAGGGGCGCGCGGATAAAATCCATACCTGCCCTGCCCATGTTGGCGAGAACCCACAGCTTCGCAACCATGATAAAAGGCCGTAAAGCACAGCGGGTTTTGGTGGATAAATCTTACGCCAGCAAAGAAAATCATGCGGATTTAAGAGGTAAGCTCCGCGGTGATATCTTGCACAAAGTGGTGCGCGGTTGACCACCACGCCCATCGCAAAAGCGCTTTAACAAGCTAATTTCCAAACAGCGCTTTGGCGTCGAACAGTGCTTTGACACAATGCAGCGACTGTTTGGACCGCTTCGAGTGCGATACTTCGGGGTCGTCAAAACCCACGCGCAGATGGTCATGGCCGCCCTCTCGTAGACCTTGCTCATGGTCGCAAACACGATCACTTTCAACAGATAAACCTCAACAATCGCAGAGCGCAAACCGAAAAAGCAAATCCGCCCACTGAAATCGCAGCAGATCGCAAAACACCTTTGGTCAAATCGTAAGGGTCCAAAAACGCTGTTACGCAGACGTCTTTTAGACAGATCTTACCATGTGTACCTCCGCGCACCTGTGCCTATTTGGAAAGTCCCGCCTTGATAAAAAGCTAAGATATGAGCTTCTGAACAATTTTATAATTCAATATCAGCGAGTTCAGCGGGCTCTGATGACTTTTTCTTA
>Ga0209199_1001808_pt1 | contig 24395 bp, 23 predicted proteins | sample COGITO_mtgs_1105_7_FD_184805 | JGI IMG/M metagenome (GOLD analysis project Ga0209199, IMG submission 184805) | Pelagic marine microbial communities from North Sea - COGITO_mtgs_110523 (SPAdes) (version 2) | ecosystem: Environmental > Aquatic > Marine > Epipelagic ...
GCTTGGGGAAGCGATTTATAAAGCCAGCCAAGAAGCCGAAGCCAATGGCGATGTTGACGATGGTCCTGTTGCGGATGATGATATCTTGGATGCAGATTTCGAAGATCTGGACGGCGACAAACGCACCTAACGCCAAGTAAGGATCAGTCTAAACCGGCCAGCGATTTTGCCGGCCGGTTTTTCCGTTCCAGAGGGGATAGTTTAGATGTCAAAACGCGATTACTACGAAACGCTCGGGGTCTCGAAAGGGGCCACGGCGGAGGAAATTAAAAAAGCCTATCGTCGCAAGGCGAAGGAGCTTCATCCAGATCGCAACGCAGATAATCCAGCCTCTGAAGGTCTCTTCAAAGAGGCGAATGAGGCTTATGAAGTTCTCAAAGACAGCAATAAAAAGGCCGCCTACGATCGCTATGGTCATGCGGCGTTTGAAGGCGGCATGGGTGGCGGCGGCGGTGGCCGGCCTGGCGGGCAAGGAGATTTCTCCAGTGCCTTTTCCGATGTCTTCGATGATCTTTTTGGCGATTTCATGGGTGGACGTGGTGGCGGTGGCCGGCAACGCGCGGCGCGCGGTGCGGACTTGCGTTACAACATGCGCGTTACCCTTGAAGAGGCATTCGGCGGGTTACAAAAAACCATCAATGTGCCAACGGCTGTGTCCTGTACAAGTTGCTCGGGAACAGGCGCGGCCTCTGGTAGCAAACCGGCGACCTGCGGCACCTGCTCGGGCATGGGTAAAGTGCGCGCGCAGCAAGGATTTTTCACCGTTGAGCGCACCTGCCCCAGCTGTTCTGGCGCAGGGCAGGTGATCCAAAACCCATGTTCGAGCTGCCATGGCGCTGGGCGGGTTGAAAAAGACCGGGCGCTGTCTGTCAATATCCCGGCGGGTGTCGAAACTGGCACGCGCATTCGCCTGTCGGGCGAAGGCGAGGCGGGTGCACGCGGCGGACCTCAAGGTGATCTCTATATCTTCATAGAGGTGGAAGATCACCAGATTTTTGAGCGTGAGGGCAACAATCTGTTTTGCAATGTGCCCGTGTCGATGACCTCCGCTGCATTGGGCGGCGATATCGAAGTGCCCAATATCGACGGGGGCCGCAGCCGGGTTAAGATCCCAAGTGGCAGCCAATCCGGCCGGCAAATGCGGTTGCGTTCGAAAGGCATGCCCTTTGTGCGCGGGCGACATGTTCATTGAGCTACAGGTCGAAACGCCGGTCAATTTGACAGCGCGTCAAAAAGAAATTCTGAAAGAGTTTGAAGCGCTCTCAACTGACAACAGCCCCGAAAGCCAAGGCTTTTTCAAAAAGGTCAAACGGTTTTGGGATGGGGTTAAAGGTCAAGAATAAAGTGCAAAGCCTAGCGTTTGATAAGATCAGCGCTGGGCTTTCATTTGACCCAAATCTCAACCCGGCGGTTTTGATTTTGACCCCAGGCGGTGTCATTGCAGGCCAATGGTAAGCCCTCCCCTAGCCCGAGAACCTCAAACCCATCACTGAGCTGGGCATCATCTAGTAATGTGGCGATGGTGGCGCGCACAGCGCGGGCGCGGTCGAGAGAAATTTGTACATTGCCATCCGCGCTCCCTTGGCTGTCGCTGAACCCAACAAACAAGACCTTGCGACCTTCAAAATGCCCTCGCATAAACAATCGCTTGAGAAATTGGAAGTTGGCTTGCGAGCCTGCGTCCATGATCTGCGTGCCCTCCAAAAAGCGGAAGGCGAGAGACATCCGCTCATAGCCATTCAGGTTGAGCACAGCCTGGCGCAAATCCTCGGTGCGCATGTCCATATCCGTGTTTAAAATTGCATTAATCAAGAGGCCGGATTGCCCATGAATCTCGGTCTTTTCGGGGCTGCGGCTGGTGAAACCCAGCCTCTGCACCGCGTCTTGTGCCTCTGGCGTCAGTAAAAAGGCCCAAAAGGCGCGGGAGATGCTTTGCATCTTTTTGGGTGCGGCGATCAGGTAGATCGGCGTTTGCAAAGGATGCGCGAGGGTTTGGACTTCGGCCGGCATCACCTGTGGACCACACCCCAGGCTCACTTGGACCAAAGTGTCCTGTGTCATCTGATCGGTGCTGACCGTTAAACGACCGGGGGTGTGTACGCCCTTGGGCGGCATCGGACGGATGTCATCAACAACCCTTAAGAGTTGCTTCAGCGCCAGCGTTTGATCCTCTTGCCCTGTGAGAATGGCCGGGTACTGCCTGCCTGCGGCAAGTGGCCAAAGCCCGGGCTTTTCGCCCAACATCGCAACCAATTGGCTCATGGTGATGAACCTGTTGGGATTGCTGGGCTGGGAATATAAATACAGATCTTGCCAGCCCACAACCAGAGAGTTTTGTGGATGGTCCAAGGCGCCAAACATATCTTTCTTGAGGGCAGCTTGCTCTTCTGACGTCGCATCGCGCAGCGTCAAAGCAAAATGGGCCTGGTCATTTAAAATATCTAAAATTGCCTCCCCGCTATTGCGATCAGACAGCGTAAAAACCGCGCGTGCCTCGCCATTATTCGGGTTTAACAAGGTGATTTGGCCCGCCAACTCTTGAGACAGCTGATAGGAATAGCCCTGATGCTTTGCGAAGGATTGAATGAGCGGCATGAGCAGCGCGGAATTCAATGAAGCGTCACCGGAGAATGTCACGTTTTCGGCTGATGCGCTCAAAGTGGGGCAGGTCGCCCCGCGGCAGACCACCATTTCAGCCGCTAAGGTTAATGGCCCAAACTCGGATTGAATGTGATAGATTTCCCCATCGTATGAGGTCAGCGTGCCAGAAACTGAAAAAGAACCATCGCGCAAAACCAGCTCGACGGGATCCGCGAACGCCGTGCCGCTGCTCCCGAAAAAGCAGGCCACAGCCCATAGTCCTATGCTCAAAATACGATGCAAATGAGGTCAACCCAGGAAACTTCAAGGTCTCACTGTCGTGGGTTTCACCGATTCTATCAACAAAATAATAGCTTGAGCACTGATTTCTTGATCAGAATTCCGCGTGCACCAGTTTAGGCGAAGGCCACCTGCGCAATAGGGCGCAATCGCTCTAGAGTTTTTTGCTTGGTTTTGGAGCGATCATTGCGCCGCTGCGGGACACTGACTAAGGAGCCCAAAATCTTTGCATAGGGCAAAAACTGAACACTTGGATCATCGGGGCCAACAAGCCGATAGCCAGCGAAAAAGGCTTCAATGGCATCCGCAGGAATGATTTGCCCGCTCTCAAGATCTTCGGAGCTGCGAAGAATAGCCGTATAATCAAGCAATAGTCGGGCGATGTCATGACCCACGGGCGCTGGTTGGTTTTTTGATACATTGATTCCGGTCAATCAAGTGCCATCAAAGATGAGATTGCGCATATGAAAATCGCCATATTGAACCGCAGATACAGTCGGTTGATCGGAATATTTTGCCGCGAGCTCAGATAGCCGTTCAACCCCGTGCAAAATAAGAGGTTTGGCGGCAACTTTTAGGTCTCCCGACTGAATTTTTCTCCCAAATCATGGTAGTAATTCACCGCATGTTTTGGCTGAAAAATGCGGGTCTCAGAGACTTTGGTTCGATGATAAGCATCCAGCCATTCTCCAGCCAGTTGCAACATCTCAAGCTGCTTGGCGTGATCTTCTGCGGCATCGCGCATGAATTCAGAAAAGGGTAGACCCTCCGCATAGGTGGTTAGGCCGGCTTGATTGGCGATATCCAAGCACATGGGCTTGATCAGAGATAGGCGCTCGGTGCGTTGAAAGGCGCGAGATGCTTTTTCTAAGCGCAGATAATGCGCGGCAAAGGCGGCCTGCGCGCGGGGGCGCAGTTGCAGCCGATATTTGAACAGCCCGTGATTTGGATGCTCTACCAAATAAGAAATGCGGCCCGATCTTTCTCTTCATGTTTTGACAGCAACACATAAGACCAGCCCACTATCGGCAGCTGGGCCTCTTCCAAAACACCTGGCCAGCCTGCATGGGCGGCTTTCTCAAGTTGTGTTATCGGGTCTTCGAGCCACATGGCGGCAGTCCATTAAATACATTGCAAAATTTAAAATATTCCAGACGAATCTAGAGGGGTGCCTGGTCTTAGATTATACAAATCTTAATACGGCGTTGACCAGACAAACATGCGTTTTTTACGAAGGAATTTTGGGATCGATCGGGCCAAGTGGACCGCCGCATGTCAATTCGACCTGGCGCGCTGCGGCCAAAAGCGCAGCTTCGCCCCGCGGCTTCCCGATCAGTTGCAGCCCCACCGGCAGGCCGCCTGGGCCGCGTCCTACGGGCACGGATATTGCCGGCAGGCTGGTGGTTGTGGCCAGAAAGGCAAAGCGCAACCAATCCATATAGTTGGTCAGCTCAACACCGCCCACATGGCGTACCCACTCTTCAGAAGCCAAATGCGGCATGCAACCCACCGTCGGGCAAGCGAGCACGTCGAATGTCTCGAACAAACTTAGCATATTGTTGAACAGGATCGAGCGGTTCAGATTGGCGTCGATAATATCCTCGACAGTCAACGCCAGTCCAAAGGCAGTGTTTTCAGCCAGGGTAGATTTGAAATGTGCTCGGACCTCTGGAGGGAGACGTTTTGCTGCTGTGGCCCACATAAGTCCACGCAGCGTGTGATAGCTGCGCTCAAGATGAGCAAGATCTGGGCAGGTCTCTTCGATGCGGGCGCCATTTTTCTCAAGTTGCCGCATCACCGCCGCAAGATGCTGGGCCATTTCGGGATCGACCTGTCCAAAGCCCCCCAAATCTGGGGCAAAGGCAATTTTAAGCTTCCCCTCGGCGCGAATGACAGCCTCCTGATAGGGAATCTCAGGCGCAGGATAGGAGATCGCGATCTGTGGATCAAAACCTGACATTGCATCCAAAAACAATGCGCAATCTCTTACGGAACGGGCCATCGGACCCTGCACCCCTTCAATAATGAAAGCTGTGTCCTGTCCTGGTCCGCCGGCAATGCCTGGACTTGGGCGCAACCCTACGATGCCGCAATAGGCGGCTGGGGTGCGCAGGCTGCCGCCGTGATCGGACCCGTGGCTCAGCCAAATTTCCCCTGCGGCCAATGAGGCTGCCGCACCGCCAGATGATCCGCCCGGATTGAGTGCGGTATTCCAAGGGTTTCGAGTCTGTCCAAACACATCATTGAACGTATTGCCGCCTGCGCCGAATTCGGGCGTGTTGGTCTTGCCCAAAATCACCGCCCCCTGCCGTTCCAATTGATCCACCAAAGGGTCATTGTGTTGCGGTATAAAATCCGCCAGCCCTTTGGTTCCGAAAGTTGTGCGGACATTGACGACGGCGTTGAGGTCTTTGATCGTGATTGGCAAGCCCGCCAGATAACCGGCCGGGGTGGTGTCTTGGTTTGATAAATCCACAGCCCGCGCGCGCGCCTCACACAAGGTGGGTGTGGCATTGATCACTGGACCAGTCTGGTCAATACGCGCCACAGCTGCATCTATCAGGTCTGCCGAGGAAATTTCTTTGGCTTTCAGAAGGGTGACAATTTCATGGGCTTCAAGTCCACAAAGTTCTGGCCCAGTGAATAACGGGTCTGATGTCATTATATGCACCCTTAACGTGATGGCTTAATGACTGCATCATAGGTGAAGATGGGTCAAGTCAAAGGGGTAAGTTGGTCTATGGCCCGTTTTTGGCTCAGGTAAATGTCTCCCGTGAGCTGCGCCAGAAACTCTGTTCCGGTTAATCGGTCCATGACCGGTCCCTTCACCTCTGATAGATGGAAGGACACGCCCATATCTCGAAGCCGCGCATTTACCGCCTCTAGGGAGTCGAGCGCGCTCATATCAATGTCATTGATAGCCGAACACATTAAGACCACATGCCGCAATTGTGGCTGCTGGGTGGCGCGTGCAAAGAGGTGATCTTCCAAGAAGCGCGCATTGGCGAAATAGAGGCTTTCATCCACGCGAATGGACAAAATATGAGGTTGGGTGATGACATCGTAGCGCAGAATATTTCGGTAGTGTTCCGAATTCGGCACTTGCCCCACGGTTGCGATATGGGGTCGTGAGGATTTGTAGAGATGGATCAAGATCGAAACCAAAACTCCGGTTATGACTCCGACTTCAACGCCCACAACCAGGGTTATTGCCATGGTGGTTGTGACTGCTGTGAAATCCGCCTTGGAATAGCGCCAGGCTTTCCCCAGGATTTTGAAATCCACCAAAGAGAGCACGGCGACTATGATTGTTGCGGCTAAAGTTGCCCTGGGCAAAAAGAATATCAGCGGTGTGAGAAACACAGAGGCGAAGATCAGACCCCCTGCCGTATAGGCCCCAGCTGCGGGTGTTTCAGCGCCGGCATCATAATTGACGACAGATCGCGAAAATCCTCCGGTCACGGGAAAGCCAGACGTGAAGGACGCTCCAATATTGGCAGCACCAAGGCCGATAAGCTCTTGGTCTGGATCGATCCGCTGACGCTTTTTTGCCGCTAGAGTTTGCGCCACGGAGATGGACTCCACAAATCCGATTACAGAAATCAAAATGGCTGAGGTTAAAAGGCTGCTCCAGAGATCAAGCGAAAATTTTGGCATTGTCAGTGGCGGCAGGCCCTGCGGAACTGATCCGACAATTTTAACACCATAGCTTTGCAGGTCGAGCAGCCAGACCAGGGCAGTGGTGGCGACAATTGCGGCAACGGGGCCCGCTTTGGCCATAATTTTCGCCACAGGTTCCGACAGGCCTAATGCCAATAAGAGAGGCAGCAAACCCTTGCGGACCCAGAATAGAAAGGCTGTTGTCAGACTGCCGATGAGCGCGGTGATCCAATTGATGTCTTGCCGATGTGCCCAAAGGGACTCTGCCAATTGCACCAAATTATGGCCCTCTGCCGAAATGCCCAAAATTGCTTTCAGTTGGCTTGCGGCGATGATCAGGCCAGAGGCTGTAATGAAACCAGCGATGACGGGATGCGACAGGAAATTGGCCATGAATCCCAAGCGGAACACCCCCATTGCTACCAAGAGTACGCCAGACAAAAAGGCCAGGGCGATGGCGGCGACGATGTAGTCGTCACTGCCTGGTGTTGCGATGCGCGAGATAGACGCCGCTGTGAGCAAGGAGACGACCGCAACGGGACCAACGGCTAAAGACCGGCTGGTGCCGAATACCGCATAGAGTGTGATGGGCAAGATGGATGCGTAGAGACCCATTTGCGGCGGTAGGCCCGCGAGCATAGCATAGGCCAGGGACTGCGGAATTAACATGATGGTCACAATGATCGCTGCGGTGAGATCATTGGTAAACGACTGCCGGGTATATGTTCTGCCCCAGGTCAGAACCGGCAGATATTGAACGAACATTGCGTTAAGTTTCATGTTAATCTTCCGGTCATGATAGACGGCTCGGTGGCGCATGTTGCAAAAATGCGCGCAGCTTAGTTAAGTGCTAGAACACCACGCTAGAGGGCGGCCGCGCTGAGCCTTGGGACGAGTGCCGTCAGATCATGCCCAGCAGATTTTGCAGCTGCGAGACTCTCATCCACAGATTGCCCAGTTTGGGCGCGATGCAAGGCCCAAAGGGCGGTCGCACGCAGTCCACTGCGGCAATAGGCAAAAATGGGACCGGGGCTATTTGCGACCATATCTGCAAATTCTGCAATTTGGTCTTCAGAAATTTGACCAGGTACGATGGGCAGGTAATGGGATGTAAGTCCTAAAGTGGCGGCCTGCGACTTTAGGGCGTCAAATGGCGGCTGGTCCGCCCCCTCGCCATCAGGGCGCAGGCAAATTATGGACTTGATGCCAGAGATTTGAATATCTTCGATATCATCAATTTCGATCTGGGGTCCGACATAGAACTGATCTGAGAGCTTTTTCATAGACATAGCTTTTCCTTTTGCCACGATCATTCATCGGGCAATTGCGTTTCAAAAGTGGCGGGTGGTTTTACAAAGAGTTGATTGGTATTTTCAGGCTCGGGCGCCCGTCATCATCTGTAGGAACTTCGCCCGCGCGCATGTTGACTTGCAGGGCTGGAATAATCAACTTTGGCATGGCTAAAGTGGCGTCGCGCTCGGTCCGCATTTTCACAAAAGATTCTCGAGACGCATCGCCGCCAACATGGATATTGAAGGCGCGTTCCTCTGCTACGGTGGTTTCCCACTGGATGTCGCGCCCATTGGGGCCATAGTCATGACACATGAACAAGCGGGTTTCATCTGGAAGGCTCAACACTTTTTGGATGGAATCGTATAAGGTTCCAGCATCTCCACCAGGGAAATCTGCGCGAGCCGAGCCCCCATCGGGCATGAACAATGTGTCTCCCACGAAAGCCGCATCACCCATGACATGTACCATACAGGCTGGCGTATGACCGGGCGTCGCTATGACGGTGGCTTGTAATTGCCCGACTTGATACTTGTCCCCATCTTCAAACAGCGCGTCAAATTGTGATCCATCGCGTTGGAAAGCGGTTCCCTCATTGAAGATCTTGCCAAAGGTGTCTTGTACTTCGATGATCTTCTCACTGATCCCGATTTTACCACCTAATTTCTCTTGCAGATATGGGGCTGCGGAGAGGTGATCTGCATGCACATGGGTTTCAATGATCCACTCAAGTTCGAGGCCACGGTCCTGGATCGTTTGGATGATTTCATCGGCGCTTTCAAAGGTAATACGCCCGGCCGCGTAATCCATATTCATCACAGAATCGATTACGGCGCAGGCATTGCCGCCTGGTTCCTTCACGATATAGCTGATGGTGTTGGTTTGGGCATCAAAGAAGGCCATGACTTCTGGCTGTTCCAGGGTGCTCAGTTTTGTGTCAGACATGGGATCACCTTTCTAAATAACTACTATAGCCGAAGTTTAAACGCGGTTGTCCTGCCTGTTGAGAAGGTATTTTGATGCTGCCATACCTGTCAACATGGTGGCGACAAAGATCAATGTACCTTCGGCGGCCAGCGGCAGGGCGGTGACTGCTGGACCGGGGCAGAATCCGCCCAAACCCCAACCAATGCCGAAGATGGCAGAGCCAGCAATCAAGCGCATGTCGAAATCTGTACGCGTGGGAAGATGGAAGACAGTGTTGAACAACGGCTTGCTGCGGCGGGTGACCAACCAAAATCCCGGCATGGTGACAGCAATCGCGCCGCCCATCACAAAGGCAAGGCTAGGATCCCAGGTGCCGAAGAGGTCGAGAAAATTTTGGACCTTGGCTGGATTGGCCATGCCCGACAGCAACAGGCCGAAGCCAAACAGAAGACCGGAAACAAGTGTGACAAGGTTTTTCATGGCGTTAGCCCCCAAAAACGTGACGGAGCAGCAGAACGGCGACAAAGCCAGTGCTCATGAAGGTCAATGTCGCAACAATCGAGCGACCGGAGAGACGCGATATGCCGCATACCCCGTGGCCACTTGTGCAGCCATTGCCCAAGACAGATCCAAATCCGACCAAAACGCCGGCCAAGGCCAATAGTGGCAGGTTGGTAGAAACAGTTTGCAGCGGCGCTTGACCGTTCATCACGATCCAAAGGGGCGCGGCAAGCAAGAGACCGACGAGAAAGATCAAACCCTGTGGGAGTGATTGATCTTTGCTGGCCGGGGGCAAAATACGCGATAGGATGCCGCTGATCCCAGCGATCCGACCATGGGTCGCCATCAATAAGACGGCTGAAGCGCCAATAAGACCGCCTCCCAAAAGTGACAGAAATGGTGTGAACTCGGTTTGCATAGTGGCCCCACTGTTGCGCTATATTTGATATTCCTATTTCTATATATAAGCAATCACTAATATACAACCCTTATATTACCACCTTATGAATATCAGGTCCAAATTGCGCAGCGCGGCGCATCATGGCTGGATGTTCAGTCAATGAATTCGCTGGTCAGCCGGAGCATTGCTCCTTATGTATTAGGCATGGATGTTTTCGTGTTTGTCATTTTGTTGGTTACATGTTTCGCAGCTGGCGCAACCGGAGCGTTGTTTCAACCCGGCAGCTGGTATCAGGCGCTCCATAAACCAGTTTGGACTCCGCCCAATTGGGCATTTCCCGTAGCTTGGACAACGATCTATTTTTCAGTGTCCTTCGCGGGCGCGCGTGTGGCTGAAATGGAGGGAAATGCTGTTGCCTTAGCCTTCTGGGCAATGCAGGCAGGGTTCTCGACTCTATGGACACCAGTATTTTTTGGACTGCGGCGATTGCGCGGCGCGTTATTGGTGATGTTGCCGTTATGGGTATCGGTACTGGGAGCAACCCTTGCGATGTTTGAGCTGGACAGGGCTGCTGGCCTGGCATTTTTGCCCTATATGATTTGGGTCACAATTGCTTCCGCCCTCAACTACCGGGTTGCCCAGCTCAATCCTGCGGTTGCGCCTCGAGATCTGTCAGCGGATTAACCCGGTGATGAATTCATGGCCATATCTTGCGTTTCGCGGCTCTTGCCTATCGGTGGGGTTGGCAGATGCCGCATAAGCCAGTTGCCATTTATATTGTGGATAGCGATCCAAGGGCATTGGATACCCAAGTGGCATTTTTGAAGGCAGCGGGGTATGACACGGTTCCTTGCGGTTCAGCGGAACAGTTTTTGAAACTTTACGATCCTGAGCGAAAAGCCTGTGTGGTGCTGGAGCTACAGCTGCCCGGGATGTCGGGAAGCGAGCTACAGGGCTACTTAGCCTCGAACGGGCTGGACATTCCCATCGTGATCTTAACTGCGCATGGTGATGTGCCGATTGCTGTGCAAACTTTGCTTGCGGGCGCGGTGGATTTTATCGAAAAGCCGGCGTCTGAGTCCCGATTGCTGGAGGCCATAGGCACTGCGTCAGAGCTGATATTTGACCGAGAGCCAACTCGTCTTTCGCAGAAAATCATTGCGCAGCGTTTGCGCTCCTTAACGGATCGTGAGCGCGAAGTATTGGACCATCTCCTAAAGGGCAAGCTCAATAAAGAGATTGCCTTAGACCTAAATGTTAGCCAGCGCACAATCGAAGCGCATCGCGCGCGCATACGCGAAAAGACCCGAGCACGCGGGATTGTAGATTTGGTTCGAATGTTTGGTTAAGGGCAAGGACTAGGTATAACTACCTAAGTGTTATCCCTAATTATGCCACAGTCTGTTCTGTGATCTAAAGATTTTACCGGTGACCATGCGTTTGTTCGGACATTGGCACAGAATACGAGCTTCTACTCAATAAATGAAAGCCTTATGATTTGGCCTTCAGCCTGAGTTTTTAAGATAATGTGATTATTTGGAGGATGAAATCGAGTTTTAACATGGAACCTGCTGTATGGGAGTATTGCTACAAAGTTCTGTAGCCCCCAATTGATTTGAAATGAGCGGCCCTCTCGCCAAGGCAACCGTCATTTCGCAATCTGATGCAGCGTGCGTATCGGTCTCCATGTGGGTAACGAGTGATAGGGGACACATGAATGTCGAAACAACAAGGCTCCGCTTCAGGAGTGCAGTCGACAGATGCCTTCGAATGGGAAGTGTATCACAACAGCGAAACAAATATATTTGAACTCAGCAAAAAGCTGCCGGAAGACTTAGTTGCCAGCCTGGCGCGAGAGGTGATTTTGCGCGTGGCCTCAAGGTCGGTCGCTGCCGGCGCGGCTGCGCGCCCCGTATCGCAAGAGGCGTTGCTGGCATTCAGCACGGCTCTTGCGTCCGACAGTCCCAAAAGCGCCGCAAAGATCATTGCAGCTGAACGCAAAGCAGGGCGTCCGGTGGAGGACATCTATGTCAACTTCTTGGCGCCAGCTGCGCGACAATTGGGCGATATGTGGAACAGCGATCACATCACATTCGCGCAGGTGACGGTTGGCTCCGGTCGCATTTTTGCGATTATGCGGTCAATGCGGCACATGTTTGAGACCGCGGCCCTTCCCGATGAGCCGGAGGTTATTTTCGCCTCTGTGCCGGGCGAGACTCACACGCTTGGGGTTCGAATGGCCGCAGATTTCTTCCGAAGTGATGGGTGGAATATTTCGTTACTGGTGGGCCATTCCCACGATGATTTGCTTGCTGAAATTGCCCAGATTTCCAGCCGCATCATAGGTCTGTCATTCAGTGGCGACCATTCGCTTGAAGCGCTGTCACAGCTGATTGTCGCGCTTCACATTTGCGCGCCGCATCTGTCAATTGTGGTTTGTGGCCAAGAGGCCGAAGAGTTTCGCGCCATTTTGGACCTCATGGGTGTCGACGGGATCGCCGCAACCATGGAAGAGGCCAAGCTGCATTTCACGCGGTTGTCACAGGCTGAGGGGTAATCTCATCTCTCACACCAGGTCATATTTCCGTAGCTTTACATAGAGTGATTGCCGTGACAATCCGAGCATCTCGGCTGCGGCGACGCGGTTATTCGAGGTCATGCTAATCGCGGTTTCGATACACATTTTTTCAACCACATCGGTGCTGCGCGCGACAATATCTTTCAGTGATTGGCTGCCAATTAGCTCAACGACGGAGTTGATCTCTGCTTCTGACATTTGGCTGGAGGGTGTCGAGATCGCCTCAACACGACGGGCATTGCGCAGGAGCAGCACACAAATTGGTTCGCGTTCTGTGCGCACTTGTGTGGTCGAAATGTCAACGGGGCGCTCGTCCCCATGTTCATTTAAAATCTTTGTCGAATACAGCCGCATTTTACCAGTACGGCGCGCGCTTTCTAAAATCACATTGAGATCAACTGACCCACGCGAAAAGAACTCAGTCATGCTGCGCCCACTCAGTGTTTGCGGGTGAGTCACATTGGCCAAGGAGACAAAGGCTTCATTCGCACTCATGATCTGGCCTGACATATTTACAAACACAATTGGATCGACCCCCTTGTGGAAAAAACTGACCAAATGGGTTGCGAGTAAATCAACGGGCTCGAGGGTCGAATCCTCAGGCTCAATTTTGCAAAGCAACATTTGCGAGGTTGCGCCACGAAACAAAGTTGGATTGAGACGGTACGACTGGCCACCCAGCGCAGACTTGGCCAAAATGGCAGTCATCGAGGAATCAGAGGCGGCTGTCACCATTCGGTCGATCAGACCCGTAAGTCCTTCGTCTTCAAACTCCGAAGCGAAAGCTGCATCAATTAATTCATTGCGGGACCGTCCGAGCAGAACCTCGGCGGCGCTATTGCAAGATGAAATAAGGCCGGTTTCAAGTGCGATGAACACTGTTGCGACGTCTGATGACTCCATCAAAACGCGTAGTTTGATCTCATGATCCCGTCGGGCGTCGTAATCGCTTTCAAGAGCAATTTGTGCTTCTACCAGCTGTTGCTGCATTTCTGCGACGGGCCGTAAATCAGATCCCAAAAGCAATATAGACCCGTCTGCTGCGGCGTTATGATAGGTGTATCGGACAGGAAATTCGGCTTGCTGATCGGTGGCGCGATGGTTCAACTCAACGGGGCGCATGTCTTGGTGGCCCCCTTTGAATTCCGCGAGCCGGGCCTCAAACTTTGGCACAGATTCTTTGGTCAGCGTGTCTTTAAATTGCTGACCATGCCACGGAGCCAAATCCAATCTGGGCGTCAAAAAAGGGCTGGACATGGTTTGGGTGATCTCGCCATCGCGGGAGATGACAAAAGCAAAATCGCACAGGCGCGAAATTACATCCGCTGTGGCAGCCTGATCCAAATTTGGGATAAGGCTCTCGGCCCGCTCTGTTTTACCATGCAACGTCATTTGCAAAAGCCCTTCGTTCGATTTGCATTTCTAGATGCACCCACGTGGCAATCGTACTGTCAAATACCTGGACTTTAACTTTCAAAAGCATTGAGCAACCGCGGCTTTCCAATCGTTGGATTTGTAATCTGTTCCCGTAACCGCATCAAGGTTAATTTGAGCGCTCAGAATGCCGCCCCCCAAAATAACTTTCGCTGTGCTCCAATTACATCTAACATTTGAAATTATTTCAGATAATTTTTCGACACTGTCGTTTGCTGACGCGGAAATAAACACGCCGTCGAATTGCTCACTTGCCCCAATCTGATGAACTCGACTGGCCGTGACATCCATCTCCAGCTTAACCCGCGCGCCAATAGATCTTAGTATCTTGCCTAGGATAATCGCACCTAATGTATGTTGTGTTCCTTCCGGAACGATAATTAACAAGTTCAAATCTTTACGCAGCCGGCTGATACCAGCCGGAACCTCTGTTTCAGAAAGACCGTGCACCGCGATCTGTAGGCGACTTGCGCTGAGCGTCATGGAGAAGAAGGATAGGTCATCTTCTTCCCAAGCGACGCCCAATTGTCGGACAGCTGCGGGAATAATCTCTGAAAATAGGATAAAGTCCGAAAAGCCCGCGGCCTGTAGCTCATTAATGGCATTGGAAACGGCTGATCTTTTCGGATCAACAGACGCATCGACCAAGCGTTGGGCCGCTTGGCCTGCGCTGATTGCGGGGACCATGGGCGCAAGCCCGTCCAGCCTGCTGGCTTGATTTAAATTACGCGCCAGAACCTTGATAGCAACTTGAGCGACCCGGGCGGCTTCATCCCCTATACTCACGAGATCTGTGTGTTGGTGATGAGTCACGACGACCTTCCGAATACTGTCAGCAGGCCAGAATGACCTCAGTCCCTATCAAAGATGTTCGAGATGCTCGGGCATTGGGGGGTAAATGTCAATAATTTGTTACATCTCACAAGCAATCATCCCGATAACAGGCGAAATATTGGCAGAAGTAAACAAATTTGGACAAGAATTCTTCCAATAAGTGTAAATCAAAGTTGACAGACTGCGCCGCGCCTGCCAAATTTTGACCAGCCTATTGGCGAATTGGAAAACCGAATGACAATGACCTCGTCACAAAACTTGCAGCCCTCTGGCCTCTATACTCAGAGCCAGCGCAATCGGCGTGACACAACGGTTTGGACGACGGTTCAAGGCATTCTCGCGCCATTGCAATTCCTGGTCTTTTTGGTCTCACTCGTTTTGGTTCTCCGCTACATGACCACCGGTCTTGGGTATGAGATCATGACCCTTTCAATCATCGCCAAAACAGTGCTGCTTTATCTCATTATGGTCACTGGCGCGATTTGGGAAAAAGTTGTTTTTGGACAATGGCTCTTTGCACCAGCATTCTTTTGGGAAGATGTGGTCAGTTTTGGCGTCATCGCGCTGCATAGCCTTTATCTTTACGGATTAATTCAAGGGACAATCCCTGCCGATACTTTGGTTTTGATCATCTTGGCGGCCTATGCCTCCTATGTGGCCAATGCCGGTCAGTTCTTGTGGAAGTTACGCGCTGCGCGCCTTCAGATGGAGGCCAGCTCGTGACAGAACATATGCCCCCGCCACCCGCTTCGGGATGCCGCAGCGCACCTGTGTTGAAGCAGCGCGGACAGCGCGAGGTGTTCTGCGGTTTGACCGGGATCATTTGGCTGCATCGAAAGATCCAAGATGCATTCTTCCTCGTTGTCGGATCGCGCACTTGCGCGCATCTGCTGCAATCTGCGGCCGGGGTCATGATTTTTGCGGAGCCACGATTCGGAACAGCGATTCTGGAAGAGGCCGATTTGGCTGGGCTCAAAGATGCTCAAGCCGAGCTGGATCGTACTGTCGAAGAGCTCTTGGCTAGGCGCCCGGATATTCGGCAACTGTTTTTGGTGGGGTCATGCCCCTCTGAGGTTATCAAGCTTGACCTGAACCGTGCCGCCGAGCGCCTGACGCAGACCTATGCCCCCAAAGTGCGGGTCTTGGAATATTCTGGCTCTGGCATTGAGACAACGTTTACCCAGGGAGAAGATGCGTGTTTGGCGTCCATGGTTCCGGTTCTGCCGGCAACAGATGAGCGCGAATTGATTGTCGTTGGTGCCCTGCCTGATGTGGTGGAAGATCAAATGGTGGCGCTTCTGACAAATCTTGGCATTGGCCCGTTGCGGATTTTGCCGGCCCGCACGATCGAAGATGAAATTGCCGTTGGTCCCAATACGGTTTTTGCCCTGACCCAGCCATTTTTGGGCGACACGCATGCGGCTTTGATCCGCCGCGGTGCCCGCCATATCCCGGCTCCTTTTCCCTTTGGTGAAGAGGGCACCACTGCTTGGCTATTGGCCATTGCTGAAGAGTTCGATATCTCGCGCGAGGTCTTTGATCGCGTGACCGAGGCGCCGCGTCGCCGCGCCCGTCAAGCGATCCAACAGGCGTCCGCGCCGCTCTGCGATAAATCCGTGTTTTTCTTTCCAGACAGTCAACTGGAAATTCCATTGGCGCGCTTTTTGACCAGAGAATGTGGGATGACGGCGCTGGAAGTTGGCTCGCCCTATATCCACGACGCTCTGCATGGACCAGACCTCGATCTATTGCCCGCCGGTCCTCAAATTTCTGAAGGTCAAGATGTTGATCTTCAGCTTGATCGCTGCCGCGCGGCGCAGCCGGATCTAACTGTCTGTGGCTTAGGTTTGGCCAATCCGCTGGAAGCGGAAGGTTTGGCCACCAAATGGGCCATTGAATTGGTGTTCACGCCCGTGCATTTCTATGAGCAAGCCGGTGATCTCGCCGCGCTTTTCGCCCGCCCTCTGCGCCGTAAATCAATTTTGACGGTGGCTGCGGAATGAAACTCACGGTTTGGACATATGAAGGCCCGCCCCATGTTGGCGCGATGCGCGTTGCCACCGGCATGAAAAAGCTTCATTACGTTCTTCATGCGCCTCAGGGTGACACCTATGCCGATCTGCTCTTCACGATGATCGAGCGCCGCGATCACCGACCACCGGTGACTTACACCACATTTCAGGCGCGGGACTTGGGCGCAGATACGGCGGGCTTGTTCAAACAAGCGTGCCAGGATGCCTATGATCGGTTCCAGCCGGAGGCCATTATCGTTGGAGCCTCCTGCACGGCTGAATTGATCCAGGATGATCCTGGCGGTCTCGCAGAAACAATGGGGCTTCCCATTCCGGTCATCCCTCTGGAACTGCCAAGTTATCAACGCAAAGAGAATTTTGGCGCGGATGAGACTTTTTTCCAATTGGTCAAACATCTGGCCAAGCCACAGGCCAAAACGGAACGTGTCAGCTGCAATATTATTGGTCCGACCGCTTTAGGTTTTCGGCATCGGGACGATGTGGCTGAGATCACAAATCTTTTGTTTGAGCTTGGCATTGAGGTGAATGTCACTGCGCCCATGGGCGCTACACCCAGCGATATTGCGCAGATGGGAAAGGCGCATTTCAATGTGCTCCTATATCCTGAAACCGGTGAAACGGCTGCGCGTCACTGTGAAAAAGAATTTGATCAGCCCTACACGAAAATCGTACCCATTGGTGCCGGAGCGACGCATGATTTCATAAATGAAATTCGTGCTCTAAGCGGCAGTACCGCGCCGCTCGACCGGCAAGCCTTGCGGCAAACCTGGTGGTCGCGCTCGGTGGATAGCACCTATCTGACCGGCAAGCGGGTATTTATTTTTGGCGATGGCACCCATGTGAAAGCCGCGGCGCGAATTGCGCGCGATGAGATGGGGTTCGAGGTCGCAGGGCTTGGATGTTATAACCGCGAATACGCGCGCGACATTCGTACCATTGCAAAAGAGTTTGGCGTCGAACCATTGATCACGGATGACTATCTGTTGGTCGAAAAAACCATCGAAGCTCTACAGCCAGAAATGATATTGGGCACGCAAATGGAGCGCCATATTGGAAAGCGGCTGGGCATTCCTTGCGCGGTTATTTCTGCTCCGGTTCATGTGCAAGATTTCCCTGCGCGCTATTCGCCGCAAATGGGGTTTGAGGGTGCAAATGTAATTTTTGACACTTGGATACATCCGCTTGTGATGGGTCTGGAAGAGCATTTGCTGCATATGTTCCGAGAAGACTTTGAGTTCAACGATGCTGCCGGTCCCAGTCATCATGGGGGGCACCAACCCGCTGGCCAGGCAGCCACGCCGCTGCACCAGCCAGCGACCGAAGCGCAATCCTCTGTTTTGAGCACAGGCAGCGATGTGGCGATATGGCTGGCTGAAGCCGAAAAAGAGTTGAAGAAAATACCATTTTTCGTGCGCGGCAAAGCCCGCCGCAACACCGAAACCTATGCCACGTCACAAGGTCTGTCTGAAATTTCGGTTGATACCCTGTATGAAGCGAAGGCCTTTTATGCGCGATGAGCTGACATATCCTCTGTATAATGTCGTCTTGCTGACATTGGACCGCCACGCGGCCGGCCCCGCAGCGCGGGCTTTGCCCAAGCTGGCGGCGGATTTTCCTGGCTTACACCTCAAAATACATGCCGCCGCCGAATGGGCTAAAGATCCAGAGGCTTTGGCCCTGGCCAAGGCCGATATCGAGACGGCGCATTTGATTGTGTCGTCCGTTCTGTTTTTAGAAGACCACGTTCAGGCCATCCTGCCTGACTTAAAAGCACGGCGGGCATCCTGTGATGCTTTGGTCGGTATCATTGCCGATCAAGAAATTGTGCAGCTGACCAAAATGGGCGAATTGGACATGATGCGGCCCGCGTCTGGCGTCATGGGGTTCTTGAAAAAGCTGAAACCTGCCAAGAAATCTGGCAGCACGGGCGAAGGTCAGGCCAAGATGCTGCGCCGGATTCCCAAAATTTTGAACCTCATTCCTGGTAAGAGCCAGGATCTGCGGGCGTGGTTCTTGTCCATGCAATATTGGCTCGGTGGATCTGACGATAATATTGAAAGCCTCGTGCGCTTTTTGATTTCGCGCTACGCATCTCGGCCGGAATGGCGCGGCGTTGCGGCCCCAGCTCCGGTCGAATATCCCGAGGTGGGCCTGTATCATCCAGATCTGCCCGGCCACCATATCACCACAGATATAGCGGATCTGCCACAAGCTGGTGCGGGTCCGACAATTGGGCTGGCCATGTTACGCAGTTACATTTTGGCAGGTGATACGGCGCATTTTGACCATGTCATTCGGCGCTTTGAAGCCGCGGGGATGCGGGTCATACCGGCCTTTGCTGGAGGGCTCGACAGCCGGCCAGCAATCCAAGCCTATCATATGGGCAAGATCGACGCTTTGGTCTCTTTGACGGGGTTTTCTCTGGTTGGTGGGCCCGCCTATAATGACAGCGAGGCGGCGGTTGAAACCCTTAGTGCGCTCGATGTGCCCTATATTGCCGCGCAGCCATTGGAATTTCAAACCCTGTCGCAATGGGCCAATGGCGGTCAAGGCTTGAGCCCAATCGAGGCGACAATCCTAGTGGCTTTGCCGGAGATTGATGGGGCCACGAATCCCACTGTGTTTGCAGGTCGGCACGGGCCGGATGGATGTGATGGGTGCGCTCATGCCTGTAAAGCAGCGGGCACCGTAAAAGCCATGGCACCTTGCCCAGAGCGTATTGATGCTCTCGTGGAAAAAACTCGAAAACTTGCAGTTTTGCGGCGCAAAGAAAACTTTGAGAAAAACGTTGGAATCGTGCTTTTTGGTTTTCCGCCGAATGCAGGTGCGATTGGCACGGCGGCCTATATGTCGGTCTTTGAAAGCCTGCATAATACTTTGCAGACCATGGTGGCAAATGGCTATGATGTGACCCCACCTGAAACTGTTGACGCTCTGCGCCAAGAGATTTTGAAAGGGAATGCGTCGATCTATGGGCAGGAAGCCAATGTCGCGGCCAAGGTCTCGGCTGATGATATCGTGACGCATACGCCTTGGTTGAAAGAAATCGAAGCGACATGGGGCCCAGCGCCAGGGCGCATTCAGTCGAATGGCAGTGATCTTTATATTCTCGGTGCGCAGTTTGGAAAAATTTTCGTCGGTGTCCAACCGACCTTTGGCTATGAGGGCGACCCGATGCGCCTTCTCTTTGAGCATGGGTTTGCACCTACCCATGCGTTCAGCGCGTTCTATCAATTTATGAAGCATCAGCATAAGGCCGATGTGCTTTTGCACTTTGGTATGCACGGGGCATTAGAATTCATGCCCGGCAAGCAGAATGGTTGTGGCGGCAAGGATTGGCCAGATCGTTTGATCGGCAATATGCCCAATATCTATCTCTATGCCGCCAATAATCCTTCAGAGGCAACTTTGGCGAAGCGCCGCAGCAATGCCATTACGATCACCCATCTTACCCCGCCGTTACAGGCCTCTGGCCTGTATCGTGGTCTGGCAGATTTAAAAGACAGCCTCAGTAAGTGGCGGGCCTTGCCGCCCGGCGATGTGGCCTCGAAACCGTTGGAGGCATTGATTGCAGCTCAGGCTGAGATTGTGCATCTGGATGGCACAGATTTGAACCGGCTTTGGATCACCCTTTTGGAAACAGAGGATGCTTTGATTCCAGATGGGTTGCATATCATTGGTCAAAAATTGCCCGCGCATAAAGTCGATGCATTGTTGGATCTGATGAGCTTTGACACCACACAAGCGCGCAAGATGGCCAGAGCTCATTTGCAATCTAGCGCAGAGTTGGATGGGCTGATGCGCGGCCTGAATGGCCAGTTTATCCAGCCGGTGCCTGGCGGAGATGTGATCCGAGCACCGGATATCTTGCCAACGGGTCGGAACATTCACGCCTTTGATCCTTTCCGCATGCCGACGGCTTTTGCCATGCAAGACGGGGCGCAGCAAGCAGAGGAACTGCTGCGCACTCATGATGGCTTGCCCAAGACCGTTGCGCTGGTGCTCTGGGGGTCTGACAATATTAAATCGAACGGCGGGCCGATCGCACAGGCGTTGTCACTTATGGGCGCAAAGCCGCGTTTTGATGCCAATGGCCGCCTATGTGGCGCGGATTTGATTTCGCTTGAACAGCTGGGGCGGGCGCGGATTGATGTGGTTATCACCCTCTCGGGTATTTTCCGCGATCTTTTACCATTGCAAACCAAAATGCTGGCCGATGCTGCCTTGCAATGTGCGATGGCTGATGAGCCTTTAGAGATGAACCCCATCCGAGCCCATGCCCTTGCGTTTTCACAGGCCCAAAACTGTAGCCTCGAAACCGCAGCGCTGCGGGTCTTTTCCAATTCCGAAGGGGCCTATGGTTCAAACGTGAACCAATTGGTCGACAGCTCCGCGTTTAAAGACGACGGCGATTTTGCAGATGCCTATCAAGCGCGTAAAAGTTTTGCCTATGGCAAGGATGGCGAGGCCAGTCAGCAATCGCAACTGCTGCAAGATACATTGAAAAATGTGGAGCTGGCCTATCAGAACCTTGAATCTGTTGAGCTTGGTGTCACCACGGTGGATCATTATTTTGACACGCTTGGCGGTATTGCGGCTGCTGTGAAGCGGGCTAAGGGCGGTGTGGAAACACCCGTTTATATTGGCGATCAAACCCGCGGTGGCGGGCAGGTGCGGACTTTGCGCGAACAGGTTGCTTTGGAGACCCGCGCGCGCAGTTTAAACCCCAAGTTCTATGAGCCGCTCTTGCAACATGGCCATGAAGGCGTTCGCGCCATTGAGGCGCATATCACCAATACCGTTGGCTGGTCTGCGACCACGGGGAAGGTTGATGAATGGGTGTATCAAGAGCTGTCTGAAACATTTGTTTTGGATGAAGACATGCGCAACCGCCTGTCCGCCTTGAACCCACAAGCGTCAATGCGCATGGCAAATCGCCTGCTTGAAGCGTCAGATCGCGCCTATTGGAAACCAGACGAAACCACTTTGGCCGCGCTGCAAAGTGCCGCGGATGCCATTGAAGATCAACTTGAGGGCATCGCAGCCGAATGACCCAAAACGCAGTTATAGGAAGGGACCACAGACATGAGCCCACTTGATAGAAATATTCCCAACTTGACCGGTGACGGTGAAGGATCGGTACAGGTGCATCAGGACGAAGCCGCAAAAATTGACGGTGCAAAAGTATTTAGCGTTTACGGCAAGGGTGGCATTGGCAAGTCAACGACCTCGTCTAACCTCTCGGCGGCCTTTTCCAAAATGGGAAAGCGGGTGCTGCAAATTGGCTGTGATCCTAAGCATGACAGCACCTTTACCTTGACTGGTACGCTGCAACCCACGGTGATTGATATTCTCAAAAGCGTGGATTTTCACTCTGAAGAACTTCGTCCCGAAGATTATGTTGCGACGGGATATAACGGCGTGAAATGCGTAGAGGCTGGCGGCCCACCCGCGGGAACTGGCTGCGGCGGCTATGTTGTTGGGCAAACGGTGAAGCTGCTTAAGCAGCATCATATGCTCGAAGATACGGATGTCGTTATTTTCGATGTGCTTGGGGATGTGGTCTGCGGCGGGTTTGCCGCGCCATTGCAACATGCGGATCGGGCTTTGATTGTCACGGCCAATGATTTCGACAGCATCTATGCGATGAACCGGATCATTGCGGCGGTTCAGGCAAAATCTGCCAATTACAAAGTACGACTTGCCGGCTGTGTCGCCAATCGGTCGAAAGATACTGACGAGGTAGATCGGTATTGCAAGACCGTGGGGTTCAACCGAATTGCGCATATGCCTGATCTGGATGCGATCCGGCGGTCACGCCTGAAAAAGAAGACTTTGTTTGAGATGCCCGATGACGAAGAAATCGTGCAGGTGCGCAAAGAATATTTGCGTCTGGCCGAGACACTTTGGAACGGCACGCTGCCGCTTGCGCCGGCTCCTTTGCCGGATCGCGAAATTTTTGAGCTGCTTGGATTTGACTGATGACCTATGAATCGACTCGCAACACAGTGGAAACCTACTTTGATCGTACCGCGACCAAGACCTGGGAGCGGTTGACCTCTGACGCGCCTGTGTCGGGCATTCGTGCCACGGTGCGTGCGGGTCGCGACCGGATGCGGCAGCTCTTGTTGTCGCAATTGCCTGCGGATTTGCGCGGTGCGCGTGTGCTAGATGCAGGCTGCGGCACGGGGGCGTTGGCCTTTCAATTGGCTCAGGCTGGCGCAGATGTTGTCGCGGTGGATATCTCGCCAAAGCTCATCACAATTGCCAAACAGCGCCAACCCGCCCAAGTCAGTGGTTCGCTCAAGCTGATGACCGGCGATATGTTTGATCCGGGTCTGGAGCATTTCGATCATATCGTGGCAATGGACAGTTTGATCTATTATTCGGCAGAAGATATTGGCACGACCCTCGACAGGGTGAGCAGCCGTATATTGACAAATATGGTCTTTACCGTTGCGCCGCGCACACCGCTTTTGATGACCATGTGGCGGATCGGCAAATTGTTTCCTCGCAGTGATCGCTCGCCTACGATGGTTCCGCATCAAGCGGCACAGATCGCCAAGTCTACCGCGGGTCAGATCCGTGACATTGATCGGGTGACATCTGGATTTTACATCAGCCAAGCCTTGGAATTTCGCCCATGATTCCAAAGAGCGCTGTCAAAACCATGACTCTCAGCATGTTGCCTTTCGCCGATGCGGCCAGTGATGAGCTGCCACTCGGGCAATTGTTGCGTCTATCCTTGTTTCAAATTTCTGTGGGCATGGCCGCGGTGATGTTGCTCGGGACCCTAAACAGGGTGATGATTGTTGAGCTGTCGGTGCCTGCATTTATCGTGGCAACGATGATTGCCATTCCAGTTCTAATTGCACCTTTTCGGGCGCTTCTTGGGTTCAAGTCTGACAATTACCGCTCGGCCATCGGGTGGAAGCGCGTGCCCTATTTATGGTTTGGCAGTCTTTGGCAGTTTGGTGGTTTGGCGATCATGCCGATGGCCCTTCTGGTTTTGGCAGGCGACTCAGCGATTGATGCGGGTATCTTTGGCGAGATTGCCGCTGCGCTGGCCTTTCTTTTGACCGGGCTTGGAATGCATATGACGCAAACGGCCGGTCTGGCCTTGGCCGCGGACCGGGCAACAGAACAGACCCGCGCAAAAGTGGTCTCGATGCTCTACGTCATGTATCTGCTGGGCATGGGAATTTCAGCAGTCATCATTGGCGCCTTGCTGCGGGATTACTCCTCACTGTTGCTGGTTCAAGTGGTGCAAGGCGCGGCTGTGTTTACCATGGTTTTAAATGTTATTGCGCTTTGGAAGCAGGAAAAAATGGCACCGATGAGCCAGGCGGCGCGCCAAGCGCCAAAGGCAAGTTTTCCTGCTGCCTGGGCCGATTTCACCGGTCAAGTGAAGGTGCGCCGATTAATATTCACGATTTTTGCCGGTACGGTTGCCTTTAATATGCAAGATGTGTTGCTCGAACCCTATGGCGGCGAAATTCTTGGCCTTTCCGTTTCGGCCACAACGCAGCTGACTGCCATGTGGTCTTTAGGCGCTTTGATCGGTTTGGGCCTATCGGCGCGCTGGCTGTCACGATCTATTGATCCCATTCGTCTTGCAGGCCGCGGGATTGTCGTGGGCATCTTTGCCTTTACGGCGGTTTTGTTGTCCTCGGTCTTTGGCTCGCCACTTTTGTTTTTCTCAGGAGCCTTTTTGATCGGTTTGGGCGGCGGAACCTTTGCGGTTGCAACGTTGACTGCGGCCATGACGATCAATGTGCCTGGAGCGGCTGGGCGTGGATTGGCGCTGGGCGTTTGGGGCGCTGCGCAGGCCACGGGCGCCGGCCTGTCCATTTTCTTA
>Ga0209199_1001813_pt1 | contig 24306 bp, 3 predicted proteins | sample COGITO_mtgs_1105_7_FD_184805 | JGI IMG/M metagenome (GOLD analysis project Ga0209199, IMG submission 184805) | Pelagic marine microbial communities from North Sea - COGITO_mtgs_110523 (SPAdes) (version 2) | ecosystem: Environmental > Aquatic > Marine > Epipelagic ...
AAATTTCATCGAATTAATTTAGTACAAATAAAAACTTTAATTAAATTTGCACCGCTATTGGCCCATGGTGTAACTGGCAACACATCTGATTTTGGTTCAGAAGAGTCTAGGTTCGAGCCCTAGTGGGCCAACAAAAAACCTCCTATTCTGTAGGAGGTTTTTTTATATCAACTTCTTTTTTTGTTACTGAAAACCGATATTTTGCAAAGAGTTCATACCCACTCCTAGGAACAGATGCATTGTTTCCAACGCCAAAATCTGTAGCGTAGCCAATATCAATTCCGATTTTAAGTTTTAACAAGGCCATTATATAAATATAATCTGTTGTTTTATAGCCCCCGCCAAGTTCAAAAATATCGTTATAATTATAGTTGGCTCCAACATTAATTTGATTGGTCGTTTTGGGAATAAATTTAACCGACAGGTAGGGCTTTAAAGAGGAGTCAAAAAAGCCAAAGTCAATATTAGTACCAGTAACTAGATAAAGAACAGGATTCTGGTTTTGAATAAAAGTAGCGTCGTTTATATATTTTTCTGGATTGATGAAACTTGGCGTTCCTAGGGAAAAGAAAAACGTATCCCCTTGAATTAAAAACCCCAGTCCGAAAACAGGATAACTCCCTTGTTCTGTTGTAGATATGAAAGGATTATCTTCCACTGTAATGCGGTCTAGCGCATTGAGGTCTGTGTTTTTTGAGGCCAGTCCCGCTTTTATTCCTAGGTTAAGAAAATAACTGCCGTTTAATTTAAGACGATAACTTGCATCTAGTGTATATTGACTTCGAGTATCGATGAAAACTTTGTTTGAAATTACCGACAAGCCAAAGGAAAGATTTTTTTTAGGCGCACCAGAGTAATATAAATAATTTGTTTGTGGAGAATCGGCAATTCCAGACCAAGCTGTTCGCGTAATTACGCTAATAGTTTTCCCCTCTGAGCCTACATATGCAGGATTGAAGGCATTCATAAAAAAGCGTTCCATGAGCATATTTTCTTGGATCTGAGCGAAAGTATTTAGATTCAAAAGAATAAAGAAAGTTAAAACAATTTTTTTCATACCAATTGCCTTTTAATTAAAGATATACAACCAACCCGAAATTGGATCTTGATCCTTTCCGAGATAAATTTGATAGAGGTATGGCCCTGTTGGCAAGGCTTCACCAGTATCATAATGAGTTCCTCCCCAATCGTTTTTATAATTAACTACTTTGAAAACTATGCTTCCATCTGGACTAAAAATCTTTATAACGGAATAATTGTATTCGTCTATATTGATGACTTTCCACATTGATTCAACTCCTGTCGACTTTGGTGTTAATACAGATGACACAAATATTTGTCCCTCAGGATATCCGTCATTGTTTTTATCTAAATCAGCATTGTCTCCAATTCCATCTCCATCGGTGTCTTTAGATTCGTTAGGATCATATGGGAAGGCATCCATAGAGTCAGGAACGCCATCATTATCTGAATCCCAGTCACCGTTGTCTCCAAAACTATCTCCATCTGTATCAACCGATTCATATGGATTAAGCGGAAAGGCATCTATTGTGTCTAATACGCCGTCATTATCGTCATCTTCATCTGTACAATCAGGAATATAATCTCCATCAAAATCTCTTGGTCGAGATCTTCTTGAGAGTGGATTTGATCCACATTCAATTTCATCAAGATCAAGGTAACCATCATTATCATCATCTGTATCGGCATTGTTGCCTAAACCATCACGGTCGGTATCTAACCACTCAAATGCATCAAAAGGGAAGGCATCTTCTTCGTCTAAGAATGTATCATTATCGTCGTCAGGGTCAATATTGTCTCCTAGTCCGTCTCCATCTGAGTCAAACCATTCTTTTGGATCAAAAGGGAAGTCATCTTCGGGATCTAAGAAACCATCGTTATCATCATCCTCATCCAAGCAGTCGGGAATAAAGTCTAGATCAAAATCATCGGGTAAACTATTTGCGTCAAGCGGATCTGCTAAACATTCAACTTCAACGGTATCTAAATAACCATCCCCATCATCATCTGTATCGGTGTGGTTTCCAATGCCATCATTATCGGTATCGATCCATTCTGTTGCATCAAGCGGGAAAGCATCTTCTTCGTCTAAGAATGTATCATTATCGTCGTCAAGATCAGCATTGTCACCTAGCCCATCACCATCATTATCAAACCATTCCTCTTGGTTGTAAGGGAATTCATCATCGGTATCTAAAACGCCATCATTGTCATCATCTGTATCGCTGTTATTTCCAATACCATCATTATCGGTATCGATCCATTCTGTTACATCAAGTGGGAAAACATCTTGCGCATCATCAATGCCATCATTGTCAGAATCACTGCTTAGCGGATCTAGTCCCAAAGCAATTTCGTCGGCATCGTTAATTCCATCATCATCGTTGTCGGTATCAAGCGGATCTAATCCAAGAGCAATTTCAACGGTATCTTCGATTCCGTCATTATCATTATCAAGATCACATACGTCACCTATCCCATCGGTATCGACGTCTTCTTGGTTCGGATTGGCCACAAATTGACAATTATCTACGGTGTCTAACACTCCGTCGTTGTCATCGTCAGGGTCACATTGATCTCCAATTCCATCATTATCATTGTCGGCTTGGTCCGGATTGTAGGTGTTGGGGCAGTTGTCACTACTTCCAGAAACGCCATCATTATCCGGATCTTTTTGACTTTCAGCACAACCATTTACATCAGCTGTTTCTCCCAGGGGTGAGTCTGGACAGATATCGATTGAATCAAGTACTCCATCACTGTCGGCATCTCCATGTAAGGTGATTGTATTGTTTTGTAATCCACTTGCTGCGTTGCCTAAGGCATCGAAAACAGCGTTTGGAGCAACATTAACTAAAACGGTTTCATCTCCAGTAGTAGCTCCTTGTATGGTTAGCCCTAAGATATATTGTGTGCCGTCAAAAGTGACGCTATTGGGTATGTTGGAGGTTAAAGAGGCCGTTCCACCTGTGCTACTTACATTGAAATCTAAAGCGGTTAGACTTCCAACAGCTGAAGGAGTACTGAAAGCAGCTTCATCAAATTGAACAGCAATAGTTCTATTGTCATCGGCTATGCTTAAGGCACTTAATCGTGGGCCAGTTTTATCAATAATTGCAAAGCTAAAACTTTTGATAAAAAAGTTAGTTCCATCAGAAACCTGCATGTTGATATTTACTGAGGTTTGCAGTTTATAATCAAGGTTTGTATTCAGGACAAGTTGATTTCCATTTAGTGTAAATAATGTATTATCGCTATCGTTTGTCCCGTTTCCATTGACCAATGCATAAGTATAGGTGTCGTTTTGGTCTTCATCGGTGGTTTGTAGTGTACCTATGATGGCATTCAATGCTTCATTGTCATTAATAGATGTCACATTGCTAAACGTAACACTGCTTCCTGATGAGAGACTAATATCTGTAGGAACTTCATTTAGATCGGTTATACTTAAAGTAAATGCTTGGTTAAAGGTATTTGCCCCATCGTTGACTTGTAGATAAATAGCGTGACTTGCAGCTGTTTCATAATCAAATGTTCCACTGGTCACAAGGGTGTTTCCACTAATTATGAATTTACTATTAGAGGCATCATTGATTCCATCACCACTCACCAGACTGTAGCTAAAGCTGTTCAAGCTAGCAGTATCTATATCTGTGGCAGAGAGTGTTGCAACGACCGATCCACTGGCAATATCTTCCGCAAACGTAGTTGTAGATAAGCCAATAGCGGTTGGTGCAGTATCGTTGGTGTCTGACACAGTTAAGCTAAAGGCTTCAGTATATTGACTAGTACCATCGTTGACTTCTAGGTAGAGGGCATAGGTGCTTTTCGTTTCAAAATCAAGGGTATCATTGGTGATAAGTGAAGTACCACTTACGGTAAAACTTGCATTGTCGTCGTCTTGAGCGTCTCCACTGCTAACAAGCGTGAAGGTATGAGTGTCTGCCGTGTCTTGATCTGTAGTGGTGATTGTTGCCAGAGTCGATCCAGATACAATCCCTTCGAAGAACACTGTTTGACTGAGTGAAATATCGGTAGGCGAGTCATTTGTATTATTTACAGCAATGGTAAATGTTTTAGAGTACGTACTCGATCCATCGGATGTTTGAATAACGACGCTGTAACTGTTTTGAGTCTCAAAATCTAGCTCAGCAGCAGTGACTAAGTTAGTACCACTAATGGAGAAACGATCATTGTCGCTCCCACCACCCACTAGGGTGTAGGTAAATGTATTTCCGTTATCGGCATCGGTAGTGCTTAATCCCCCAACAACAGTTCCTGAAGCAAGATTTTCGTCAACAGCGTTAGCAGATAGACTGATATCAGTAGGCGTGTCATTTGCATTGTTTACAGTAATGGTAAATGTTTTAGAGTACGTACTCGATCCATCGGATGTTTGAATAACGACGCTGTAACTGTTTTGAGTCTCAAAATCTAACTCAGCAGCGGTGACTAAGTTAGCACCACTAATGGAGAAACGATCATTGTCGCTCCCACCACCCACAAGGGTATAGGTAAATGTATTTCCGTTATCGGCATCGGTAGTGCTTAATCCCCCAACAACAGTTCCCGAGGCAAGGTTTTCGTCAACAGCGTTAGCAGATAGGTCGATATCAGTAGGCGTGTCATTTTGATCGGTTATACTTAAAGTAAACGCTTGGTTAAAGGTATTTGCCCCATCGTTGACTTGTAGATAAATAGCGTGACTTGCAGCTGTTTCATAATCAAATGTTCCACTGGTCACAAGGGTGTTTCCACTAATTATGAATTTACTATTAGAGGCATCATTGACTCCATCACCACTCACCAGGCTGTAGCTAAAGCTGTTCAAGCTAGCAGTATCTATATCTGTGGCAGAGAGTGTTGCAACGACCGATCCACTGGCAATATCTTCCGCAAACGTAGTTGTAGATAAGCCAATAGCTGTTGGTGCAGTATCGTTTAGATCAGTAACGTTTATGGTGAAAGAGGAGGTCAGCGAATTACTTCCATCGGTCACCTGAATGTTGACCAACAAATAGGGGGTAGATTCATAATCAATAGTTCCATTGACCAGTAACTGAGTGCCAGAAACCGTTACACTGGCATTGTTTCGGCCAATGTCTCCGGCACCACCAACCAAACTAAAGAGATGGGTATTGTTAGTATCTTCATCAGAAACAGTTAATTCAGAAATCAGAGTCCCAATAGATGCGTTTTCTTCTACCGTACCACCTCCACTTGAAGAAGAAGAACCTATTCCAGTAACACGGTTACTGTAAAAATCGGTTACTTCTGTTATTTCATCAGCAGTAAGTTCTCTGTTGTAGAATAAGAAAGCAGAAATGGAACCATTCATAGCTCCTGCATATTCACCTAGCTTCATTACTGCATTCGTTGATGGGTTTGCCGTTAAATTCACATCTCGATCTAATGTTCCATTAATGTAAATTTTTGCACTTCCAGACTGATTCATACTCGTTATTCCCTCATGTGTTCCAGCGAATAAATACCATTCATTTGTGTTGAGCGTATTCTGAGAAGAGATAGCATTACCTCCATTTGTTTCCCAGCGCAAACTGTTTCGACCTCCATTATAAAAGTTTATATAACTAGATGAACTGTTGTACTGAAATGACCCGCCTGAAAAAGAGTTGTATTTCATCAAGATAATTGCAGTATATCCATCTTCAAAAGCTGAGCTTATACTATTAATAGAATGGGAATAACTTCCATTATAGTCCATATAACCAAAACCAGAATTGACAAATGTTGCAGTGTTTTTATTGAAGTGATTTCCATTACCACTTAAATCATACCATGTGTTTCCTGTTCCTGGATAGGAACTTGTGTTGCCTGCATCTAAGTGCACAACAAGACCATCTAAAGAAACACCATCTGGCATAATGTTAATACTAGTTGGTGCTTCGTTTACATTGGATACAGTAATGGTGAAGGCTTCATAATAATCTATTGTTCCTGTTCCATCGCTGACCTTTAGGTAAATATTATAACTGTTTTTGGTTTCAAAGTCGAAACTGTCATTGGTGAGTAATTGAGTACCACTGACGGTAAAACTTCCGTTATCGTCGTCTTCATTACTATTGGTCGCAGTAAGAGAGAACGTGTGTATGTCACCAGTGTTTTGATCTTCAGTCGTTAGGCTAGCGATTGCTGTAGCCAGCGGTATGTTCTCGAAAATGGTGGTGTTACTTAGAGCAATGTCTGTGGGCGCATCATTTGTGTTGAGTAGTGAAAGAGTTACCGCTTGGGTGTAGGTAAAGAGTCCATCATTTACCTCTAAGTTGAGGTAGATGGTTGGGTCAATCACTGCTTCAAAATCGAAGGTGCCACTGCTAATTAGTGAGTTTCCATTGAAGACAAAACGATTATTGTGTTGATCATTTGTTCCATCGCCTGCAACCAAACTATAGGTGAAATTATTTACAGCATCAGTGTCTGCATCAGTACTTGAAACAACACTGACCACTGTTCCAGAAACAATGTCTTCATTGAGGGTATTGGTGGATATTGCCATTGCTGTTGGGGCATTATCGTTGACATCGTTTATTTGTATGGTGACAGAATCTGTTAGGGTATTTAATCCATCATTGACCTGTACATTAATGTATAGTTCTTGGATCGATTCATAGTCAAACAACTCATTGACAATTAGTTGAGTGCCTGAAACGGTAAAGCTAGTATTGTTAATGTCGTTCGTGCCATCTCCGTTAACCAACGTGTATATATAGCTATTGTCAGTATCTTGATCGATGGTGAATAAATCCCCGACAACAGATCCAATGGCAGCATTCTCGTCAAAAGATGCCGATTGATATAAACCAGCAATTTGTTGATCAGTTAATACCTGGTTGTAGACCATAAAACGATGGAAATCTCCAACAAAATCAGCAGAGTGAACACCTTCATAATTTCCACAGCAGCCGGGATTATCGTCTCCTAAAAATAAATAACCAGGAGTATTAGCAGCGCCAAAACCTACAGTACGTGTATTGACTAACTCTCCATTTTCATAGAATTTATGCTCGCTATTGGTGTGGTTGTAACTGTATACATATTCATAGGTTGTTCCAATATCAAAAGGACGCTGGAACTGTCCATGTGCATTGTGAAGTCCTGGAAAAACTTTTGAATTTGCCGTGGGGATCACGGGCGCATTCCAACCTCCGTGTTGGCTATCACTAGCCAGGCCTAAAATATTTCCAGAAGTAGATTGTGGAGTTACTTTTACAACTACCGTGAAAGAATATCCAGCATTTAAAATAGTTGGCAAAGGTCCTACACGAACTCCACTTCGTTCGCCACCAGTATTGGTAGTTTTAAAGACATTGTTTTGGAAGCTAACTCCAGCTAAAATATCACCGTGATTTTCATTCCCAGATAAATCAATCCAACGGCTGTTTGGTGTAGCAGTAGAAGCAGCATTTGATGCGTCTAAATGTACAATAAGCCCAGTTGCAGAAGTTGTTCCTCCTCCTCCAGAGGTAGAACCCGCTCCCCCGGCAAAATCAATTTCTGTGGGTGCTTCATTGGTATCTGAAACGGTAATGGTGAAGGCTTCATAATAATCTCGTGTACCCGTTCCATCACTAACCTGCAAGTAAATTTTGTAAGTATTTTTGGTTTCGAAATCAAATTCAGCATTGGTTAATAATTGGGTTCCACTAACGGTGAAACTTCCATTATCATCATCTTCCATACTGTTGGTCGCAACCAAGGAGTAGGTGTGGGTATCTCCTGGATTTTGATCTTCTGTAGTTAAACTAGCAATTGCAGTGGCCAGTGGAATATTCTCAAAAATTGCCGTATTGTCTAACGCAATATCTGTTGGAGAATCGTCGCGGTCAACAACCCCAATAATAAATGTCTGCGAGTAAGTAAAGCTTCCATCATTCACTTCAATTAGAATGTAAAGGTTGGGGTCACTCATGGGTTCAAAGTCATAAGTTCCACTACTTACCAAGCTTGTTCCATTAATGGTGAAATGACCATTATCACTATCGTTTGTTCCGTCTCCTGCAACCAAACTATAGGTAAATTCATTTACATCGTTTGTATCTGTATCGGTGGTTGAGATCTCTGCCACTAGTGTTCCAGAAAGAATATCTTCATTCAAGGTTGACGTAGACAAGGCCATGGCCATGGGTGCATTGTCATTAATATCCTGAATGGTGATAACAAATGCATCTGAAAAACTGTTTACCCCATCAAAAGTTTCTAATCTGACCGTGTAGCTGTTTTTGGTTTCGTAATCTAATTCAGCAGCAGTGACTAATGAGGTTCCACTGACGGTAAAACTGCCGTTGTCATCGTCTCCTTCTCCAGCAACAAGAGAGTAGGTGTGAATGTTTCCAGTGTCTGGATCTGTGGTAGTCAAGACATCAAAAATGGGCTCTACATTAGTTACTTTTAGTGTGTTTGGATCAGCACCAACATATTTATATGAAGAAGAACTTGGCGTTCGATACCTTAATCTCATATAATCACCACCTGTATATTCTTGCCATTTTGTTTCAAAGTAATACCATTGATCTGAGGTCAAAGAAACATTAACAGTTGAACTACCACAACATGGTCTAAAAATTATTGGGACTCCATCTATCCAAAGTGCACTTCCATCATCTGATGATATTTCAAAAGTATATGTACCTGTTTCTTGGGCTTGAAACCAACCGTAATGTAATACAGCATAATATGAACTACTCCAATGAGGTGCTCTCCCATCAATAAAACCAGCACTCGAATAAGCCTCTGTTTCTCCACTATGAGTTAAAGTGGTTCCTGAATAATTGGTGTCTAACATCGCCTCTAATTCAGTGACACTATCTGCCAATCCGCTGTAAGTGTATCCATCGAAGGTTGAATTACTACCGTTCCCGTTATGCGTTTTATACGATTTATAATTAATGTATCCTTCTCCACTTTGAGAAGATGAGGAAAGCCCAAAAACGCTTGTTCCTAGGGGTACATTTTCGTCCACAAACGGATAGGCAAAGTTAATGCCCGTTGGAGGTTCATTGGTGTCGGACACAGTAAGGGTAAAGGCCTCGAAATAGTTTGCCATCCCATCCGTAACTTTCAAGTAGATGTTGTAACTACTTTTTGTTTCATAATCAAAAGTTCCACTGGTTACAAGGCTCGTTCCGCTAACAATAAAACTACCGTTGTCTTCATCTAAGGTTCCTGTACTCGTTGCTAGACTAAAAATGTGGTTATTGAAATTGGCGTCTACATTCACTGCCGTTAGAGTAGCGATAGCCGTTCCAGCCGTAGTATCTTCCTGGAATACAGTAGTGCTCAGGTCAATATCTGTTGGGGCACTTATGTCCGTGATTACTATGGTGAACGAACTAGTAAAAGTATTTACGCCATCATTTACACCAACATTCACTAATAGGTAGGGTGAGGCTTCATAATCAACCGTTCCATTGACAATTAGTTGTGTTCCAGACACGGTTACACTAGCATTGTCACGTCCAATATCACCGAGGCCGTCAACCATACTAAAAGTGTGGGTATTGTTACTATCTTGATCAACAACGGCTAAGTTAGCTATGAGTGTTCCGATGGCTGCATTCTCCACGACCAATAGATCACTTGCGCTTGTTGAGAGGGAAGAATCATTGGTTATGGCGGCATAGTTTTGGGCAACTTCATCAGCACTTAACACCGAGTTATACATTCGCACAACGGGTAAATAGCCATCAAATGCTTGATTCGCATCAAATCCACCTCCAGGCGAGTCTTGTTCTTGTCCAATGACGTAAATACCATTGGTGTCCACGAGACTTCCTGCTTGTGTGGTTGATTGGTACACTTCTACCCCGTCGAGGTAGATTATTTCTTTTCCTGTGGTTCTGTTAGAGGTACGCACCAAATGATGCCAGTTGCCATCGGCAAAGCCAATACCAGTATAAAAATCGCCAGCAGGTAAGCCAAAATACAAATTGTTTGAAGCATTAAAATAGAACATTGATGACTGATTGTCATTTCCAATAACATTATAACTCTTCCATGTAGAATCGCTTGTTCTTGAAGTTTTTATGTAAAACTCATCGGTAAAGGTGGTGGTTGGATGTGGGAAAGCAGTACGGATCATGTACTTAGAAGTTTGTCCAGTGTCAAATTGGAACCCATTGGTACTGTCATGGGTCACATCTCCATTGATGGTGAAATCTAAATTATTTCCACTAAGGTCATTCCAAGTGCTTCCGCTTCCGGAGTAAGAATTTGCATTTCGAGCATCCAAATAAAGCAGTAGGTTATCTGAAACATGACTAGTGTTACTGCCAGTAGTAACAATAATTTCTGTAGGTGCTTCGTTGGTATCGGAAACCGTGAGCGTAAATGCTTCTTCATAGCTTGTTAGTCCGTCGGTTACGCTCAAGTAGATGTTGTAACTGTTTTTGGTTTCAAAGTCAAAGGTGCCACTGCTGACCAAACTTGTTCCGTTAATGCTAAAGTGATTATTGTCGTCATCTTGCGCATCTCCGCTATTGATCAACGTATAGGAGTGGGTTGCACTTGTGTCTGGGTCAACAACAGTTAAACTTGCAATTGTTGTTCCCGAAACGATGTCTTCTAAAAAGGCGCTACTACTTAAGCTAATGTCAGAAGGGACACCTTCGTTTAGATCGTTCACTGCTATAGTGAATGAACTTGTGTAAGAGCTGCTACCATCTGATACTTGAATATTGACCAAAAGATAAGCTGTACTTTCATAGTCAATGTTGGCATTAACCAATAATTGGGCTCCCGAAACTGTTACGCTGGCATTGTCTCTTCCAATGTCTCCATCGCCATTTACGAGACTAAAACTGTGGGTGTCATTCACGTCAGCATCAGTGACAACTAAGCTTGTTATCACCGTGTTTAAAGCAGTGTTTTCATCTATAGATACTGTGTCAGCAGTAACAGAGCTAGTGGAAGAAGGGTTTGTGATTGCAGTATAATTATTACTGATCTCTTCTTGCGTTAATTTTGAACCATAGATGAGTAATGATTGAATTTTTCCGTTGAAGAAGTAGTTTGATCCTGCCCTTGCGGCAAGATAGAAGTAGTCATTTAAAAATGTCCCTTCTTTTGTAGCTGTTGATCCCACTAAGGATATTAGTCTACCATCTACATATGTTAAACGACCACTTGCATCTGGAACAACACTAAATATATTGGTACTCGTATGCCAATTTGACCCAACCGAAGCCATATAATTTCTGGGACCTATTCCGTCATTATGATTTGTGTGGTGCGTATTTAGTATGAATGATGAATTCCCGGAATGCATTGCTAACCCAAAACCACTTGGATTACTGTTCCAATCTGCGGAGTGTTCGTACGTTAACTCGACAGCACTTGTGTTTTCTGACTTCAAGTATACTTGAACAGAAATGTTATCGTAAGAACTTAAATCTAAGGTTGCTGTACTTCTTGCCCAATCATTAGTCCCATCAAAATCTAAATATCCATTTGCACTATAGGTAGCTCCGTGAATTGTAAAATCATTCCCATTTCCGCTCAAATCATTCCATGTTGTTCCACTACCTGAGTACGAGTTTGGATTGGAAGCATCTAAATGTAAAATTAGATCAGACGTTTTTACAGCTGTATTAGTGACAAAATTAATATCTGTAGGCGCATCATTTAGATCGGTTATACTTAAAGTAAATGCTTGGTTAAAGGTATTTGCCCCATCGTTGACTTGTAGATAAATAGCATGACTTGCAGCTGTTTCATAATCAAATGTTCCACTGGTCACAAGGGTGTTTCCACTAATTATGAATTTACTATTAGAGGCATCATTGATTCCATCACCACTCACCAGACTGTAGCTAAAGCTATTCAAGCTAGCAGTATCTATATCTGTGGCAGAGAGTGTTGCAACGACCGATCCACTGGCAATATCTTCCGCAAACGTAGTTGTAGATAAGCCAATTGCTGTTGGTGCAGTATCGTTGGTGTCTGACACAGTTAAGCTAAAGGCTTCAGTATATTGACGAGTACCATCGTTGACTTCTAGGTAGAGGGCATAGGTGCTTTTCGTTTCAAAATCAAGGGTATCATTGGTGATAAGTGAAGTACCACTTACGGTAAAACTTGCATTATCGTCGTCTTGAGCGTCTCCACTGCTAACAAGCGTGAAGGTATGTGTGTCTGCCGTGTCTTGATCTGTAGTGGTGATGGTTGCCAGAGCCGATCCAGATACAATCCCTTCGAAGAACACTGTTTGACTGAGTGAAATATCGGTAGGTGTGTCATTTTGGTCGCTTACGTTTAGACTAAATGCTTGGCTAAAAGTGTTAACCCCATCATTGACTTGAAGATAAATAGCGTGACTTGCTGCTGTTTCATAATCAAAAGTTTCATTGGTCATAAGCGTTGTTCCACTAATGGTAAAACTACCATTGGAAGCATCATTGTTTCCATCACCACTCACCAGACTATAGCTAAAACTATTCAAACTAGCAGTATCTATATCTGTTGCAGAGAGTGTTGCAACGACAGATCCATTGGTAATGTCTTCTGCAAACGTAGTTGTGGATAATCCAATTGCTGTTGGTGCAGTATCGTTTAGATCAGTAACGTTTATGGTGAAAGAGGAGGTCAGTGAATTACTTCCATCGGTCACCTGAATGTTGACCAACAAAAAGGGGGTAGATTCATAATCAATAGTTCCATTGACCAGTAACTGAGTGCCAGAAACCGTTACACTGGCATTGTTTCGGCCAATGTCTCCAGCACCATCAACCAAACTAAAGAGATGGGTATTGTTAGTATCTTCATCAGAAACAGTTAATTCAGAAATCAGAGTCCCAATAGATGCGTTTTCTTCTACCGTATCACCTCCATTTGAAGAAGAGGAAGAACTTCCACCATTGTATTGGTTTTCAAAGGCAGCGTAGTTTTCATCCAGTTCATCATCAGTTAAGGAAGTTTGATAGACCAAAATCCTGGAAATTTTCCCTCTAAACTTATTGCGAACATCAGAGCGAGCATTACCAAAAGAAAGACTGCCGTATGGATTGTCATTTCCATTTTGTTTGAGTGATTTTGTATTGTTGATGAATACCTTTTCATTTTTCACATAGGCAAATCTTACCCATTGATTAGAAATTAGTGAAGGGTAGAATTGAGCTGCTCCAAGCCCATTCCCGTCTGTTCTAAAGTTATTTAGACCTGAAAAAGTATAACTCCCTGCATTTCCATTGTAGGTCAGTATATCGCGCTGCCCACTGCTGATGTTATCATACATCCAGATTTCTATGGTTAGATTTGAGTAGCTGCTTGCATTTATACTTTGAATAACATCATTGCCATCAAACTCAAAATATCCTTCGGTATTAAATGTTGGTCCACTCAGGGTTGCATGGTTTCCATTGCCACTTAAGTCATACCAGGTATTTCCACTTCCTCCATAGGAAGTTGTGTTGGAAGCATCTAAGTGCAAGATTAGATCTGAGGTTATTACAGTCGCATTAGCTGCAAGATTTATTTCTGTAGGCGCTTCATTCGTGTTATTTACAGCAACGCTAAATGCTTTAGAATAGGTTGCTGACCCATCGGATGTTTGAATAACGATACTGTAGCTGTTTTGGGTTTCAAAATCTAGCTCAGCAGCAGTGACTAAGTTAGTACCACTAATGGAGAAACGATCATTGTCGCTCCCACCACCAACAAGGGTATAGGTGAAGGTGTCTCCACCATCAACATCGGTAGTGGTCAATCCCCCAACAACAGTTCCTGAAGTAAGGTTTTCATCAACAGCGTTAGCAGATAGGGTGATATCAGTAGGCGTGTCATTTGCATTGTTTACAGCAATGCTGAACGTTTTAGAATAGGTTGCTGACCCATCGGATGTTTGAATGACGACACTATAACTGTTTTTAGTCTCAAAATCAAGTACCGCAGCAGTGACTAAGTTAGTACCACTAATGGAGAAACGATCATTGTCGCTCCCACCACCCACTAGGGTGTAGGTAAATGTATTTCCGTTATCGGCATCGGTAGTGCTTAATCCCCCAACAACAGTTCCTGAAGCAAGGTTTTCGTCAACAGCGTTAGCAGATAGGGCGATATCAGTTGGCGTGTCATTTGCATTGTTTACAGCAATGCTGAACGTTTTAGAATAGGTTGCTGACCCATCGGATGTTTGAATAACGACGCTGTAACTGTTTTTAGTCTCAAAATCAAGTACCGCAGCAGTGACTAAGTTAGCACCACTAATGGAGAAACGATCATTGTCGCTCCCACCACCCACTAGGGTGTAGGTAAATGTATTTCCACCATCAACATCGGTAGTGCTTAATCCCCCAACAACAGTTCCTGAAGCAAGGTTTTCGTCAACAGCGGAGGCAGATAAAGTAATATCTGAAGGCACTTCGTTTACGTCATTAACAGTAATGGTAAAAGCTTCCTGGTAGGAGTTTGCTCCATCGGATGTTTGCACACGAATATTGTAACTGTTTTTGGTTTCATAATCAAAAACAGCAGCGGTAAGTAAATCGGTACCGCTCCCTTGATTTTGTGAAGTTGGAGCAATAGTTCCAGTAACCCAATCTGAGGAGGTATCCATATTGTCAAGCGTAGCTGTATTCCCATTCCCACTTGCATCAGTTAGTGTGTTACCAGCCCCTTCATTCATCTTGAAATATCCAACTAAATTGTCAGAAGACGAATAGTTGCCCCCATTAGCGCTAGCATCTAAACCACTTCCTGCGTTGTATAAAGCAGTAATCTCTGCTGCAGTTAATGCCTCGTCCCAAACGGCTACTTCATCAATTAGTCCTCTGAAGTAATTATGGGCAGAGTGTGTTTGGTTTCCTCCAATTGTAAACATTCCAGTTGAAGAATGATTGCCCTCGTCAGTTCCTGTACTGTATTCAGTTCCGTTAAAATACATTCGCATGGAACCATTATCATAAACAGCTACAACATGCTGCCAAACTCCAGGAGTCACCACTGCTCCAGTTCGCCATCGATTACTGGTGTGCCCCATAGCCAGATAAAGGCCTCCACTTTCAATAGCTAAAAAGCGATCCCAACCACCGTCCTCCATACCAAAAATCATTTGCCATCCACCAGAACCTATCGGTTTAATCCACCCCGACCATGTTGTGGAGGGCATTACATTCCTATCGGCATCAATACTTGTTGTAACATGATCGTTTGATCCATCAAAGTCAAGGGCATATGATCCCCCTGAACCTCCGCTGATAGAGAAACTTGCATTATCATCAGAACCCACACCATCAACAAGGGTATAGGTGAAGGTGTCTCCACCATCAACATCGGTAGTGGTCAATCCCCCAACAACAGTTCCTGAAGTAAGGTTTTCATCAACAGCAGTTGCGGATAGATCGATATCAGTAGGTGCTTCGTTTACATCGTTAACAGTAATGGTAAGTGCTTTAGAATAGGTAGCAGATCCGTCTGAGGATTCTAGCCTTATCGCATAGCTGCTTTTAACCTCAAAATCTAGGGCTGTAGCAGTGAGTAGGTTCGTACCACTCACCGTAAAACTTCCGTTGTCTGTATCACCAGTTCCAGAAATCAGGCTATAGGTATGTATGTCTCCAGCATCTGCATCGGTTGATGATAAGGCTCCAATGGTTGTACCTGTGACAACATTTTCATTTATAGAAGAAGAAGATAAAGTAATGTCCGTAGGTACACTATTTGTGAAAATCAAATTTACTGTATTGTTGCTTTGAGCTGAAGTAGCCGCAAATCCATAGGTATTAAAAACAGCATGAGCAACAGGAGAAATTGTTAAAACTTCATTTCCATCTACAACTCCAGAAAGAGAAAGACCCAATTCAATTGTGTTTCCACTAATACGAATACTCGATGGAGTTGCAGACGATAACGTAGCGTTTCCTCCAGAAAGTGATAGGGTAAAATCAGATGCTTGTAAAGACCCACTCCCTGCGTCTGTGTTGAAAGTAACTTGATCAAAAGTTAGGGATGCCGAACTATTGTCAGAAGTTATACTGGTAACTGTGATTTGAGGTGTATTGGTGATCGCAAGGTAATTCTGATAGACTTGGTCATTTGTCAATGCTTGATTATAGAGTAGTAGTTTGTTTATTTTCCCACTCCCAAAATTTTCATCACCATGGTTTCCTATATAAAGTAATCCTGAATTTGGTGATCCCAGTGTACCCGATTGGCTGTTCCTTAGTATTCCGTTTACGTAGGTTCTGAGTATTCCTGTAGAATTTTCAATAGCGACAGTTACTACAGATAATCTTCCATTGGCCATTTCAGAAGATGCAGTGTACGTGGGTTTTATCACAGATCCCGATGAGCGATTATCGATATCAATTCCTTTGTCACTTCCCACCCAAGTACTAAAATTCCGATTGTTTGTCCCTCCTCCTTTACTTATAAAAGGGCTCCAATCACCCCAATTGGGTTCAAGAACGTAGGATATGGTAATTTCACTAGAGAAATCAAGGGTGTTGTTGTCTTGAATGATAACCCGGTCATTGGTTCCATCAAAACTTATACTTCCTCCACCGACAGCACTATAACTTGCACCGTCAATGACTCCATGATTGTTATTTCCAGATAAGTCATACCAATTATTCCCAGATCCAGAATAGGAACTATTGTTCGCTGCATCAAGAAAAAGAACCAAATTAGTGGTAACAATATTCGGAATCAGATGGCTTGTATTATTGTTTTGTGTGGGTTCTGCTGCCGTTCCACTACTATCATAAATAGAATTTACTGCCGGAGTAACGGTTAGTAGTTCTTTTCCGTTTGGTGTTCCAGATAGGGCTAAGCCAAGTGTTACAGTCGTTCCATCAACACTAATGCTTGAGGGTGTTGTTGAAGATAATGTTGCATTTCCTCCAGAAAGAGATAAGGTAAAATCATTTGCTTGTAAACTACCACTTCCACTATTGGTATTGAATACTGCCTCAGAAAAGCTTAGGGAAACAGAGCTGTTGTCCAAAGCAATTTGGGTTTGTGTTATTGTGGGTGCTAGAATACCATCAATCACAATATTTTTGACACTCGCAAGGGATGATCCTCCGCCATGTGAAGGAAGTGTATGGTCGTTTACATACCATCCACTACCATAACCAGCTGAACTAAAGTGTCCGTTAATATCATCCTGCCAAATCGAACCATCTGAGGTCCCTTTTTCACCAATTAAACGATGAACTACTAACTGGCTAGAACCGTTTATATAGGTTGAAGGTGAGGTAAAACTATATACCTCTGTTCCATCATCATCTTTAAAGCTAAAATTAAAATTAGCAATTCGTCCATAATAGCCTCCACCATATTGAGCCCACCCATAAAAAGTAAATTCATGTAAATCATTAATACTATAACTTTGATTGAAGGTTATTTCTGCTGTAGCGGGTGAGTTAAAAGTGTAGCTTTTATTATTCGTTTTATTTTGAAGTAGATTAATTACCAGTCGATCGTCTCCGAATCTGCTTTGATTTTGATGATGAGTATCTGTAGTGGAAGCTCCTGCTAAACTAGTGGTTGCTACATCGATTACCGATCCTCCGTCAGGAGCAACAATCATGTGGATGGCTTTTAAGGTTTGATGTCCTCCAGAATTTTCAGTAATTACAATTTTTTTAATTCGCTTATTGCTGCCAATTGAAGGAAGACTAAGGGCAGCAGCTGTATTACTTGAACTGACAATAGTTCCACCGTTTAATTCTAAAGCAGCAGTAGAAGCATAATCCAAATCACCACTCAGATCATCTTCATTCACCGTATAACGAAAGGTCAAAACTGTAGAGCCAGAGCCTGAAAAATAGGTTGCATAAGAATCTGAGTCTCCAGTTTCTAAGAGCAATCGTGGAGAACCACTTACGGTAACGGCATTATCAAATGTTACTTGAATATCAATGGTTTCACCAATTCTGTATGTACCATTGGGGTTGTTTGATGCCACCTGTGTAATCGAGGATTCTGTAAGGTCATTAACAGTAATGGTAAAAGCTTTTTGGTACGAATCCGTCCCATCGGATGTTTGCACACGGATGTTGTAACTGCTTTTGGTTTCATAATCTAGAGCAGTATTGGTTAATAGATTGGCTCCGCTTATGGAGAAACTTGCATTATCGGTATCTCCTGCTCCCGAAACTAGGGTATAGGTATGAGTATCTCCACTATCAACATCGGTAGTGGTCAATCCCCCAACAACAGTTCCTGAAGTAAGGTTTTCATCAACAGCGTTAGCAGATAGACCGATATCAGTAGGTGCTTCGTTTACATCGTTAACAGTAATGGTAAATGTTTCAGAATAGGTTGCTGACCCATCGGATGTTTGAATAACGACGCTATAACTGTTTTTAGTCTCAAAATCAAGTACCGCAGCGGTGACTAAGTTAGCACCACTAATGGAGAAACGATCATTATCGCTCCCACCACCCACTAAGGTGTAGGTAAATGTATTTCCATTATCGGCATCGGTAGTGCTTAATCCCCCAACAACAGTTCCTGAAGTAAGGTTTTCATCAACAGCGTTAGCAGATAGACCGATATCAGTAGGCGCTTCGTTTACATCATTTACATCTAGACTAAGCCCTTTTGAGAAGCGGCTATTTCCATCACTTACCTGCACATAAACATTTATTACAGGATTGGTCTCATAGTCTATCACACCATTAACAACCAGTTGATTTCCGGAAATTGTAAATAAGGAATTATCGGCATCGTTTGTCCCGTTTCCATTAACTAAACTGAAGGTAAAACTGCTGGTGTCAGAGTCCGTTGCATATAACGATGCTGCAACTGTTCCTGTAGAAACTTCTTCATCTATACTTGTTGTATTTGTTGTTGTACTTGAGTCAAGGTTACCATCAATGTATCTATCCTTATAGTGGTCATACAGCGATGTTCTGTCGATTTGATCTAGGGCTCTATTATAAATCATCACTATGGGAATATTTCCTTGAAAGTGATCGGTGAAATTTCCGCCATCATATTCCTGTCCAATTGATACTCTACCAACACTGTTAAAGTCTACTCCATTAGTAATGGAACCGTTAGACGCTCTAAGGACATCATCGATATAAAATTGAGCTTCTACGCCAGTGTTTTTAGTAATGGTTATATTATGCCATTGGTTATCGTGTAAGTTTATCTGACTAACACGCCCTTCAATCGAGCCAGTGTTAAAATTGTAATACAAGCCTCTGTTGGCATCCGGTGCAGCACCAATTCTATATCGATTTTCTCCGTTGGCGGTATGCATAGAAAAAATGGCATTATGATACATACTGCCAGAAGCATTTGTTTCGGTTGACTTAAACCAAATGCTTATGGTATAAGCACTATTGTTTGTTAGTGCCCCCACGAATGAATTAAGTTGTATCCATTGGCTTGAACCATTAAGGCCAATGAGTCCCCCACTAGAACTTGAATAGGAAGGTGAATTCATTAAAACTGCGTTGTAATTATTTTCACTTAAATCATACCATGTATTCCCTGAGCCCGGATAAGAGGATGAATTCCCGCTGTCTAAATGTAAAATAAGTCCATTGTTCGAAAAGCTTTCTTCACCAAAACTGATATCAGTTGGCGCTTCGTTTACATCGTTAACAGTAATGGTAAAAGCTTCTTGATACGAATCTGTTCCATCGGATGTTTGCATACGGATGTTGTAACTGCTTTTGGTTTCATAATCCAGAACAGTATTGGTTAACAGATTGGCTCCGCTTATGGAGAAACTTGCATTATCATCAGAACCCACACCATCAACTAGGGTATAGGTAAAGCTGTCTCCATTATCGCCATCTGTAGTGGTCAATCCCCCTACAGTGGTTCCTGAAGCAAGGTTTTCATCAACAGAGGAAGCAGTTATGGCAATATCAGTGAGAGCTTCGTTTACATCGTTAACATTAATGGTCAGTGCTTTGTCATAAGTAAACTGTCCATCTGTAACTTGTACTCGAATATCCAGCACCTGTGTCTGCTCATAGTCAATCAAACCGTTTACCAAAAGGTTGGAATTGGATATACTAAATAAGTCATTATGCGTGTCTCCATCTCCACTAACTAGTGTAAACGTATTTGTGGAATCGTCCTCATCTGTCGCAAGCAAACTACCCACCAATGTGCCTATGCTTACACCCTCATCGATAGAAGAGGAGGAAGAAGATGCGGAACCGCTTTGAAATACAATTGATGAATTTTCAACTTGGGTAAAAGAGTGAATGGTGTATCCACCACTTTGGATAACAGTACCACCGGTAGCTATTTGGTTTCCACTATATCTTATGACGACTATTCCATTTGCACCATTTCCTCCAGTATAGTTAGTTCCACCAATTCCACCATTACCTGAGTTGCCTGTCTGATTAGGTGGATTATAATTTCCATATGCTCTTCCAGGTCCTCCATTTCCTCCAGCAGTATAAATTGTAGTCGAGCCACTTATGTCGTTTGAGGTACCCGCGCCTCCTCCACCAATGGTACCGGCATTTCTAATAGCGCCGTTAGTTCCGGCAGACGATGAACCACCGCCACCGCCACCATTACCATTTCCGGGTGAGTGACTTATCCATCGTCCTGTTCCTCCATTATTTCCTTGTCCTGTGGTTCCTGAACCTCCAGGTCTATCTGTGCCACATCCTGAACCTCCCCCTCCAGAAGCCCCATTAGAACCTGTTGCGGAACCACAAGCTCCACCGCCGCCGCCGCCAAGAGCAGTGACAGTAGTTATATTTTGACCTGCTAGAGAACTATTTCCTCCATTGCCTCCTGGATTACTTGTAGAATTAACTCCTGTTCCACCAGCTCCTACTGTAACGACGAATGTTTCACCAAAGATTGAAGTAATGGTTCCCGTTAAGTAACCACCAGCACCACCGCCACCGCCACCTTCATTTGAATTACCTTTTCCACCGGCACCTCCTCCTCCAACAACAAGATATTCAAGGCTTGAAGTACCAGCAAATCCGATGTCTGTAGGCGCTTCATTTAGATCGTTAATGGTAATGGTAAAAGCTTCTTGATACGAATCCGCCCCATCGGATGTTTGCACACGGATGTTGTAACTGCTTTTGGTTTCATAATCTAGAGCAGTATTGGTTAATAGATTGGCTCCGCTTATGGAGAAACTTGCATTATCGGTATCTCCTGTTCCCGAAACTAGGGTATAGGTGTGTGAATCTCCGCTACCAGCGTCGGTAGTTGTTAAACCGCCGACTGTAGTGCCTATTGAAACATTTTCATCGACTGAAGTCGAAGATAATGAGATGTCAGATGGAGGTGACGATAAACTATTTGAGGACAATGTTGGTGGGCTGGAAGAATCGTATGAAAGATAGTTTGATATTGCACGGTCAAAAGAATTATTACCAACCGTAAAAGATGGCCCATAGTTCCCTGGGATAGTAATATTACCACTGTTCACAAAAGTATTCCCGTCAAATGAAAAATGATCTGAACACAATATCTTGTTTCCCCATCCACCTGTATTTGATTGAATCCAACTATAAAAGCTAAACCCTCCAGTGTTTTCAATGTTAGAACCTAAAACTTTATAGACATTAACTCCTCTAAAATAGGCGAAAATGTTACTGGTGTTATTTGCGATATTACAATTATCAATTTTAACGAATCGTTCCGTCCTGAAAACAACACCAGAGTTATTGGTGATGTCAGAATTCTGAATTATAGTTTTGTTGGTAAATACAGATTCGTTTATTGGACATCCTTCGGGTGTATTTCCCCAATCAGATCTAAAAAGATAGTTTCCTGCATTATTGTCAATTTGAGAATTATTGACGTTAAGTGTTCCTTTATTTGAGATGAAAGAAATGGTATGGGAACACTCTGTTATTAAAACATCATTTGTGGTAATACCTCCAGTAACATTATTTAAATAAAAAATAGATCCCGCATTACTTCCGGGACTTCCATTATTTTTTAGAGTCAATGAGTTTAATGTTAGATTACCGTTACCACTTACGCTAAACATTCTAGAGGAGCTTCCTCCACCGCTGATTATGGTATTGGTTTTACCGTTACCTATGATTGTCAGATTTGATGTTATGTTAGTAAATCCAGATGAAATTGTAATCGTTCCATTTAAATTATTTGCAAATACTATTGTTCCTCCTGAACTTGAATATTGATTTATTGCATTTCCGAGAGAACCAGACCCTGAAGGGTTTAAATTAGTTACGGTTATTGTTTGAGAAACAGCAAAGTTTGTCCAAAATATAGCGAATAAGATTAATTGAAGAATCTTTAAATTCATAGTAAGCTGTTGTGAGTAATTAGAAGTTAAACTCAAATCTACAATTTCCTTATGGCACAAAAGGCTCTAACCGCCCCCTGTCCCTAGAGTTGCCGACTAAAAGAAACCCATTTGAGCGATATGAAACAACAAGACCGAGAAGGTTTGACGGTGATCGGAATCAAACTAGAGATATGGTTAATTTTCTCTTAATATGAAACACTTTAAAAGGAGTAGAATTGTTTCATTATCACTACTTGATCTGACTTGAGGCGTTCTAATACAATTAAAAAGGATTAAAGTTTGAGTGATACTTACACATAATTTCACTGGCATAAGCACTACTTTATGTTTAATTCTAAACAGTTTTTTTCATTAAACACCTCGCATATTTTTTTTTTAAGTGCTCAGTAAATACTGCATTTTAACGGCCGATGTTCAACTTATTCATTATAAAGTTTTTGGTAATATGAAACATATATGAATCATGAAATATTTACTATATTTATAAAAATATGTTCGTAAATAGTCTTTTTGTTACAACAATACTGATTGGGTCACTTTTGATCTTAATCATGTTGCTTTCTGGACGAACAAATCTCAAGGTGAATCTCTATCTTATATTGTTGTTGTTCCAACTTATTTTACACCGCATAGTAATTTTATATTTCTCAACAAATCTGTATGATGTTACTATATCAGATAAGTACCCTGCTATCTTATCGATTATGTTCCTTCCCTGCTGGTATTTGTATATCCGTACATTAGTATCTATGCAGATTCAGTTTTATAAAGACCTTACCCATTTCATCATTCCTTTTTTTATTGCACTAACCAGTTTGGTTCTTTTTGAAACGCCCTTTCAGTATAACATAATTGCGGTGACTATTTTTGGATTATATTATAGTGTTATCATCTTTAGATTTATAAAAGGTAGAACAGACGCCTTTCTCTTGAAAGACAAATTTCTTGAGCGATGGGTTTACATATTGTATTTCGTCTTTCTTACCATATATTTTTCTGGATTAATTTTAAAATTTTCTTCTAAGGTTGATTCAGATCAATGGTTAATGGATTTCTATATTTTAACGTCAATCATTTGGTTACTTGTATTCCTTTATATTTTTTTAAACCCGATCATCATGTACGGGAGAATTTCATTAATTCAAAACCTTGTTAAACAAGAAAATAATACGCGTTTTTGGAAGTTTGACACGTCAAAACAGGTTGCTAAAAAGCAGCAGTATATCCAAAATATACTTAAAGAAAACATTCCCGATTTGATTTATAAAATCATTGCTCTTCAGGCTGACGATAAGTTAATCAAGGAACATGATTTTAGTGTTGATTTTATTGCATCCCAATTAGCAATCCCAAAATCTCACGTGAGATATTTATTCAATTATCATTGTTTATATCAGGGTATAGATTATATCAATCTGGTCAAAGTTTTAAAATCGATGCGGCTCATTACAATTGGGTACTTAGAGTACAAAACAATTGATTCACTGTCTTTAGAGTGTGGCTTTAATTCACGCATTACTTTTTTCAATAATTTTAAAAAATTAAATGGTATTAGCCCTAAAGCGTTTGCAAAAAGAACGTTTATTCAAACCAAGTAGTTGTTTAACCTCTTCTATGCTCACCAAAAACAAAGGGTATTTCTGTCATTTTTTATAGATGCCCCTTGAGGCTATGTAAATTCAATAAACCAATGAAGGTCAATTCATTGCAAAAAATGCGTATATTCCGCTGTTAAAAATAAAACACAATGAAAAAACGCCTCCTTTTCCTACTTGCCTTAATCGTGATTCTTGCTGTCTACTTTTTACAAAGAGAAACGCTCCCAAGCTATTCCCCATCGCGAGATTATGTTGATTTAGAAGCAGAACTGGTCGAACAATTTATCTTAGCTAAAGACAGTTCTGTAATTGAGTTTCCTGCCGGACATTTCTTGTTTTCTCAATCCCTGAGCCTAGACAATAAAAGCCACCTTACCATCAAAGGACAAGGCATGGATAAAACAGTCCTTTCGTTTAAAGGGCAAACTTCTGGGGCTGAGGGAA
>Ga0209199_1001817_pt1 | contig 24264 bp, 18 predicted proteins | sample COGITO_mtgs_1105_7_FD_184805 | JGI IMG/M metagenome (GOLD analysis project Ga0209199, IMG submission 184805) | Pelagic marine microbial communities from North Sea - COGITO_mtgs_110523 (SPAdes) (version 2) | ecosystem: Environmental > Aquatic > Marine > Epipelagic ...
ATGAATTTTATTTAGACCAAACCTTTGATAGTGTAGCTCACGCAAAGAGAGCTGCAAAAAACGCAATTAATTTATACAACGAAATAAGATTACACTTATCTTTAGATTATAAAACACCAAATAGGGTGTATAAATTATCAGCTTAATTCAATTTTAACCTGTAGCCATATTTCAGGACAAGACATTTGGTATGAAAAAAAAACATTTGACTACCTTAACGAAAACAGGCTTGAAATAATTTTAATAATTCAATAATTAACCTAACTAATCGACTTTAAATTTATTTTAAAACAAAAAATAGGGTATCCAATATTGGATACCCTATTTACATTTCAATTGTTATCTCAATTCACTATAACAGTATAGGATATTAAATGAATAATATGCCTTGATTTAATTACATCGAGAAGTAAATGTTATCTATTAATACAGTAGCTTCAACAAATGCACCACTGGTATTTTGCGGATTCCATATAGAAAATGGGATAGTTAATCCAGAAAGATCTAATCCAGGAAAATCAGTTAATGGAATAGTATACTCAAAAAAACCATTTGCAAGTTCAATCCCAGTATAATCTGCTATGTAAATAGTTGCGTTAGTTGCACCAGCTTCAAGTTTTATTTCAGCATTTACTAAAGCATCTGGTTTGTTAAGCGAAAATTTAAGATTCGTAAATGTACTTATATCTTTAGGATTTGCAAGCTCAAGATATGCACCACCCCAATTCCCGCCTGGATAATCAAAAACTAAACTTGCATCTCCATCAATTGCGGTTTCAGATGTTGATATTTCTGGTCCGCCAGGACCGTATACAACCACTTCTAAACTTCCAAGGTCAGTAAATCCATCTTGAATAGTATTATCACCTATGTTTGGTTCTAGAATTTGTCCAATGGTTTCTTCTTCAATATTTAAGGCTGGAGCATCTGGAGCCTGAAAATCATTCTTAGAATAAACTCTAATATAATCGGTAAACATTGTTTGAGGGAACATGGTTGTTCCATCTGGCTCCCCAGGCCAATTTCCTCCCACAGCAACATTCAGTATCAAATAGGAACTGCGAAGAAACTCTTTCATATCATCTTCAATCAAAATTGTACTTATTTCTTGTCCATCTATACTAAATGTCAATGACTCAGGCGCCCAGTCTAGAATGAAAATGTGATAAGAATCGCTAAAATCGCCGCTCGATAAAACATAGTCTCTTTGCTTTTCCCCGTAATTATTTTCATCATTGGTATAATGTACTGTTGAATAAAATTTTGATGGTTCGTTACCTACGACTTCCACGATATCAATTTCCCCGCATCCTGGCCAGTCAATCTGATCTTTATTATCACCTAGCATCCAAATGGCTGGAAGTAAGCCTTGTCCTTTAGGTATTTTAGCTTTTACTTCAATACGACCAAAGCGCATACTAAAAAGGTTTTGCGTAGTTAGTTTTGCAGAAGTATAGCCTCCTGAATTATCTTCAACTGCTGTTATAGCCAAAACTGAAGCGCCTTCATCGTCAACTATACTTGAATTTTCATTATTTGAAGTATAAATTTGTTTTTCATTATTACCCCAACCAATAGGTAATCCATAATTTGTTCCATCACCAAGTTCATAGTTCCAGTTATTCAAATTTAACTGCGCTTCATTAAATTCATCATTCCATTGTAAGGTCCAACCTTCATATACAGTTGGAACATCTGTTGATTCATTTGATTCTGGTTCATTTGAATTATCATCCTTATTGCATGAAATTACTATTCCCACTAATAATATAAATAAGAATCTATAAGCTGTTTTTTTCATAATTTAAAATTGTTGTTTGTTAATATTGAAGTTCGCTCTTTTTATTACTAAGAAAGTTTATTACAAATAAAGTATTATTACAAATACGTGTCGTCTAGAAACAGGAATCAGGACTATTTTTAATTGAAAAAAGATTTTTGCAATTAATTTTTGATTACAATTCAATCATTTTTTTTCTCAAACGATTTTCGGTATGCTGTTGGAGTTAGTCCCGTTTGTTTTTTAAAAACATCGTTAAATGCTGATTTAGAATTAAAACCTATAGCATAGCAAATTTCAAGTATTGTTTTATGCTGTTGTTTAGGGTCTTCTAGCTGGTTTTTTGCATCTTCAATTCTATAGGAGTTAATATAATCACAGAAATTTTGGTCAAAGTTCTCATTAATAACCTGAGAAAGGTGCTTTGACTGAACATCGAGTTTCTGCCCTAGTTTATTAATAGTAAGATTTGGTGTTAGGTAGTATTTATTTACTCCTACAGTATGGTTCAGCTTTTCTATTATATTCTTTTTGTCTGTTAAGGACAACTTAGAGCTCTTATATTTAGAGTTTTCTTTAGAATAATTGATGCCCATATTTTCATCTAAAGAAATATCTATTAATTCCTGTGGAAGCTTAATACCAATAAACAGGAAGGCATTTATTAAAAATAACATAATCATTTCAACACCAAGGTTAATAGTAGTGGCCATAGCCCCAAAATTAAACTGTATTCGAATAAGGTTACTAATTAATCCCAGAACCAATGTGATAACAAACCACTTAAGAACCAGCCTCAGAAGTTTTAAACTCTGAAAATAATCCTGAGTTAAATAATTTTTCATGTTGACCTCATAAGCTAAGTAACTCTTTAAGCCTAATAAAAAAAAGATAATCGCTTGAGTATAAAAATTAACTGTTAGTATCGTATGAAATTCCAACCAATACTTACCCCATAATGATTGAGGGAGATACAGAAAAATTAAACCTATAGTAAAAGGAATGGCTAAAAGGATCTTCTTTGTATTTAACTGAATATGCTGTTGAGTAGCCTTAACTACAAATACATAAAATACTGGGCTGAGAGAATATTCAAACAAAACTTTTAATAACCTAAAAAAATGGCTGTCAGGAATGATATTGTAATGCCAGCGACAAACAGTCAAAGTAAAAACAATAGACTGAATAAATAAAAATGCTGACATCCAATAGTGAAATTGTTTTTTGTGTTTTGAAGTAATAACAACAAGTCCAAAAAACAATAGCTGAAAAGCTGTAATTGTGTAAAATATTTTTAGCATCGCTTAATATCTAAAACTTTCGATTATTAATTCTTGAAGACTACTAATATAAATAGATTTACAATAATAGTCATTTACTAAAACTTGTCAATCGATTTTGATATTTTTTTAAGTCAATCATTAAAACATTTGAGACAAAAAAACTGGCTACAACACCGGTAATCGTTGCACAAGAGGTCTAAAATCAGTTCAAAAAAGGTAATTTAATCGAGTTTTCAACAAAAATTTATGTTCAAATAAGTTTAAAATCTAAGTTTTCAATTCGCTTAAAAATGCTTATTTGGAGTATTATACGCTCTTTTAATTGAAATAAGTAAAAAGCAATCCTTTGCTTATTGGTTTGTGCAATTTTGTTCGTGAATTTCAGCTGTTTTTTGATATTGTAAGCATATGCATGACTTTATTGGCTTGTTTGATGCTAATAGTGTTGATCTTTCTCAGGCTCATAAATTGAGTGAGTTTTCCCAAATAGTAAGTTCCATAGATATAAAAATGAAGTGCGAAGTTATGTAATTATTGGGTCTATTGACAGGGAATAAGCATAAGCATATTTAAGTTCAACGATTAAATAGGTAGTTTCACCGACAGTTAAACGCAGTTCGTCGAAAAAATCCATATAATTCAAAATCTTGTTGTTTATTTGTAATAGCTTAATAAACAATAGCAAGTTTTACTTCGATTAATTTTTTAAAAGAGGTATTGTGAGTATTGTTTTTTCGATGGGAAAAGTTTAGCGACTGAAAAAGAAAGTAGTAGTTAGTTTTTTAAAACTAAGTTTGGTTAGAGAAAAGGATCTTGGATTTTAATTCAAGGTCCTTTTTGATTATAGTGCGTATTGTAAAAAAAACTCATCTTTTTAAAAGATGAGTTTTTGTGACCATGGCTGGATTCAAACCAGCAACCTCTTGAGCCGTAATCAAGTGCGCTATTCAGTTGCGCCACATGGCCGTTAAGCGGCTGCAAATATAATAGCATTTTTTTAAAATAGAAAGGCTATTGTGTTTTTTTATGAATTTATTTCTAGTTTAAAAGCTTCTATAATTGGTTGGGCTTGTTCTAGGTCTTTATTTAGAATAAATAGCTCATCGATATAGTTGGTAATTTCATAAGCGGGTATTTTATCAGACTTAATTCTAGAATGAATTTTAGCCAAACTTAATAAAGTCTGAAGCCTTTTAACAAGCAGTGTCGTTTCTGTAAAAACTTTTGTGTAATCTTCTGTCATTATAGGTGTTTTTAATTAAGCGATTTTAAAGTGATGAAAGCTCTCCAACCAATAATAGCAAGTTGAAATTTTGATGCTTTAGAAATATCCAACCCTTTTTTCGTAAAAGAAGGTAAAATCAATTTGTTCGTTTTTGCTAGAATTTTAAAAACTTGTCTTTTCATTAGTCGTTAATTATCTGTCAAATTTACTAAAATAAACTGCGCTATTCTTAAAGCAGGTCTTGTTTTAATATAAGTCGCTTCACTTTTTTGTCTTTTGATGTTTTCATTTCTTCTTAAAGTGATAAAAATGTATCTTCGTGAAAAATAATATGTATGAGTATTTTTTATGTAATAACTGGACTATTGTTATTAGTTTTAGGAGGTGAATTTTTGGTAAAATCCTCTATTGGACTCTCTTTAAAATTCAATATTTCTAAAATGGTTATTGGAATGACAGTCGTTTCTTTTGCTACTTCTGCCCCCGAACTATTAGTTAGTTTACAAGCCGCTTTAGAAGGTTCTCCTGCAATAGCAATCAACAATGTTATTGGTTCTAATATTGCGAACATTGGTCTTGTTTTAGGGATAACGGCGATCATTGGTCCAATAGTAGTTTATAAAGATTTTTATAAGATGAATTGGCCTGTAATGATGCTTTTTTCAGTCGTATTATATTATTTTTTATGGAATGATACTGTTTTAACCCAAATGGAAGGTTTTCTTCTTTTGGTAGGGTTGATTGTTTTCTTAGTGGTACTGATTAGAAACGCTAGGAAAGAAGAAGTTTCTTCGGAGGAAGAGGAAGATGCTTTGGTAGCAATCGCTTCTCATAAAATAGTGCTAGGGTTCTTAATTGGAGGTATTGCCCTTTATTTTGGTTCAGAATTTTTAGTGAGTGGAGCAAAAGACATTGCAGAAAATTTGGGAGTTAGTGAAGGTGTTATCTCAATCACAATGATTGCTATTGGTACAAGCGTACCAGAATTAGCAGCTTCTATAATTGCAGCAATGAAAGGTGAAAAAGCAATTTCTTTAGGAAATTTAATAGGCTCTAATATTTTTAATATTGGTTCTGTTCTAGGAATTACAGCACTTATTAAAGAAATCTCCGTTACTGAACCTCAAATATTGGCGAGAGATATTTTTTGGATGCTTGGTTTTGCAGCGAGTTTAATACCGCTCGTCTTTATTCCTAAGCGCTTTGTTTTAAATAGATTTAAAGGTATTGTTCTATTTTTAGGATATGGTCTTTTTATTTATTTGGTATTTAAAACTACCCTATAATTTTTTTACATAAAAAAAACGCTAACAAGTGAATGTTAGCGTTTTTTGTGTTAAAAGCGATAAGATTATTTAACTGTTTTTACAGTTTTAATAATTCTTGAAGCAATTTTGTATGGGTCTCCGTTTGAAGATGGACGACGGTCTTCTAACCATCCCTTATATCCTTTTTCTACAGCGATAATTGGAATACGAATAGAGGCTCCTCTATCTGAAATTCCCCAAGAAAAATCGTTGATAGATGCAGTTTCGTGATCACCTGTTAAACGTTGTTCATTGTGCTCACCATACACTTCAATATGTTCTTTTACCAGTGGACGGAAAGCTTCACAGATTTCAATATATTTTTCTTTAGAACCACAAGTTCTTAAGATTGTATTAGAGAAGTTAGCGTGCATTCCAGATCCATTCCAATCTGTATTTCCTAATGGTTTTGGGTGGTATTCGATGTACATTCCACGACCTTCAGTTAAACGATCTAATAAATATCTAGATACCCAGATTTCATCTCCTGCTTTTTTAGCTCCTTTTGCGAATAATTGGTATTCCCATTGTCCTGAGGCAACTTCTTGATTAATTCCTTCAAAGTTCAATCCAGCTTCAATACATAAATCTGCATGCTCTTCAACGAAATCACGTCCGTGTGTGTTTTTTCCACCAACTGAACAGTAGTACATTCCTTGTGGAGCTGGGTAACCACCTCTTGGGAATCCTAATGGTAAATCAGTATCAGTATCCATGATAAAGTATTCTTGTTCAAATCCGAACCAGAAATCGTTGTCATCATCCTCGATAGTTGCACGCGCATTCGATTCATGCGGTGTTCCATCAGCGTTCATAACCTCAGTCATCACTAACCATCCGTTTATACGAGACGGATCTGGATAAATAGCAACTGGCTTTAAAATACAGTCAGACGCTCCTCCAGAAGCTTGTTTTGTAGAAGAACCATCAAAAGACCAAAGGCCTAATTCTTCAACTGTTCCTTGGAAGTTTTCGTGCTCTTCAACTTTAGTTTTACTTCTTAAGTTTTGAGTTGGCTTGTAACCATCTAACCAAAGGTATTCTAATTTAATTTTTGCCATGATATCTAATTATTTATTGTAATATTCGTCTTACAAAAATGAAATAATTTACCTTCATATCAAAAAAAAGAGGGGTAAAATTTCTAAAATGTTTGAAAAATAATTTTATCCCTAATTTTGAAAGGGTATCTTTGTTTAAAATTAAAAATAAATAGATAATATTAGTAATATGTCAAGGATAAGATTCAATGCATTACAAGAAACACTTCATAGAAGTCCTATAAAAGTGCTTCAGAACGAAAAAAGATCAACACTTTTTGGGCAAAATGTCTTTAACAAACATGCTATGCAACAGTATCTTACGCGTGCAGCTTATGAAAGTGTGATGGATGCAATTGAACATGGAACTAAAATTGATAGAAAAATTGCAGATCAAGTTGCTGTAAGTATGAAAGATTGGGCAATGTCCAAAGGGGCTACCCATTATACACATTGGTTTCAGCCACTTACGGGTGCAACGGCAGAAAAGCACGATGCCTTTTTTGAATCTATCAACGGTAGTTTAGCTATGGAGAAATTTGATGGAGAACAACTCGTTCAACAACAGCCAGATGCAGCAAGTTTTCCGCATGGAGGAATTAGAAATACTTTCGAAGCAAGAGGTTATACCGCTTGGGATCCTACTTCTCCAGCGTTTATTTATGAAACGACGCTTTGTATTCCTACCATTTTTGTAGCATATACAGGGGAGGCACTGGATAATAAAACCCCCTTGTTAAGAGCCTTGCAAGCAATGGATATTCATGCAACTGCAGTTTGTAAATATTTTGATAAAAATGCAACGAAAGTAAGTGTCACTCTAGGATGGGAACAAGAATTTTTTTTAATTGATGATGCTTTGGCGCTTTCTAGACCTGATATCCAACTTACTGGCAGAACATTATTAGGACATTCTCCTGCAAAAGGGCAACAATTAGAAGATCATTATTTTGGAACAATTCCTGCAAGAGCGATGAGCTTTATGCAAGATTTAGAGCAAGAATGTATGTTGTTGGGAATACCTGTAAAAACAAGGCACAACGAAGTGGCACCGAACCAGTTTGAGGTGGCTCCAATTTTTGAAGAAGCAAATTTAGCAGTAGATCACAATTCATTGCTAATGGATGTCATGCAGAAAGTTTCTCGTAGGCATAAATTTAAGGTGTTATTTCATGAAAAACCATTTGCAGGTATCAATGGATCTAGCAAACACAACAATTGGTCACTATCCTCAAACAACGGGACAAATTTGTTGAGCCCTGGAAAAACACCAATGAAAAACTTGCAATTTTTAACCTTTTTTATCAATACAATAAAAGCGGTGCACACCTACGAAGAATTATTAAGAGCTTCCGTTGCTTCTGCTAGTAATGAATATCGGTTAGGAACAAACGAAGCGCCTCCAACAATTATGTCGGTGTTTATTGGAAGTCAGTTGTCAGCTGTTTTAGATGAACTAGAAAATGTGACAAAAGGAAAGCTGTCACCTCAAGAAAAAACAGATTTAAAATTGAACATTATTGGTAAAATTCCTGAAATTTTATTAGACAACACAGATAAAAATAGAACTTCACCTTTTGCTTTTACAGGAAATAAATTTGAATTTAGAGGCGTTGGTGCTTTGGCAAATTGTGCAATACCAATGACTGTTTTAATTACTATCGTAGCAAAACAATTAAAGGAATTTAAAATAGAAGTAGATGCTTTAGTAAATGAGAAAAAACTTAAAAAAGATGAAGCTGTTTTTAATGTCTTAAGAGAATACATTAAAGACTCTAAAGCCATTCGTTTTGAGGGAGATGGGTATGGAGAAGCATGGGGAGAAGAAGCGAAAAAAAGAGGTTTAAGTAATAATAAATCAACTCCGGAAGCACTAAAAGTAAAAATTTCTGACAAGGCAATTAATTTGTTTGAAGAGATGCAAGTTATGAGTAAAATGGAGTTAGAAGCGCGGTACGACGTTGGCTTAGAATCGTATTCAAAAAAGATACAAATTGAGGGCCGTGTTTTAGGAGATATCGCAAGAAATCATGTGGTACCCACAGCAGTTATTTATCAAAACACTTTGCTAGAAAATACGAAGAATTTAAAAGAAATTTTTGGAGGAGATTATAAAAATATCGCTAAAGAACAGATCGATTTAATTATGATTATTTCGAATCATATTACTCAAATTAACGCCTTGGTTATTGAAATGGAAGTAGAAAAAACGAAAGCAAATGAATTTGAGGGTTTAAAATCTGCAGTGTACTACAGTAAAAAAGTAAAACCATTTTTTGAAGAAATAAGATATCATTGCGATCAATTAGAAACGATGGTAGATGACAATTTATGGCCACTCACAAAATATAGAGAATTGCTATTTACAAAGTAATAATTAGATTTTCATACCTGAAATATATCTAAAACTTGTCAGGTCTTTCTTATAAAAAGACCAGGTATTGATAGAGGTGTTTTTTTTGAAATAAAATCATTCTGTTTTTAATCAAAAGACTAAATTTGCAACTCACAATACAACAATATGAGTCAAGAAGTTTCTAAAAGATACGCACAAAGAGGTGTTTCTGCATCCAAAGAAGATGTTCACAATGCGATTAAGAATATAGACAAAGGTTTATTTCCAAAAGCATTTTGTAAAATTGTGCCAGATTATTTAACAAATGATGAAGATTATTGTTTAATAATGCACGCTGATGGCGCAGGAACAAAATCTTCTTTAGCTTATATGTATTGGAAAGAAACAGGAGATATTTCTGTTTGGAAAGGCATTGCACAAGATGCTTTAATAATGAATATTGACGATTTATTGTGTGTGGGTGCAACAGATAATATATTACTCTCCTCTACTATTGGACGAAATAAAAGCAAAATTCCTGGTGAAGTTTTATCCGCAATTATAAATGGAACAGAAGAATTAATTGAAGACTTAAAAGGTTTTGGAGTGACGATTCATTCTACGGGTGGAGAAACCGCAGATGTTGGCGATTTAGTCCGTACAATTATCGTAGATTCTACGGTAACAGCAAGAATGAAACGTACAGATGTTGTTGACAATGCAAACATTAAAGCAGGGGATGTAATTGTTGGTTTAGAATCTTTCGGACAAGCAAGTTATGAAACAGCATATAATGGTGGAATGGGGTCTAATGGACTCACTTCAGCAAGGCATGATGTTTTTCATAAATATTTAGCAGAAAAATATCCAGAAAGCTTTGATGCTGCTGTTCCTGAAGATTTAGTCTATTCTGGAAACACAAAACTGACTGACAAAGTAGAAGATTCTCCTATTGACGCAGGGAAGTTGGTGTTATCGCCAACAAGAACCTATGCACCAATTATTAAAGAAATACTATCAAAATTTAATTCAGAGACTGTACATGGAATGATTCATTGTTCCGGTGGAGCACAAACAAAAATCTTACACTTTGTAGATAACTTACATATTGTAAAAGACAATATGTTTGAAGTTCCACCATTATTTAAACTAATACAAGAACAATCCAAAACGGATTGGAAAGAAATGTACCAAGTATTTAATTGTGGACATCGAATGGAAATTTACGTTTCTCCAGAAATAGCAGAGGATATTATAACGATCTCAAAATTGTTTAATGTTGCTGCTAAAATTGTGGGTAGGGTAGAAGCTTCACCAACAAAAAAACTGACAATTAAAAGTGAGTTTGGAGTTTTTGAATATTAAAACAAAATTATCGTCAGTTTTAATAGCTCTGTATCTGAAACAGCTCTAACTAATACTCCGTTTATAGCATTATGAGAAAGTTTTAGTTTCTCATCATCGGGACAGATGTTCGATCATGTTTTACCAACTTCTATTTCAAGAAGTAATTTTTTGTTTCCTTATAGTATTCACTATTGGTTTTTTTAAAATTTAGGAAAAAGTTACTTTATTCGCATAAAAAAAAAAGGCTTTTGACTATTGTCTTTCTTTTTTTTTGCAAGAAAGGACAAAAAAAACAATTAGTAAAAAGTAGTAATTTCATAAAAAAAGGCTGCTTTCTTCAAATAAACCTATAAAAATTGTAAATTCGCAATCCAAGAAAAGAGTCACAAATGTTAGATAAATTAAGAATTGTAAAGCAACGTTATGATGAGGTTTCTGATTTAATTATTCAGCCAGAAATCATTATGGATCAGAAGCGTTATGCGCAATTAATGAAAGAATATAAGGATTTAGGAAGTGTTGTTAAAAAAGGAGATGAATATCAGATTTTAATAAACAACATTGAAGAAGCCAAAGAAATTCTTGCCGATGGTTCTGATGCAGAGATGAACGAAATGGCGAAGCTAGAAATAGACGAAGCCAATGTTCGAATCCCTCAATTAGAAGAAGAAATAAAATTCTTATTAATACCCAAAGACCCAGAAGATTCTAAAAATGCAGTCGTAGAATTACGTGCTGGAGCTGGTGGAGATGAAGCGAGTATTTTTGCTGGAGATTTGTTTAGAATGTATTCTAAATATTGTGAAAGTAAGGGTTGGAAAGTTGCTACGGTGGATTATTCAGAGGGAACCAATGGTGGTTTTAAAGAAATTCAGTTTGAAGTTTCTGGTAATGATGTCTATGGAATTTTAAAGTTTGAAGCGGGTGTACATCGAGTACAAAGAGTTCCACAAACAGAAACACAAGGGCGTGTACATACCTCTGCAGCCACCTGTATGGTGTTTCCTGAAGCAGAAGAATTTGATGTTGAAATTAACCCAAAAGAAGTTCGAATAGATTTTTTCTGTTCTTCAGGTCCTGGAGGTCAATCTGTAAATACAACTTATTCTGCAGTTCGTTTAACACACATTCCTACTGGTTTGGTAGCGCAGTGTCAAGATCAAAAATCACAACATAAGAATAAAGAGAAAGCATTTAAAGTATTGCGTTCTCGTCTATATGACATGGAGTTGGCTAAGAAAAATGCTGAAGATGCTCTGAAACGTGGATCGATGGTTTCTTCTGGAGATAGAAGTGCAAAGATTAGAACGTATAATTATGCGCAAGGACGTGTTACTGATCATCGTATTGGCTTGTCATTATATGATTTACCAAACATTTTGAATGGTGATATCCAAAAAATTATCGACGAATTAATGTTGGCTGAAAATACGGAAAAGTTAAAGAGTTTGAATGATGGAATTTAGTCTTCTTATTTTATAAATAGTAAAGCCTCAATTTTTTTGAGGCTTTTTTTTAATCATTAAGTTCGTATAAAAAATCGCCTAGCAGATTTTTATATCTGTTAGGCGGTTTTGGTACTGTTTCGTATTTATAAAATTCGTTATGTTTTAAATGTCGAGGGTAGCATTTCATAAAACACCCCTCGGAACTATACTTTGAAATTTTTTAGTTTGACATAAATGGTATTATTTTCCAAATAAATGCAACTCTGTAAACTCTTTATTCAAAGTAATTGACTGATTTTTACCAAGCTGAACTTCTTCTAAAGCTATTTCTACATTATCTATTTGTACTGAATTAATTTCAAAAGGTAAATTATGAAACACAATATCAAACTTGCTATAACTAGCGTTAAAGTCTCCTCGTTTGTGTTGTTGTATAATTAATTCTTTCTTTTTTCCTGTTAATTTAAAAGTACGTAAACTAAACCTCCCTTTTTTATAATCATACCCATCGTGAGCGTCATCGTATAATTTTGAAGATTCTTTTCCTTTCTTATAATATACATCCAAAGTAATTTTATCAAAATTCTTTTCACCAACATATTGTTGAACAGGATATTTAGGAATAACAGCACCTTCCTTAATAAACATTGGCATGCTGTCCAAATCGGCAGCTACCCAAATTTCTTTACCTCCTGCTACAACTTCATCTGTCCAGAAATTATACCAAGTTCCTTTAGGAATGTACATTCTTCTGCCTTTCGCATTTGCTTCTAATATAGGACACACTAAAATTTGTTCTCCATACACAAACTCATCACTTCGGTAATGTGTAGCAGTATCTTCTTGATCATATAAAACTAACGATTTTAAGATGGGTGTTCCGTCGTTTATATGATTCCAAAAAGCAGTATATAAATAAGGGAGTAACTGATATCTTAATTCTATAAATTTTCTTACAATATCTGTTACCTCTTCACCAAAAACCCAAGGCTCTTGATCTCCATGATCTCCAGAGGAATGTACTCTACAAAATGCGTGAAAAACGCCTAATTGAATCCATCTAGTAAATAATTCTCCTTGGGGTTGTTCTGCAAATCCACCAATATCTGATCCTGCAAAAGAAAAACCAGACATTGCCATTCTTTGTGCTTGGTTATTTGCAATTGCTAAATGTTCCCAAGTTGCAACATTATCTCCCATCCAAGTAGAAGTATATCGTTGTGCGCCAGAATAAGCAGATCGTGTAATTACAAAAGGTCTTTTTGGATATGCATATTTCTTTAAACCATGGTAAGTTGCACGCGCCATTTGAGTTCCATAAATATTATGTGCTTTTCTATGTGAACAAGGATTTCCGTCATAATCATGACGTACATCATCTGGAAAAGATTTGTTAGGAACGTCCATTACAGCGGGTTCATTCATATCATTCCACACACCTTTTACACCAATATCTTCAATTAGTTCTTTAAACAAACCAGACCACCATTCTCTAACTTCTGGTTTTGTATAGTCTGGAAAATAACATTCTCCAGGCCAAACTTTTCCTTTCATATAAGGCCCGTCTGCACGTTTACAGAAGTAATCTTTATCCAATCCTTCTTTAAAAACATCGTACTCTAAATCTATTTTAATTCCTGGATCTATAATCACGACGGTCTTAAAGCCATCTTCTTCTAGTTCCTTTACCATTCTTTTTGGGTCAGGAAAATATTTTTTATCCCAAGTAAAACAACGAAAACCATCCATATAATCAATATCTAGATAGATTGCGTCGCAGGGAATTTTTAAATCTCTAAAGGTTTTGGTTACTTCTTTTACATTACTTTCTGGATAATAACTCCATTTACATTGATGAAAACCTAATGCCCATAATGGAGGTAAAGTATGTGGTTTACCCGTCAGATCTGTGTAGTTTTTAACAACATCTTCCATTTGTGGTCCATAAATGAAGTAGTAATTCATTTCTCCGCCTTGTGCCCAAAAACTGGTTACATTTCTTCTTTCTTGCGCAAAATCGAAATGTGTTTTAAAGGTATTGTCAAAGAAAACCCCGTAAGCTTTATTATCTTGAATTGCTGTGTAAAAAGGAATTGCTTTGTAGATTGGGTCTGTGTCTTTACCAAATGCGTAAGAATCTGTTGACCAGTTTTCAAAACGTTTGCCCTTTAAATTTACATCAACAGGTTTATCTCCCAAACCATAAAAACTTTCTCCCTTTTGGCAAGCTTTACTCATTTTCACAATGTCTCCACCATATTCATAGCTTTCTTCCCAGTGAAAACCAATTTCATCTTCATTTATTAACTTTAAGTCTACTGCATCAAATAAACTTACTTGCAAGCTTTGTTTTTCAACTTTACAAATTAATTTTGAAGTTGTAATAATGTAGTGAGTTTCGTTTTCTGTAACCTTTAAAAAGCTATATCCTCTACTGGCGTGTTTTGTAATTCCATAAGAAAAATCATTTTCAAACTTGCCTGTTGTACTATATCTAAAACGTATAACACTATCTCTAACAACAGTTACTTGAAGTGAAACATTGTTTTTTGTGGAAAAATGTAAGGTATCTACGTCCTTCTTGTATTCTATTATTTCTGAAGGAAATAAATTTCCTTTTTGTTCTAGTTCGGTATTAACAATCATAATTTTGGTTGTTTTTTTTCTGCTACAAAAATCGTAAAAGTTTACATAAAAAAAGTATTAGATACTCCTTTTTTACGATAACGTATTCGTCTATTTTTTGTGTTTAGAGAATCCTATACATTTAAAAATTAAGTCAATGCCATTTCTTTTAAAAAAATAATGTTTTTTAAAAAAGTCTTAAGGATTATTCCTTTTTTCTTGAATTTTAAGAAACAAACTTTCCTTATTTTCTTAATATGGTAATTGATTCAAAGAGGGGTTCTACTTATTTGTATTTAAATGCCAGCATTCCTAAGGGAGGTAAATTTAGTTCGATAGAATTTTTTCTACCATTCCATTTTTTTGAGTTTGATGTAATCTTTTTATTGGTAAAGTTATCCGTTCCGTTATATATTTTAGCATCACTATTAAAAACCGCTTTTAAAGTTCCTGCTTTAGGTATTCCAATTCGATAGTTTTCTCTCGGAATGGGTGTTAAATTTAAAACGATAATTACGTTGTCTTTTTCATAATCTCCTTTGCGGATGAAGGACATCACTGAGTTTTCATGATCTCCATGATCTATCCACTCAAAACCTTCTGCTGAAAACTGTTTTTGATGTAATGCAGGTTCTTTTTGATATAACTTATTTAAGTCTTTTACTAAGGTTTGTACGCCTTTATGTACTTCATAATCTAATAAATGCCAATCCAAACTTCCATCGAAATTCCATTCACTTGTTTGTCCAAATTCACCCCCTTGAAATAATAATTTTGTTCCAGGGTGTGTGTACATGAAGCTATAAAGTAATCGTAAATTTCCAAACTTTTGCCATTCGTCTCCTGGCATTTTCTCTATAATTGATTTTTTACCATACACCACTTCATCATGAGACAGTGGCAACATAAAGTTTTCTGTAAATGCATAGTTCAAACTAAAAGTCAAATCATTTTGATGGTGTTTTCTATAAATAGGTTCTTTTGCAAAATAATCTAAAGTATCATGCATCCAACCCATCATCCATTTCATACCAAAACCTAATCCACCAGAAAAGACAGGACTAGAAACTTTAGGGAATGAAGTAGATTCTTCTGCAATGGTTTGCACATCCGGAAAGTTTTCATAGACAGCAATATTCATTTCTTTGATAAAATCAATTGCATCTAAATTTTCATTTCCACCAAACTTATTAGGTTCCCATTCTCCTTCTTCTCTAGAATAGTCTAAAAATAACATAGAAGCAACGGCATCTACACGCAAACCATCTGCATGATATTTGTCTAGCCAAAAAAGAGCATTACTAATTAAAAAAGATTTTACTTCGTTTCTTTCGTAGTTAAAAATAAGACTCTTCCAATCTTGGTGATAGCCTTTTCTTGGATCGGGATGTTCGTATAAATTAGAACCATCAAAAAAACCTAGACCATGCGCATCTGATGGAAAATGTGAAGGGACCCAATCTAAAATAACACCAATTCCTTTTTCGTGAAATTTGTCTACCAAAAATTTAAATTCATCGGGATATCCAAAGCGTGAAGTAGGAGCGAAGTAACCAGTCAATTGATAGCCCCAACTGGGGTCATATGGGTATTCCATAATTGGCATAAACTCTACATGTGTAAAATTCATTTCTTCTACATAAGCGACTAATTGGTCTGCTAATTCAACATAACTTAAAAACCTATTTTCTTCTAGGTGTTTTTTCCAAGAACCTAAATGCACTTCATATACGGCATAGGGAGCATCTAAAGCATTATGTTTTTTACGCGATTTCATCCATTTTTTATCCTTCCAACTATAGTCGTCTTCCCATATTATAGAAGCTGTTTTTGGCGGATGTTCTGCTCTTTTTGCATACGGATCTGCTTTTTCAGCAACAGTATCGTTGTTAGCACTTTTAATTTTGTATTTGTAGCTATTTCCTTTTCCAGCATGTGGAACAAAGCCTTCCCAAATTCCACTAGCATCCCAACGGACATTAAGTTGATGTTCTTGATCGTTCCAAAAATTAAAATCGCCAATAACTGCAACTTCTTTGGCACTTGGTGCCCAAACTGCAAAATAGGTACCTTCTATACCATTTACAGATGTAATATGCGAACCGAATTTTTCATATAATTTATAATGTTTTCCTGCTTTAAAAAGATTGATATCAAATTCTGAAAACAGGCTATGTACGATGACTTTAGACATGGATTTTATTGAGAGATTGAAAGGTTAAGATTATTTTCACATTAATAATGAAAATTCGTATTTCATAATTTGTTGTTATTTTATAACGGTACCTTTTGGTATTACAGCTCCTTTTTTAATAACAACTACATCATCTTTTATGAAATAGGTATCTGTTTCTAAATCTTTTAGACCAGTACCTCCTTTAATAATAACATCGTCACCAATCCTACAATTTTTGTCGATAATACAATTGTTTATTTGGCATCGATCTCCAATACCTAATAAATTTTCAATTTTCTTGTTTTTCATTTGTTCTAAAGATTCATAAGAATCATTACCCATCATATAGGTGTTTGTTACGATGGTTTCTTTACCAATTCTAGAACGAATGCCAATAACACTTTTTTCAATTTTATCTGCATTTATAATACATCCATCTGCAATAACGGCCTTATTTAAAAGGGTTCCTGATATTTTTGAAGTTGGTAAAATTCGAGCTCTTGTATATACTCTATTTTCATCATAAAGATTAAATTTAGGGATATCATCTGTAAGTCCTAGATTCGCTTCAAAGAAAGATTCTATCGTTCCAATATCTGTCCAGTATCCTTGGTATTGATAACTTACAGTTTTATGATTATGAATAGATTGTGGAATAATTTCTTTTCCAAAATCAATTGTATCTGGGTTGTCCATTAATTGAATTAGTAGGTCTCTATTAAATATATAAATCCCCATAGAGGCTAAATAATTTCTACCTTCACTTTTCATCTCATCACTTACATTAGAAATCCAATCTGGTAAAAGCGCTTCAGCAGGTTTTTCTATAAATGAAGTAATGGTGTTTTTATCATTCGTTTTTAAGATACCAAAACCAGTAGCATCTTTTGCTCCAACAGGATAAGTAGCAATAGATATTTCGGCATTACTTTCTTTGTGTTTTTTAATCATGTCCTGAAAATCCATGTTATATAATTGATCTCCAGAAAGGATTAAAGCGTATTCAAAGTCGTTTTGTAGAAAGTGATGCATACTTTGTCTTACGGCATCTGCTGTACCTTGAAACCATTTATTACTCTGCATCGTTTGTTCTGCAGCCAATACATCTACAAAAGCTTCACTAAAAAAACTAAAGTGATAGGTGTTTTTAATATGTTTATTTAAAGAAGCAGAATTAAATTGTGTTAATACATACATTCTTTTTATGTTCGAGTTGATACAGTTTGAAATAGGAATATCTACCAACCGATACTTACCCGCAATTGGAACTGCAGGCTTAGATCTATCTGCAGTTAAAGGATACAAACGAGAACCTTGTCCTCCTCCTAAAATAATTGATAATACACTGTTGCTGTCCATATTTTATTTTTTTAAAGATTTGTATACATTTATATATTCTTGAGCAGAATTATCCCAAGAATGATCTATTGTCATTATTTTTTTTGAATTGTTTAGAAATTTTTTCGTGTTTTTGTAAAAAGAAGTAGCTCTTTGAATACTATTTGTTACATCGGCTACTGAGACTTTATTGTGACAAATACCAAAGCCCCTGTTTTCAATATCAATAACGGTATCTTTTAAACCACCGATAGCATTTACAACAGGTACAGTTCCATATCTTAAAGCATACATTTGATTAAGTCCACAGGGCTCTACTCTGGATGGCATTAGTAAAAAATCTGCTCCAGCATAAATGATATGAGATAATCTTTCATCATACCCAATATAGGCATTGTAATTTTTAGTTTCTAGTAATTTTTTTAATTCTTCTTCGGTCTCTTTATTTCCAGAGCCTAATAATAGTATTGAAATATCATTTTCTTCTAATGCCTTTTTGAAAATTTCTGGAAATAAATCAGCTCCTTTTTCACCAACCAATCGACCAATAAAAGCAAAAAGCGGTTTGTTTTTGTCCAGATTAAATTTTTCACACAACCATTTTTTATTTGCTTTTCTTCCCTCGACTCGTGTCGTTTTAGAATAGTTTTTAATCAGGTAATTGTCTGTTTCAGAATTCCAAACATTCCAATCAATTCCATTTAAAATACCAATGCATTTTGCAGCCTCATGTTTTAGTAAGTTTTCTAAACCATTTGCGTTTTGTTTTAATTCTTCCATATAAGAAGGAGACACAGTGGTTACCTTCCAGGCACATTTAATCGCCGATGCTAATGGGTTTATAGCACCATCCCAATCTAATAATCCTATTTTATTAGTATTAAAAGCTGGAATTAATGAAATTTTATCATGAGAAAACCAACCTTGGTATTGTGCATTATGTATGGTTAAAACAGTGGGAGTTGTTTTTAAGGATTTATATTTAGAAGATTCAGAAATCATAAAAGGAATTAATCCCGTATGATGATCATGAGTATGAATTAAATCGGGTTTGTTTTCAAGTGTTAACAGCCAGTCTAAAGTTGCAATTTGAAACGCCAAAAACCGCTCAGTATCATCAAAAGAATAAACATAATCTGTGTATAGCAATTTAGGAACATCTACACAGAATAAATTAAAACCTAAAGAATGGTTCGTTAATTGTAAAATTCTAAAATCATGTACCTGCTTACCAAGAATTAATGTATTCTTATAAACCTCTTTAAATTCATTGTTATTGCTGAATTTATTGTTGTAAAAAGGCATTATAACATTACTGTCTATATTTAACGCTTGCTGGTATTTTGGTAAAGCCCCTACAACATCAGCTAACCCACCAACTTTAGCAACTGGATAGCACTCGGCACTTATGTGTAATATATTCAAATTGTAATTTTTTAGAAACTAAACTTACAAAATTTATATTTGTTTTTAAAATATATTTCACACTATTTAATGTTTTTATTATCCATTACGTTGTTTGTTAATTTCGTCTTGAAGTTGTCTGCGTAATTTTTGTTCTCTTACCAATGTTTTTTTCCTGTAAAGTTCAAATTCTTGTTCTACTTCTTCTGACGTACTTTTTGCTTTTTTTGTCAGTACGTTGCTTCTAAGAAATTTAACAATAAAAAAAGAAAATCCAAAAAGTAACATCACTATAATAGTCCAAAGTAATAAATTGTATGTCATTTTACTTAATTTCATTCCAAAAAAAGAAATAGAGTTTTCTTCGATTAGCGCCCTTTCTAACTCTAATTTGGTGTTGGTTAAAAGCGTATTAGTTTCTTTAATCTTGTTTCTGTGTGTGGTTATTAAATTATTTTTTTCAGAAATTATTCTCTTTGAAGACATAAGAGAATCTAAAACATTTAGTTTTAAGCGTTCAAAACTTTCTTTACTGATGACTTTATAAGTTTTATAATTGGATGATTTTTTATACACTTCATCAAACTGGCCTTCTAAAGAATTTGTGTTTTCAATTGTTTCCTGAGAAAAAGTGAATATGGAAGTAAGTGTTAGAAATAGTGTGATGGATAAATTTTTCATTGTTTTGTTTTTTTTTGAAATGTAAAATTATAAAAAAACCCAAACAAAAAATGTTTGGGTTTTTAAATACAAGCAAGTATTATTATTTATTTAATTTTCTCTACAACTGCCTTGAAAGCGTCTGGGCTGTTTACCGCTAAATCTGCTAAAACCTTACGGTTTAATTCGATGTTATTCGCTTTTACTTTTCCCATAAACTGAGAGTAAGACATTCCGTGTAAACGAGCTGCTGCGTTGATACGCACAATCCATAAAGAACGAAAGTTTCTCTTATTGTTTTTACGGTCTCTATATGCATAAAGCATACCTTTTTCAACCGCATTTTTTGCTACTGTATAAACGTTTTTTCTACGTCCAAAGTAACCTTTTGCTGCCTTCAATATTTTTTTTCTTCTTTTTCTTGAGGCTACTGAATTTACTGATCTTGGCATAATTTTAATGTTTTTTGTAGTAGGCGGTTTCTATAATTGTTCGTCTTAAGGTTTTAGTTGTTCGTCAACTTATAACTTAAAATTCATAACCTAAAACTCTTTTTTTTGTTTTGCCTAACTCCATGGTTAATAATTAAATTCCCTTTTAAACTTATTTTAAGTTTAATTGTTGCTTAATGTTAGACTCATCAAATTTGTGTACCAAACCATCATGAGTTAACTTTAATTTACGTTTTTTAGACTTCTTTGTTAAGATGTGACTTTTAAACGCGTGCTTTCTTTTGATTTTTCCAGTTCCAGTAACTTTAAATCGTTTCTTGGCGCTAGATTTTGTTTTCATTTTAGGCATCTCTCCTTCGTTTTTAACTTGCTTATTATTGTTAACCTACAGGGTTAAAAAACCTTGCAGAATTTATATTTAATCCAAACTAATTCCTTCCATTTGGAAAGGTTAGGAAGGTATTTATTTTACTTTTTTAGGTGCAATAAACATAATCATACGTTTACCTTCTAATTTTGGTAATTGCTCCACTTTACCATATTCTTCTAATTCTTGGGCTAATTTTAATAATAAAATTTGACCCTGTTCTTTAAAAATAATAGAACGTCCTTTAAAAAACACAAACGCTTTTAGTTTTGCTCCTTCTTGCAAGAACTTTAAAGCATGTTTCTTTTTGAATTCATAATCATGCTCGTCAGTCTGAGGTCCAAAACGAATCTCTTTAATAGTCACTTTTGTTGCTTTTGACTTTAAAGCCTTTTCTCGCTTCTTCTGCTCATACAAGAATTTCTTGTAATCAATAATTTTACAAACAGGTGGTTTTGCTTTTGGTGATATTTCAACCAAATCCAATTCCTGCTCATTGGCTAATTCTTTAGCTTTCTCTAAAGGATATACACCAACTTCGATATTATCGCCCACAAGACGAACTTCGTCAACATATTTTATTTTTTCATTAATTCTATGTTGATCTTCTTTGATTACTCTTAACGGTCTTCTCGACCTGCTTCTACGAATTGCTATGACTTATGAATTTTAAGTTTAACTTATGGTTGTTTTCCAACCTTTTTATTCTTTTTTATTGAATTTCAAAATTAATTAAAATTTCTTCAATGTTTTACTTTCTTCAGCTTTAATTAAAGAAATAAATTCTTCAATGGTAAATGTACCAATATCTCCTTCGCCGTGCTTCCTTACAGAAATTGTGCCGTCTTGTTCTTCCTTTTCACCAACAATCACCATGAATGGTATTTTGCTAACTTCTGCATCTCGTATTTTACGACCTGTTTTTTCACTTCGGTGATCTACGAGGGCGCGAATTTCGGAATTTTCTAACGATTCTAAAACTTTTTCTGAATATTTCTGATATTTATCACTGATTGGCAATAAGATAACTTGGTCTGGAGTCAGCCAAAGTGGGAAATTACCTCCCGTGTGTTCCAGCAATACTGCAATAAACCGCTCCATTGAGCCAAAAGGAGCTCTGTGAATCATGACGGGTCTGTGCAATTGATTATCTGCTCCTTTATAGGTTAAATCGAAGCGTTTTGGTAAATTATAGTCAACCTGTATCGTTCCAAGTTGCCAACTTCTGCCTAAAGCGTCCTTTACCATGAAGTCTAATTTAGGTCCATAAAAGGCCGCTTCCCCTTCTTCAATTACAAAATCTAATCCTTTGTCTGTTGCTGCACTTATAATTGCATTTTCTGCAATTTCCCAGGTATCAGTATCTCCTATATATTTATCTGGGTTACTTTTGTCTCTTATAGAAACTTGTGCCGTAAAGTCTTCAAAACCTAAAGAACCAAACACATATAATACTAAATCGATAACATCCTTAAATTCTTGGTCTAATTGTGCTGGAGTACAAAAAATATGAGCATCATCTTGTGTAAAGCCTCTTACACGCGTTAACCCGTGTAATTCTCCACTTTGTTCATATCGATATACCGTACCAAATTCTGCAAAACGTTTTGGTAAATCTTTGTAAGAATAAGGCTTGAAGTTATATACTTCACAATGGTGTGGGCAGTTCATTGGTTTCAATAAAAACTCCTCCTCCATTTTTGGCGTCTTGATTGATTGAAAACTATCTGCACCATATTTTTCATAATGCCCAGAAGTTACATACAATTCCTTCTGTCCAATATGAGGTGTCATCACCATTTCGTATCCTGCTTTTTTTTGAGCCTTCTTTAAGAAATCTTCTAAACGTCCTCGTAAAGCAGCACCTTTTGGCAACCATAAAGGTAAACCTGCACCAACCTTTTGAGAAAAAGTGAATAATTCTAATTCCTTACCAAGTTTTCTATGATCCCGTTTTTTTGCTTCTTCTAGTAACTCTAAATATTCAGTCAGTAACTTTTGCTTTGGAAAACTAATTCCGTAAACTCTGGTTAATTGATTATTCTTTTCGTTACCACGCCAGTAAGCACCTGCAACACTCATTACTTTAATCGCTTTTATGATCCCAGTATTCGGCACATGTCCTCCCCTACATAGATCACTAAAATTATTATGGTCACAAAAAGTAATGTCTCCATCCGTTAAATTTTCAATTAGCTCAACTTTATATTCATTATTTTCTTCTTTATATAATGACAATGCAGCTGCTTTAGATACAGATCGTATCGAGAACTCATGTTTTCCACGAGCAATCTCTAAAAACTTAGTTTCTATTTGTTTAAAATCTTTATCAGAAATAACATCAGCACCTAAATCTACATCATAATAAAAACCAGCATCAATCGCAGGGCCAATCGTTAGTTTTGCTTTTGGATAAAAACTCAAAATAGCCTCCGCTAAGACATGAGCAGAAGAATGCCAAAAGGCTTTTTTACCACCAGCATCATTAAACGTATATAAAATTAATGAACCATCGGTGGTTAAAGCAGTCGTGGTTTCAACTGTTATGTCGTTAAAATTTGCAGATATTACGTTTCGTGCAAAGCCTTCACTAATGCTTTTTGCAACATCCATTGGAGTACTATTTTTAGTAAACTCCTTAATAGTTCCGTCCGGTAAAGTAATTTTAATCATCTAATCTATCCTATTTATGGGCGCAAAGATATTAGAAAACAATTTTTCACACAATATATATAGGTACTTATTAATATCCGTATTCTTCCTAGGTGCTTCCGTGTCTGTTTATGGCTTATTTGGGCTTTCTGTGGTGTTTTTTTATGCTCAATTACTTTGGGTAACCTGTTTTTATCGCTAAAAAATGCAGGCACCACAAACTGTTTTAGGATTTTTTAGTCTAAAAAGTTTGAGGACAGCTATTTTTATTTGAAGGATTTCAATGTTTGAAATTTCTAGTTTGGTACTGTAATTTAAATTCAAAAGGAGTGTTACCTTATATATAGTTGTTCTTCGGTTATTTTTTTTTCACCTCTCTATAGAGGTTCGTATAAGAAGCTTTTTTTTCTTTAGCAGTACTAGAATATTTTAATAATTCATGTATTTATTACTTCGATTTTATAAGGTAATGAAAAACCCAAAAAAACACGGTATGTAAAACACTCAAAACAATGCTTTTAGGAGGTGTAAAAAAAAAGATTTAAAAAAGAGTAAGAAATAAGTTGTGGGATTAAAAAGGGGGTGTATATTTGCAGCCGCTAACGGGTTATATAGGTTGGTTTAGTTCATTGAGAGGTTGTTTAGTTAGTAGGGATAGGTTTTGTTTTTTGAGGATTATTTAATTCAAAAAAAAACAGTTTATTTCCTTTTTAATTCAAAAAACATTGTATGTTTGCAGTCCGAAATTTTCGGCAAGAGCTGTTCATTGTTTAGGGTTAGAAAAAGAATTAAAAAAAAATATTTTTTTACTTGTCAGATTAAAAA
>Ga0209199_1001822_pt1 | contig 24234 bp, 24 predicted proteins | sample COGITO_mtgs_1105_7_FD_184805 | JGI IMG/M metagenome (GOLD analysis project Ga0209199, IMG submission 184805) | Pelagic marine microbial communities from North Sea - COGITO_mtgs_110523 (SPAdes) (version 2) | ecosystem: Environmental > Aquatic > Marine > Epipelagic ...
GAAGGCTTACGTGGAGCGCGTGTTAAGTTTTGTTAACCTCCCTGCCCTGCGGCCGCTCAAAATTGTTGTCAATTCGGGCAATGGTGCCGCGGGCCCGAGCTTTGATGCCATTGCGGAGCGCCTGAGAGGCAGCGGCGCACCGCTTGAGTTTGTGCGCGTGCATCACGCACCCGATGCGGCATTCCCAAATGGCATCCCCAATCCACTCCAGCCTGAGAACCATGCTGCCACCGCTGATGTGGTACTGTCTGAGGGGGCAGACTTTGGCGTGGCTTTTGATGGTGATTTTGATCGCTGCTTTTTCTTTGATGAGGCCGGCCAGTTTGTGCCGGGTGAATATGTCGTGGGGCTCCTAGCATCCATTTTCTTAGAGAAGGAAGCCGGTGCCAAGATCGTTCACGACCCCAGAGTGGTTTGGAACACGCAAGACATTGTCGCTCAAAAGGGCGGCATCGCCGTTCAGTCCAAGACGGGTCACGCGTTCATCAAGCAGACCATGCGCTCCCGCGAGGCGGTCTACGGCGGCGAGATGTCGGCACACCACTACTTCCGCGACTTTGCATATTGTGACAGCGGCATGATCCCTTGGCTTTTGATTGCAGAACTTGTCTCCCGCTCGGGCCGCTCGCTGGGGGATTGGGTGAAAGATCGATATGCGGCCTTCCCAAGTTCCGGTGAAATCAACTTCACGGTGGCGGACGCAGGCACAGCTATTGACAATGTTTTGTCAGCCTACCGCGCGGATGCGCTCTCCATAGATGAAACAGATGGCGTGAGCCTGGCCTTTGAGGATTGGCGCTTCAACCTGCGCCGCTCGAACACGGAGCCGCTCGTGCGGTTGAATGTTGAGGGCAAGGGCAATGCGGACGCGCTTTCGGCACATGTGGGAGCGATTGCGGATTTGCTTGGTGGGACGCGTGCTTAGGGCGACCGATAATTTAAGGTTATGGGCAGCTTGAATTTAAATATGCAGATGATAGTGGATAGCTCAGTGATTGACAAAAAGTACGCTTTAACGTACGTTATGTCAAAAGGGGTGTTGTCATGACAACAGTGAATGTAACTGAGGCACGAGCCAATCTGTATAAATTGATCGATGATGCATCAGCGAGCCACGAGCCGGTTGTCATTACCGGCAAACGTGTAAATGCAGTGCTCCTTGCAGAAGACGATTGGAATGCAATTAACGAGACATTGTATCTGCTTTCTGTCCCTGGCATGCGCGAGTCTATCATCGAGGGCATGCAGGAAACCCCCGAAAAGACTTCAACTGAGTTAGATTGGTGACTTGGACGCTTCACTACACAAAGCAGGCTCAGAAAGACGCAGAAAACCTCGCTTCTTCCCTTCTCAAAGCCAAAGCGCAAGCGCTGCTGGCAATACTCGAAAAAGATCCTTGGCAGAACCCGCCCCCCTTCGAAAAGCTCGTGGGCGATTTAAACGGGGCTTATTCAAGACGTATCAATATTCAATACAGACTTGTCTATCAGGTTTTAGAAGTAGGAAAAGCCGTGAAAATTTTAAGGCTTTGTACGCATTATGAATAGAAACGCATGACGCAGCTGTATCAGTCAAAGATTTTTGCAAACGGCTCAACGACCCTGCCAAAGCCCGTGCGCGATGCGCTCGGCGTCAAGGTAGGTGATCGCATTCGCTATGTCATTTCTGAAGATCGTGTGCAGATTTTACGAATGCCTTCGGATCATAATAGCGTGAAAGTTCACGCGGATGATCCTGTTCTGCTTGAAGTACTGGACGCAGCCAAAGAGGTCATGGATGAAAACCAGACGCTCCTGGGAAAGCTTAAATGAATATTGGTCGCCAACGTGGTTCAGCAGAAATCAAACAATGCCAATGGAGTATAACGAATTGGAAGCTATGCTAAGAGCCAAAGGTAAAGAGGCGCAGGCCGATATGGTTCGCAATATTATTCCTGTTGGAGTAGAATGCATTTTTGTTCGCCAGGCCGAGCAACTGGGATTAGGTCACGCAGTGTTATGTACCGAGAGAGTGATTGGGGACGAGCCTTTCGCCGTTTTGTTGGCCGATGACTTTTAACCGATAGCATACCAAGCGCAACCGCAGATCTTGTAAATAATTTCACTAAAAGTGGACATTCCCAGCTCTCAGTCTTGGAAGTGAACGGCCCGGATATTTCAAAGTATGGCGTCGTTATCCCCTCTAAAACAAATTCAGATATCTTGGGTATCGTTGAAAAACCAACCTTTGATAATGCACCTTCAAATCTCGCTTCAATCGGAAGATATATTCTCACGCCAGAAATATTTAGTATCTTAAGCGAATTAAATGAGGGAATTAACGGGGAAATTCAACTAGCTGATGCTCTCAATGTCCTTGCCGCCTCTGGCAAATGGGGCAGTGTTCCGTTTAAAGGTAAAAGGTCTAATTGTGGCGAAATTGATGGCTTTATAAATGCTAATAACCATGCATATAGTCTTATAAAAAGCTACACGGTTTCGCAGGACTGATTTGCTGTTGGATCAAATATCCAAAATAATGTTATCAATAGATATTGAGGCCTAATCATGTGTGGTTTTTTTATTTCAAATTCAAATATGTTAGAAAAAAGTCACAAGACTATCGTGCAAGCCTGTTTGGGATTTCGAGGGCCTGATTTTGATTCAGATTTCCAATTGCATAATGGTTGGTGGTCGTATCATGCTCGACTATCAATCATTGATTTAAATGTAGAGGCAAATCAACCAGTAAGGAACTCAGATGGTAGTCAGCTTGTTTTTAATGGAGAAATTCTTAATTATCTTGTTTTAGGTAAAAAGTATTTTAATAAAATATATAAGAGCGATACTTTATTGTTAAATGATTTAATTTTATTCGGATTATTGAAATTAATAGAACTCGACGGGTTTTTTTCGTTTGTTTTTATCGATGGCGCAGGAAAAATAAAATATGCAGCCCGCGACCGGTTCGGTGTAAAGCCGTTGTACTATAGAAAAGAAAACCAAGAAATTACATTTGCATCTGAGCCGAGCGCTATAAAATCGATCCATAATTGCAAAGTTAATGATGCAGCTATTCAAGAATATAAGGCCTTTCGAGCACCATTGTTTCAAGGATCATTTTTCGAAGGTGTACGAGAAGTACAACCTGGGACTTGTTTGGTGCATGGCGAATATTTCAACCTTGAGTCAGAAATTCGAGAAATTGCAACTTGCAAACAGCCACAGGAACTTCAAAAAGCGTTGGTGGATGGGATAAATTCGCGTATGGTAGCCGATACGAATGTGGCGCTACTGCTCAGCAGCGGCGTAGATAGCAATCTGCTAAAATATTTAAGCCCAATTAAAAAATTCTATTCTGTAGGATTTGATGGAGATACAGATATTGAATATCTAAGTTCGCAAAACACAGAAAATTTAACTTGTTTGCGTGTTACAAGCGAAGAATTCCGTAACGCTTTTGAGCATTTGCTAGCTTTGCGCCAGGAACCAATGTCGGTGCCTAATGAAGTTTTGTTATACTTGATAGCTCAAAAAGCAAAACAGGATGGGTTTAAAGTGTTGTTTTCTGGCGAGGGTGCAGATGAGTTTTTTGCGGGTTACGATAGAATATTTGGCTGGGCAAAAAATGCTTCGTCGTTTTGTACAGAGAAATTCTTAAATTTATACGCGTATACGCCAGTTGGTAAAAATAGTGACATATTTAAAAAACTTGATAAGATATTTAATCATTTAAGCTTTGTGTCTCCATTTGATATTACAAGATGGTTTTTCATAAAGTATCACCTCCCTATTCTTTTCCGGCGTCTGGATTTCTCGCTTATGGCTGCCGGTGTTGAGGGTAGGGAACCTATTGCAAACCAACATGTATTTCGTGAGGCTATGAAGTATACTGCAGAAAATCTAATGACTTCTAATTTAGGCAAAAAGCCACTACGATCGATTCTTGCGGAATATACCAGTTATGATTTTGCCTTCTCAAAAAAGGTAGGTTTTCCAGTTAATCTACAAAATATTTTCCCTGAATTATCTGATAGGCAATCCTACGAAATTTGGTTTGATAAAAATTTGGAGGTCCTGAAATGATAATTGGTTATACTACAGGTGTTTTCGATTTATTTCATGTTGGACATGTTACCATACTTAAAAACGCAAAATCTATGTGTGATAAACTCATAGTAGGCGTTTCGAGTGATGAACTGGTCTCCTATAAAAATAAAAGAGCGGTCATACCTTTCGAAGAGCGAATGCAAATAGTAAGTGCTTGTAAATATGTTGACTTAACTGTTCCACAGTTGAACATGGATAAATTGGAAGCTCATCGGCGGTATAAATTTAGTAAAATGTTTGTCGGTGACGATTGGTTCGACTCGGAAAAATGGAAGGATTTTGATCAAAAATTCTCCAAAATTGGAGTAGACATAATTTATTTTCCTTACACAAAAACCACCTCTTCTACTTTAATTAATGAAACATTAAAAAAGTTACGTTCTGAGTAAAGTGAAATATATTTTAAAGATATTACTGCGCAATCTATATGAGTTAATCATTTATACTTTCGCTAGTTTAAATTCTGGAAAAGAAATCATTGTATTCTCTGCTGACGGAGGACGTAGGTATGCCGATAATCCACGATATGTGTTTGAATATATATGTAGCTTAAATTCAACACCAGTACCATTTTGGATTGGAGACACCAATAAATTACCAAGCACATTTCCAAAAAAATACGCTGACAATTATGTCAACCGATATTCCATTCGAGGTTTCTTGTTACTAGCCACCGCAAAATATTTTGTTTCATCACACAGTCCATATGGCGCTGATTTATTAAAACTTATTCCAAAAAATCGGAGTCTTTTTGTTATTTGGCATGGCACTCCTGTGAAGAAAATGATTCCAACGCGTCCTGGTATACACCGAAAATTACTCCAGTCTAAAATAATCCCAACCAAGGTATTTGTACAATGTTACGAAGAAGAGCGAATACTAGCTCAGAATTGGGATATGCGGGAAGACGTATTTGAAATTACAAGTTATCCAAGAAACATTTATTTAAAATCAGAGCGTAAAGAAAAAAACATTGTAGTCTGGGCGCCAACATTTCGGGACGGCGTTGACCAAGCGTGGCTAGAAGACAAGCTATATCCTACTCGCGATGATTTTATAAGAATAAACAATTATTTACTACAGAGTGATCTGAAGCTTATTGTTAAAGAACACCCTTATTCAAATGGAAACTCAAAGCACCTATTTGATGATTTAGGCCAGATTGACGCATTGAGCAAATATTCTGACTTTAATCAAGCGTTAGTGGAAGCTCGGTATCTTATAACTGATTATTCTTCCGCTGTGTTTGACTTTCTCCAAGTTGGTGGTCAGGTGGGATTTTATGTACCAGATTTATCTTGGTACGACAGTACGCAAGGCCGAGGTTTAGATCAATGTTTTAAGATCATTTTAAAAGAAGAGGGTGAAAAAAACTTTCACAATTGCTTAAAGAAATTAGTAAACGATGAACAAGATTCTATAAAGAAATTGATTTTTTCCTCATATAGATTTCCCAACGTAACAACGATGGGCGAGTTTTATGCTCTAATGAAAAAATCTATGAATAAGTTGTGATATGACAAATATCTTTTATAGAGCGACATCGCCGCTCGCATCAGCCATACTTTTAATTTTCCTCGGAAAGCAGTTGAGTGTGGTCGAGTTTGGTAGTTATTCTATTTACATTTCCATTAGTGCGCTTATTTCTATGTTTGCCGCAGGTATTTATCGTAAATCATTAGTTCGATTTGGAAGTAGTGACAAAAGAAATTTATTTGGACTATTACTATCAGTTATCATTATAAGCGTAGTAATTCTGTGTTGCTCCTTAATTTTTCATCTATTTGGAAGCGCGTTCGTTGCGCTAGTGATGTTATTTGCTGCTGGAACTCTTATTTATGATAGTGTTTTGGACACATTAATAGTTTTGGATAACTTTATCGTATTTGCAATTTTATCTATACTGCGACCAACTTTGATTATTTTTATTATGACTTATTATACTATAACAGATATCGAAGGTGCTATTGCAATTATCGCAATAACGTATCTTGTACTTGGTTGTCTTGCTGCAATATTATTGATGACGCGGTATATGAGAGAAAAAGCGATCTTTAGATTTTTTCAATATGCTCAATATGCATTGCCATTGCTAGCGGGATCAATATTTACTTATATAATAGACAATTCAGGGCGCTTCCTAATTTTACATTTCAGTGATCCGCAAGCATTAGGGATTTTTGCCTTCACGTACAGCGCTGGTCAACAAGCCGTTGGATCAATAATGACTGTTATATATTCAACTTATTTTCCTAAACTTGTAAGATCCTATGACGCGAAGGACAGTGATACTTTCAGTAATCTAAAATATTTTTTGTTAAAATGCTATATTATTGTCCTCTTGGGCATATTTATTACGTACTTAATAATAGATAAAATTCTTTTGTTACTTAACCTAACAGATTATCAGGGCAATAGTTTACTATTTTTAATTATAATGGTCGCAATATGGCTTGGAACAGTAAAAACATATTATGTTGACTTGGTCTTCTTGTTACGCAAAGAGACTGGTGTCTTATTCAATATTTTAGTTTTCGGTGCGTTAGTTACCGTGACAATAGGCTATTTTTTGGTCCCAAACTTTGCTGCGTATGGTGCAGGACTAGCGTCATTTTTTGGATTTCTACTCATGCTGTTTATGAGTATGCGCATATCTGCCTTACGGTTTCGAGAAATTGACTAAGATTGCCGTAATCACAGCGACTTACAATAGAGCGTCTCTGATACGTAACTTATGGAGTTCGCTAAATTCGCAAGAAAATAGTGATTTTGTTTGGTATATAATCGACGATGGATCTGTAGATGATACTAAAAAAGTTGTATCTGAATTCCGAGAAAATTCATCTTTTGAAATAAAATATTTTTACCAGAAAAATAGTGGCAAACACGCAGCGATCTCATTCGCTTTCTCGGTTGTTGCTGAGCCTTGGCTTGTGGTTATTGATAGTGATGATTACTTGGTCCCTGATGCAATTCAAAAAATGTGGAATAAGATTGCTCAGTCTGACCAAAATATCATGTCCTTGGCGTTTCACAGATCCTATCACAATGGTGATATTGTGGGTGACGCATTCAGGAAAGAGATAGGCACATACGTTGAGAGAGTTAACGACGGTATCGCTGGCGATAAAGTGTGTTTGCACCGCACCAAAGCATGTAAAGGATTTAAAAATCCAATATTCCCAGGTGAGAAATTTTTAGCTGAAATGCCATTTTTTATCTGGTTTTCGAAAAATAATTTGACGCAGTTCATAAATGAACCCGTTTTAGTTACCAATTACTTAGATGCTGGGCTAACTAAAAACTCAATTCGATTCCGCCAAAAAAATATTTGCTCTACACTATATACATATAGTTGTATGTCAAAATATCATAGCGGGTTATCACTTAAATATCGTATACGCGCGGCTATAAACTGGTGGAGATTTTATTTTTCAAACCCAATACTAAAAAATACAAATTTTCATCTCTTTCTTATCTACTTCATGCCTATCGGCCTTTTTATGCGATTTTATGATTATTTAAAAGTTCGAAGCTAAAATGATAAGTAGAAAAAATTTTTACACGTTAAATCTGCTATTGATCGTTTTTCTTTATTTTTCATTGGTGCCTTTAGGTTTTGATGTTTATTGGCACACAGTGAGTTATAAGTTAGATGGGCAAGCTATCAATCATTCTTATAACATACTTGGAGTCCCATTGCCTAGGTACTTCTTCCTGAGCTATATTTATATGGCATTCGCAGGTCTTGGTGTTCCTCTTATGTGGGTTGTTATAGTATTAAGTATGATACCTATTTTGTATTATCACTACCATATTAGCTTTTCGAAAAATATGAAGTTACATGAGATGATAATATTAGAATCTTTATTATTTCTGTGTGTTTTTTATTCAGGTCTTTCATTATGCCTAATGTATGTGATTGCTTACTGGCAAACTCGAAAACGCTTGCTATTAATTGGCGTTTTCATGCACCCGCTCGGTGGAGTTTTGTATGTAGCATCATTTATATTTCATAGGAGCGGTTTAATTAATGTAATCATGCTTGGAGTATTTTTTTCTATTTTCTCATATATGTTTATGGAGGAAAATATAACATTTAAATACACTATAACTCTTGATAACTTCGAGAATTATCAAAATTTGCTGATGGCAAAATCAAGAGAATTAATATTTTTGAGTATATTACTATTTCTTACATATATTGTATTTTTCCCAATGAAACATTTAACATTTACCTACTCTTGGCCAATATTTTTAATTTTCAATTATGCAGTAGTATTAGGATTGGTTATGTATACATCAGGGTCAATAAATATGATCAAAAATTATAAACACCCAGTAATATATTTGTCATGGTTTGATATTGGTTATTCGGCGAGAGAGCGTTTTGCACCTGGAATACGTTATTATGATGCGTTAAGACGATAGAGCGAGGCTAATGAAAATACTTCATATCATAAATGGACTAAATGATGGTGGTGCTGAAGCAATATTGTACCAAGTAACCACGGGTACCCCAGCAATACAACATATAGTCGTCTCATTACTACCAGATGGTAAATATGCTAAATTATTAGCAACCAACGGAATAAAAGTTTATACGTTGAATATCAATGGGCTTATCAGTTTATTGCGAGCGCCAATTAAATTGCGCAAAATCATCTTAGAAAGTAACCCTGTCATAGTACAAACTTGGATGTATCATTCAGATGTTTTTGGTGGCATTCTTTCGAGAATATTCGGTGTTAAAAAAATAATTTGGTCAATACATAATTCGACGCTAAAATTTAAGCAGGTAAAAATGAGCACGATATTAATATCAAGGATAGCTGCCATTTTATCTTATATAGTGCCAGATCGGATTGTGTACTGCGCGCAATCGGCGAGAAATGAGCAAGAAAAAATTGGATACTGCAAAAGTCGGGCAAATGTTGTAACCAACGGTTATGATTTGAGTCGATATAATCCACATGGTCCAAAACTTAACATCCCGTCTTTGTTGAATTGTGATTTTAAAATTGGTTACGTTGGTCGCGATCATCCACATAAAGATTTGCAAACTTTATTTAGAGGTTTCAAAAAATTTTGTGACGCAGATCATTCCGCTACTTTGTTCATGTGCGGTTTTGATTTTGTGAATACAAACCTAAAGCTTATAGAAATGATCCATATGCATGGCCTACAGGATCACGTGGTTCTTCTGGGACCACAGTTAGAAATAGAAAATTTTTATCGCGCGATTGATGTGCTTGTTCTTTCTTCTGCATCAGAGGCATTCCCAAATGTGCTTAATGAAGCCATGGCGTGTGGTGTTCCATGTATATCCACAAATGTCGGAGATTGCAGAGACATCATAGGGTCTACGGGTTGGATTATTCAGCCAAAAGATTGTGATGCGATGTGTAAGTCACTAGATCTGGCACTACTGGAAAAGATTGATAATGGAGTAGACTGGGAATTACGCCGTCAATTTTGCTCAAAGCGAATAACGGACCACAATTCCAAATCCATAATGCTAAGCAAGTATCTAGACATATGGCATGGCTTAGGAACAGCCGCACAAATTAAAAAATCAGTGCAGTGATACTTATCAATAGAGGTTTACTGAAAAAATGTGTGGGATAGCGGGCATCCGGAGTCAAAAATATGACATAGTGAAACTGATCGAAGGGATGTGCCTAGCACTGCGACATCGTGGTCCAAACGCGTCAGGTCAGTGGCAAAATTTGACCTCCAAAATAGCTTTAGGGCACACACGTTTAGCAATTCAAGACCTGTCAGATCAGGGTTCACAGCCAATGTGTTCACAGTGTAAAAGGTATGTGATCGTATTTAATGGTGAAATTTATAATCATTTAAAATTAAGGACTATGCTCAATGAGCATACATGGAGAGGCTTTTCAGACACTGAAACTTTATTAACTGCAATATCAAAGTGGGGAATTAATGAAACTCTGCAACAGCTAACAGGGATGTTTGCTTTTGCGCTATGGGATCAAAAGCTTAATAAATTATATTTATGCAGGGATCGTGTTGGCGAAAAGCCTGTTTACTGGGGTATTTTGGATGATTCATTTGTTTTTGCATCCGAGTTAAAAGCATTAAAGACAATTGCTGATTTGAAATTTGAAATTGATCGTAATGCTTTAGCTCTATATTTACAGTACGCTTACGTACCAGCGCCCTATAGCATATACAAAAACATCTATAAGTTAGAACCTGGAAGTTTGTTAACTGCTGATTTGAATAACGATCAAGTTACATTCGAAAACGTGAAGTTAGAAAAGTATTGGGTTCAATCAAAAATAGCAATTGAAGGAGATCAACGGCCAATCAGTTTTGATGAAAACACCGCAATCAAGAAAGTAGAGAGTACACTTTTAAAGAGTGTTGAAGGTCAGCTTCTCTCTGATGTGCCGGTTGGTGCATTTCTCAGTGGAGGCATTGATAGCAGTTTAGTTGTGTCACTCATGCAAAGCATAAGCGACAAACCAGTAAAAACATTTACTATCGGCTATAATGACAGCGAATATAATGAGGCTAACTACTCAAAGGCTGTTGCGAAACATTTAAAAACGGACCATCGGGAAAAATTGGTAACAGTTGATGATGTAATTTCTTTAATTCCAACAGTTCCCAATATATTTTGCGAACCATTTGCAGATAGTTCTCAGTTACCTACCCTCCTTGTAAGTGAGTTTGCAAGACAGAGTGTCACCGTTGCACTCACCGGTGATGGAGCAGATGAGCTATTCGGTGGGTACAATAGGCATACCGGAATTAGCGGAGTACTAAAACCGTTGATGGCGTTACCTTTTCCATTAAGAATGGCTCTATCACACTCCATCAAACTATTTTCACCAAGCTCACTTGATAAAATGTATAAATACGCGATAAAGCCATTGGGAGGAGCATTGAGTTATTCTCTTCCAGGGGAAAAACTTCATAAGTTAAGTAATGTAATCACCGCGAAAGATTACACCGATTATTACTTTCGCACCTGCCAAATAAATCAAAATATAGACACACTTCTCGAGTTTGAGTATCAAGCTGATGAAGAAAGCCGCGATGTATTATTTGAGAATTTTCGGCAAGTAGAGAACTACGTAATGTCAATGGACTTTGACACTTATTTGAACGGTGATATTCTGACCAAAGTTGACAGATCCTCTATGGCTTACAGCTTGGAAACTCGTGCACCGTTTTTAGACCATCAGTTAATTGATTTAGCACGAAGAATACCAATCCAGTATAAAATATGCAGAGGTCACGGAAAAATTATTCTTCGAAAGATATTATCAAAATACGTACCTAATGATCTTATTGATCGACCAAAAATGGGGTTTGGGGTTCCAATTGGTTCGTGGCTGAGAGGGCCATTAAGACCTTGGGCAGAAGAATTACTTGATGAAAATTTAATTCGAAAAGACGGCTATTTTTGTGTTGATAAGGTAAAACAAATGTGGCTTGAGCATATCTCAGGAAAAAGAAATTGGCAGCATCAGCTTTGGACAATTCTCATGTTTCAAGCATGGTTGATGCATAACAGAGAAATTTGAAATAAAAAGGAAAGTGCTGTGTATGATTTAAAGGAAGTATCTATTGGAGTCATCGGATTAGGATACGTCGGTTTACCTTTGGCAATTGCATTAGAGAAAAACTTTAAAACATTGGGTTTTGACGTAAATCCAGAACGCATAGCACAACTAGAAAATCACTATGATAATACATTAGAAGTTTCAGCTGATGAGTTAGCTAATGCAAAGAAATTGAGTTATACGAATAATTTAGAAGATTTACGACAGTGTAACACGTACATTATTACTGTCCCAACACCAATTGATAAATTCAAGAGTCCAGACTTGGAACCGCTCAAAACAGCAACTCATTCTGTTGCCAAAATATTGAGCCACGGTGATACAGTTATATATGAATCAACTGTTTATCCTGGGTGTACAGAAGAATATTGCGTACCTATTCTTGAGGAATTTTCTTCTCTGAAATTTAACGAGGATTTCTACTGTGGTTATAGTCCTGAGCGCATAAACCCAGGGGACAAAAAGCATAGACTCACTAACATTAGGAAAATTACATCAGGTAGTAACACTACAGCTGCAAATTTTGTAGATGATATTTACAAGTCAATTATTGAAGCAGGTACACACAAGGCTGCAACAATAAAAATTGCAGAAGCAGCAAAGGTAATTGAAAACACACAACGTGATGTGAACATAGCACTCATAAATGAATTAGCGCAACTTTTTGATCAACTGGAAATTGATACGGAAGCTGTCCTGGAAGCAGCAGAGACTAAGTGGAATTTTTTGCCATTTCGCCCAGGTTTAGTCGGTGGGCATTGCATTGGAGTTGATCCTTATTATTTGACGCATAAAGCACGTGAAATTGGTTTTTATCCCGAAATGATTACAGCAGGTCGTAGGTTGAATGATCAGATGGTAAAATACGTGTCGAATAAATTTATAAAAAAACTTATTAATTTAGGAATTAATTTTTCAGATGTGAGAATTTTGATAATGGGTTTAACATTTAAGGAAAATTGTCCTGATTTGAGAAATTCAAAGGTATTTGATGTCATTGAAGAACTATCGGATTTTGGCGTTAAAATAGACGTTTATGATCCATGGGTAGAATCAGTTGAATTTGATTCAGAACTTATAAATGTAGTCAAAGGCATTTATGAGAATACTTATGATGGTGTACTGGTAGCTGTAGGTCATCAAACATTTCGTGAAATAGGTATTGAAAAAATACGAAGTAGTACAAAACGTCGTGGCGTTATTTATGACTTAAAGGGTATTTTTTCGTCTAAAGAAGTTGACCTTAAAATGTAGCTCAGTAGCTAGCCCAAAAATAAATATTAAAAATGAGATGATTTGGAGCTTAAAATGAAGAAAAAAGTAGGGGTAATCGTCGAAGGCTACAGCTGCTCAGAGCAACTGTATGAACTGATAAGTCTCTCGCAAAAAGCAAAAAATTATCAGGTAACACATTTAATAATCAATCAATACGATGAAAAAAGCTATAATATTACGAATAAAGTTCTTAGTTTATACAAAATTAAAGGTTTGAGATACATAATCAGCGCGATTTTATTCAGAATTATTTTCGAGGTAGAGAAGTTTTTATTTCTACCACGGGCTACTCGAGAAAAATTTTTTAAAAAGTCGGATTTACGGGATTTTGGTTTAAATGAATTATTTGTAACGCCAATCCTTTCAGAAAGCAAAATTATTTATCGATATAATAATGACGATATTACTGCTATTAAGGCATCAGATCTGGATTTGTTGATAAGAGCAGGAAACGGTATTTTGAAGGGTGGAATATTAGAAATTTGCTCGGAGGGAATTGTATCATTTCACCATGGTAATAATAATTTAAATAGAGGAGGGCCCCCTGGTTTCTGGGAAGTGTTGTTAAGACAACCCTCTACAGGTTTCATAATACAACGACTTACTGCTGAATTAGATGGTGGTAATGTATTATTTCGAGGAGCTATTCCAACTAAATTTAATTACATTGCGAACTTAGTAGCCCTACAACGAACGGCAAACCGATATTTAGTTAAAGTAATTGATAATATATTTTCTGAAAAGCTTAAGATATCCACAGAAGAGAGGTTACCTTATTCGTACCCACTGTATAACAAACCACGAATTAGAGAACAATTAAGTTACGTTTTGAAAACAGCGCTTTTGGTCTCTGATAAAGTGATAAACAGACTACTAAATAGGCGCTTTCGCTGGGGTGTTGCGTATCATTTTACTAACAATTGGCGCGATGCGGTTCTGTGGAAATCAATCAGAATAAAAAATCCAAAGAATAGATTTCTTGCGGATCCATTTATAATGAAGAAACAAGGTGAGCATTACTGTTTTCTTGAGGATTATGATTATAGTTTAGAACGCGGGCGGATAGCGGTATATAAAATTAATGAAGAAGGTTATACCGATTTAGGAGTTGCGATAGATGAAAAATTTCATTTATCTTATCCGTTCTTATTTCAATACAACGATGAACTATATATGTGTCCAGAAACCCATGAGAATAGAGATATACGCATTTATAAATGTGTAAGTTTCCCATTGGAGTGGGAACTGGAAAAAATATTAATTCAGAATGTTAAAGCTGCGGATACGAACATCTTTGAAAGAAACGGTAGGTGGTGGATGTTGACTAGCGTAGCAAATTCAGATGAATCTGATTGTTCATCAACGCTACATGTGTATAGCGCGGCAAATCCACTTTCAGATGATTGGATTGAACATGAATACAACCCAGTAATCTTTGATTCGTGTCAAGCAAGGAATGCGGGGTTGATTATAGAACCAGATACTATTTATCGCGTCAGTCAAAAACAAGGTTTCGATCGTTATGGTGTCGCACTAGATTTATCAGAAATCCAACAGCTCGATGACTTTGGATATAGAGAACGTTGGATATGTTCTATTGAACCAAATTTCTTCCCAGGTTTACACGGAACTCACACATTGAATTTTGATGGTGAATTACTAGTGTTCGACTACCTCAAAAGAGAATATACGAATGTATCTAGTTGAAATTAAAATAACAATATCGGAAACGTTGTTTGTGGATGAGAATTATGGAATATGAAATATTAAGGCAATCCTTACAGAAAAATCCGAAAATTTGGTTAGTAACTGGGGCAGCTGGGTTTATTGGATCAAATTTAGTAGAGACCCTTATCGGGTTAGATCAATGTGTCGTTGGCTTGGATAATCTTTCGACTGGCCACATGTCAAATATCCAACAGATTAAAGATAAAGTTAATCGGGAACAGTGGAACAATTTCCAGTTCATTGAGGGTGACATTCTAGACGAGGCAGTTTGCGCAAAGGCAACAACGAATGTTAACTATGTTCTTCATCAAGCAGCTTTAGGTTCGGTCCCACGTTCTCTGGAGGATCCAAGTAAAACGAATGCAGTCAATGTTACGGGATTTTTAAATATTTTATTAGCTGCAAAAGAAGCCAGCGTTGAAACATTTGTATACGCCGCAAGCAGTTCGACATATGGAGATCACCCGGATCTGCCTAAGTGTGAGAATATCATAGGGAAACCGCTATCGCCTTATGCTGTAACTAAGTATGTTAATGAACTCTATGCCGATGTTTTTCATAAGGCCTATGGAATAAACAGTGTGGGTTTACGATACTTTAATGTATTCGGTCCAAGGCAAGACCCTGATGGAGCATACGCGGCCGTGATCCCAAAATGGATCCATAAAATATTACACAATGAGCCATTAAGGGTAAATGGCGATGGAACGACAAGCCGAGATTTTTGTTATATTGAAAATGTTGTTCAAGCAAATATTTTGGCAGCTTGCTGTGATAATAAACATAAAAATACGGTATACAACGTCGCCGTGGGAGAGCAAACATCACTAATGCAACTAATTCAATATCTGAAAACAGAATTATCAGATCTTGATGAACAAAACGAAATTAATGTTATTCACAACGATTTTAGAGATGGTGATATTCAGCACTCCCTTGCTTCAATTCATAAAATTAAAGAAAGTTTAGGATATCAACCTTCACATTCCATCTTAGACGGTATACGAACTTCACTTCCTTGGTATATTAGTCGTTTCAGAGAATATTGATTTAAATTATTTAGTTTTATTCAGTCATGAAAAATTATAAGAATAATACGATTTTAATATCGGCATCGTATGCGCCTTCATTGATCAATTTCAGAAGACATTTAATTTTAAAGCTGATCGATCTAAAATACAATATCGTGGTTTTAGCGCCAGGTATCGATGATCAGATAAGGCTTAAACTTGAGAATATTGGCTGCACCGTTATAGATATAGAATTAAAAAGAAATAAAATAAGTATTATCTCAGATTTGATATATATGTATCAGATGTATGTCATTTTGAAATCATATAAACCACTTTTGCTTTTATCTTATACGGCGAAACCGAATGTATTGGGAGCTTTTTCTGCGAAACTTGCAAATATTAGGTCAATTTCAATAATCAGCGGTTTAGGGATCAATTTTACGCGAGATCGTGATACGATCAGTTCGAGAGTTTTCAAATTCTTATTTAGGATATCTCTTTCAATGAATTCATTTATAATATATCAAAATCAAGATGATTTAAACGAGCTCCTTCGAAATGGATTTATAAAGAGTTTGAATAAAGTTGGTTTAGTCAATGGGTCAGGTGTGGATATACGATATTTTGACGTAAGGCCCCTCCCCAAAAACACTAATTTTTTAATGGTGGCGAGATTTTTAAAGTCGAAAGGTGTATTAGAGTATCTAGAGGCTGCGAAGGCTATTAAGCTGAAAAAAAAGCATGTTACTTTTACCCTCATCGGTGCAGACGATCACAGTTCAGATTCTATTGATCGAGAATATATTAAGAAAAACTATGCTCAGTACGTGACAATTCTAGACGAGGTGGAAGATATTAGGCCAATTATCGAGAGCTCTTCTGTTATCGTATTGCCATCCTATCGCGAAGGAACTCCACGATCTGTTTTGGAAGCCATGGCCATGGGAAGAGCGATAATAACTACTGATGTTCCAGGTTGTCGAGAAACCGTCATTCACAAAGAAAACGGTTTCTTAGCTAAAGCTAAAGATTTACAAAGTTTAATTGAAGCCATGACTGCTTTGTGTGAAGATCCCGAGCTAATAGCGTCAATGAGTCAAAAGTCGCGCAAAATGGTCGAAGAAAAGTTTGAGGTGGAGTTTGTAAGTTCTCAATACATACAGCATATGATGCAGTATCTAACGGAAAGTTGAGCCTTTGGATAAAATACGAGATTTTATAAGATTACTAAAACAAACTTATCAAGAAGATAATATTCTTTTGCACAGACCGGTGTTTTCTCATCGTGAAGTGAATTATTTAACAGAGTGTATCAAGAGCAACTTTGTGTCTTCGGTAGGAGAGCGAGTAGTTGAATTCGAAAATTTGATAGCAAACTATGTTGGTGTAAGACGAGCGGTGGCATGCGTCAATGGTACTGCTGCATTGCACGTAGCTCTAAAAGCTGTAGGAGTTAGTCTTGGTTCTCAGGTGATTACTCAGGCATTGACGTTTGTCGCAACATCTAATGCAATAAATTATTGTGGGGCTGATCCCGTCTTTATTGATGTTGATATTGATAGTCTTGGAATGAGCCCTAAGGCATTGCAGGCCTGGCTGGATGACAATGTGACTGTCGAAGCAGGTCAGACAATAAATAAACATAATGGAAAAATTATTTCATGTTGTTTGCCAATGCATACTTTTGGAATGCCGTGCCGCATCAAAGAGATTGCGGAGATTTGCATGTCTTTTGGCATTCCATTAGTTGAGGATACTGCAGAGAGTTTAGGTTCGCGCGTGGAAAACCAACACACAGGAACATTTGGCGTTGCAGCTGCGTTTAGCTTTAATGGAAACAAGACAATCACAACCGGTGGAGGCGGAATGATTGTAACAAATGATATTGAACTAGCTGACAAGCTGATGCACCTAACCACAACGGCAAAGCATCCTCACACATTTGAATATTTTCATGATGAAGTTGGGTATAATTATAGGTTACCTAACATCAATGCAGCTATGGGGGTGGCTCAAATGGAAATATTGGATCAGATTTTGGAACGTAAAAGTAAATTGGCAGCAACTTATAAACACTTTTTTTCTGAAAAAGGCATCACATTTGTCGAACCAATTAACGGCTCAGTATCAAATAATTGGTTAAACGCAATTATATTAAATAATCGTGCTGAGCGTGATCAATTTTTGCAAGTAACGAATGACAGTGGGGTTATGACGCGGCCAATTTGGAATTTAATGACTGATTTACCAATGTATAGCATGTGCCAGAATGATGGCCTTAGAAATTCCAGATGGTTAGTTGATCGTGTGGTAAACATACCATCAAGTGTGCCGAGTATAGGATGAAAATGAAAATTTTAGATATAATAGGAAGATCGAAGGAGCTTTTCTCCATAGATATGATTGAAAATGAAGTTTTTTTAACTGACTTAATAAAACGTTCTAGGTTCATGGTTATTGGTGCGGCTGGATCAATTGGTCAGGCAGTAACTCAAGAAATCTTTATTCGTGATCCAAAACTTTTGCATGCTGTGGATATAAGCGAAAATAATTTAGTCGAGTTAGTAAGAAATTTACGTAGTTCTGTCGGCTACAATAGTGGAGAATTTAAGACATTTGCAATCGATTGTGGAAGTGATGAGTATGCGGCTCTTTGTAAGGCAAGCGGAGGTTACGATTTTGTGCTAAACCTATCCGCTATGAAGCATGTTCGAAGTGAAAAAGACCCATATTCTTTGATGAGAATGATACATGTTAACATTTTTAATACGATCAAAACCTTACAACTCAGTACAGAATTGAGTGCGGCAAAATATTTTTGTGTTTCAACTGATAAAGCAGCTAACCCAGTCAATATGATGGGAGCTAGTAAGCGTATCATGGAGATGTTCCTTGCACGTGAAAGTCAAGAAATAGAAATATCTACGGCACGATTTGCTAACGTTGCTTTTTCTGACGGTTCACTTTTACATGGATTTAAGAACCGCTTGCTGAATCATCAGCCGATTAGTGCACCGAATGATGTGAGACGCTATTTTGTTACGCCAAAAGAAAGTGGAGAGTTATGTTTATTGTCTGCAATTCTAGGCAAAAACATGGAAACATTCTTTCCGAAGTTAAGTGATGAATTGATTTTGACAAAATTCACAGACATAGCACTTAGATTTTTGAATAGTAATGGGTATGAACCTTTTGAATGCTCAACAGAAGATGAGGCTCGATTCCGTATTTCTGAACTTGTGCCAAAGAAAAGATGGCCAGTTTATTTTTTTAAGTCGGATACTACGGGGGAAAAAGACTTTGAAGAATTTTTCACCGCTTCAGAAGAATTAGACTTACTGCGCTTCGAGAACATCGGTGTAATTAAAAATAATCCAAATTTTAACAACGCTGTATTAGAGAATTTTGAAAGTGTTATAAATAATTGGATCAAAAGTGATCACTATCACCGTGCTGATATCGTAGCTTTATTTAATGATACAATTGATAACTTTGATCACAAAGAAACAGGTAAATTTTTAGATAACAGGATGTAGCACCATGCAGCGATTTTTTGATATCATTTTTTCTATCTTTGCGATTTTAGTTTTTTCTCCAATTTTATTGATTACATGCATTATTTTGCGTCTCACTGGAGAAGGAGAAATTTTTTATAAGCAGAAACGAGTTGGGCGGCTTGGGCGATCAATAGAAATTATTAAGTTTGCCACGATGTTAAAAAATAGCCCAAACATCGGAACTGGTACGGTCACACTCAGGGACGACCCAAGAGTCTTACCTTTTGGTAGGTTTCTTAGAAAATCTAAAATTAATGAGCTCCCACAGCTTTTTAATGTCTTATTGGGAGACATGAGTCTCATTGGACCGAGGCCTCAAACCCAAAGATGCTTTCAAGCGTTTCCTGAAAGCTTGCGGGACCGAATAGTTTCGGTCAGGCCAGGACTATCGGGGCTTGGTTCTATCTTCTTTAGGAACGAGGAGTTAATGTTGCATGATGCAGAGGATGCAGAGCTCTTCTACGATGCAGTAATCATGCCATACAAAGGTGAGTTAGAAGCATGGTATGCAAGCCAGAACTCATTGGGCCTTTATTTTATGTTAATATCATCAACTGTGTATGTGGTGCTTACAGGCAAGATACTTTTGAGCAAAACAGTTTTATCTTCAATTCCGTCCACACCAAAGAGACTAATTAATTTCTTATGAGCCTGAAAAAGAATTTATCAGATAATGAAGTTCGGCAGATAGCCGAACTTCATTATAAATTGTTGCCCGATGGTTTTTTAGCTTCCTTTGGAATAGACTTTCTTTATCTAATTTATCAAAGGATTAAGTTATCGGTCGGTTCAACGATTATTGTATATTGTATCAACTCAGAAGTGGTTGGATTTATTGCAGGTGGTAACGGGCTTAAAAATGTGTATTTGCAGTTGTTGAGAGACCCATTGCAGATTTGCAAGTCTGTATTACCACAGCTCTTTCGGAAGTCTACCTTAATTAAGCTATTATCGTTGCTGACCCGAAAAAGCGGGCAAAATAACACAGCGTTTAAAATGACAGAGGCTGAATTGTATTCAATTTGTGTCATGAAAAAATACCAGGGTTCGGCAGTGGCACAAACTTTATATGATGGCCTTCGTGATTTTTTTAAGGAGAATAACTTAGATGCTTTCATAATTGTGGTTGGATCTGAACTTTCACAAGCACAACGTTTTTACAAAAAACAGGGCGCTGAACCGGTTGGGACCCTTGAACAAGGCTCTGGAAAACAGTCTATCGTATTTAAACAATTACTGTGAACTTTTTAAATTATTTCCAAATATTATGTTGTGAAAACCGCAAGCACCTCGAGACGGTGCTTGGATCCGACCAGCCGCCGGCGCGCATAATGGCCGCGAGGTCGTAGCCCCTGATTAGTAAGTCCTGGGCTGCGCCAACGCGCAGCGAGTGCCCCGAAACCTCCAAGTCGCTTGGCCGTTCGCATCGCTTCACCTTAACCACACTGCGCTTGATGATGTCGTTTACGTTTCTATCGCAGATGGTGCGGTCCTTGCACCTTCCGTGATTAATTGCGCAGAACACGGGCTGAATTTCATCAGGCTTTAGCCTAAGCCACTTCCTGATCAGCTTTGCACTCCTTTCGGAGCCGAACACCAGCCGACCCTTCCCGTATTGGTCGGTTTTACTTTTCCTAATCATCCCCGTGAGCACTCCGTCTGGCGTGAACTTTAAGTGGTTGCTTCTGATGGCTACGAGCTCGGATCACCGCATCCTTTTGCCAAAATTGGTCGGTATCATCAAAATATTCATGGATTGCAAAGAGTGGGTAAATATCTCGTGAAGATAATTTCTGACTAATCTCACTGTCTGGATTTAAAAGGTCTGAAAGAACTGCAAGCTGCACTTGTTCATCGTTGATGTAGAGGTTCAGCGCTTTGGAAAAGCGACGCTGACGCTTTGCGATAAAATTGAGCAAGACAGCGAAATTTCCACAAGATGCGAGGTGCTGGGAAAAGAGCTGTTTTCTCCTCAAGTTGCTGTTCAGCAAATATTAGAGGCCTAACCCCTGTATGAGAAGCCATACAAAACAGATGTGTTTTGGCCCCATGAAAACACAAATATCCTATTGGCAACTTACACGAAATAGCCTCTGGTGAGCTACACATTCCAAAGGGCGCTCGAGCCCATAATAATTTGAATATATGTCGTTAAGTATTTGAAATTTCCTCAAGCACAATCATCGTGTTTAACACACAGATCTTGCTTTGGTGCAGCACACGGATTTACACATTTATACACACACCGCACATTTAATAAAAATAATTACTTAATAACAATAAGTTATATAGACACATTTCATTGCAAATCCGTGTGCACAGTGAGCCTTTAAGTTAATTAATATAATTACTATAACAACATGAGAATTATTCTTGTAACTGTCTTCCATGATTTTTGGACGTTGTGAATGCGAAAATCAAGACTGGCATGCTGAATTGAAATTTCCACCTATTAATCGTACCTATCGAGCATCAGATGAAACTTACACGTTGAGATAAATATGAAAAAAATTCGTAAGGCAGTATTTCCCGTGGCTGGATTTGGCACGCGGTTTTTGCCCGCAACTAAGGCGATGCCAAAGGAACTTCTGCCCATCGTGGACAAGCCTCTGATCCAATATGCCGTAGAAGAGGCTATTGCCGCAGGGATTGACACACTGATTTTCGTTACGGGCCGTAACAAGCGCGCAATCGAAGATCACTTCGACAATAACCAAGAGTTGGAAATGGCCCTCCGCGCAAAAGGCAAAGTTGAACAGGCTGATATGGTTAAAAACATTCTACCCGCCGGCGTTGAGTGCATTTTTGTGCGCCAGGCGGAGCAGCTCGGGCTTGGTCACGCTGTGCTCTGCGCAGAGCGTGTTGTTGGCGGTGATCCCTTCGCGGTCTTGCTCGCAGATGATTTTATTACCAGTGACGGTGGTGGAGTGACGGCAGACCTCACCAGTGCCTATGAAGCCACTGGCAAGACCCAGCTTAGCGTCATGGAGGTCAATGGTCGTGATATCTCTAAGTATGGGATTGTGGTGCCAAATAGGACACCTGGCTCCGTAGCAGGCTTGATCGAAAAACCAGAGGCAGACAAGGCGCCATCAAATTTAGCGAGCATCGGTCGCTATGTTCTGACACCTGATATTTTTGAAATCCTGCGCAACCAACAAGCTGGCGCTGGTGGAGAGATCCAACTCGCAGATGCTATAAATACGCAGGCGGCCAATAATGCTGTTGAGGCGTTAAAGTTAAAGGGGCGTCGCTTTGATTGTGGCAGTGTGGAGGGATATTTGGACGCGATCATGCACGTAGCCGAGCGAAGAAAACGCTGACCTGTGTACAAAAATTTAGTAGCAAAAAGACATTTTCTTATTTCCAAATATTGTGTTGCGAAAACCGCAAGTACCTCGAGACCGTACTTGGATCAGACCACCCTCCCGCGCGCATAATAGCCGCCAGGTCATAACCCTTGATTAACAGGTCTTGAGCCGCGCCCACTCTCAGGGAGTGCCCAGAAACTTCCAAGTCGCTCGGCCGGTCGCACCCCTTCACTTTGATTACACCACGTTTGATGATGTCGTTAACGTTTCGGTCGCAGATTGGGCGGTCTAGGAAGCGTCCATGGTTTATCGCGCAGAAGAGTGGCTCAATTTCTTTTGGCTTTAGTCGGAGCCACCGCCTGACTAACTTGGCACTCCTGTCAGATCCAAAGACCAGCCGGCCCCTCCCGTACTGGTCAGTTTTACTTTTTCTAATGAGACCCGTCAGTGCGCCGTCTGTAGTGAACTTTAGGTCTTTATTTTGTATGGCCACGAGCTCAGAGCGGCGCGCCAGGAAGTCATAGCCAAGCGAGAGTAGGGCCCTGTTGCGTGTGCCCGCGAGAGTGTCTGGCTGCGCGTCGATCATTCTGATCAGGATTTCATGGTTGATGCCAGCAGCCTGCCGCTGTTCTAAACACTTAGTCCGCTTCAGGCGGCGTATGGCGATGTAGACTTCCTCGGTATGCGTTTGGTCCTCAAACCCCAAGAGATTATTCAATCTCCGCAGCGCCGAGATCCGTCTGCGGATCGAACTGTAACTGTAGCCCGTTTGCAGACTTTCTATGAAATAGCAGAGCGTTTCAGATGTGAGTGGAAATGGTTCGACTTTTCTTTGATTGCACCAATCGACAAATGATCGTGTGTCAGCATAATATGAACGAAGTGTGTTAGGCGCATAAGCTCCTTCAAGCTTTTGGAGGCATTTGTCTAATTTCATTAATTGTTCCATTTGTCACATTTAGTGACAATTATTGAGGAAGTCAATAGTGACTAGTGAGCAAATCAAAATGGCTCGTGCTGCCCTCGGTTGGAGTATAGACCAACTTGCAGATAGAACTGATGTCAGTTCGCGAACAATAAAAAGGATTGAAGCCCAGGTTGGCTTACCAACTGCAACTGAAGCAAATCTACGGCTTATTCGAGAAACTCTCGAAGCTGCGGGCATAGAATTCATCGGCGAACCAGGTGAAGGCCCTGGGGTGCGCCTGTGGACTAAGCAGAATTAATCGCTACGGGCGCCCAATGAAAATCTACATACGGTAGTCATAAGTGGGGTTCATCCCACATATTGTGATGTGGTAAGCTTTGCCTAATTGCAACAATGACGGGCAGTGGCATGACACAGGCATTAGATCCCCAGGCCGTGGGCGAACTCTCACCTTTAGCACTTAATCACCTCCTCCCGGAGCGCCAGGCACTGATTGGCGAATTCAGCCCGGCCTATGAGGCATTCTGTGAGGCGACCATCGCCGACCTCGACCCCCGAACGAATTACGAATACACCCAGGCGCTGCAGCTGGTGGATCTTAACTGGGCCATTCTGCAGGCGAAGGCCTCCGCGGACGTTGAACTATCAACGGGGACGGAGACCACCGTGAGGTCTATGCTGGGCAAAGCCCTCGAGCGGGAGGGGAAGAGGGAATACGAGCGCGGCCTGAGGG